>Ga0209958_1000524_pt1 | contig 63489 bp, 55 predicted proteins | sample ThiBio_inoc_plan_FD_183942 | JGI IMG/M metagenome (GOLD analysis project Ga0209958, IMG submission 183942) | Wastewater bioreactor microbial communities from Cape Town, South Africa - Thiocy_inoc_plan (SPAdes) | ecosystem: Engineered > Bioremediation > Thiocyanate > Unclassified | place: South...
CCGGCTCGGCCCGCCGGCGCCTCAACCGCGACCACAGCCTGGGCGCCGGCGCCACGCTGCGCCGCTTCGACGGCGACGCCTGGAGCACCTGGGGCGACTGGCGCTTCCAGAATGGCTGGGGCACCACCGGCCTGCGCCTGGAACTCACGCACGGCCAGGGCGAGCCCGACTCGCGCTGGCTGAGTTGGGACCAGGAGTGGGCCACGCAACAGGGCTGGGCGGTCTCCACCAGCCTCGGCCTGCGAAACTACGACGCCTTCCAGGCCCAGCCCGCCGAGAACGCCTGGAACGCCGCGCTGAGCCTGTCCGCGCCGCTGGGCAATCGCGCCGGCCTGCGCGGCAACCTCGCCACCGAGCGCGGCGACAACGGTCAGTCGCGCCACAGCCTGAACCTGAGCGCCAACTGGCGCATCGACCCGCGCTGGAGCCTGGAAGCCCACTACAACCGCTCCACCGGCCGCAGCCGCCTCGCGCCCTCGCTGGACCCGCTGGCGCCCTTCCTGCCGCTCACCGTGCCGGACTCGGACCGCTCGTTCTACGTGCTGCTGCGCTACGAGTTCGAGGCCGGCAGCCGCAGCGTGCCCCTGGGCGGGCGCGCGGCCGACGGCGGCGGGCGCATCGAAGGCACGGTGTATTTCGACACCAACCGCAACGGCACGCAGGAGGCCAGCGAGACCGGCGTGCCCAACGCCACCGTCTACCTGGACAACCGCTACGCCGTGCGCACCGACAGCCAGGGCCGCTTCGAATTCCCCTTCGTGGCCAGCGGGCCGCGCACGCTCAGCGTGCGCAACGACAGCCTGCCGCTGCCGTGGGGCGTGGTCGACAAGGGCCAGGCCCTGCTGGAGGTGCGCCGGCGCGAGAGCGTGTCGGTGAGCCTCCCGGTGCAGCGCAATGAATAAGCGCTGACGAACGGGGCCTTGCCCCATTCAAGTTCGGGCCCAAAAGCACGATAAGGGGTGCATGTCCACCCCCCTTCGCCCGTTCCTGCCCGCCGCGGCCGCCTGCGCGCTGCTGCTGGCGCCGGCCACCGGCATGGGCGACAGCGCGTGGGCACCGCGGGGCAATGCCAGTGCCGCGCTGGACTTCCGCATCGTCATTCCGCCGGTGATGCGCGTGCTGGAGAACAGCCACCCGCGCCAGCTCGACGCCTCCGCCGGCGGCGAGGCCAGTGCCCAGCAGCGCCTGGTGGTGCTATCCAACCTGAAGCACGGGTTCTGTGTCTCGCTGCGCCGCGCCGCGCCCCAACTCGGCACCTGGGAGCTGCAGGCCGACCCGAACAGCGGCGTCCAGCTCAGCCCCACGGCCGACGGCTACCGCCTCTGCGGCACCCGCCCGGGGCAATACACGGTGCTGCTGCAGCACCGCTTCGGCACCCGCGACAGCCAGGCCAGCGCCTTGCACTGGCCGGTGCAGACCGACATCTCGGCCATCTGATCCCCGCGCGCCGTGGCCGTTCGCCCACGAAACGCCGTGTCGGGATGTAAGCCTCACGCCCCGATCACGCATTCGAGCGTGGCCTCGCGGCGCGGCTGCGCCAATCTGTTCTGTACTTATCGGCGGGGGCGCGCGGACAGGTGCGGCGCGATGCCGTGGCGCTGCCACACCCGGCGCACGGTCGTGGCGCTGAGACCCAGGTAAGCCGCCAGGCTGCGCGTGCTCCAGTTCGTGCCCGCGGCCGGCTGCTCGTCCCGCGTCGCGCGCAACACGTACCACTCGACCGCGGCGGTCACGCTCGGCGCGCGCCCCGAACGCGGCGCGTCCTGCAGCAAGGCCTGGACGCCACCCTCGATGAAGCGCCGGCGCCACAAGGCCACCTGGCGCCGATCGAGCTTCACCTCCTCGGCGATGTCCTTGTTGCGCCAGCCCTGCGCCGCCAGCAGGATCAGCCGGGCGCGCTGCTGCACACGGGCCTGCACGCGCCGCCCCTTGGACAGCGCGCGCAATTCGCGCTCGGTTTTCGCATCCGTCTCGATCGCTTCGGCCACCCGCATCTTGGCTACCTCCTGGGCGACTGAGCCCTTCTCGCGAGCATAAGTTCCATCAATTCTGGCGCGCTGTACACCGATGCGCGCGAACGAATTTCCGCGCGGGTATCGGTCGCATGCATCACGCGGCTCAACTCAAGCTTCGTTACATGCGGCCCAGGGGCGGGCTCCAAGAATGAATTGGCGAGCGCGGGCCCCGCCTGTCCGCGCCTTACCCCCCAACCACCCCGACACGCAGGGAGTCATGCATGCCGTGCTTCAGCCGCCAGCCTTTGCCATGCGCCCTCCAGGTGCATACCAAGCACCCACACAGGGCGCGCCCGTCCAACCCCAGCATCCGCGGTGGGCCCTGACATGGCCCGCGCGCACGCCCAAGGGCTGGAGAGGCGCCGATCCGCGCAAGGCGGACCGGGCGTCGTCGTCCCGCTCCACACCGAACACGACCTCGCCCACAGCCTCGCGCCCTGGGCCGACCTCGGCCGGCGCGAACAACAGGTCAGGGCCTGGCTGGTGCTCACCGACCTGTGCGTGCTCGGCCTGTGCTTCATCGCCGGGCGCCTGCCGGCGTGGCTTCGCGACGAGGTGAGCCTCTCGCAGGCCATGAACGTCTGGTGGGCCGCCAACGGCCACCTGCGCCTCACCCTGTTCGCCGCCATCGCCGTGGCCATGGTGAGCTGGATGTGGACCGTGCAGGGCCACTACACAGCGCACCGCCGCAAACCCTGGTGGGACGAGGCGCGCCAGCTGATCCAGGTGATCGTGCTCGCGGCCCTGCTCGACGCCATGGTCATCTACCTCGCCAAGTGGCCGCTCTCCCGCCTGTGGACCGGCGCCACCTGGGGCCTGGTGTTCATCTGTCTGCCGCTGGCCCGCCTGGCGGTGCGCGGCCTGTTGCTGCGCGCCGGCCTGCTCACGCAACCCTACGTGCTCATCGGCCACCCTGGCGACGTCGAGAAGGCCGCCGCCGCCTTGGCCAGCGAGCCCCTGCTGGGCTACCGGCCGGTGGCCGTCGTCTGCCCCGACCCCGGCGCGCGGCTGGTCAAGCTCGCCGGCGGGCACGTGGTCGCGCCCACGGCGCTCACGCCCGGCGTGCGCGACTTCCTCGCACGGCCCGGGCCCCACCAGCTGGTGGGGGTGCTGGGCCTGCGCGACAACAACTGGCTGCGCGAACTCGCGCAGGAGCTCATGCTCACCCGCGACGACCTCGTCATGGTGCCCGCACTCGGCGGCCTGCCCATCTACGGCATGGAGGTCTCGCACTTCTTCAGCCACGACGTGCTGCTGCTGCGCGCCCGCAACAACCTCAACCGCCGCGGCCCGCAGGTGCTCAAGCGCGCGCTCGACATCGTGGGCGCGGCCACCCTGCTGGTGCTGCTGGCGCCGCTGCTGGCCTGGGTCGCCTGGCGCATCAAGCGCGACGACGCCGGCCCGGTCTTCTTCGTGCAGAAGCGCGTGGGCGTGGACGGCCAGCTGTTCGACTTCATCAAGTTCCGCAGCATGGTGATGGACGCCGACGCCGCGCTGGAGCGCTGGAAAACCGAGAACGAGAAGCTCTACGTGCAGTACCTGGCCAGCAACTTCAAGCTGGCCAACGACCCCAGGGTCACCCCGATCGGCCGCCTGATCCGACGCACCAGCATCGACGAGCTGCCCCAGCTCATCAACGTGCTGCGCGGCGAGATGAGCCTGGTCGGTCCGCGCCCGCTGCTGGCCCGCGAGCTCGGCGAATACGGCAAGAGCATCGCCGCCTACGGCAAGGCCCGCCCCGGCATCACCGGCCTGTGGCAGATCAGCGGCCGCAGCGCCAGCACCTTTCAACACCGCATCAACATGGACCTCTGGTACGTGCGCAACTGGTCGCTCTGGTACGACCTCGTGATCATGCTGCGCACCGTGCGCGTGGTTCTCAGACAGGAAGGCGCTTGCTGATGAACACACCCGACAGCATCTACGTCGCGGGCCACCGCGGCATGGTCGGCTCGGCCATCGTGCGCCGGCTGCTCGCCGCCGGCCACCCGGCCAGCCGCCTGCTCACCCGCACGCACGCCGAGCTCAACCTGACGGACCAGGCCGCCGTGCGCGCCTTCTTCGCGCGGACCCAGCCGAAGCAGGTGTACCTCGCCGCGGCCAAGGTCGGCGGCATCCACGCCAACAACGTCTTCCCCGCCGACTTCATCTACCAGAACCTCATGATCGCGGCCAACGTGATCGAGGCCGCGTTCTGCAACGGCGTGCAGAAGCTGCTGTTCCTCGGCTCCAGCTGCATCTACCCCCGGCTGGCGCCCCAGCCCATGAGCGAGCAGGCCCTGCTCACCGGGCCGCTGGAGCCCACCAACGAGCCCTACGCGGTGGCCAAGATCGCCGGCATCAAGCTGTGCGAAAGCTACAACCGCCAGTTCGGTGCCAGCCATGGCGTGGACTACCGCTGCGTCATGCCCACCAACCTGTATGGACCGGGCGACAACTACCACCCGGACAACAGCCACGTCATCCCCGCGCTGATCCGCCGCTTCCATGAAGCGAAGGAGATCGACGCGCCCGAGGTCGCCATCTGGGGCAGCGGCGCGCCGCTGCGCGAGTTCCTCTACGTCGACGACATGGCCGCCGCCTGCGTGCACGTGATGAACCTGCCCAAGGCCCGCTACGCGCAGCACACGCAGCCCATGCTCAGCCACATCAACGTGGGCTCGGGGTCGGACCTGAGCATCGCCGAACTCGCGCACGGCATCGCCCGCGTCGTGGGCTTCAAGGGCCGCATCGGCTTCGACGCCAGCAAACCCGACGGCGCGCCGCGCAAGCTCATGAACAGCGACCGCCTGCACAGCCTGGGCTGGCGGGCCCAGGTCGACCTGCCCCAGGGACTGGCCCTGACCTACCAGGACTTCCTCCAGACCACCGCCCCCCGCCACTTGCCGATCGCCGCGCTATGACCACCAACCCGCCCCTCCCCCACGCCAAGCCCCGCGTCGCCCTCATCACCGGCGTCACCGGCCAGGACGGCTCCTACCTCGCCGAGCTGCTGCTCGACAAGGGCTACGTCGTGCACGGCATCAAGCGCCGCAGCAGCCAGTTCAACACCCAGCGGGTGGACCACATCTACCAGGACCCGCACATCGACGACGCCCGCTTCCACCTGCACTACGGCGACCTGAGCGACACCAGCAACCTGATCCGCATCGTGCAGGAAACGCAGCCCGACGAGGTCTACAACCTCGGCGCGCAGAGCCACGTGGCGGTGAGCTTCGAGAGCCCCGAGTACACCGCCGACGTGGACGGCATGGGCACGCTTCGCCTGCTCGAGGCCATCCGCATCCTCGGGCTGGAGAAGAAGACGCGCTTCTACCAGGCCAGCACCTCCGAGCTGTACGGCCTGGTGCAGGAGATCCCGCAGAAGGAAACCACGCCCTTCTACCCGCGCAGCCCCTACGCCGTGGCCAAGCTCTACGCGTACTGGATCGTGGTGAACTACCGCGAGGCCTACGGCATGTACGCCTGCAACGGCATCCTGTTCAACCACGAGTCCCCGCGCCGCGGCGAGACCTTCGTCACCCGCAAGATCACGCGCGGCCTGGCCAACATCGCGCAGGGACTGGAGCGCTGCCTGTACATGGGCAACCTCGATTCGCTGCGCGACTGGGGCCACGCCAAGGACTACGTGCGCATGCAGTGGATGATGCTGCAGCAGGAACGGCCCGAGGACTTCGTCATCGCCACCGGCGTGCAGTACAGCGTGCGCCAGTTCATCGACATGGCCGCGCGCGAACTGGGCATCAGCCTGCGCTTCGAGGGCGAGGGCGCGAACGAGCGGGCCATCGTGCAGGCCGTCGAGGGCGACCAGGCGCCGGCGCTGCGGCCGGGCCAGGTGATCGTGCAGGTGGACCCGCGCTACTTCCGCCCCACCGAGGTGGAGACGCTGCTGGGCGACCCCGCCAAGGCCAAGGCCTCGCTGGGCTGGGTGCCGCGGATCGCCCTGCGCGAGATGGTGACGGAGATGGTGGCCGCCGACCTGGCGCAGGCCCGCCGCCACGCCCTGCTCAAGACCCACGGCTACGCCGTGGCGGTGTCCGGCGAGCACTGACCCAGCGGACGCACGGCCATGTTGCTCCCCCAGCCCTTGCGCCCATCGGCCCTGGCCCGCTCGCCCCTGGCGCGGCGCATGGCCTCGGGCGCGGGCGCCTACGGCTACGCGCAGGCGGTGAGCATCGGCACGCAGCTGGTCTCGCTGCCGCTGTTCCTGCACTACTGGGACATGGCCACCTACGGCTACTGGCTCGCCCTGACGGCCTTGCCCTTCTACCTGTCGATGGCCGACGCCGGCATCTCCCACGCCGCGTGCAACCGCATGATCGGCCTGATCACGCAAGGCCAGAAGGCGCGCGCCGTCGAGGTGTTCCACAGCGCCGTGGCCTTCGTGGCGGCGGTCTCGCTGCTGGCCCTGCTGGCCGTGGGCGGCACCTTGCTGCTGCTGCCCGCCGGCACACTGCAGGCGCCCGGCTGGAAGGCGGTGCTCATGCTGCTGTCGCTGAGCGTCGTGCTCAGCCTGTTCTGCAGCCTGGCCGAGGTCATCTACAAGGCCACCGGCGGCTACGCGGCCGGCACCTACCTGGTGACCACCGGCCGCCTGGTCGACTGGACCGGCGGCCTGGTCGGCCTGGCGCTCACGCAGCGCTTCATCGGCGTCGCCGCGGCCATGCTGCTGGCGCGCCTGGGCTACACACTGCTCAGCCTCTGGCTGAGCCAGCGGCGCACCGACTTCCTGCGCTGGGGCCTGCGCCACGCCAACGCGGCCGACATCCGCCAGACCGCGGCACCCGGCATGCTGTTCCTCTCGCTCTCGCTCACCAACGCGCTGAGCCTGCAGGGCTTCACGCTGCTGGTGGCCGCCACCCTGGGCCCCGCCGCCACCGCCGTGTTCAACACCTACCGCACCATCGCCCGGGTCGTGGTGCAGGTCACCAACGCCCTGAGCAACCCGCTCTGGCCCGAGCTCACGGCCCTCAAGGGCCAGCGGGACGACGCCGCCTTCTGGCGGCTCTACCGCCGGGCCAAGCGCCTGGGCCTGTTGATCGCGGTGGCCGGCGCCGCGCTGGTGTACGCGGCCTCGCCCCACCTGCTGGAGGTCTGGACCCACGGCCAGATCCCCTTCACCGCCAGCGGCATGGCGCTGTTCCTGCTCTACGCCGCCGTGTGTTCGGCCACCCAGGTCCCGCGCGTCGTGCTCATGTCCATCAACCGCCACGCCGGCCTGGCCGCGCAGAGCCTGGCCGCCGCCGTGGTCTCCCTCGTGGTGGCCTGGCTGGTCTGGCGCGGCGCCGGCATGGCGGGCGTGGTGGGCGCCATGGTGCTGGGCGAGGCCCTGGTCTGGCTCACCGCCACGCGCGCGGTGCAGCGCCTGCACGCCACGAAAGGCGCCGCATGATCGTCGACCTCGTCCACGCCCCGCCCCCCGACACGCCGCACGACGTGATCGTCGTCGGCGGCGGCACGGTGGCCCTGCTGCTGGCGGTGCTGCTGGAGCGCCAGGGCCAGCGCGTGCTGGTGCTGGAGACCGGCGGCGGCGGCTTCGAAACGCCGGCGCAGCAGCTCAACGAGGCCAGCGTCATCGGCCGCGCCCACAACGGCATCGCCATGGCGCGCGGGCGCGCGCTGGGCGGCACCTCCAACCTCTGGGGCGGCCAGCTCACCGGCTTCGTGCCGTCCGACTTCGAGGCCCGCGCGGGCGTGTCCGACGCGCCCTGGCCGATCGCCTACCAGGACCTGCTGCCCTGGTACGACGCCGTGGCCCGGGAGCTGCGCCTGGCCGACGCACTCGACGAGGACACGCCTCAGGCGCACAAGCTGTTCGGCGACGGCTACCCCGAGATCCCGGGCTTCACCTTGTTCCTCACCCGCTGGCTCAAGGAGCCCGCCATGGCCCGGTACTTCGGCGAGCGCCTGCGCCACGCGCCCCGGCTCACCGTCCTGCTGCACGCCCACGCCACCGGCCTGGAGCTGTCGGCCGACGGCCAGTGCGTCGCCGCCGTGCGCGTGGCGCGGCCCGACGGCCGCTCGGCCACCCTGCGCAGCCCGCGCGTCGTGCTGGCCAACGGCACCATCGAAATCGCCCGCCTGCTGCTGGCCTGCGCGGCCGAGCAGCCCCAGGCCCCGTGGGCGGCCAACCCCTGGCTCGGCGCCGGCTTCCAGGACCACCTGGAAATGCGCGGCGGCCAGGTGCACCCGCTCGACAGGCCGCGCTTCCTGCGCACCTTCCAGAACATCGTGCTGGGCGGCCACAAGTACCAGCCCAAGCTGCGGCTGAACACCGGTGCGGACCCCGCGCTCCAGGTCTCGGGCTACTTCGCGTTCGAGTCCAGCATCGCCGAGCACCTGCAGCACCTGAAGGTGCTGGCCCGCTCGCTGACCCGCGGCGCCCTGCCGCGCCAGGGCCTGGGCGAGGTGCTGCGCCACGTGCGGGGCATGGGCAGCGCCTGGCTGCCGATGGCCGTGCAGTACCTGCGGCACCACCGCATCTACAACCCGGCCGACCGGGGCGTCTGGCTCGTCATGCACGCCGAACAACTGCCCCGCGACGACAGCCGCATCGCCCTCGACCACCAGCGCAAGGACCGCTTCGGCATGCCCCTGGCCGCGCTGGACTGGCGCATCGGCGGGCGGCCCGAGGTGCAGGCCATGGCCGCTTTCGTGCGCCGCGCCGGGCGCAGCCTGCAGGCCGCCGGGCTGGCCCGCGTGGAGATCGATCCGCTGCTCGCCGACGAGGACCCGCGCGCTCTGGACCGGGCCACCGACACCTACCACCAGTGCGGCGGCGCCCGCATGGGCCACCACCCGCGCGACGGCGTGGTCGACCGCGAACTGCGCGTGTTCGGCACCCACAACCTGTACGTGGCGGGCGCCGCGGTGTTCCGCACCTCCAGCTACGCCAACCCCACGTTCACCGCCATGGCGCTCACGGCCCGCCTGGCCGACCAGCTGGGCCGCGAGGCGGCCACGGCATGACCATGGACAGCCACGCCGCCCTCATCGCCCAGCGCCTGGGCTTTGGCTGCGGCCGCCTCAAGGGCGGCCATGAAAAAGCCAACGCCCTGCGGCTGGTGCACGCCGCGCTGGACATGGGGCTGCGCCACTTCGACACCGCGCCACCCTATGGGCTGGGCATGTCGGAAGCGGTGCTGGGCGAGGCCCTCAAGGGCCGGCAGGAGCCCGTCACCGTGTTCACCAAGGCCGGGTTGGCGCGCCCCGCCTCGCCCGGCCTGCTGCACACGGCGCGCGCCATCGTCCGGCCCCTGGCCCAGCGCGTGCCGGGGCTGCGCAGCGCGGTGCTCAAAGGCATGGCCCAGCGCGCCGCGCCCGCGCAGTTCCACCCCGACTTCATCGCCCGCTCCTTCGACACCAGCCTGCGCCTGCTGCAAACCGAGCGGGTGGAGGGCCTGCTGCTGCACGAGGCGCAGGCGCACGACGCGCTGGCGCCCCTGGAGCCGCTGCTCGAGCGCCGCGTGGCCCAGGGCCAGCTGGGCGCCTATGGCAGTTCCACCGGCGAATCCGCCGCCCGGCTGGTGCGCTTCGGGGCGGTGCGGCAGTACCGCTGCCCCCTGCCCGGCACCGAGGGGCCGCCGGCGGGGCCCACGGACATCCAGCACGGCGCGTTCCGGTGCATCGCCCCGGCCATCGCGCAGCGGATGGAACAGGACCCGCGGCTCAAGGACCAGCTGGCCAGCCTCCTGCCCCCCGGCACGGACCCGATGACCGCGACCGGGGCGCTGGCGCTGGCCTATGCGCTGGCGCGCGGCCAACACCGCCTGCTGTTCTCGACCGACCAGCCGCGCCGCCTGGTCGGCACGCTGTCGCTCCTCTGGCACGTCACGGGCTCGGCCCACTGGCGGCCCGCGATGCTGGCGCTGCACGCGGCCTTCGTCCCGAGAGGTACCCCATGCGCGGGCTGAGCACGCAGCTGTCGCGCTGGCTGCTGGGCGGCGCCATCTACCTCACGGGCTGGTACTACGAAGGGCCGGCGCTTCAGGCCGCCCAGATGGGCGCCATCAGCCTGCTGCTGATGGCCGGCTTCTTTTCCCTGCTGTCGGGCGACACGCTGCGCATCCGGCCCAGCCTCGTCGAGTGGCTGTTCAGCGCCGCCTTCCTGTTCGCCATGCTGGTGGCCTGGGCCAGGGGCAACGCGCTGTCGACGATGTACGGCGCCATGCTGCTGCTGGTGCTGGCGGCCATCGCCCTGATGGTCCGGCACGGCCGGGCGGACGGCTTGGTCGCCGTGTTCCGGTGGGCCTATGTCGCGCTGCTCGGCACGCTGCTGCTGGTGGAGCCCCAGGCCCTGTTCGCCTCGCTCGCCGGCCACGTGGAGTACGGCCAGGGGCTGGTGCGCTACCAACCGCTGGGCATGCACCCCAACCTGAGCGGGCTGGTCTACGGCGGGGGGGCGCTGCTGTTCTTCCAGCACAGCCTGGCCGTGCGGCAACGGCCCCGACAGCTGTTCGCGCTGGCCATGGCGGGGCTGTGCCTGTGCGTGCTGCTGGCCGCCTCCGCGCGCGCCGGGATGCTGGCGCTGGCCATCACCGGCGCGACGGGCGTCACCCTGATCGCCTGGCGCGGCTCGCGCCGTGCGCGCATGGGCCTGGCGCTGGCGGTGTTTGCCGGCCTGGCGCTCGTGCTTCTGAAGTGGGCCGACATCAAGGACTACCTGTCCCTCATCCTCGATGTCGACTCGCCCACGCGGGGCGTGGAGTCCGGCGCCACCGGGCGCACCGATCTCTGGCGTGCCGGCGTCGAACTGGTGTTCTCCGACGGCGCGCTGCTGTTCACGGGGCGGGGCATCCGCTCCGCCCTGCCCGAGATCATCGGCTTCCCGGTCGAGAGCTCGTACATCAACCTGGCGCTGGAGCACGGGCTGTTCTTCGGCTCGCTCATCGTGCTGGCCTTCGCGGTCACCGGCTGCCGTGCGCTCAAGCACGGGCTGCAGGCCCAGCCGCCGCACTACCCGCTGTTCATGGCCGGGCTGATGGTGGTCTTCATCCTGGCCCAGTCGGTCTTCAACCGGTACCTGATCGGCGTGGGCAACCCCTATTCGCTCTGGATCCTCGTGCTGATCCTGCAACTGAACCTGCGGGCCATGCCCTCGGACCTGCGGGCCCGGCGCGCGCGAGCGGCCGCGCGCGCATGGCCCATGGACCGCGAAGCCTTCACCCCCCCTGGGAGCCTGACATGACACACAGAGACACGGACACCACGCTGATGCTGTGCCTGGCGACGGTGCTGATCACCCTGTCGCACCTGGACGCCTTCGTGCCGGACCCGCGCATCGCCACGGGCGGCGCCATCGGCAACTCGCTCTTCTTCTTCCTCTCGGGCTTTGGCCTGGCCAAGAGCCTGAACGCCGAGGCGGCGGGGGGCGCGCCGCCTTCGCTGTCGACCTACCTGCGCAAACGGGTGGTTCGCCTCTACCCCGCCGTCCTCATCGTGGCCTGCGCCATGCTCGCGGCCGGCATGGTCCACGTCGGCGGCATCGCCGAACTGGCGGCGGTCTTCGTCTGGCCCACGCCGTTCTGGTTCATCTCCGCGGTCATGGTGTTCTACGTGCCGGTGTTCTACCTGGCGCGCCTGCGCCCCGCCGGCATCGCCACGGCCATGGCGCTGTTGCTGGTGCCCTACGCCTTCTTCTACAGCCAGCTGGACCTGTCCACCTTCGTCGTGGAAGGGCGGGGCAACGATTTCACCTGGGCCAACCACTTCAAGTGGATCAACTACTTCGGCCTCACGCTGATGGGCTGCCTGGTCGCGCGCCTGGGCCTGACGCCCCGGCTCGGCCCCGCCGCCATCGCCTGGCTGCTGAGCGGCCTGCTGCTGTTCCTCGTCGCCAAGCTCACGCTGTTGCGCCTCGGCCTGGGCCATCTGCAGTTCGTGTTCCAGGCCCTGCTGTACCCGATCGTCTATGGCTGCTTCCACGTCTTCGCCTCGGAGGCGCTGCTCAAGCCCCTGCGGTCCACGCCGCTGTTTCCCGTGGTCGCGCTGCTGGGCGGCCTGACCCTGGAGATCTACCTGACGCAGACCGCCTGGATCCGTTGGCTGGAAGCCCAGAGCTACCCCTACGGCCCGCTCGCGCTGCTGCTCCTGGCCCTGGTGCCGCTGCTGGTGTTCTCGGTGCTGACGCGCTGGGTGTCGCAGCGCATGGGCTCGGGCGTCTCGCGCCTGTTCCAGCCCGCCACCGCTTGACCCCATTTGACAGGGCGATCCGACATGCACTTCGTCTTCTGGCATTCCTACCTGATGTTCCACCAGGCCGCGTACATCCGCGAGCTGGCGAACACGCCCGGCAACACCGTGCACTGGTGCGTGACGCAGGCCCTGCCCGCGCACTACCGCGACCGCGGCTACCCGCAGCCCGACACCGGCCGCATCCAGGTCCACGTCGCGCCCACGCCGGCGCAGGTCGCCGAGCTGGCCACGCTGCCCGGCTCGGTGCAGGTGTTCTTCGGCCTGCGCGGCTTCGCGCTGCCGCTGGCGGCCTTCCAGGCCAGCCGGGGCGCGCCGGTGCACCGCTTCCTGATGACGGAGAACCGCTACGAGCCGGGCGCGCGCCTGCTGCCGCGCTGGCTGGTCTACACCTGGGACGCGCTGCGCCACCGCCGGCACTTGAGCGGCGTGTTCTGCATCGGCCACGCGGGCCGCTATGGCGGCGCCCGGTTCTTCGCGGCCTGCGGCTACCCCCGCTCGCGCACCGTGCCCTTCGTGCACGTGGTGGACCCCACGCCGGTGCCGCGCACGCCGGTGTCGCACGGCCATCTGCAGGTGCTGTACGTGGGCCAGCTGATTCCGCGCAAGCGCGTCGACCTGCTGCTGCGGGCCTTCAGCCAGCTCGACGTGCCCACGGCGCGCCTGCGCCTCCTCGGCCAGGGCCCGGAAGAACCGGCGCTGCGGCGGCTGGCCGCGCGGCTGGGCATCGCCGAACGGGTGAGCTTTTCGCCCGGCCTGCCCAACGCCGAGACCGTGGCCGCCATGGCGGGCGCCGACGTGCTGGTGCTTCCCAGCCGGTTCGACGGCTGGGGCGCGGTGGTCAACGAAGCCCTGATGGTCGGCACGCCGGTGATCTGCAGCAACCGCTGCGGGGCCAGCGACCTGATCGAAAACGGGCGCAACGGCTACGTGTTCGAGGCCGGCAGCGCCAGCGCGCTGCGGGAGCGCCTGCGCCAGTACTGCGAGGACTTCCACTGGAACCGCACCGAACTGGCGGACACGGAAACCGCCCGCCTCGGCGGGCCGGCCGTGGCCGCGCGCTTCCAGCACAGGCTCGCGCAACTGCTGGCCCCGCAGCAGACGCCCCCGCAGCCCGCGGTGCCCGGCACCGCCACCCCGATGGTGAAGCGATGAACGTCGGCATCCTGACCTTCCACTTCAGCGACAACTACGGCGCCGCGCTGCAGGCCTACGCCCTGCGCCGCTGGCTGACGGAGCAAGGCCACCGCGCCAGCTTCATCGACTACCGGCCCGCGCACATCGAGCGCGGGGGCCGGCTCAGCCTGCCGACCTCGCCCGCCCGGCTCAAGGCCAATGTGAAGGTGGCCTACCTGGCGCTGTCGTCCTTCGTCCACCAGCACTTCGGCCACCCCGGCCAGCGCGACAAGTTCCTGCGGTTTCGGGAGCAGCACCTCGGCGTCGGGCGCGCCGCCGCGCCCAGCGACAACCGCGCCTCGCTGGCCGCCGCCCGAGCCTTCGACCTGATCGTGGCGGGCAGCGACCAGATCTGGAGCCCGTCCCAGCATTTCGGTTTCGACCCGAACTACTTCCTGGCCTTCGCCGAGTCCTTCGGCGCCCGCAAGATCGCCTACGCCGCCAGCTTCGGCCGGGACCAGGTGTCGCCCACCGAGGCCGCGCAGCTGCCCTACCTGCTGCAGCACTTCGACGCCATCTCCGTGCGCGAGGCCTCCGGCGTCGCCCTGGTCGAACGGGCCACGGGCCAGCCGCCGGCCAACGTGCCGGACCCGACCCTGCTGCACAGCGACTACTCGGCGCTGACCGAGCGCGCGCCGGCCCCGCACCACGGGCCCTACGTCTTCTGCTACGGACTGCGCTCGCCCGACAACATCCGCTCCAGCGCCGAGTGCGTGTCGCGCGAGCTCGGCTGCCCGGTGCTGTCGCCACACAACCCGCACCGGCGCTGGCCGGAGATCGGGCACACGGTGTACCCCGATCCCGGCGAGTGGGTCTCGCTGGTCCAGCACGCGCAGTTCGTCGTCACCAACTCCTTCCACGGCACGGTGTTCGCCCTGCTGTTCCGCAAGCCCTTCATCGTGGCCGGGCTCACCGGCGAGAAGGCCAGCGCCAACGCCCGCGCGCTGAACCTGCTGCGCGCCGTCGGCCTGGAGCGGCGCTTCGCCGCCGGGTTCTCGGCGCCGAACGTGCGCTCGCTGGTGGCCAGCGACATCGACTGGGCCGACGTGGAGCAGCGCCTGGCGGCGATGCGGCACACCGGCCGGGCGTTCCTGCGCGCGCAGCTGGAGGCGGTGGTGCCGGGCGAGGCCCGGCCGCTCCCGCCGCGCCCAGCGCCGCCACGCGTTGCACGGGAGGTCCTGCAGTGAGCGATTCCCTCAGCGATTTCCGCTCGCTGCGCTACCGCAGCGGTTTCGGCGGCGCCGCGCTGCTGCGCCGGCTCGCGTGGGAGCTGGTCTGGCTGCTGGCCTTTCGGCCGACCCCGCGCTGGGCCCTGCACGGCTGGCGGCGCTTCCTGCTGCGCGCCTTCGGCGCGCGCATCGGCGCGGGCTGTCGCATCGCGCCCTCGTGCCGCGTCTGGGCGCCCTGGAACCTGACCATGGGCGAGTTCTCCGCGCTGGGCGACGGCGTGGACTGCTACAGCATGGGCCGCATCACCATCGGCTCCAAGGTCGCCGTCAGCCAGCGCAGCTTCCTGTGCGCCGGCTCGCACGACATCCGCAGCCTGTCGCGGCCCCTGGTGACCGGACCCATCGCGATCGAGGACCACGTGTGGATCGCGGCGGAGTGCTTCGTGCACCCGAATGTGTCGATCCGCGAGGGCACCGTGGTCGGCGCGCGCTCGGTGGTGACGCAGGACCTGCCGGCCTGGTCGGTCTGCGTCGGGCACCCGTGCCGAAAGATCAAGGACCGCGTGCTGGGAGAGGCCCATGTTTGACAAGGTGGCCAAGTTGGCGGGCATCTTCAGCGAGGCCTTGCGCGACGCGGCGCTGTTCCTGCGCTTCAACTCGTACTCGCCGTTCGTGGACAAGTCCCGGCGCGCCTTCTACAAGATCATCATCGAGGCCCACACGATCGAGAAGGGCCTGTCGCTGCCGAGCCCGAAGCCGCTGTTCGGCAAGGACAAGGTCCGCTTCGTGATGAGCGCGCTCTCGCGCTACGACATCGGGCACTCGCCGGTGCCGGCCCACATGTCGCTGGGCGCGCTGGAGGCCTACCTGGCCTTCCACGCCCAGGCCGGCGCCAGCGACCCCCTGCTCGACGAGATCAGCGGCTACCTGAAGCAGTGGGAAACCCGGCTGCCCAGGCCGTGGCGGGGCGGCACGCGGGACTACCGTTTCGACGGCCAGCCCGCCGGCGACCTGCAGCACCTGATCGCCGGCCGCTCGAGCGTGCGCACGCTGTCGCCCGCGCCGCTCGACCCCGCGCGCATCCTCGAGGCGATCGCGCTCGCGCAGCAGGCGCCCTCGCAATGCAACCGCCAGGCCACCCGGGTGCACACCTACCAGGACCCGGCCCGCATCCAGGCACTGCTGGCGCTGCAGGGCGGCTCGCGCGGTTTCGCCGACACGGTCGGCAACCTGTTCGTGGTGAGTTCCGACATCTGCGCCTGGGGCGGCCCCGGCCAGCGCAACCAGGCCTATGTGGATGGCGCGCTGTTTGCCATGTGCCTGCTGCTGGCCTGCCGGGCCCTGGGCTGGGGCGCCTGCCCGCTCAACCTGGCGATCGACCACAAGACCGAATCGGCGATCCGCCGCGCGGGCGGCATTCCCGCCGGCGAGCGGCTGATCCTGATGATCGCCTTCGGTGAACCGGCCGCCCCGCAGACCCGCGTGGCCTTCTCGCCGAGAAGGCCTGCCGCGGAAATCGCCACCCTTCACGCCTGAGGAGAGCTTGATGCGCATCACGGCGATCATCCTGACCCACAACGAATCCCTCCACATCGAGCGCGCGATCCGCTCCATCCAGGCCTTCGCGGACCAGATCTTCGTGGTGGACTCCGGCTCCACGGACGGCACCACCGACATCGCCCGGCGCCTGGGCGCGCAGGTCTGCACCCACGCCTTCGTCAACCAGGCCCGGCAGTTCCAATGGGCGCTGGACACGCTCGACATCCGCGGCGACTGGGTGCTGCGCCTGGACGCCGACGAAATCATCGAGCCCGACCTCGCCCGCGAGATCGCCGAGAAGCTGCCCCGGCTGCCGACCGACGTGGTCGGCGTCAACCTCAAGCGCAAGCACATCTTCATGGACCGCTGGGTGCGCCACGGCGGCCGCTACCCGCTGCGGATGCTGCGCCTGTGGCGCCAGGGGCACGGCCGCATCGAGAACCGCTGGATGGACGAGCACATGGTGGTCTGGGGCGGGCGCACGGTCACCTTCGATGGCGGCTTCGCAGACCACAACCTCAAGGACCTGGCCTACTTCATCGACAAACACAACCGGTACGCCACGCGCGAAGCCATCGAGGTGCTCAACCAGCGCCTGGGCCTGTTCGCCCAGGACGGCGCGCTCAACGCCCGCGGCGCCTCGCACCAGGCGGCGTTCAAGCGCTGGGCCAAGGAGCGGATCTACAACCGCATCCCCTTCACCCTCAGCGCCACGCTGTACTTCGTGTGGCGCTATGTCTTCCAGCGCGGCTTCCTGGACGGCCGCAGCGGGCTGGTCTACCACTTCCTGCAGGGCTACTGGTACCGCTTCCTGGTGGGGGCCCGGGTCATGGAACTGCAACAGGCCGTGGCCCACCTGCACGACAAGGCCGCCATCTGCGCCGAGCTGAGCCGGCTGACCGGGCACAAGCTGGTGGCGCAGAGCGACACCAGACCGGACGTGGACGTCGGCGACCAGCGGCTGGCGCCGCGGCATTGACCGGAGGGCATGGCATGCACCTGTTCTCCCTCTCCCCCTGGCGCCTGGGCCTGCTGGCCACCCTGGGCCTGGCGGGGCCCGTCCTGGCCCAGGCCCAGACTCAGGCCAGCGGCGCCCTCATCTGCGAGGACGCCACGCCGCCGCCGGGCGCCCTGCAGGTGGGCGCGGTGCAGGCGCTGTTCCGCGATTGCCCACGCCTCGGCGACGTGGACTTCACCGGCAAGGCCGACGGGCACAAGTACTACAGCGGCGTCTCCTTCGCGCCGCTCAAGGGCCCCAGCCTCTACGGGCCCGCCGACGACGGCGTGGTCCTCAAGCGCGGCGGCCTGCTGGCCACCGCGAAGGCCACCGCGCACCCCGGCCAGTTCCCCCTGCTTCGGGGCGACCGGCCGTTCTACATCGAGGCCCAGGTGGCGATCTCGTCGAACGACCGCGACAACTTTCCCGCCGTCTGGCTCATGCCCATCGAACACAACCCGCGCATGGAAGACGTCTACGAAGGCGATCCCAAGGGCTTCGAGCGCTGGTTCGAGCTGGACATCGACGAAGGCGGCTTCGGCCCCGGCGGGCACCACACGGCCATTTCGTGGTCCGGCATCTACCCCAACTACAAAAAAATCCAGAACCCCAACCCGACCTCCAAAGAACCGCTGGACCGCACCCAGCCGAACGTCTTCGGCGTGTCCTACTCGCCCGACACCCTCAGCGTGCGCTGGTGGCTCAATGGCCGGCCGGTGCTCGAGGCCTCGCACCCCTATGTGCCCGAGATCGCGCGGCGACAGAATTTCTACCTGATCGTCTCGGCGCAAAGCCACAAGAACATCAGCGACTACACCCTGACGTTCATGGGCGTGCGCGCGTTCGCGGGCGAGGCGGCCCGGCCCGCCAGGCCCCCCCAGCCAAGGGGCGCGCCATGAAGCTGCTCGTCTACGGCATCAACTTCGCGCCCGAGCTCACCGGCATCGGCAAGTACACCGGCGAGATGGCGCAGTGGCTGGCCCAGGCCGGGCACGAGGTGCGCGCCATCACCGCCCCGCCGTACTACCCGGCCTGGCGGGTGCAGGAGGGCCACAGCGCCCGCCGCTACCGCCGCGAGCACTGGCAGGGCGTTCGGGTCATCCGCGCGCCGCTGTGGGTGCCGCGCCAGCCAGGCGGCCTGCAGCGCCTGCTGCACCTGGCCAGCTTCGCGCTGAGCAGCCTGCCCGCGCTGTGCGCCCAGTGGCGCTGGAAGCCCGATGTGGTGTGGGTGGTGGAGCCGCCGCTGATGTGCGCGCCCGCCGCGGCGCTGTTCGCCACCCTGCGCGGGGCCAGCGCCTGGCTGCACATCCAGGACCACGAAGTCGACGCCGCTTTCGACCTGGGGCTGGTCAAAGGCCGCGCGCTGCGCGGCGCGGTCCAGCGCGCCGAGCGCTGGCTGATGCGGCGCTTTGACCGTGTCTCCACCCTCTCCGGCCGCATGGTGGAGCGCACCCTCGACAAGGGCGTGGCGCCCGAACGCGTGGTGCACTTCCCCAACTGGGTGGACATCGACGGTATCGCGCCGCTGGCCGCGCCCAGCCCCTACCGGGCCGAGCTGGGCCTGGCGCCGGACGCCGTCGTCGCCCTGTACTCCGGCAACATGGGCAACAAGCAGGGGCTGGAGGTCATCGCCGACGTGGCGCGCCTGCTGCGGGACGAACCCCGCATCCGCTTCGTGCTGGGCGGCAGCGGCTCGGGGCGGGCCGCCCTGCAGGCGCGCTGCGCGGGCCTGCCCAACGTGCGCTTCCTGGACCTGCAGCCGCTGGAGCGGCTGAACGACTGGCTCGGCCTGGCCGACGTGCACCTGCTGCCGCAGCGGGCCGACGCGGCCGACCTGGTGATGCCATCCAAGCTCACCGGCATGCTGGCCAGCGGCCGCGCCGTGCTGGCCACCGCGATGGCCGGCACCGAGCTGTGCCGCGTGGTGACCCACGACGCCGCCTGCGGCCAGGTGGTCCCACCCGAGAACCCGGCCGCCATGGCCGAGGCGCTGCGCGCGCTGGCGGCCGACCCGGCCGGCCGCGCCGCGATGGGCGCCAGCGGCCGCCGCTACGCCGAGGCCGAACTGAGCCGGGACGCCGTCCTGCGCCGGTTCGAGGCGCAGCTGCTGGCCCTGGCGCAGGCGAGCCCGAGCGACACCCGCCGGGCCGCCGTCTGAAGCAGGCCCCACCCGGGCCGGAAAGGAGTTGATCATGCACAACCACCCCTTCGCGAACGCCCGGCCCTGGGCCCTGGCGGGCGCGGCGCTGCTGGCCGTGGCGGCCGCCGTGCCGCTGTGGGCCCAGACGCCGCCCGAGGCCGGCCCCGGGGCCGCGCACGCCGTGCCGGCCAGCGCGCCGCTCGAGGCGCCGGGCACCGCCGCTGGCACCACCGCCGCGCTCAGCGCGGCCCCGGCCGACGGCGTGGACCCGAACTACCGAATCTCGCCCAACGACCTGATGGAGTTCGACGTGTTCGGCGTGCCCGACATGAAACGCGACCTGCGCGTGAACGCCACGGGCGAGGTCTCGCTGCCGCTCATCGGCCAGGTGCCGGTGGCCGGGCTGACCACGCAGGCGGCGGCGCGGCTGATCGCCGACCGCTACCAGGAGAAGTACCTGCAGGACCCGCAGGTGTCGCTCTTCATCAAGGAGTTCACCACGCGCCGCGTGGCCATCGAAGGCGCGGTGCTGCGTCCCGGCGTCTACCCGATCGCGGGCCAGCTCACGCTGCTGCGCGCCCTGGCCTTGTCGGGCGGCTTCGCGCCCTATGCCGACATCAACAAGATCGTCGTCTACCGCAACCAGGCGGGCGGCGCGCGCGAACAGTTCACCTACGACCTCGACAAGGTGCGCGCGGGCCAGGAAAAGGACCCCGACATCCGCTCGGACGACGTCATCGTGGTCCAGCGCAACGCCCGGCGAACGGCCCTGCGGGACTCGCTCTTCAGCGACATCCTGAACACGCTCAACCCATTCAACTGACGGGGAGGGATCCATGGCCATTGAACGACACCCGCTGCCCGCGATGCCCGATCCGAGGGACGCGCTGGCGGTGCAGCGCGAAGCCGCCCTGTCCGAGCTGTTGCTCGCGCGCGGCGAATCCAGCGCCCCGGCGGAAGACCGCATCGACCTCAAGACCCTCTGGCGCGCCCTGGCGCGGCACCGGCGGCTCATCCTGGGCGTGACCGCCCTGTTCACCCTGGCGGCCGGCCTGTACACGCTGCGCATCACGCCACAGTACGAGAGCACGGTCATGCTGCAGATCGACCGCGCGGCGCAGAAGGTGGTGGGCTTCAACACCGAGTTCGAGGTCGAGGAGGGCCCGCTGTCCGAGCAGCTGCAGCTGCGCACGCAGGTCGAGCTGCTCAAGAGCCGCAGCCTGGCCGAGCGCGTCATCGACGAGATGGGCCTGTACAAGCCCGGCGCGTCGGCGCCCCCGGCCGCCGCGCCGGGCGAAGGCGATGCCGTGGCCGCGGCGCCCGCCGGGCCGCTCGAACAGGCCACGGCCCTGCTGGGCGGCTGGCTGGCCCGGCTGCATGGCCTGGTGGCCGCCGCGCCACCCGAGCAGAACACGCTCAACCGCGCCAGCGCGCTGGCGCAGTTCCAGCAGTCGCTCGCCGTGGAGCCCATCCGCAACTCGCGCCTGGTGCAGATCAGCGTGCGCAACGCCGACCCGCAACTGGCCGCCGGCATCGCCAACACCACCGCCCGGGCCTTCCTCGCCACGCACATCGAGCGCAAGCTGGAGTCCTCGCTCTACGCGCGCCAGTTCCTGGAGGAGCAGATCCGCCAGACCAAGGCCAAGCTGGAAGAGAGCGAGCGGGTCATCAACACCTACGCCAAGAAGAACCAGATCCTGAACCTGGGCGACAAGGGCAGCGCCGCCACCCAGACCTTCGTGGACTTTTCCGCCGCGCTGGCCAAGGCGGAGCAGGACCGCATCAAGGCCGAGACGCTCTACAACCAGGTCAGGCTCGACCCCGAGAGTGCGCCCCAGGCGGTGGTCAACGAAGCCATCCGCGCCTACAAGGAGCAGCGCGCGCGCCTGGAAGCCGACTACGCCAAGAACCGCTCCGTCTTCAAGCCCGACTACCCGAGCATGGTGCAGGCGCGCGCCCAGATCGCCGAGCTGGACGGGCGCATCAAGACAGAGGTGAACAACATCCTGTCGAGCATCCAGGGGCAGTACCTGGCGGCCAAGAAGGCCGAGGACCAGCTGCGCGCCAAGGTGGCCAGCACCCGCGCGGAGGTGCTGAGCGTGCAGGACCGCAGCGTGGACATGAACCTGCTGAGCCGCGAGCTGGACACGAACCGGCAGGTGTACGACAGCCTGCTGCAGCGCCTGCGGGAGGTGAGCGTGACGGCGGGGCTCACGACCAACAACGTCAGCATCGTCGACCGGGCGGCGGTGCCGCTGTTTCCGGCCTCGCCCAACGTCAAGCTCAACGTCGGCCTGGGCCTGATGGCCGGCCTGTTCCTGGGCCTGCTGCTGGCCCTGCTGCGCGAGCAGATGGACGACTCCGTGAAGAACGCCAACGACATCGAAACGCGCTACCGCCTGCCGCTGCTGGGCCTGATCCCCTTCACGCGCCCGCCGAAAGGCCGCAAGGAGGCGGTGGCGCTGCTGGCCCACCACGAGCCGCGCGGCACCTTCGCCGAGTCCTACCGATCCATGCGCACCGCGCTGCAGTTCAGCACGGCCGATGGCGCCCCCGAGCGCTTCATGGTGACGAGCTGCGGCAAGAACGAGGGCAAGAGCACGACGGCGCTTGCGCTGGCCATCAACTTCGCGCAGATGGGCCAGAAGGTGCTGCTGATCGACGCCGACATGCGCAAGGGCGGCATGCACAGCCTGCTCAAGCTGCCGAACGACAGCGGCCTGTCGAGCTTCCTGAGCGAAGACCTCGACAGCGCGATGCTGATCCGCGAGACGCCGGTGCCCCACATGGGCCTGATCACGGCCGGGCCGGTGCCACCCGATCCGGTGGAGCTGCTGATGGGCCCGCGCCTGGGCCTGCTGCTGGACCAGGCGCGGGCGCTGGGCTACGAACAGATCGTGATCGACGGACCACCGCTGCTGGGCATTTCGGACGCGATCGCGCTGGGCAACCAGGTGCACAACATCGTGCTGGCCGTGCGGGCCGGTGTGACGCGCAAGGAGAGCCTGAAGGACGCGCTGCGCCGCCTGCGCACCGCCGGGCTGCGCCCGATGGGCGTGGTGCTCACGCACGCGCGCAGCGAGCACATCATCGACCGCGCCTACGCGGACTACTACGGCCACGGCCACGCCCCGGGCGAGCGGCGCGCGCCGCGCACCGCCCGGCCGGCCCCCAGCCCGGTGCCGCTGACGGCCCAGCCCCGCATCGAACCCACCATGGGCCCGCATTCGGCATGAGGGCCGTGCAGTGACCGCGCCCGGCCGCCCCGCGCCCGACTGGAACCGCCTGCTGCCCACCCTGCTCGATTTCGAGCGCTCGCCCGGGCGCTACCCGGTGCGGCTGCGCGAGCCGCGTCCCCTGTTCGACGGCGTCGGCAGCGTGATGCTGCTGGCCAGCGGGCGGGCGGTCCAGGGCCTGCCCGCGACCCCCTGGAACGAGGCCGAGCTGCGCCGCGCGGCGCGCTACTTCGTGCGCACCGTGATGCTGCGCCCGGGCGCCGACCCCTTCACCCTGCTGGGCCTGACACCGGACTTCGAGCCGGCGCAGCTGCGTGAGCACTACCGCCTGATGATCCGCCTGACGCACCCGGACTTCATCGCCGCGGGCGGCCACTGGCCCGCCGACGCCGCGACCCGGGTCAACCGGGCCAAGGAGTTGCTCTCATCGCCGCAGCAGCGGGCCCACTTTGCCGCCACGCTGCGCCTGCCGGCCAGCCGGGGGGCGGCGGTGCGCACCAGCGCCTTCCTGCTGGAGGTGCTGGGGGGGCGCTAGCGGGGCCACAGGACCCACAGGCGCAGCGGCTGCTTGAGCGTGGCCGCCTGCCGGTAGGCCTCGTCGTTCCAGCCGCCCCAGCCGGTGAACAGGTCCGCGCGCACCGCGCCCAGGATGGCGCCGCCCGTGTCCTGCGCCAGCACCAGGCGGTTGGCCACCAGGGCGGGGCCCTGCGTGGCCAACCACACCGGCGTGCCGTAGGGAATGCTCTGCGGGTCCACCGCGATCGAGCGCCCCGGCGTCAGCGGCACGCCCTGAGCGCCGCGCGGGCCGAAGCGCGCGTCCAGCGGGCTCAGCGGGTCTTCCTTGAAGAACACCGTGCGCGGGTTGCTCCACAGCATCTCGTTCAGCCGCTCGGGGTTCTGCCGTGCCCAGGCCTTGATGGACTCCCACGAAGCCTCGCGGATCGCGCCCTGGTCGAGCAGCCAGCGCCCCACGCTCTGGTAGGTGTGGCCGTTGTGCGCCGCGAAGGCCAGGCGCACCTGGCGCACGCGGCCATCGGGCTCGGTCAGGTTGACGCGGCCCGTGCCCTGGATCTGCAGGATCAGCGCGTCGATCGGGTCGGCCAGCCAGGCGATGGCGCGCCCGCGCAGCGCCGCCTGCGCCTCGGGCAGGGTGTCGATCTGCTGGCGCGTGTACCAGCGCTGGCCGCTGGCGGTGGCGGGCAGACCGGCGGGCACGCCATACAGCGGCACACGGTGGGTCGCCGTGGGCTCGCGCGTGGCGTCCATGATGGGCTCGTAGTAGCCGGTGAGCAGGCCGTCCGGCTCGCGGCCGTCGGCCTCGAGCACGCGGTAGGGCTGCAGGCGCTCCTGCATCCAGGCCTGCTGGCGCGCGGCGTCGGCGAAGGCCAGCGGCCGCGCCTCGGCGCACACCGCCTCGAAGCCCGGCGCCGGCCGGTCGCAGCCCTGGAGCAGGGCGTTCCAGGCCTCGTGCAGGCCGTCCTGGCCCCAGCCGGGCAGGGCAGTCCAGTCCACCGGCACCCAGCGGCTCTTGCTGTGCTGCTTGGCCGCCGGGCCCATCGCCGCTTGCGGCGCGGGAACTTCCGGCCGCGGTTCGGGCACCACCCGTGGGCCCACGGCGCAGGCCGCGAGGCTGCCTACAATGCCCGCCGCCACGGCCCACCGCGCCAGCCTGTTCATTCCTTCGATTCCGTCCGCCATGACCTTGTTGTTGCTCGAAGCGCTGGGCGCGCTGCTCCTGTTGGTGTTCATCGTGTGGTGGACCATGTTCTCCGGTCGCCGCAAGGGCGAACTGCCCGAGGACGCCGAACGCGACAAGCCGGCCGCCCGGGAACAGGACCCGCCCGGGCGCTGATCGTTCCCGCGTTCGGGCGCCTGTTCATGCATCGCGCAGGCGGTTGGCCAGTTCCACCGCCGACTTCACGCCCATCTTGTCGAACACGCGCGAGCGGTGCACCTCCACCGTTCGCACGCTGATCTGCAGCTGATCGGCCACCAGCTTGTTCGGCAGGCCGGCCACCACCAGGTTCATGACGTCGCGCTCGCGCTCGGTCAGGCTGTCCAGGCGCTGCTGCAGCTCGTGCCGCACGGCGCGCTCGGCCAGCTGCGCGGCCGACTGGCGCAGCGCCTGCTCGACCCGGTCGACCAGGGCGTTGTCGGAGAACGGCTTCTCGCAGAAATCGAAGGCGCCCCGCTTGACCGCCGCCACCGCGGTGGCGACGTCGGCGTGGCCCGACAGGAAGATGATGGGCATGGCCGCCTGCCAGGGCAGCAGGCGCAGCTTCTCGAACAGGGCCAGGCCGCTCATGCCGGGCATGCGCACGTCCAGCAGCACGCAGCAGGGCACGTCGGGCGCCTGGCGCGCGACGGCGGCGCCGGCCAGGAAGTCCTCGGCGCTGTCGAAGCCGTCGCTGATCAGGCGGCGCGTGCGCAGCAGCCAGGCCAGCGCCTCGCGCACGCCGGCGTCGTCGTCCACCAGGTAGATCTTCGCGTCGGGGAATTCGGTCATGGGCGGATGATAGGAGCGCGGCCCGCCCGGCCCTTCAGGCGGCGTGGGCCTCCAGCGGCTGCGCCGCGTGCGCCTCGGCCACGGGCAGCGTGAAGGAAAAGCGCGTGCCGCGCGGCAAGGCCGGCTCGAAGTGCAGGGCGCCGCCGTGCTGCTCCACCACGGTGCGGCACAGGCTCAGGCCCAGGCCCATGCCCTCGGCCTTGGTGGTGAAGAAGGGCGTGAACAGACGCTGGGCCACCTCGGGCGGCAGGCCCTGGCCGTGGTCGATCACGTCCACGCGCACCCAGCGCGCGCAGCGCCCCGTGCCCGGCTCGTGGGCCTCGCCCATCACCGGCGCGATGGCGATGCGCAGCACGCGCAGGCCGCTGGCCGTGCCCGGGTCGCCCAGCGGCATGGCCTGCATGCCGTTGCGCGCGAGGTTGAGCAGCACCTGCTCGACCATGGTGCGGTCGCACCACACGCGCGGCGTGCCGGGCGCGATCTCCACCTGCAGCCGGATGCCGCGCTTCTTGGCCTGCAGCGTCAGCAGCGTGGAGATGCCCTCGATCAGCAGATGCGGCTCCACCGCCTCGCGCACCTGGTCGCGGCGGCGCACGAAGTCGGCCACGCCGCGGATCACGCGGCCCGCGCGCTCGGCCTGCTCGGCGATGCGCCGGATGGCGCGCTCGATGTCGTCGCCCACCGGGTCCTCGCCCCGGTCCGGCCCCTGCTGCAGCAGGTTGAGCGTGCCGCTGGCGTAGCTGGCGATGGCGGCCAGCGGCTGGTTGAGTTCGTGGCTGATGAGCGAGGCCATCTCGCCCACCGTGGCCAGGCGCGCCGTGGCCTGCAGCTTGTCCTGCGAAGCGCGGTTGAGCTCCTCGATGCGGCGCTGCTCGGTGAGGTCGATGATGGCGCTCATGTAGCCGGTCTGCACGCCCTGCGCGTCGATCAGCGGGGCCTCGATGATGAGCACCGGAAAACGCGTGCCGTCGCTGCGCCGGAACACCGATTCGTAGCCTTCGCGCGGCAGCGTCTGCCCGGCCAGGCGCACGGCCTGGCGCTGCTGGTACTCGTCCACCAGCTCGGGCGGCCACCAGGGCGCGGGCAGGCCGCTGCCCACGAGCTGCTCGGCGCTCAGGCCCACCATCTGGCAGAAGGCCGGGTTCACGTAGGTGATGCGCCCGCTCATGTCGCGCGCCCGCAGGCCGGTGACCAGCGAGTCCTCCATGGCCTTGCGAAAGGCCAGGGCGTCGGCCGCGCGCTGCTCGGCGCGCTGGCGCCGGCGCATGTCGCGCGCCAGCAGGGCCAACACGGCCAGCAGCGCCAGCGACAGCGCGCCCACCACGCCGGTGAGTACGTTGGGGAACAGGCCGAGCGCGCGGCGCGGGCTCTCCAGCTGCAGCAGCAGGGTGTGGCCGGGCAAGTCGAGCAGGGCGTGGGCGCTGAGGGTGCGCCGCTGCAACGGCACCACGCTGTGCACGGCCAGCCGCGCGCCGTCGCTCTCCACGAAGCTCAGGCCGCGCCCGCGCAGCGTGGCCGCGTCGGTCAGCTCGGCCAGCATGGCGGGCAGCGAATAGGTGGCGATGAGAAAGCCGCGCGACTCGCCGGCCTCGCTCAGGGGCAGGCACAGCTCCATCACCTCCAGGCCGCGGCCGTCGCGCTTGGGCCAGAAGTAGCTGGCGGAATAGGCAGGCCCCGACAGGCGCAGGGCGGCGTCGCAGGCCTGGCGCACCTCGGGCAGGGCCTGGCTGCGCGGCAGCAGGTCGAACACGTCGGGCCGGTAGGGCGACAGGCGCTGCGCCAGCACCTGCATGGCCGGATCGCGCCACTCCAGCCGCACGAGCTCGCGCCGCTGCGCCAGCAGCTCGGCGGCGGGCGGGTCCCAGCCCGTGGGCGTGGGCGAGAAGGCGTTGAGCGACTGCAGGGTCTGCACGTTGCGCAGCAGCGCGCTGCGGATCTCGCCGACCACGGTGGTGGCGTCCTGGTCGAGCGCGGCCTGGTCGCGGCCCACCTCGTACTCCGCCGCCAGGAACACCAGCACCGCGAGCAGCGCGGCCACCAGCAGCAGCAGGGCGCCCCACAGCGGCCAGCGATGGGATTTCACGAAGCCACCCCCCTGGTGTTTGCGCGATACCACCGACAGTCCGTCGCGGTGGCTGGCGGTGTCGGGGCTGTGTCCCAGGCCCTGGGCACGCCCACCCAGCCACGAGCGCAATGTCTCAACACCACACGAGCCCCACGGCCAACGAGAACACTCAGCAGAGCACGCGGTGTTCCAGGCAGGGCAGCTGCTCGCGCACCTGGCGGATGCGCGCCATGTCGATGTCGGCCAGCGCCAGCCCCGGGCCCTCGGCGTGCAGGGCCATCACCTGGCCCCAGGGGTCGATCACCATGCTGTGGCCCCAGGTGCGGCGGCCGTTCTCGTGCACCCCGCCTTGCGCGCTGGCGATCACGAAGGCCTGGTTCTCGATCGCGCGGGCGCGCAGCAGCACCTCCCAGTGGGCCGAGCCGGTGGTGTAGGTGAAGGCGGCCGGCACCAGCAGCACCTCGGCCGCCAGCAGGCGGTACAGCTCGGCGAAGCGCAGGTCGTAGCACACGCTCTGGCCGATGCGCCAGTTCTCGCCGTCGCGCGCGCGCAGCTCGAAGTGGGTGGGTGTGTCGCCGGCCTGCAGCACCGCCGCCTCGTCGTAGCGCTCGCGGCCGTTGTCGTAGCGGAACAGGTGGATCTTGTCGTAGCGGCTCAGGCGGTGGCCCTTGGCGTCGAAGCTGAGCGAGGCGTTGGCGGCGTGCGACGGGTCGCTGGTGGCCATGGGCAGGGTGCCGCCGACGATGCACATCCCGAGGTCGCGCGCGGCGTCGGCCAGGAAGTCCTGCACGCGGCCCAGGCCCTCGTTCTCGGCGATGAGCAGCTTGTCCTCGTCCTTGGCGCCCATGAAGCAGAAGTACTCGGGCAGCACCGCGAGCTCGGCCCCGCAGGCGGCGGCCTGGCGCAGCAGGCGCAGGGCTTCGCTGAGGTTGGCGTCCAGGCTGATGCCCGAGACCATCTGGATGGCGGCGACTTTCATGCGGTCAATCCTCCGGCGGAAGGGGGCGTGCCAGCGCCCTGGTGGGGGGGAGCCGGCGAGCTTACTGCAGCGGGGGACTGGGCGTGGGCGCTGGGGTCGGGCGCGCCAGCTTCTCCACCTGCGGGTCGGCCCAGCCACCGCTGACGCGAAATTCCTGCGTGGCCGCGCTCTGCAGCGGCTGGCGCAGCAGGAACTGCGCGAGGAAGCTGCCCAGGCCCACCGCCGGGTTGATGGCGGTGGCGATGAGCGAGGCCGTGCCGGCATTGAGCTCGGGCACCACCACTACCTTCAGGTCCTGCGTCTCGCGCGCGAGGTCGGCCGAGCCTTCCATCAGCACCGCCGCGTTCACGCCCTTCATCTGCAGGTTGTTGGTGTGGATGACGCCCTGGTCGATGCGCGCATCGCCGCGCACGAAGTCGAAGGCGAAGCCCTCGGAGAAGACGTCGCGGAAGTCCAGCACCAGGCGGCGCGGCAAGGCCTGCAGGCTGAGCACGCCGAGCAGGCGGCCCGCGCCCGGGTCGGCCTTGAGGAACTGGCCGCGCTCCACGTCCAGGCGCAGCGTGCCCGCCAGCGTGCCGAGGTCGAGGTCGAAGGGCGTGCCGATCCAGCCGACGCGCCCCTCCAGCCGGCCCTTGCCGCCGCGCACCAGGCCGTCCTTGCCGAAACGGCGCAGCAGCGCGCCGCTGTCGTCCACGTCGAGGCGGAACTGCAGCGCGGTGCGGCGCGCGCCGCCCTCGCCGCCGCCCAGCGGCGCCCAGTTGCCGGAGGCGCTCAGGCGCGCTTCGGGCAGGGTGGCGCGCAGCGCGTTGAGCCGCCATTCGCCCACGCGCGTGGGCCCGCCGCGGTTGACGGCCTCGATCTCCACCCGGCCGAGCGAGCGCCCGCCCCACTGCAGGTCGTCCACCGCCACGTCCAGCGCGGGCACGCTGCTGGGCTGCTGCAGCAGGGCGTCGGCCTCGCTCGGTGCGGCGGGCGAGAGCGTGAGGCGCGCCAGGCGCGCGTAGAGGCTGCCGGCGCCGGCCGGGCCCGCGGGGCGGAATTCCACGTAGCCGTTGAGCTCGTTCGCGTCGACGTTGGCGCGCCAGACCGCGCCCTCGCGCGAGGCGCCGACCACCACGCGGTGGAAGCGCCGCCCGCCGGTGAGCACCGCGTCGGCGCGCAGCGAGACGGCCTGCGGCACGGCCTCGCCCGCGCTGGCCAGGGCGTCGGTGCCGCTGCTGCGCAGCAGGGCCTGCCAGGCGTCCAGGTCGAGTTCGCCCACGCGCACCTGCGCGTGCAGGCCCTGCGGCGGCAGGGCCAGGCGCTCGCCGGCCGGCAGGCCCACGGCCAGGGTGCCGCGCAACAGCCGCGCGCCGTCGCCGCGCAACTCGCGCTCGGCGAGCAGGTCCACCAGCGGCTGCGCGGCCGGGCCGAGCTGCAGGCTGAGGCGGTCGCTGCTGGCCTGGTCGTTGTGCTGGGCCAGCACGCTGGTCTCCACGCGCAGCGGCCAGACCGCCTCGGCGGGTTTGGCCAGCGGCGCCGGCAGGTTCAGCGCCAGGCCCTGCAGGTTGCTGTCGAGGCGCAGTTCGGGCGCGCCGCCGCGAAAGGCCAGCGTGGCGGTGTAGCGCGCGCTGCCGCTGGCGTGCGCGGCCAGGGCCGACGGGCCCAGCCCGCTCTCGCGCAGGCCGGCCGCGCTGGCGCTGCCGCTGCCGCGGAACTGCGCCACGGCGCGGCCCTGGGCGTCGGGGCGCAGGCTGCCGTCGAAGCTGAGTTCGCCGCCCAGGACCTGGCTGCGCGCGCCGCTGAAGGCGAACCCCTGGTGCGTGAAGCTGAGCGTGCCGCGCGTGCGAGCCAGCAGCGGTGCGCCGGGCGCCAGGCGCAGGTCGGTGCCGTCGAGCTTGACGCTGCCGCTGACCGTGCTGTCCTTCAGGTGCCTGAGCGGCAGCTCGATCTGCACCGTGGCCTCGCCTGGCCCGCTGGCGCTGGCGGTGGCCAGCGCCCCCTGGGTGAGCGCGTTCACCGGGGAGCGCTGCGCGAAACCCAGCAGCTCGGCGGCCGGGCCCTGGCCATGGGCGCGCACGCGCACCCGCGTGTCGTGCGCCATGTCCTCGATGTCCACGCCGCCCTGGTCCAGCGCGACGCCCGGCGCGCCGTCCAGGCGGCCGCGGATGTCGCTGATGTGGATGTTGCCGCGGTCCAGCACGAAGCGCGCACTGGCCTGGCGCACGCCGGGCCAGCGCGCCTCGCCCGGTGGCTGCAGGGCGGCCGGCAGGTAATCGAAGTCCACGCCCTCCAGCGCCGCCTCGATGCGGAAGGTGCCAGGGCTGTGCCGCGCCTCGTCGAAGGGGATGTCGTCCACCAGGCCCTGGATGCGGAAGCCCACCTGGCGCGCGCCGCCGGCCCGCGCGGCCTCGCGCACATAGTGGCGTGCGTCTTCGGGCACGGACAGCGGCAGGTAGCGGTGCACGGCGGTGCCATCGGCGCGCGTGAGTTGGGCGCTCAGGTCGAGCACGCCGGGCAGGCGCGGCTGCGCGGGCTGGGCCGCCGGGTCGCCGGTGTGCCAGCGCGCGCGCACCGTGCCCTCGGCGTGCGCATTGGCCAGCGAGGCCTGGTCGAGCTCGACGTTGAGGCTGTCGCCTTTGATCTGCCAGCGCACGCGGCCGTCGAAGCGGTCGAGCGCGACCCGCGGGTCCTCGAACACATCGGGCAGCAGGAAGGCCCCCTGGCGCACGGCCACCGTGGCCTGGCCGCCGTTCTGGTCGAGGTCGAAGTCGATGTCGGCACCCTCCACGCCGGGCCGCCCGGGCAGGGGGAAGCGGCCGCTGCGCGAGCGGCGGCCGCTGGGCTCGCCGGCCAGGGCCAGCGCGCTCACGCGGCCCTTGGCGCGCGCCACCACGTGGTCGGCCATGGGGCCGCTGCCGCGCGCCTGCCAGACCAGATCCAGGGTGTCCACCCGCCCGCGCGGCTGCAGGCGCGCAAGCCAGCCGCGCGCGTGCGCCGGCAGCGGCAGCCGCTCGGCGATGGCCGCCACGGTCTGCAGGTCCACGGCCTGCGCTTGCACGGCGGTGCGCGCCCCCTGGCGTTCGCGCGCCAGGGTGTGCTCCAGGCGCACGCGGGCGCCGCTCCAGACCAGGCCCTCGCGCGTGATGAAAGCCAGGTCGTCGAAACCCAGGGCCATGCCGCGCTCGGACCACTGCGCCTCCAGGCGGCCGCGCGCCTGCGACAGCGCCAGGTCGGGCAGATCGGGCGCGAGCTGCAGGTCCAGGCCGTCGAGCGCCAGGTCCAGCGTCAGGCCCTGCACCTGGCCCTGTTGCACCCGCGCCCAGGCGCGCAGCGCGCCCTCGCCGCTGCGCACGCTCACGCCCCAATCGCTCAGGTCGGCGTGGGCGCGCAGGCGCGAGATGTCGGCGCGCGCGAACTCGGCGTAGAGCTCGCCGCTCCAGTCGTCCCAGGGCGCCTGGCCGGCCGGCCGCTCCAGCGGCAGGCGCAGCAGGGGTTCGCGCAGGCGCGCGCGCAGGCTGAAGCGCTCGCCCCATTCGGGCTCGGGCGTGGCGTCCAGGCGCAGCTCGTGGGCGCGCGTGCCGTTGCGCGCCACGAAGTCGAGGTCGCGCAACAACACCGGCGGCTGCTGGCGTTGCTCGTCGATCCAGCGCACGGTGCCGCCACGCACCACGAATTCGGTCTGCTCGAAGAACCAGTCGGCGGCGGCGTGGTCGCCGCCGCCCTGGCCCGAGACGTCGATGCCCGCGATCTCGAGGCGGCCATCGGCGCGCCGGCGCACGTCCAGGCTGGGCTGGGTGATCAACAGTTGTTCAAAGCCGCCGTTCCAGAGCGAGCGCACCGACACCGCCCCGCGCACCAGCGGCAGCTCCAGGGCGCTGCGGCCGCTGGCGTCGTGCAGGCGCACGTCGAGCAGTTCGAAGGAGGGCACCAGCGGCGGCAGCACCCCGGCCAGCTTCGGGGCCTCGACGGCGCGGATGGCGCCGATGCTCACGGGTATCCCGACCGCCTGTGTGGCCCAGCGTTCCAGGTCGGGGCGCCAGGTTTCGATCCTTGGCACAATCCACGCCTGCAAAACGAGCCAGGACAGGATGAACACGCCCCACAGGCCCGCCAGCAGCCACAGCAGCACGCGCATCGCGCGCGCCCACAGCCGCAGCCCTCGGCCGGCCGGAGCGTCGCCTTTGGCGCGCGAAGCGCTGGCGTCAAGAGATCGGTTCATGTCCACCGCAAATTATGAGGGTGCGCCTCTGGGCAGGTTCCAGTTGCGTTGAACACCGCTTGTCAACGATTGTGAACACCGTCGACGCCCAGACCCCGGCCACCCGCCAGGCCGACCACTCCCGATTCGTCCAGCGCGTGCGCCGCCGCTACGCCGCCGAGCTGGCCTGCCTGCCGCCCGGCGCGCCCGACAAGGCCGCCATGCGCGCCTGCCTGGACGCCCTCATGGCCCGCGGCCTGGCCCTGCCCGCCGCCCTGCGCGTGCTGCGCCAGCTGGTGCTGGAGCGCCTGGTGGTGATGGACTGCGAGGCCGGCGCTTCGCTGGAGGCGGTCACCGGCCCGGTCACCTGGCTGGCCGAGTTCGCGCTCGACCAGGCCTGCGCCCTGGCCTTCCAGGAACTCGACGCCCTGCACGGCGCGCCACTGTGCGCCAACGGCGCGCGCGCCCAGCTCTGGGTGATCGGCATGGGCAAGCTCGGCGCGCGCGAGCTCAACGTGTCCAGCGACATCGACCTGATCTACGTCTACGACCAGGACGGCGAGACCGCGGGCAACGCCGACGGACGCAACCGCATCAGCCACCACGAGTACTTCGCCAAGGCGGTGAAGCACCTCTACAGCACCGTGGGCGAGACCACCGAGCACGGCAACGTGTTCCGCGTCGATCTGGCGCTGCGGCCGAACGGCAACTCCGGCCCCAGCGCCGTTTCGCTGGGCGCGCTGGAGGAGTACTTCCTGGTGCAAGGCCGCGAATGGGAGCGCTTCGCCTGGCTCAAGAGCCGCGTGATCGCGCCGGCCACGGCCTTGGCCGATGCCGCCGGCATGGCCGCGCTGCGCGGCACCGTGCTGCCCTTCGTGTTCCGCCGCTACCTCGACTACGGCGTGTTCGAGTCGCTGCGCGTGCTGCACCGCCAGATCCGCGAGCACGCGGCGCGCCGCGCCGCCGGCAACCCCGGCCGCGCCAACGACGTCAAGCTCTCGCGCGGCGGCATCCGTGAGATCGAGTTCACCGTGCAGCTGCTGCAGGTGGTGCGCGGCGGCCAGTTCCCCGAGCTGCGCACGCGCCCCACGCTGGGCGCGCTGCAGCGCGTGGCCAAGGCCGGCCTGATGCCGCCCGAGAAGGCCCAGGCGCTGGCCGAGGCCTACGTCTTCCTGCGCCGGGTGGAGCACCGCATCCAGTACCTGGACGACCAGCAGACCCATGTGCTGCCCGAGCGCGACGACGACCTGGCCTGGATCGCCGCCACCCTGGGCTTTGCCAACACCTGCGCCTTCCTGCACGCGCTGGACGCGCACCGCGAGCTGGTGGCCGAGGAATTCGACACCCTGCTCGGCGGCAGCGGCCAGGGCACATGCAAAGGCAAGGGCTGCAACGGCGGCGCCCCGCGCCCCGCCGACGACGACCTGTCCGCCACCCTGCCGCAGCTGCCCGCCGCGCTGGCCGAGCGCGTGCAGCGCTGGGCCGAGCACCCGCGCGTGCTGGCCCTGCGCGAGGACACCCGCGCGCGGCTGGTGCGCCTGGTGCAGCGCACCGGCTCCTGGATCGAGGAAGGCCGTGTGGGCGAAACCGCCGCGCTGCGCATGATCGATTGGATCGAATCGCTGCTGCGCCGCGAAAGCTACCTCGCGCTGCTGCAGGAGCGGCCCTCGGTGCACGAGCGCCTGCTGCGCCTGCTGGGCGCGGCCAAGTGGCCGGCGCGCTACCTCATCCAGCACCCGGGCGTGATCGACGAACTGGCGAGCCGGCAGTTGCTGGCCGAGCGCTTCGACGCCGAGGCCTTCGAGGCCGAATGCGAGGCGCGCCTGGCCTCGCTGCGCGTGACCGGCGAAGACGACGAGGAAACCCTGCTCAACCTGCTGCGCCGCGCCCACCACGCCGAGACCTTCCGCACCCTGGCGCGCGACGTGGAAGGCGTGCTGACCGTGGAGCAGGTGGCCGACGACCTCTCGGCCCTGGCCGACGCCGTGCTGCGCCTGACGGCGCGCTGGTGCTGGGCGCGGCTGAAGACCCGCCACCGCGAGGTGCCGGCCTTCGCCATCATTGGCTACGGCAAGCTGGGCGGCAAGGAGCTGGGCTACGGCAGCGACCTCGACATCGTCTTCGTCTACGAGGACGAGCACGAGAACGCGGCCGAGATCTACGCCGCCTTCGTGCGCAAGATGATCAACTGGCTGCAGGTGAAGACCGGCGAGGGCGACCTGTTCGAGATCGACACCGCGCTGCGGCCCAACGGCAACTCGGGCCTGCTGGTCACCCGCTTCGAAGCCTACGAGAACTACCAGACCCGGCGCGGCAGCAACACCGCCTGGACCTGGGAGCACCAGGCCATGACGCGCGCGCGCTTCGTGCTCGGCAGCGCCGGCCTGGCGGGCCGTTTCGACGCCGTGCGCGAGGCCGTCATCACCGCGCCGCGCGACGAGGCCGCGCTGCGCACCGAGATCGTGGCCATGCGCGACAAGCTGCGCGCCGCGCACGCGGTGCGCGCGGGCCGCTTCGACGTCAAGCACAGCGCCGGCGGCATGGTCGACGTGGAGTTCGTGGTGCAGTACCTGGTGCTGCTGCACTCGAACGCGCACCCCGAGCTGCGCGCCAACACCGGCAACATCAACCTGCTGCAACGCGCCGAGGCGGCGGGCCTGCTGCCCGCGGGCATGGGCCAGGCCGCCGCGCTGGCCTACCGCCGGCTGCGCCAGGTGCAACATCGCGCGCGGCTGGACGAAACCTCCACCCAGGTCGACCCGGCCGAGCTGGCGACCGAGGCCGAGGCCGTGCGCGCGCTGTGGCGGCAGGTGCTGGGCCCCGCCGCCTGAACCGCCCATGAGGGGCTCGCGCAGCTGGCTCGCGCTGTGCACCCTGCACGGCGTGGCCAGCCTGGTGCTATGGGCCTCGCCAGCGGCGCTGGCGCAGGCCCTGGTGTGGCGCTCGGCCGACTGGGCGCAGCGGCCCTGGACGCCGTGGACCAGCGCCTGGGTGCACCTGAACGCGCCCCACCTGGTGGGCAACCTGCTCGCGCTGGGCGTGCTGGCCGCCATCGGCTGGCGGCTGCGGCCCTCGCGCGCGGCCACGCTGGCCTGGGCGCTGAGCTGGCCGCTGCTGCAGCTGAGCCTGCTGCTGTGGCCGCTGATCGGCTATGCGGTGGGGCTGTCGGGCGTGCTGCACGCCGGCGTGGCGGTGCTGGCCGTGTGCCTGCTGCTGGACGGCCCGAAGGCCTCGCGCCCCTGGGGCCTGCTGCTGGCCAGCGGCCTGCTGTTCAAGCTCTGGCTGGAGCGGGGCTGGTCCGGTCCGGTGGTGTGGGACCCAGGTGGCCAGATGTCGGTGGTGCGCGCCGCCCACCTGGGCGGCGCCGCCTGGGGCGCGCTGCTCGGCGCGCTGGGCGCGGGCTGGGACCGCTGGCGCGCGCGCCGCGCGAGCGGCTGAACCGCGCTCAGGCCGCGGCCGGCGCGGTGCCCAGCGACTTGCGGAAGCGGTTGAGTTCCTGCACGGACTTGAAGCTGCCGTCCATGAGCAGGCTCAGGTTGTGCAGGATGCGGTCGACCACCTTGCTTTCCCACACGGCGTCGAAGTTGATCTGCTGGTCCAGCCAGTGCTCCAGCCACTCGGGGTTGGGCAGGCGGCTCTGGATGGTGTCGTTCGGGAACAGCGCCTTGTTCACGTGCAGGTTGGTGGGGTGCAGGGCCTGCGCGGTGCGCCGCGCGCTGGCCATCAGCACGCCCACCTTGGCGAAGGCGGCCCGGGCCTCGTTGCCGAACTTGCCGATGGCGCGCTTCATGTAGCGCAGGTAGGCGCCGCCGTGGCGCGCCTCGTCCTGGCTTAGCGTGGTGTAGATGTGCTTGATGACCGGCTCGCTGTGCCACTCGGCCGCGCGGCGGTACCAGTGGTTCAGGCGGATCTCGCCGCAGAAGTGCAGCATGAGCGTCTCCAGCGCGGGCGCGGGGTCGAACTCGAAGCGGATGTCGTGCAGTTCCTGCTCGGTGGGCACCAGGTCGGGGCGGAAGCGGCGCAGGTACTCCATCAGCACCAGCGAGTGTTTCTGTTCCTCGAAGAACCAGATCGACATGAAGGCCGAGAAGTCGGAGTCGTCGCGGTTGTCGCGCAGGAACATCTCGGTGGCCGGCAGCGCCGCCCACTCGGTGATGGCGTTCATCTTGATCGTCTGGGCCTGCTCGTCGCTGAGCCGGCTGGCGTCGAACTGCGCCCAGGGAATGTCCTTGTCCATGTCCCAGCGGACGGATTCCAGTTGTTTGAACAGTTCGGGATACAGCATGGTCATCTCTCTGGGTCTGGGCAAAAAACGCGCGACATTGTAGGCGGGGGGTATAACGGGCACCCGGATTGCCCTATGCCTCGCACAGAAACGGTTTCCTGTTCCCCGCGGAACTTCCCCCGCCGCCGCCCGCTCCAACCCGCCGTGTCGGGGAGGGAGACATCCACCGACCACCGTTTTCCGCTGCGAAGCCTTCCAGCCCCACCGGGGCCGGATGCAATCCCGGGGCGCTTCTCCTCCTCCTCCCTCCCTCCCTCGTTCGCGCCGGGGCGCTTCGCAGCTTCTTGTCCACCCCATCGCCGGCCGCGGCCGGCGGTGCCGGCACGGGCCCCTCGCCTGACTGGAGCCCGCGCGCCATGAGCCCTCACCGCCGACCCCAGATCCGCGTGGCCGTGGTCGGCGGCGGCGTGGCCGGGCTGGCCGCCGCCCACACCCTGCAAGGACTGGCCGAGGTCAGCCTGTTCGAAGCCGCCGGGCGCTTCGGCGGCGACGCCCACACCCTGGACGTCACGCTGCCCGGGGCCAGCGGCGCGCCCGTGACCTTCACCGTGGACACCGGCGTGCTGGTGTTCAACGAACACACCAGCCCCAACCTGCTGGCGCTGCTGGCCCGGCAGGACCTCGCCCCGACCGAGGCGGACGCCTCCTTCTTCGTGCGGGGCGGCGCGCTGGCCTGGGGCGGCCCCGACCTGGGCCGCGCGCTCTCGCCACGCCGCCAGCTCATGAGCCCGCGTTTCTGGCGCCTGCTGGCCGACCTCCCGCGCTGGCAGCGCCTGTGCGCGGCCCTGGCCCCCGCCCTGGACACCCCCGACGACGCCCTGCTGGCCCCGCTGGACGGCTTCCTGCGCGCGCGGTACTTCTCGGCCGAGTTCCGCGACGCCTACCTGCTGCCGCTGTGCAGCGGCTTCAGCGGCCGCCCCGCGCACGCGCTGCTGCAGGCGCCCGCCGCCGCCGCGCTGCGGCTCTGGCACCACCACGGCCTGCCCACGCTGGGCGGGGCCTCGCCCTGGCGCGGCGTGGCGGGCGGCACGCGCCGGGTCGTGCAGGCCCTGCTGGCCGAACTGGCCGATGCGCGCCTGTCCACGCCGGTGCGCCAGCTCGCGCGCGACGGGCAGGGCCTGCGCCTGGTCACCGACACCCAGGTCGAGCGTTTCGACGCCGTGGTGCTGGCCTGCCACCCCGATCAGGCGCTGCGCTTGCTGGGCGCCGCGGCCAGCGAGCAGGAGCGCGCCGTGCTCGGCGCCTTCCGTTTCGAGCCCGAGCGCGTGGTGCTGCACACCGATCCCACCGTGCTGCCCGCGGCGCGCGGCGACTGGGCGGCGTGGAACGTCGCACCCGCCGCCGGCCCGGCGCCGGCCAGCCTGCACGTCTGGCTCAACCGCGTGCAGCCGCTGCCGGTGGAGCAGCCGGTGCTGCTCTCGCGCAACCCCGGCGAGCCGATCGCCGGCGACCGCGTGCTGGGCCAATGGGCGCTCGAACGGCCGGTGTTCGACCTCGCGGCGCTGCGCGCCCAGGCCCGGCTGCCGGCCCTGCAGGGCCAGGGGCACACCTGGTACGCGGGCGCCTGGTGCGGCAACGGCCTGTTCGAGGACGGCCTGAAAGCGGGTCTGCACGCGGCGCGCGCGCTGATCGACCGCTTCGCGCTGGTGCCGCGCCTGAGCGAACGCGGCGCGCTGCGCCAGGCCCTGCCGGGCGTGCTGGCCTGAGGGCCGCCGCCGCTCAGACGGGCTGGGAGTCGATGAAGCTCTGGCGCTGCACGAGCTTGTCGTTCAGCTTGGCCAGATTGGGAAAGTCGCCGCGCCAGTCGATGGCGGGGAAGCGGAAATCGAGGTAGCCCAGGGCGCAGCCCACGGCCACGTCGGACAGGCTGAAATGGATGCCCGAGCAGAACGGCTTGTCGCCCAGGCCCTGGCTCATGGACTTGAGCGCGGCGTGGATCTTCACCATCTGGCGCTCGATCCAGGCCGGGCTGCGCTGCTCGGCCGTGCGGTGCGGCCAGGTGGATTCCAGCCGCGCGAGCACGGCCGCGTCGAGCACGCCATCGGCCAGCGCCTCCCAGGTCTTGACCTCGGCGCGCTCGCGGCCCGAGGGCGGGATGAGCTTGCCGACCGGCGACAGGCCGTCGAGGTACTCGACGATCACGCGCGAATCGAACACCGCCTCGCCGCCTTCCATGACCAGGCAGGGCACTTTGTGGAGGGGGTTGGACGCGCCGATGGTGGTGGCGTCCGACCACACATCTTCCAGCACGAACTGGTAATCCAGTTTCTTCTCGGCCATGACGATGCGCACTTTGCGCACGTAGGGGCTGGTGATGGCTCCGATGAGTTTCATGGTCTGTGGGGTTCTGGAACGGTCGGCGATTTTAGCCAGCACCCTGGGCCTTTCGCCTGACACGCCCGGCGCCGGGGCGGCCCGCGGCGGGCGCACTCCTACAATTCCGGGATGCGCCAGACACCTGCCTCCGCCGCGCCCACGGGCGCCGAACTCTCCCCCATCACCGCCCTGTCGCCGCTGGACGGCCGCTACGCGGGACGCCTCGCGCCGCTGCGCCCCTTCATGAGCGAACTGGGCTACATGCACCGGCGCGTGCAGGTCGAGATCGCCTGGTTCATTGCCCTGTCCGACGCCGGCTTTGCCGAATTCAAGCCCCTGTCGCCGGGTGCGCGCACTTACTTGCTGGGCCTGGTGAAGAACTTCGGCGAGGCCGATGGCGAAGCCATCAAGGCGATCGAGAAGACCACCAACCACGACGTCAAGGCCGTCGAGTACTGGATCAAGTCCAAGTTCGAGGCCCGGCCCGAACTGGAGCGCGCGGCCGAGTTCGTGCACTTCGCCTGCACCAGTGAGGACATCAACAACACCAGCCACGCGCTGCAGCTCAAGGGGGCGCGCGAACTGGTGCTGCTGCCCGCGCTGGACGCGGTCATCGACAAGCTGCGCGAGATGGCGCATGCCTTCGCCGCCGTGCCCATGCTCAGCCGCACCCATGGCCAGACCGCCAGCCCCACCACCGTGGGCAAGGAACTCGCCAACGTGGTGGTGCGCCTGGCGGGCGCGCGCGAGCGCATCGCCTCGGTCAAGCTGCTGGGCAAGATGAACGGCGCGGTGGGCAACTACAACGCCCACCTCTCGGCCTGGCCCGATTTCGACTGGGAGGCCTTCAGCCGCAAGGTGGTGGAGACGCCCGAGCCCCTGGGCCTGGGCCTCACCTTCCAGCCCTACAGCATCCAGATCGAGCCGCACGACTACATGGCCGAGCTGTTCGACGCGGTGGCGCGCGCCAACACCATCCTGATCGACCTCGCGCGCGACATCTGGGGCTACGTCAGCGTGGGCTACTTCAAGCAGAAGCTCAAGGCCGGCGAGATCGGGTCCTCGACCATGCCGCACAAGGTCAACCCGATCGACTTCGAGAACGCCGAGGGCAACCTGGGCCTGGCCAACGCGCTGCTGCGCCACCTGAGCGAGAAACTGCCCATCAGCCGCTGGCAGCGCGACCTGACCGACTCCACCGTGCTGCGCAACATGGGGGTGGCCCTGGGCTACGCCGTGCTGGCCTACCACGCGCTGGGCGTGGGCCTGAACAAGCTCGAGCTGAACGAGGAGGCGCTGGCCGCCGACCTCGACGCCTCCTGGGAGGTGCTGGCCGAGCCCATCCAGACGGTGATGCGCCGCTTCGGCGTGCCCGGCGCCTACGAGAAGCTCAAGGAAGTGACACGCGGCAAAACCGTCACCGCCGAGGCCCTGCACGCGCTGATCCGCAGCCTGGAGATTCCCGACGCCGAGAAGGAACGGCTGCTGGCCATGACGCCGGCCAGCTACACCGGCAAGGCGGCCGAACTGGCCCGCCGGTCCTGAACGCCTTGTGGGCTGCCGCCGCCGGGCGGGCCGGCCTCAGGTGGCCGCGTCCAGCGCCCGCTCGCGGTAGCGGTTGAAGCGCCAGGCGTCGCCCTCGATGGTGATGCGCCGCCAGGTGGCGCGCTTCTGGCCGGGCGTCATTTCGGTCCAGCGCTGCACTTCCTCGAACAGGCGGCCGCAGCCCTTGCAGACCTCGTCGCCCTGGCTGGTGGAGCAAATGGCGATGCAGGGCGTGTCCGGCGTGGTGGCGTACCAGGCCAGCCAGGCCTCGCGTGCCTTGGGCGGCAGGGTGTGCTCGTCGGCCTCGGTCTCGCGGAAGAAGACCATCAGGGCGTAGACCTCGGCCAGCGCGCGCGTGGGCGCGGGCAGCGAGACGTTGTCGGGCGAGGGCGAGCGTTCGCGCCACCAGTTGATGGCCGCCTCGATGTCGGTGATGTGGATGCCGGCCATGGGGAGGGCGATCATACGGCGCCCCCACGCGCCGCCGGGCGGCGCCCCCACGCGCCGCCGGGGCGATCAGGCCGCCTTGTTGTTGCGGTTCTGTAGGTACTTGCCCGTGACCACCACCAGCAGCGCGCCCAGGGCGGCCGCGGCGTAGAAGCCCAGGGAGTTGTGCGGCACCCAGGGCTCGATCACCTTGTCCGAGACCAAGGTCTCGGCGCCCACCCAGCCGATCAGCGCCGCGCCCAGGGTCACGATGACGGGGAAGCGCCCCATGATCTTGAGCATCAGCGTGCTGCCGAAAATCACGATGGGGATGGCGATGGCCAGGCCGGCGATCAGCAGCGGCACGTTGCCATTGGCCGCGGCGGCGACGCCGATCACGTTGTCCAGGCTCATCACCAGGTCGGCCACCAGGATGGTGCGGATGGCGGCGAGCAGGCCGCCATCGGTCTTGCCCTCGGATTGTTCGTCGTCGCCGCCGTTGAGCAGCTGCACGCCGATCCACAGCAGCAGCAGGCCGCCCACCACCTGCAGCCAGGGCAGCTGCATGAGCTTGACCGCCACGACGGTCAGCACCACGCGCAGCACCACGGCGGCGGCGGTGCCCCAGAAAATGGCCTGCTTCTGCTGGCGCGGCCCGAGCCCGCGCGCCGCCAGCGCGATCACCACCGCGTTGTCGCCCGAAAGAATGATGTTGATCCAGATGATCTGGCCCAGGCCCAGCCAGAACTGGGGGCTCGACAGCAATTCCATGGTGTGGCTTTCGACGGCCGGCAGCGGCCAAAAAGACGGCGCCCGGGGCGCCACCCCACCAGTGTAGGCATGCTCACCGCCACGCCCCGTGAGGGTTACCGCGTACGCATTTCCACCGGGGGGATGGCTGGCGGACCCGCGGCCGTGCCGCATACAATCCGGGGTTTCGCGGAAGGGGAGTAGCTCCCGGGCGCGTGGCGGCTCCTTCTGGCGCCAAGCCGCGCCGGTCAACGCGTCGTCAGTACGGTGTCCGCTGCGCGGCACCCGGCGCGTTGGGCCCACGGACACGTGGCGCCGGGCAAGACCTTCAGAACCCGTCCCCTCTGGAGCCCCTTTTCACCATGGAATTCATGTCCGCTGCCTGGTGGTCCGCCCTGCTGGCCATCATCCTCATCGACCTCGTGCTCGCCGGCGACAACGCGATCGTGATCGCGCTGGCCGCCCGCAACCTGCCCAAGCAGCACCAGCGCAAGGCCATCATCTGGGGCACGGTGGGGGCCATCGTCGTGCGCTCAGCCATGACGCTGGTGGTGGTGTGGCTGCTGCGCATCCCGGGCCTGATGGCCATCGGTGGCATCGCGCTGATGTGGATCGCCTACAAGCTGATCGCCGAGGACGAGGGCGACGGCGACGAACACGGCCCGGGCGCCACCACCTTCTGGGGCGCCATGAAGACCATCATCATCGCGGACGCGGTGATGGGCATCGACAACGTGCTGGGTGTGGCCGGCGCGGCGCAGGGCGCCTTCGACCTGGTGGTCCTCGGCCTGCTCATCAGCATCCCCATCGTGGTGTTCGGCAGCACGCTGATCCTCAAGCTGGTTGAGAAGTACCCGGCCATCATGTACATCGGCGCGGGCGTGCTGGCCTTCACCGCCGGCAAGATGGTGGTCAACGAGAAGCTGCTGGCGCCCTGGTTCAAGGGCGGCGAGCCCACGCACCTGGCGGCCTACTGGGGCTTCGTGGCGCTCACCATCGTGGTGGTGCTCACGCTGGGCTACCTGCACAACCGCCGCGTCGCGCAGCGCGCCGCGGCCGCCGACCAGGCCTGAGGCGGGCATGCGGCTGATCCTGCGCTGGATGCTGGCGGCCTGCGCGCTGCTGCTGGTGGCCTGGCTGTACGACGGCGTGGAGGTGCGCAGCTTCCCGTCGGCGCTCATCGCCGCCGCGGTGATCGGCCTGTTCTACCTGCTGCTGCGCCCGGTGCTGGTCATCCTGACGCTGCCGGTGACGCTGGTGACCTTCGGGCTGTTCCTGTTCGTCATCAACGCCCTGCTCTTCTGGGCGGCGGCCAGCGTGCTCGACGGCTTCTATGTCGCCGGCTTCTGGGCGGCCCTGCTGGGCTCGCTCATCTACTCGGTGATCATGCTGGTGGTGGACGCCGCCCTGCGCAGCCTGCGCCTGGGTTGAACCACACCGTGGCCTGAGCGCGGCGCGCGCTCAGCGCTTGTCTTCCTCGCGCATCGCTTCGCGCAAACGCTCTTCCACGTCGCGGCGGCGGCTGTCCACGATGGCCAGCTCGATCGGATCCGCGTTGCGCTGCGCGGGCGGCAGGGCCTGGGCGGCCCGCAGACGCTCCAGCGCGCCGTCCCAGTCGAACTGCGCGGCCCGCGCCTCGGCCTCGGCACGCACCGCCCGCAGGGTGTGGCCCTGGGCCTGGTGCGCGCGCGCGAGGATCTGCCAGGCCTGCGCATCGCGCGGGTGGTCCACCACCCATACCTGCAGGCGCGACGCGGCGCGCCCGGCCTCGCCGCTGGCGATGGCCGCCTGCGCGCCCAGCAGCAAGGGCCCGCGCGAGCCAGACGCCAGCGCGCCGTCGCGCAGCTCGGCCAGCAGCGTCGGGTTGGCGGGCATGCCCGGCGACATCAGCAGCTCCAACATCAGGGCGTCGGCCATGCCGCGCGCGTCGCTGCCGGCCACGGCGGTGCGCAGGCGCTGGGCCAGTTCGGTTGCACGCTCGCGCTGGCCCAGCCGCTGCGCGGCCAGGGCGCCGGCGTATAGCTCGCCGGGCCGGGCCGTGGGCGCGAGCGCCGTCTGCACCCAGGCCGACCAGCGCGCGCTGTTGCGCTCGGCCAGCACGCGCGCGCGCGCCGAGGCCAGCGCATGCATCGCGGCCGACGGCAGCCCCATGGAACGCACGGGCGCGTCCGCGCGCGGCCCGACGCCGGCGGCGGCCGACGGCAGGCGCGACTGCATGTCGGCGATGCGCTCGCCCGTGAGCGGGTGGCTGCGCAGGTAGGGAAAGGCGCCGTCGTCGTTCAGGCGCGAGGCCTGCGCCAGCTTGTCGAACATGCTCACGAAGCCCTGGCCGTCGAAGCCCGCGCCGGTGAGCACGCCGAAGCCCACGCGGTCGGCCTCGCGCTCCATGTCGCGCGAGAACTTGAGCGACTGCTGCGCGGCCACGGCCGTGCCGCCGGCGACGGCGGCGCCCGCGGCCTGGGGGTTGGAGCCGGCCGCCAGCGCGCCCAGGACCATGGCGGCGATCATCCAGGGCGCCATGCGCTGCTCGTTGGACATCATCCGCGCGATGTGGCGCTGCGAGACGTGGCTGAGTTCGTGCGCCAGCACCGAGGCCAATTCCTCCGGCCGTTCCGTCACCGCGAGCAGGCCCAGGTTGACACCCAGGTAGCCGCCCGGCAGCGCGAAGGCGTTGACGCTGCGGTCGCGCGAGATCATGAGCTCCCAGGCCAGGCGCTCGGCCAGCTCGGGCGCCACCTCGCCGCGCTGCTTGGCGGCGGCCAGCAGGGGCTGCCACAACAGCTGCAGGTAGTCGACCAGCATGGGGTCGTCGAGGTAATCCGGGTCCCGGTAGATGCTGCGCGCGATGCGGTCGCCCAATCGGCGCTCGGCGGACACGGTGAGGCCTTCACCATCACCCAGGCTGGGCAGGGCGAGATGGGCGTTCGGGCTGGGGTTCTGGGCCGGGGCGCGCGCGGCGCCGCTGGTCTGCGCCTGAACGCCCGTCGCAGGCCAGGCCAGGGCCAGCGCGAGGAGGGACAGCGCCAGTCGCGGAGGCCGCCGGGGGCCCGCAGGGGTCGAAAACATGGCCGTATGATGCCGCCAACCCCCTCCGGTTCACCGCGCCCCCGCGCAAAGCCGCCATGAAGCGGCGTTACCAAGCGTCACGAACGTGCCTCAGCCTCCCACCCCATCCGCCCCAACCGACAGCCCGCTGACCCATTTCGACGCCCAGGGCCAGGCCCACATGGTGGACGTCGGCGCGAAAGCGAGCACCCACCGCGTGGCGGTCGCCGAAGGGCGGATCACCATGCAGCCAGAGACGCTGGCCCTGATCGAATCGGGCACGGCGAAGAAAGGCGACGTACTGGGGGTGGCGCGCCTGGCCGGCATCATGGCCGCCAAGAAGACCAGCGACCTCATCCCCCTGTGCCACCCGATCGCGCTGACGCGGGTGGCGGTGGACTTTTCGGTGGACTCGGCCAGTCACAGCGTGCTGTGCACCGCCACCGCCGAATGCACGGGGCAGACGGGGGTGGAAATGGAGGCCCTCACCGCCGCGTCGGTGGCCTTGCTCACGATCTACGACATGTGCAAGGCGATGGATCGGGGGATGGTGATAGGGGGGATTAGATTGAGGGAGAAGAGAGGGGGGAAGAGCGGCGTGTTTTTTGCGAATTGACCAACACCGGAATTCCTTGAACACATGTATCAAGGGAATCCGTAAGAATTCCATCTTGCACAGGAGGGGATTCATTTAGTTTTTTTGCAGTCGATGTCACACTACGGATCAAACGGCGCATTAACGTCGCGGCATGAAGCACATAGCAAGAATGCTCTGGTCATATGCCTCAACAAACATACCTTCATAAGCACATATTTGCGTTTGGATGGTGCCCGAACGCCACGCAAAGCCGCGATCGAAATTTCAACCACACAGAAACAAAAACAGCCTCACCAATTAAGCCTACCGCGCACATGAGGCGCACGAACCAAGAGAGGCAGAATCATCGCCCAGATCCTCAACTTGGCGGCAATTTCCAGGCCAACCCCAGACGTTGAATATCGGCCTCCACTTGCGCCCTCAATGTGTCATGGAGCTTTTGCCCATGCTGAACGCGAAGAATGCGAAGCTGTCGCGCCGCTTCATCAACCTGACCATTAAGCGCCAACGCTGTCGCATATCGATAGCGGGTACCAGACCATGGATAATGCTCTGAAGCCAGCCTTAGGGCAGCAATATCGGCTTCACTCATGTTTGGCGACAACGCACCACGAGCGGCTCTATTTATTATCTCGAGCTGCGTGAGCAGGACGTACTTTGGTCGCTCTTGAGGAGGGTGAAGCACTCCGATACGAAGCATCGCGAAGCGAGTCGCACGAAAACTCGACTCCATGCGCAAATAGTCGACGACCGACCAGACTGCCACGGCGGACATCAATACCAATGCAACGACTACACCATTTACCGGCCACCGGATTGGACGCAAGCGACTGGCGTTAGCCTCGACAAGACCTGCGCCAATTAAAGCCGGAAACAGCAGATATGCATATGCAAAGGGAAACTCAAGCAGCGAGTGAACAACAAGCGGCAAAAGCAGAGCGAAGCCATACCAAGACAAAGATGATCTAACCAATAGGGCGCGGGTATAAAGCCAGTAAAGCGAGGCGCCCAAAACCAGGAGCGCGAGCGGCCAGCCCAACCAAATTGCCAAATCGATAACAAGATTGTGGCTGTATGTCAGGGGCAGACTTTGCACATACGCATCCAGCACGGCTGAATGTGCAGCAGCCGTATTGCGCACGCCCCACCCCCATAATGGTTTCTGCAGACTGGCCTCCAGCAACTGGGGCCAAATAGTCATACGCGCGTCGCCAATGGCTCCATCAACAGCAATGCGACTACCCTCGTATAGCACACCACCAAGCGCCTTGAAAACGCTCGGCCAAAGTGCCAGTATTATTAGATAAAAACCCACAAAGGGAAGCACTTTGAGCCAATGCACGCGAGGAGAAATCAATGACCTCTTGCACATCCACCACGCGGCAATCACAAACACACAAACCAAGCCGGTGCGCGACTCGGTGATGGCCAACCCCAATAATATATAAGCAAGCAATATGCCCGCCGACATTGTCGACAGCCTGCCAAGCGAGCATAAATAGCTCACGCCAACTATCGCCATGATCAGCAATGTTGACAAATGATTGGGTTGCCCTAGATTTCCGCCCGGCCTTCGAATACCCGGACTTCTCAGTATCCACTCGCTGGACTCCCAAACCCGAAGCACTTGTGCCAACTCAATTCCAACCTGACAAATGGCGTTTGCCAGAAGCGCCCAGGCCAAGGTTTCTGCCAGGAGCGACGAGGCCGCACCACCATTATTCACTCCGTGGGCGCTGAAAGATGTGGCACCCCAAGTCACGCAAATCACCGCGAAGCAAAGATACAACGCGACAACCGCGGCTGTTCCAGAAAACGAGATCTTTCCATACAACCATTGCCCTCCCACAATCGCCAGCAACGCGATGAGCGCAAAAGCGATTCTGGGGATTTCGACGACCCGCAGCGACTGGAGCGGATGACGCCAAGCCCTAACAGCCGCCACCCATGCGGCGCTTATAGCCGCCAGAAAGAACGGCAGTTCGGAATGCCAACTCACCCATGGGGTGAAATGATTGGTTGTCAACCAACCGCTGAGCATCAGGATCGTCAGAGGAACCATGGGCCAGTACCGCATCAACAAAAAACGCCCCATAGGGGCGTTTTTAACTGCGGTATCTGCCTGCACAGAGGCCGCGAATTGCATTACGGCGTAGTAGCAACGAACGGACCGGCCGTGGCACCCACCGTCGTATCACGGCAGGAACCAGGCAAGAATTTTGCCTCCACAGTGCCAGGGCCGCACAGCCAAGCAGTCACCGTATCGCCACCCGCCGAGATTTGCGGGACCAGGAACACCGTGCCATTGGCGCCCGAGCCAATTGCTTGAGAGGTCACGCGCACAGCACCATCCGCGTTGGTGGCGATCTCTCTCACATATTGAGAGGTCGACACAGAGGCTTCGCAGCCCCAAGCGCCTGCTGCAGGAAGGGAAGCGGAAGTGTTCGACTGATAAATCTCAGTAATGCTGGTGCGGCACGCCGATGCCGCCAGAATCACCTCGGACATCTTGGCGCGCTTGGTGTAGTCCTGATACGCCGGCAGCGCCACGGCCGCCAGAATGCCGATGATGGCCACCACGATCATCAGTTCGATCAGGGTGAAACCTTTTTGAATCGTACGCTTCATTGAGAACTCCTCCAGAAGGGGGGTTGGGTTGAGACCCCTGCTCTTCTGCAGATGGCGTGCCAGCTTCGTGGACCGGATGAGCGTACCGGCTGCGAGGATGACCGGCCAATGGGCGACCAGACTCATCCTTTTGGCCTAATTGTCGTCGGACAAATTTCGTCACCTCACCGGGTGATCGACAGAATTTGTCAAACCTCGAAAACCTGCCCCGCGCTGAGCCAACGGATGTCTTGCGGCACGCCGGCGCCCAAGCGACGGATGTCGTCCGCGATCAATTCGGTTTCCGCCGGCTTGGTGTGGGTGATGTGGATCGGGTAGCGCCGGCCGGGCGCGATCTGGCCCAGCTCTTCGGCCAGCAACACGGGCGCCAGGTGCTGGCTGCGGCGCGCCAGGTCCGCTTCGCGGTCGCTGAAAGCGGTCTCGATGACCAGTTGCGCCACGTCGAGCTGATTGACCCGGCGCCAGAACGCCGGGTTGCGTCCGGTATCGCCGCTGAACACCCAGTGCGGGCCGCCACTGTCCCGCGCCACGGCGAAGCCCACCGCCGGCACCGTGTGCACCGCCGGCAGGGCTTCGAAGCACTTGCCATTGACCTTCACCACATCGCCCACCTCGAAGGAGGTGAAACGCATCAGCGGCGCCCCCTCCGATGGAATGCGCGAGAAATCCGGCCAGATGAGGTCATTGAAGATGTGCGCCCTCAGCGCCGCGATGGTGCCGGGCAGCGCGTGCACCTGCAGCGCCGGCCGGCCGCTGGCCAGACGGCGCGACGCCACTGCGTCCAGCATGAGCGGCAGCGAGGCCACGTGATCGAGGTGCGCGTGCGTGAGCAGCACATGGTCGATGCGCAACATCTCGTCGACGCGCAGGTCGCCGACGCCCGTGCCCGCGTCGATGAGCGTGTCGTCGTCGATCAGAAAGGCGGTGGTCCGGCATCCCTGGGCGATGGCACCGGAACACCCGAGTACGCGAACCCTCATCGGCATCGGGTGGAAAACATGGAGGGCCCCGAGGGTACCCCCCACCGCCCGCTCGGGATGTGACTTATTCCTCGGCACGCGCCCGCGCGTGGCGTTTCGGCGGTCGCGCCGGGATGGGCGCGAAGCGCCCCCTTGGGCTCAAGGCTGGACGAACTGCATCTGCGTACCGGCCAACTCCAGCAGGTCGCCGTTGTGCAGGTCGATCCCGTCGGTGCCCAGCGGTTTGCCATTGACCGTGGGCTTGACCGTGCCTTCCACCATGGCCACCACGTAGCCATGCGGGCGGCGGGTGATGGCGGCCACCGCCACGCCGGGCTTGCCGATGGTGGTGACGACCTTGGTCAGCGCCACCTCGCGACCGGCGGCCGAGCCGCTGACCACCTTGATGGCCGCCGGGCCCAGTGCCGCGCCGGCGGGTTCCGCGCCAGACACCACCGTGCCGGCGTTGATCACCGTGGTCTTCTCCTGGGACTCGGCGCCGTCGTTGACAAACTTGATCTTGTACTTGCCGATCTCGACCGTGTCGCCGCCCTGCAACTGCTGCTTCTTGATCGCCTTGCCGTTGACGTAGGTGCCGTTGGTGCTGTTGAGGTCCTCCAGGAAGACGTCGGCGCCCGACATTTGCAGCACGGCGTGCTCGCCGCTGACGGCCAGGTTGTCGATGACGATGTCGTTGTAAGGACGGCGGCCCAGGGTGGTCCGGTCCTTGGTGAGCTGGACCTCCTTGATGACGACGCCGTCAATGGAAACGATCATTTTCGGCATGGCCGACTCCTCTGGGATTCCTGTAGGACTTGGTGTGGGATCAGAGCGGATTATTGACCCAGCATGCGCGACAGCAGGCCGCGGCGGGTGGGTCGGGCGCGAGCAAACGCCAGTATCACAGAAATATTGTCGCGCCCGCCCGCGCCATTGGCGGCCTCCACCAGGGCCGTTGCCTTTTCCTCCAATGTGCCGGCGGTGACCAGCAGCGCGGCAATGCGTTCGTCGCTGAGCATGTCGTTCAGGCCGTCGGAGCAGAAGAGGTAGAGGTCGCCGTCCTCGACGCGGTATTCGTTGACTTCGAGCAGCACGGTGTCTTCCACACCAAGCGCACGCGTGACCAGGTTGCGGTGCGTGGCGAACTGCGCCTGCTCCATCGAGATCAGGCCGGCATCGATCTGCTCCTGCAGCAGGGAATGGTCGCGCGTCATCTGCACGAACTCGCCGCGGCGCAGGCGGTAGCAGCGCGAGTCGCCGACGTGGCCGATCATCACGCGGCCGTCGAGGAACACGCCCATCACCAGGGTGGTGCCCATGCCGGCGTACTGCGCGTTGGCGTTGGCGGCGTTGAAGATGGAGCGGTTGGCGTTGTCGATGCAGATTTCCATCGCCCGCTTCAGCTCGCGCGCGCTGGACTCGAAGCCGCCGTCGGCGATCCACCGGCCGAGTTCCGTCTTGATGAAGGTGGTGGCCATCGCGCTGGCCACCTCGCCCGCGTTGTAGCCGCCCATGCCATCGGCGAGGATGGCCAGGCGGTTGTCGGGGTCGAGCGCCACCGAGTCCTCGTTGTTGTCCCTGACGAGTCCTGGATCGGTCAGGGCGTGAAACTCGAAATTCATGAAGGTGGCGTTATACCGATAGGGGAATCGAGGCGCGCTCGTCGGCGGACGACCGCTGGGGCTGGGGGCGCCGAAGGCAGGGCCGGCCGACGCGGCCCGAAAGGTGTTGCATTTTGTTGCAGCCACCCTCGCGGCGACAAGCTGTATCGGTGACAAGCGTCACGTTGCGCGCAACAGGCGAAAAAAAAGGCAACGCGCGCGTTGCCTTTTGCACACCCATACCCGGCGATCAGATCAGGGCCTTGAGCAGCTTGGCCATCTCGGACGGGTTGCGCGTGACCTTGAAGCCGCACTCTTCCATGATGGCCAGCTTGGCATCGGCCGTGTCGGCGCCGCCGCTGATCAGCGCGCCCGCGTGGCCCATGCGCTTGCCGGGGGGCGCGGTGACACCGGCGATGAAGCCGACCACGGGCTTCTTCATGTTCGCCTTGCACCACAGCGCGGCTTCGGCCTCATCGGGACCACCGATCTCGCCGATCATGATCACGGCGTCGGTGTCCGGGTCGTCGTTGAAGGCCTTCATCACGTCGATGTGCTTCAGGCCGTTGATGGGGTCGCCACCGATGCCCACGGCACTGGACTGGCCCAGGCCGATTTCGGTGAGCTGCGCCACGGCTTCATAGGTCAGCGTGCCCGAGCGGGACACGACGCCGATGCGGCCCTTGCGGTGGATGTGGCCAGGCATGATGCCGATCTTGATCTCGTCGGGCGTGATCAGGCCCGGGCAGTTGGGGCCCAGCAGCAGGGTCTTCTTGCCGCCGGCGGCCTCCTTGGCCTTCATCTTGTTGCGCACTTCCAGCATGTCGCGCACGGGGATGCCTTCGGTGATGCAGATCGCCAGGTCCAGGTCGGCCTCGACGGCTTCCCAGATGGCGGCCGCCGCGCCCGCGGGCGGCACGTAGATCACCGAGACGGTGGCGCCGGTCTGCTTCGCGGCTTCCTTCACCGAGGCGTAGATCGGGATGTTGAAGATCGACTCGCCGGCCTTCTTGGGGTTCACGCCCGCGACGAAGCAGTTCTTGCCGTTCGCGTATTCCTGGCACTTCTCGGTGTGGAACTGACCCGTCTTGCCCGTGATGCCTTGGGTGATGACCTTGGTGTCTTTGTTGATGTAGATCGACATGGTTGTTCCTCGGCTCAGGCTTTGACGGCGGCGACGACCTTCTGGGCCGCTTCGGCCATGGAGTCGGCGCTGATGATGGGCAGGCCCGATTCGGCCAGCATCTTCTTGCCCAGTTCTTCGTTGGTGCCCTTCATGCGCACCACCAGCGGCACCTTCAGGTCCACCGCCTTGCTCGCGGTGATGACACCGGTGGCGATGGTGTCGCACTTCATGATGCCGCCGAAGATGTTGACCAGGATGGCCTTGACCTTGGGGTTCTTGAGCATGATCTTGAAGGCCTCGGTCACCTTCTCGGGTGTGGCGCCGCCGCCCACGTCGAGGAAGTTGGCCGGCTCGGCGCCGAACAGCTTGATGGTGTCCATGGTGGCCATGGCCAGGCCGGCGCCGTTGACCAGGCAGCCGATGTTGCCGTCCAGGCTGATGTAGGCCAGGTCGAACTTGGAGGCCTCGATCTCGGCCGGGTCTTCCTCGTCCAGGTCGCGCAGCGCCACGATTTCGGGGTGGCGGAACAGGGCGTTCGAGTCAAAGTTGAACTTGGCGTCCAGGGCGATGATGTTGCCCTTGCCGTCGCGGTTGAGCGGGTTGATCTCGACCAGCGAGGCGTCCGTCTCCATGTAGCACTTGTAGAGCTTCTTGCAGACGTCAGCGAACTGCGCCTCGGAGTCGGCCGGCAGGTTGATGCCCTTGGCGAGCTCCTTGGCCTGCGCGTCGGTCAGGCCGATCAGCGGGTCGACGAAGACCTTGATGATCTTCTCGGGCGTGGCGTGCGCCACTTCCTCGATGTCCATGCCGCCCTCGCTGGAGGCGATGAAGGCCACCTTCTGCGTGCCACGGTCGGTGACGACGGAGAGGTAGTACTCCTTCTGGATGTCGGCACCGTCTTCGATGTACAGGCGGCGCACCTTCTGGCCTTCGGGGCCGGTCTGGTGGGTCTTGAGCTGCATGCCCAGGATCTGGCCGGCCAGCTCTTTCACCTGGTCGATGGTCTTGGCGACCTTCACGCCACCGCCCTTGCCGCGTCCCCCCGCGTGGATCTGCGCCTTGACGACCCACACGGGCCCGCCGAGCTTCTGCGCGGCTTCCACCGCCTCTTGCACCGTGAACGCGGGAATGCCGCGCGGCACGGGCACACCAAATTGGCGCAGGATTTCCTTGCCTTGGTATTCGTGAATCTTCATGAGGTCTCTCTCAGGGATGGATCGTGTGTCCGGCGCGGCAGCGGCGGCCGGTAGACGGGCTCTCGGACGGAGCAACCAGGGAATGTATCATGGTGCATCGCACCAATCCGGGTAGCGGCGGCGCCCGCCCAGGGCATTCGTCGGCCCGTCCCGCCACAGGAACCGCGCATGGCCCACCAGATTTTCATCGACGGCGAAGCCGGCACCACCGGCCTGCAGATCCGCGAGCGGCTCGTGCAGGAGCCGGGCGTGCAGCTGCTCAGCATCGCGCCCGAACGCCGCAAGGACCCCGAAGCCAAGCGCGAACTCATGGCGCAAGCCGACCTGGTGGTGCTGTGCCTGCACGACGACGCGGCGCGCGAATCGGTCGCGATGGTCGACGCCTTGCCCGGCCACAAACCGCGCATCATCGACGCCTCCACCGCGCACCGCACCGCGGCGGGCTGGGTCTACGGCTTTCCCGAACTCACCGCCACGCAGGCGCAGGCCGTGCAGCGGGCCGACCGCGTGGCCAACCCCGGCTGCTATGCCACCGGCGCCATCGCGCTGATCCGCCCCCTGGTCGATGCCGGCCTGATTCCCCCGGATTTCCCGCTGTCGCTGCCCTCGGTCAGCGGCTATTCGGGCGGCGGCCGCTCCATGATCGAGGCCTACGAGGCCGGCACCGCGCCGCTGTTCGAGGCCTATGCGCTGGGCCTGTCGCACAAGCACCTGCCCGAGATCATGGCGCTCACGGGCCTGCAGCGCCGCCCCATCTTCATCCCGGCCGTGGGCAACTTCCGCCAGGGCATGCTGGTGCAACTGCCGCTGCACCTGGACGCGCTGCCGGGCCAGCCCAAGGCCGCCGACCTGCACGAGGCACTGCGCAAGCACTACGCCGCGAGCGCGGCCGCCGGCGGCTTCGTGAAGGTGTTGCCGCCCACGGACGACGGCAAACTCGACGCCACCGCGCTCAACGACACCAACCTGATCGAGCTGCGCGTGTTCGCCAACGAAGCGCACCGCCACGCGGTACTGATCGCGCGCCTGGACAACCTGGGCAAGGGCGCCAGCGGCGCGGCGGTGCAGAACCTCAAGCTGATGCTCGGGCTGTGAGCGAAAGCCGGCTCAGAACCGGCTGAAGGCCGCCTCCGGGCTCAGCGCTAGCACGCCCGCGAAGCAGCGCTGCCAGGCCTGGTCGCGCTCCTGCGTGCCGCGCACGATGTTCTCCGCATAGGCCGCCAGCTTGCTTCGCTCGAGCGCGGCGTCGAGCGGCACCGGGGTGTCCTCGCAGGCCCACCGCGGCTCCCCTTCCTTGGTTTGGCACACGCGGCGATTGCCCTGCGTTTCGCACACCTCCGTGGTGGCCGTCGCCACCCGGCGGCACTGCCGGTGTACGAGGTAACCGCGATCGAGCGCGGCCTGCGTCTGCGCGTGCAGCCGGTGCCATTCGGCCAGGCGCATGTCCTGCGCGCGGATGGCCGTGTCGCGTTCGCAGACGAGCTGCGCGCGCTGCTCGGGCGAATAGCGCCGGAAGTCGTCAATGGTGGTGCAGGCCAGCAGGCCGCACAGTCCCGGCAGGACAAGGCCGCGGCGCAGGGCGCGAAGGGGAGGCGGTTTCATGGGACAGGGCGGTGAACAAACCGCCTGTGTGGCAGGACGCCCGGCCATCTATCCCAGCCGAATGACCAGTACCCTCAGGGCATGTCGTCGCGCCCTGCGTCGCCGATGATGCGCCGCGCCACCCCGGCGTCGAAGCCGCGCGCCACCAGAAAGCGCGCCTGGCGCGCCCAGTCGGCCGCGTCGGCCGGGGCGCGGCCGAATTTCTTGCGCCAGACCTCGCGCGCGCGCTCCAGCTCGCTGCCGCGCAGGCCGTCCACGGCCTGGGCCACCGCCTCGGCCGGCAGGCCCTTGGCCTGCAGTTCCTGCCGCACGCGCGAGGCCCCCAGGCGGGCGGCGCGGCGGTGGATCACCGACTCGATGACCCGCTGCTCGTCGATGAATCCCCTGGCCTGCAGCTCGTCGAGCGCCTGCGCCAGTTCACCGGGCGTTTCCTCGTGCGAGGCCAGCTTGCGCTGCAGCTCCGCGCGCGAGTGCTCGCGCTGCGCCAGCAGGCGCAGCGCGCGGCCCTTGAGGGAGGGCTTGTCGAAGCCCACGGCGCTCAGGCGTCGGCCGCCTCGGCGTCGGCGGCGTCGGCCTTGGCCTTGGATTTGCGGGCCTTGGCGGGCGCGACCTCTTCCTCGCCCGAAGCGCCATCCAGCGGCAGCAGCGGCACACCCAGGGCCTCGCGCACCTTGTTCTCGATCTCGACGCGCAACTCGACGTTTTCCTTGAGGAACTCGCGCGCGTTGTCGCGGCCCTGGCCGATCTTCTCGCCGTTGTAGGCGTACCAGGCACCGGACTTCTCGACCACGCGGTGCACCACGCCCAGGTCGAGGATCTCGCCCTCGCGGCTGATGCCCTCGCCGAACAGGATGTCGAACTCGGCCGTCTTGAATGGCGGCGAGACCTTGTTCTTCACCACCTTGACCTTGGTCTCGTTGCCGATGGCCTCGTCGCCCTTTTTGATGGTGCCGGTGCGGCGGATGTCCAGGCGCACCGAGGCGTAGAACTTGAGCGCGTTGCCGCCGGTGGTGGTCTCGGGGCTGCCGAACATCACGCCGATCTTCATGCGGATCTGGTTGATGAAGATGACCGTGCAGTTGGTCTTCTTGATGGTCGCCGTGAGCTTGCGCAGGGCCTGGCTCATGAGCCGCGCCTGCAGGCCGGGCAGCTGGTCGCCCATCTCGCCCTCGATCTCGGCCTTGGGCGTGAGCGCGGCCACCGAGTCGATGACGACCAAGTCCACCGCACCGGAACGCACCAGCGAGTCGACGATCTCCAGCGCCTGTTCGCCGGTGTCGGGCTGGCTGATCAGCAGCTCAGGCAGGTTCACGCCGAGTTTTTGCGCGTACTGCACGTCCAGGGCGTGCTCGGCGTCGACGAAGGCGCAGGTGCCGTTCAGGCGCTGCATCTCGGCGATGACCTGCAGCGTGAGCGTGGTCTTGCCGGACGATTCCGGGCCGTAGATTTCGATCACGCGGCCGCGCGGCAGGCCGCCGACGCCCAGGGCGATGTCCAGGCCCAGCGAGCCGGTGGAGACCACCTGGATGTCCTCGATCTGCTCACCCTCGCCGAGCTTCATGATCGTGCCCTTGCCGAACTGCTTTTCGATCTGGGCCAGCGCGGCCTGCAGGGCCTTGGCCTTTTCGCTGTTGAGGGCGGCGTTTTTCACGGGTGCATCCATCGGTGGCTCCTGAGCGGTGAGTGGGTGTTGACTTAGGCTGACTGTGATCGCATCCAGTACTGGATGCATGGCCAGTAGTTTAACCGCGTATTTCTCGCCGACAAGCCAGTTTTTGGTCAGTTTGCCTGACAATCAGCGCCATGGTTTCCTTGCCCGACGACCGCTGGCGGGGCGGCCACCTGGGCCGCCTGCTGGGCGAGGCCCTGCGCCGCTTCGACGCCCGCGTGCTGCACCTGATGGCGCACGACGCCGAGGTGCCGCTGGCCCTGTCCAACCTGGCGGCGCGCCAGCAGGTCGGCGCGGCGCACGTGCACATCACGCGGCACCTGTCGCTGCGCGGCTCGCGGCTCACCGAGCTGGCGCAGGCGGCCGGCATGAGCAAGCAGGCCATGAGCGACCTGGTCGCGCAGTGCGAGGCCTGGGGCCTGGTGCGGCGCGAAAGCGATCCGAGGGACGCGCGCGCGCGCCGCATCGTCTTCACGCCCGACGGCCTGCTCTGGCTGGACGCCTTCCGCCGCGCCGTCGCCCAGGCCGAGGCCGAGTTCGCCGCCCAGGTGGGCCAGGAGGTGGCCACGGTGGTGGCGATCGGCCTGGAAGCCTATGCGCAGGCCTGAAGCGCCGCTCGGGGCGCGGCGCCGTCCCTACAATGCCCGACGACCTGAGGAGACAAGCCATGCGCATCCTGATCGCGGAGGATGACCACGTCCTGGCCGACGGCCTGCTGCGCAGCCTGCGCGCGGCCGGCGCGGCGGTCGATCACGTGGCCAGCGGCACCGAGGCCGACGCGGCCCTGATGACCAACAACGAGTTCGACCTGCTCATCCTCGACCTGGGCCTGCCGCGGCTGCACGGTCTCGAGGTGCTCAAGCGGCTGCGCTCGCGCGGCTCGGCCATGCCGGTGTTGATCCTCACCGCGGCCGACAGCGTGGAAGAGCGCGTCAAGGGCCTGGATTTCGGCGCCGACGACTACATGGCCAAGCCCTTCTCGCTGCAGGAGCTGGAGGCGCGCGTGCGCGCCCTCACCCGCCGCGGCATGGGCGGCAGCACCAACTTCATCCGCCACGGCCCGCTGGAGTACGACCAGGCCGGCCGCGTGGCCACCATCGACGGCAAGCCGATCGAGCTGTCGGCGCGCGAGCTGGGCCTGCTGGAGGTGCTGCTGCAGCGCGCGGGCCGCCTGGTCAGCAAAGACCAACTGGTCGAGCGCCTGTGCGAATGGGGCGAAGAAGTCAGCACCAACGCGATCGAGGTCTACATCCACCGCCTGCGCAAGAAGATCGAGAAGGGCCCGATCCGCATCGCCACCGTGCGTGGCCTCGGCTACTGCCTGGAGAAGGTGTGAGCCAGCCCGCGCCGGACGACGGCACGGCGCGCCAGACCACCCCCATCTCCTTCGGCCTGTTCCAGCGCGAGCAGCGCAGCCTGTTCGGCGAGATCCTGGACTGGATGCTCACGCCGCTGCTGCTGCTGTGGCCGCTGTCGCTCGCGCTCACCTGGGTGGTGGCGCAGGGCATCGCCAACAAGCCCTTCGACCGCGCGCTCGAATACAACCTGCAGGCGCTGGCGCAGCTGGTGGTGGTGGAGAACGGCGCGCTGCGCTTCGCGCTCGACCCGCAAACGCGCGACCTGCTGCGCGCCGATGACTCCGACCTGGTGTACTTCCAGCTCGTCGACGGGCATGGCCAGTTCGTCAGCGGCGAGGTCGAGCTGCCCGCACCGCCCCCCGACGAGGCGCCCGAGGCCGGGCGCGTGCGCCAGCGCGACGACGTGCTGCGCGGCGATGCGGTGCGCGTGGCCTATACCTGGCTCGCGCGGCCCGACCCGCGGCAGCCGGTGCTGCTGCAGGTCGCCGAAACCACGGGCCGGCGCTCCACGCTGGCCAACGAGATCATCAAGGGCGTGATGGTCCCGCAGTTCGTCATCCTGCCGCTGGCGGTGCTGCTGGTCTGGCTGGCGCTGGTGCGCGGCATCCGCCCGCTGTCGGACCTGGAGCAGCGCATCCGCGCGCGCCGCCCGGACGACCTGAGCCCGATCGAGGAGGCCGACATCCCGCAGGAGGTGGCCCCCCTGGTGTCCTCGATCAACGACCTGCTGGCGCGACTGAAGGCCTCGCTGACCACGCAGCGCCGCTTCCTGGCCGACGCCGCGCACCAGCTCAAGACGCCGCTGGCTGGCCTGCGCATGCAGGCCGAGTTGGCGCAGCGCGAGTCCGACCCGGCCGGCCTGCGCGGCTCGCTGCAGCAGATCGCGCGCGCCAGCGCCCGCGCCACGCACACCGTGAACCAGCTGCTGGCGCTGGCACGCGCCGAGACCACCGGCCGCACCCTGCCGAGCGCGCGCGTCGATCTGGCGCGGCTGGTCGCCACCGTGGTGCGCGACACCGTGCCGCGCGCTCTGGAGCTGGGTGTGGACCTGGGTGTGGAAGGCGACCACGAGGTGCCCGAGGAGTTGCAGCTCACCGGCAACCCCACCCTGCTGCAGGAAATGGTGCGCAACCTCGTGGACAACGCCATGGCCTACAGCGGGCCCAAGGGCGTGGTGACGGCGCGCGTGCTGGTGGACCGCTTCAGCGGCGTGCAGCTGGTGCAGGTGGAGGACAACGGCCCGGGCATCCCGGTGAGCGAACGGGCGCTGGTGATGCAGCCCTTCTACCGCGCGCTGGGCACCGACGTGGACGGCTCGGGCCTGGGCCTGGCCATCGTGCAGGAGATCGCCCAGCAGCACGGCGCCACCGTGCACATGGAAGACGCGCACCCGGAGCGGGGCCGCCCGGGGCTGCGTGTGTCGGTGCGCTTCGTGGCGAAGCAGGCGAGCGAGTGAAGCCCGCCGCCCGCCGCCGCTTCAGCCTTTGTAGACGTTGAGCTCCAGGCGCTCGCGCTCCATGGCGCGCGCCACCGCCGGCAGCGCCGCGAAGCGCTGCACCAGCGCCCAGGTGGCGGGCAGGCTGTTGGGGTCGATGCCGGCGAAGCCGCCCCAGCGCAGCAGGGTGAGCGCGTAGGCGTCGAGCGCGCCGGGCTTGTCGCCGCCGAGCCAGGGGCTGGCCTTCTGGGCCAGCGCCTCGAGCTCGCCGAGCAGGCCGCGGTAGACCTCGACCGCGTGCGCCTTCACGGCCTTCTGCGCGGCCTCGTCGGCGGTGAACTTCTGCGGCATGAACACGTGCGTGAAGGTGGGGTGCACGGTGTTGTTCATCCAGGCCAGGGTCTGCAGCGCGCGCGTGCGCGCCACGCCCGAGGCGGGCAGCAGGCCGGCCTCGGGGAACCGGGCGTCCAGGTAGAGCACGATCGCCGGGATCTGGGTGATGACCTCGTCGCCGTCCACCAGCACCGGCACCTGGCCGCGCGGGTTGATGGCCAGGTACTCGGGCGCGCGCTGCTCGCCCTTGTGCAGCTTGACCGGCGACGGCTCGAAGCTGGCGCCAGCGAGCTCGAGCGAGCTGTGCGGAACGAAGGAACACGCGCCGGACGCGTAATAGAGCTTGAGGCCCATGGGATCGGTCTCCTGGAAGTGTTGAAGAAATTCAGCTCAGGTGATCGCCGACCAGGCCGGCGATCTCGAACATGGTGACGGCGTCCTTGCCGAAGACCGGGCGCAGCTTGGCGTCGGCCTTGATGCGGCGCTTGTCCGCCGGGTCCTGCAGGCCATTGGCCTTGATGTAGTCCCACAGCTTCTTGACCACCTCGGGCCGCGACACCGGCCCTTCGCCGATGACGGCGGCCAGCGCCGCGCTGGGCTGCTTGCCGGTGGCGGCGGTGGCCTTGCGCGGGGCCTTCTTCTCGGCCGACGCCTTCTTGGCGGCGGGCGCCTTCTTCGCGGCGGCCTTCTTCGCCGGCGCAGCGGCCTTGGCGGCGGGGCGCGCGCCCGCCTTGCGCGGCGGGTACTTGCTGTCGCGCGGCTCGAATTCGAAGTTCACCTTGCCGGCCTCGGCGTCCCAGGCCAGGAAGGCCTTGAACGAGCGGCGCGTGCGCATGGAGACGAACTTGTCGAGCAGGTCGGTCTTGCCGGTGGCCAGCAGCTTGCTCATCTGCTCGCGCGCCACCGGCTGCTGCAGGATGACCTTGCCGCTCTTGAAATCGCAGCTCGGCGTGGGCTGCTGCGCCGTGGGCACGGCGCGCTCGCACACGTAGTTGGCGCCGTGCTCGTGCACCGCGCCGCCGCACTTGGGGCAGGCGCCCAGCGATTCGCTGCCGGAGAAGTCGACCAGTTCACCGGTCTCCTCGTCCTTGCGGTCGTCGCCGAAGTCGAATTCGAGCTTCCAGTTGCGGTCTTCCTCGCTGTGCTTGAGCACGAGCTCGGCCACGAACGGCCAGCCCGCCTTGGAGCGAAAGCCCTCGAGCGGGCCGATGCGCTTGTCGCGCAGGAAGGCGTCGGCCTCGGTGGTTTCGAAGGTGCGCCCGGCGGGCGACTTGGTGAACGAGAAGCCGCAGCCCTCGCCGGTGCCGTCGGCGCCGGTGCAGGCGAAGCGGCGGTAGTTTTCCTTCACCACGCCGCCGCAGTTGGGGCAGGGCGTGGACAGCGTGGCGTAGTCGCCCGGCACGGTGTCGCGGTCGTACTCCTTGGCCTTCTTCACCAGGCGCTCGGTCATGGACGCGATCTCGGCCATGAAGGCGTCGCGCGACAGCTTGCCGTGCTCCATCTGCGCGAGCTTGTATTCCCATTCGCCGGTGAGCTCGGGCTTGGACAGCTCCTCCACCTCCAGGCCGCGCAGCAGCGTCATGAGCTGGAAGGCCTTGGCGGTGGGGATGAGCTCGCGGCCCTCGCGCAGCATGTACTTCTCGGCCAGCAGGCCTTCGATGATGGCCGCGCGCGTGGCCGGCGTGCCCAGGCCCTTTTCGTGCATGGCCTCGCGCAACTCCTCGTCGTCGATGAGCTTGCCGGCGCCTTCCATGGCGGCCAGCAGCGTGGCTTCGCTGTAGCGCGCGGGCGGACGGGTCTGCAGGCCCTTGTGCTCCACCGACTCGGTGCGCACGGTCTCGCCTTCGCGCACCGGCACCAGGTTCTGCCCCTTCTCGCCGGGCTTGGCGCCTTCCACCTCGTCGGCGGCTTCCTTGCCGTAGACCGCCATCCAGCCCGGGTTGACCAGCACCTTGCCTTCGGTCTTGAAGTGGTGGTTGAGCACGCTGCTGATGCGCGTGGTCACGGTGAACTCCGCGCTGGGGAAGAACACCGCGATGAAGCGGCGCACCACCAGGTCGTAGAGCTTCTGCTCGGCCTCGGACAGGCCACTGGGCGCCTGCAGCGTGGGGATGATCGCAAAGTGGTCCGAGACCTTGCTGTTGTCGAAGATGCGCTTGCTCGGGCGGATGTAGCCCTTGCTCAGCGCCGTCTTGGCGTGCGGTGCCAGGTGGCCCATGCCGCTGCCGGCCAGCATCTCGAAGGTGTCCTTGACCGTGCCCAGGTAGTCCTCGGGCAGGGCGCGCGAATCGGTTCGCGGGTAGGTCAGGGCCTTGTGGCGTTCGTACAGGCTTTGCGCGAGTTGCAGCGTGGTCTTGGCCGAGAAGCCGAAGCGGCCGTTGGCCTCGCGCTGCAGGCTGGTCAGGTCGTAGAGCTGGCCGCAGGCCTGGGTGGTGGGCTTGCTCTCTTCCTTCACGCTGGCGGCCTTGCCGCGCACCGCGTCCACGATGGCCTGTGCCTCCTGCAGGCTCCAGACGCGGTCGGCGCGCAGATCGGCGTCGGCGTCCTCGCCCGTGGGCTTCTTGAAGTCGGGGTTGAACCACTTGCCGGGGTACTCGCCGGCCTCGGCCAGGAAGCTGGCGTGGACCTCCCAGTAGTCGCGCGGGCGGTGCGCGCGGATCTTTTCCTCGCGCTCGACGACGATGGATAGCGTGGGCGTCTGCACCCGGCCCACGGTGGTCAGGAAGAAGCCGCCATCGCGCGAGTTGAAGGCGGTCATGGCGCGCGTGCCATTGATGCCCACCAGCCAGTCGGCCTCGGAGCGGCTGCGCGCCGCGTCGGCCAGGCCGCGCATCTGCGCGTCGCTGCGCAGCTTGTCGAAGCCCTCGCGGATCGCGGCCGGTGTCATGGACTGCAGCCACAGCCGGCGCACCGGCTTGCCCAGGCCCTGGTACTGGCCACCCTTCTGGCCGCCAGCGTACTGCTCGATCAGGCGGAAGATCAGCTCGCCCTCGCGGCCCGCGTCGCAGGCGTTGATGAGATCGCCGACGTCCTTGCGCCGCGCCAGCTTGACCACCGCGTTGAGCCGCGACTTCGCCTTGTCGATCGGCTTGAGCTCGAAGTACGGCGGCAGCACCGGCAGGTGGGCGAAGCTCCACTTGCCGCGCTTGACGTCGAACTGCTCGGGCGCGGCGATCTCCACCAGGTGGCCCACGGCGGAGGTCACGACATAGCGCTCGTTTTCGAAGTGCTCGTCGTGCTTGTCGAACTTGCCCGCCACCGGCGTGAGCGCGCGCACGATGTCCTGCGCCACGGACGGCTTCTCGGCAATGACCAGTGTTTTGGCAGAACCTTCGGTTTTCATCTCTACAATCCGCTCCCACGCGCGCTCGCGCATGCACACACGTGCGCGCGCTTGTCGTGCGCGCACCCACGCGCGCACTCGCATGAAACAACCTTACCAAAGAAATCCGACGTGACGAAAACCCCGCGCTCGCCCTCGGCACGCACCCCATCCCCGGCCAAGTCCAGCGACGCGCGCCGCATCCAGACGCGCCGCTCCGGGGTGCACGGCAAGGGCGTCTTCGCGCTGGTGGACATCGCGCCGGGCGAAACGCTGATCGAGTACACGGGCGAAGTCATCACCTGGGCGGAAGCGCTGGACCGCCACCCGCACGACCCGAGCGACCCCAACCACACCTTCTACTTCCACATCGACGAAGAACACGTGATCGATGCGAAGTACGGCGGCAACTCGGCGCGCTGGATCAACCACAGCTGCAAGCCCAACTGCGAGGCCGACATCGAGGATGGCCGCGTGTTCATCCGCAGCCTGCGCGCCATCGAGGCCGGCGAGGAGCTGTTCTACGACTACGGCCTCGTCATCGACGAGCCGCTCACGCCCAAGCTCAAGGCCCAGTACCCCTGCTGGTGCGGCGCCAAGAAGTGCCGCGGCACGCTGCTGGCGCCCAAGCGCGGCGGGCGCGCCACCAAGCTGGGGTAAGGCCATGAGCGCCTCGCTCGCGGGCGGTGCCGAGGCCATCTGGCAGGCGGTGGTGCCCGACCTGCCCGGCTTCACGGTCGAGGTGCTGGAAGAGGTCGATTCCACCAACACCGAGCTCATGCGCCGCGCGCGCACCGCACCGCTGGACCCGGTGCTGCTGGTGGCCGAGCGCCAGACCGCCGGGCGCGGTCGGCTGGGACGCGGCTGGCACAGCCGACCCGGCCAGTCGCTCACGTTTTCGCTCGGCCTGTCGCTGGCGCCGCGCAGCTGGTCGGGTCTGTCGCTCGCGGTGGGCCTGGTGCTGGCCGAGCAACTGCACCCGGACGTGCGCATCAAGTGGCCGAACGACCTCTGGCTCATGGGCCGCAAGCTCGGCGGCATCCTGGTCGAAACGGCGGGCCACGCCGATGACCGCGAAGGGCCACGCTCGGTGGTGATCGGC
>Ga0209958_1000525_pt1 | contig 63464 bp, 52 predicted proteins | sample ThiBio_inoc_plan_FD_183942 | JGI IMG/M metagenome (GOLD analysis project Ga0209958, IMG submission 183942) | Wastewater bioreactor microbial communities from Cape Town, South Africa - Thiocy_inoc_plan (SPAdes) | ecosystem: Engineered > Bioremediation > Thiocyanate > Unclassified | place: South...
CGCCGAGGCGGCGCGGTGGTTCGCGGCGGTTGCACGAGTCGCGGCGGCCGAGACCCATTCCGGGTACAGCCGTCCCCCCGACGTCGGCCTGGCCGGCCCGATCGATCCGGAGATCGCGCGGCGCCTGGACGAGATCGACGCCGGGTGAACGACGCCTCGGATCATCTCCCCACGGCCTTCGCTCCTCCGGCGGGGAGTTCCAACTCCGCCACGACCGCCCGATGGTCGGAGGGGTAAGGGCTGACGACGATGTCGGCCGATTCGGGGGCCTCGCCGACGATCCGGGCCGCCTTCACGGCCGAGCCGGGGTGATCGAATCCGCCGACGAACACGAAGTCGATGCGGTCGTGGTGGTCCTTGGGGTCGTCGGGCTTGGTGGTCGGGGTCCAGGTGAGGGCTCGCGACTTCACCGGGTCGGGATGGACGATGCGCAGGGCGTCGACGAAGCCGGCGTCCTCGACGGCCTTCGTGGACGGCCATTCGACCTTGATCGGGCAGAGGCCGGCCTTCGCGGCGGCCTCGGTCCAGTCGCGGTGCGAGGGCTCGTTGAAGTCGCCGGTGATGGTCATGGGGAGCCCTTCCGCGGCGACGGCCTTCGCCTCGGCCAGCATCTCCGCGACCTGATCCCCGCGCGACTCGCGGGCGTATCGGACGGCCTCGGCCTCGGTCTTGATGAACGGGGCGTCGCCGTAGGGGATGTCCAGGAGCTGATACGGCTGATAGGGGCTGTGGGCCAGGTGGGCGTTGAAGGCGTACATGAACCGGCCCGAGGGGAGCGCCAGTTTGGCGCCCCACTTCTTCGGGGTGGCCCCGACGATCTCGAACCGGCTGAGGATGCCCGTCCGGCCCCCCTGGTCGAGGTAATGCCACCCCAGGCGAGCGGCGATCTCGGCGCCGCGGTCGGGTCGCGGCTCGTCCTTGGGCGCGAGGCCCCCCGTCTCCTGGAGCCCCACGACGTCGGCCCGCGACTGCTTGATGACCTCGACCGTGCGGTCGAGCGGCTGCTTGCCGGCGTCGCCCCCGTGCCAGAGGTTGAAGCTGAGGACGCGGACGACGTCCGGGGCGTCCTCGGCGGCGGTCGTACCGGCGGGTAGGGCCGTCAGGGCGGTGCAGGCGACCAGGGCGATCGCCAGGGGATGCAGGGCGGAGGCGGGGCGGGTCGGGGATTTCATGATTCGATCGCCGTTTCGGCTCCGGTCGGGAGTGGGGTTGGTGGGTGGATCAGGAGGCGGCTCGGCGCTTGAGCATGAGGAGCCCTCCGCCGGCTGCGGCGAGGAAGACGACGACGGCGCCGGGCTCGGGGACGGCCGCGACGGCGGCGATCGTCAGGGTCGTCTCGTAAATATTCCGACTGCCTCCCGTCATCTGACCGACGAGCGTCGCCTTGAGGTCGTAGAACCAGGAAGGGACCCGGTCGATCGTGCTCGGGATCGGCAGCCCGGTCCCTCGGTCGAGGGTGTAGTAAGACAGGCTGTTGGGATCGAGCTTCGCTTCCCCGGTCGCGCCGCCGCCGATGTTGCTGGGCATGGCGAAATAGTGTGTAAACTCCCCCTCGATCCGCCCGCGGAGATATCCATAGGCCAGGCCTTGGCCAGCCTCGTCATACAAGGCGACGCCGATCGTGATGGAACCGTCGATCGCCTTCGTCCAGCCGGCGGGCGGCCATCCGAACTGGGTGTGACCGCTCGATTCCTGGACGTAGCCGGGGAATCCGTCGGTGACGTCGATCTCCTGGTTGGGGACCTGGAAAGAACCCGGGTCGCCCTGGTCGACGTTTCCCCAGATGTAGAGCTTCATCGGCGCGGCCTGCACGCGCCCGAAGATCCCGAGCAGCAGTAACGACGTTGCGAACAAGCCTCTCAAGAGTCGTCGTTGCATCTTGTGCATCCTTGCGTGCGTCTATTGAAGCTTGGTCGTGTCGGCCCGAGCCTTTGGGACCATAGCGGTTCGTCGGAAACGGTCAAGAGTGAGGCCGTTCAGATCCGGTTCGGCGTCGGGTCGGTCAAGGGGGAGCGGATGAATCCGGAGTCGGCGGGGGCCTTGTAGTCGATCGCGGCGAGGTCGGGGGTCGCCAGGGCGATGTGGCCGCGGAGGCGGCTCTCCAGGGCGACGTCCAGGACGCCGCCGGTGAGCTGGGTGCGTTCGGCGGGGTAGGGGGGGCTCGCCGTGCGGAAGAAGTCCTCGATGCGCAGGACCAGCGGGTTGAAGAAGCTGGCGCCGGGCGGGGCCGGGAGGTAGGTGAGCGTCGAGGCGATCGTCTCGCGGCCGGCCCCGTCGACCGTGCGGACGGCGACCGTGGTGTCGTCGACGTGGCCGTTCAGGATCAGGGCCGTGGCGCGCAGGCCGTCGACGTATTCGACGATGAAGGCGACCGGCGCGTCGGGGATCGTCTCGCGATCGCGCACGCCGGGGCGCTTGAAGTCGCGGGTGTTCCGGCGGACGTCGCCCGGGTTGACGGTGTGGCTGCGGCCCAGCGCGTGCGACAGCAATTCCCACGACCAGACGCCGTTGTCGCCGGCCTCCCACACGGCGTCCCCTTCCAGGCAGGTCACGGCCTTCACGCCCTGGGGCTTGCCGCGGAGGTCGCGGCGCTCGGCCATGCACTGGAGGGTCTCCAGCGCGTGGAAGCCGAAGATCTCCAGGTTCCCGCGCGAGGCGACCAGCACGTCCTTGAAGGGCCGGCCGGGCGGGATCTCCAGCTCCGGCAGCCGCCAGGTGACCGGCAGGCTGGAGCCGGCCATCAGCGGGATCTTCATGGCGCGGGCCTGGTCGACCATGTCGGCGGCCTCGGCCCGGCTGTAGGAGAGGTGCTTGTCCACGAACACCGGCGCGACCTTCCCGGACTCGCCGAAGACCTTGAGCACCTGCCGGAAGTAGTTGTACCTCGGGTAGAGCTTCTGGAGCTTCTCGTTCAGCGGGTAGTCGCCATGCTCGGCGATCAGCAGCACGGCGTCGACGGCCAGCGAGCCCGTGCCCAGCGTCAGGGCGTCGGCGATCGTCGGGCTGGTCCGGACGCCGTGGCGCTCGGCCTTGGCGCGGCCGAGGTCGGTGTCGTCCGCCACCTGCTCGATGTACAGGCTGGCGATTTCGAACGGCGGCCGGTGGAGGCTCTGCTCGGGCGTCCGGCCGGGTCCGCCGTCGTAGACGGGGAAGCCGTCGAGGAAGCGGCCGACGATGTGGTAGGCGTGGGAGAGGTAGAAGTAGGTCGACGCCAGCGCGGCGACCCTGGGCCGGCGCGCCGGCTCCTCGGCCGACCCCGAGGCGCGGGACGCCAGGGCGACCCCCGCGCCGGCCAGGCCGACCCCCTCCAGGAACGTGCGACGCGACGCGGCCGGCTTCACGGCGGGTCCTCCTCGATCCTCGGCGGCTCAGTTCACGCCCGTCGCCACGCCCTCGGGCTTGGCGGCCGGGGCGGCGGGCGTCTCGGCGGCGGGGTCGGCGTAGGGGGGCGAGCGGTAGTCGACGCTCATCAACTCGGCCCAGCGGTTCAGCTCGGGGACGGTCTGGCAGACGATCTTGATCATGGCGGTGATCGGCATGGCCAGGATCAGGCCGGAGAGGCCCCAGATGTACCCCCAGAACAGGCAGGCGATCAGGACGGTGGTGCCGTTGAGGTCGAGCGACTTCCCCATCACCAGCGGCGTGACGACGTAGCCGTCGATCCCCATCACGGCCAGGTACATCGCCGCGACGATCAGGGCGTCGCCCAGCGACCCCGTCTGCCCCAGCGCGATCAGCGTGGGTGCGGCGCCGCCGGCGAGCTGGCCGATGTACGGGATGTAATTGGTGACGGCTGCGAACAGGCCCAGCGGCAGGGCGAAGTTCACGCCCAGGAACCAGAGCCCGGCCGCCACCACCAGGCCGACCCCCAGGTTGATGAGCGTCCGGGCGATCAGGTACGCGCGGACTTTCCGCGTCACCTGGTCGAGGATCGCGCGGGCGTTGCGCGAGGACTCGGGGGTGCGGGCGAAGAAGCGCAGCACCTTGGTCGTGAGCATCTCGCTCTCGATCAGCAGGAAGATCACCAGGACGATGATGATGAACCCCTGCACGGCCCAGGCGGTGAGGTCGCCCAGGCCGAGGCTCAGCTTCTCGATGAGGAGGGCGCGGTTGGTGTCGCCGAGGCGGTCGATGGTCCCGGGCTCGGGGAGGATCACGCGGAGCGAGGGCTGGTCGCGGATCAGGTCGGTGATCCGGCCGCTGAGCCGCCCGGCCAGGCGTTCGATGTCGGACGGCAGGGTGTTGGCGGCGTGGATGAGGCTCTCGGCCGTCATGCTGGCGAGGTAGACGCCCCCCAGGACCAGCAGGAGGAAAACCGTCAGCACCCCGAACGGCCCGTACGACAGCTTGCGCCGGAAGAACGACGCCAGGGGCGAGAACATGCACGCCAGGACCAGGGCGAACGCGATCGGCGCCAGGATCGTCTTGAGCAGGTAGAGCGCGGCGACGACCCCGAGGACGGCCAGCACGACCTGGGACGACGCCGCATACTTCGCCGCTCGATCCAAGACGACTCTCCCGCGACGGACGACGGCCGGGGCCGCGTTGGAAAGGTCCCCCCATCATCGGCCGCCGGGCCGCCCGCCGCAAGCCCCGGGCCTATCCGGCCGCCGGCGCGTCGCCCAGGTAGGTCCGGATCAGGTCGGGGAGCTTGAGGGTGAACTTGCTGCGGGGCATGACCTCGCGGCAGCCGGCGGCGCGGGCGGCCTCCAGGGCGTCGGCGTCGACGTGGGGGCCGAACGCGAGGAACGGGACGTCCGGGGCCGTCGCCATCAGCTTCGCCAGCGACTCCGGGGCGACGAGGTCGCCGGCGGCCAGGTCGACGAACACGGCGCGGGGCCGATGCTCGGTGAGGAACGCCTCGGCCTGCTCGACCCGGCCCACGGCCCGGACCGTCCGGCCCAGTTCGCGGGCCGTGCTGACGATCTTGACCGTGAACATCAGGTCGCGGCTGAGGAGCAGGCCCGACGGGGTGGTTTCCATGGCTCGGCTCCGTGGGGACGTGGCCCCTGAAAGTGGCTCGACCGGGGCTTCGGCGTTTCGAAGTGCGACGTCGCGAAGGCTCAGGGCCAGGAATCCGGCAACTCGCTCAGGAACTTCTGGAGCGAGGCGCGGGCCACGTCGACCGACATCGGGCCGGGATCGACGTCCGATTCGTGCGCCCAGTCGTTGCGGACCCGTCGCACCGCATGGGCCCTGTTGCGGTCCGCCATCGGGAGCCCTCGGTTCCGCTTGCCGCCGATCTCGTCGATCATGGCCGATGCATCGGCCCTGCGGCCCGGGTCGCCGTGCCTGGACCGGTCGTAGGACCGCAGGGCCGCCTCGAACGCCGCGAAGAGGCGGACGATGTACGTCCCTTCGAGGTTGAGGTGCGCATTCTTGAGGTTGTCGCGGGCCGGTCCTTCGAGCTGGGCCGCGAGATCCGGGGCGGTTTGCAAGGCGGCCCGCAGTCGATCGACGGCGGCGCGGGTCGCCTTGTATTCGCCCCAGACCTCGGTGACGTGCTGGTGGAAGTCAGAGCGACGGTACGGCATGCTCGGCGATCGCTTCCATGACCTGGTTGAGCGTGTCGTGCGCGAGGGGGGCCCGCCGACCCTCTTCGGCGGAGCCCTCATCCTTCGGCCCCGGCAAGAAGTCGGAATGGATGAACCAACGGCCGCCTTCGCTGTAGAAGGTGGCCAGGGGATCGTACGTCGGCATCAGGTAGAGGTCGACGGCCGCCTCGGCCCCGGGGACGTCATACCCGGTCGGGTCGAGGCAGAGGCGGACGGGCCCTTTCTGGAGGGTCAGGAACGGGACCTCATAAACGGTCCTGTCCGCGTCCCTCATCTTCTTCATGTAGCGTTTCTTGACCCACTCGGGGTCGTCAAGGCCGCCGTCGACCTGCCGGATCAGGTCGTCGGCCAACGCCGCGAATTCCACCCGATCCGGCATTTCGGCATCTCCCTGTTCAAGAATCCCGCGGCGCGACCCGCCTCGGCCGGGGGACTTCAGCGGGCCGGGGCGTCGGCGAAGGTGGCCTCGATCCAGGCGGGGGTCAGCTCGGCCAGGCCGTCGATGGTGGCGTCGGCGCCGGCGCCGGTCAGGTCGGCGGCGGGGTAGGTCTGGGTGATGCCGACGGCCTTCATGCCGGCGCCCTTGGCCGACTGGATCCCCGCCAGGCTGTCCTCGACCACCAGGCAATCGGCCGGTTGCAGGCCGAGCGAGGGGTGGGCCAGCCGGAGGGCGTCGAGGGCCTGGACGTAGCCGGCCGGGTCGGGCTTGCAGCGCAGGGCGTCCTCGGCGGCGATGATCGCCGAGATGCGGTCGCCCAGGCCCAGCTTCTCCAGCGTGAAGACGATCTCCGCCCGCAGGGCGCCGGAGTTGATCGCCACGGGGTAGCGGTCGGACATGCGGCGGATGACGGCGGCGGCGTCGGGGAAGTACTTCAGGCCCTTCTCGGCCACCTCGAAGTAGCGCCGGCCCTTGCGGGCGATCATGTCGGCGATGCGGGCGTCGTCGTACGACTGGCCGTGGTCGGCCAGGACGTGTTCGAAGCAGCCGGCGTCGTCGTAGCCGAGGTAGCGGTCGTGGTAGTCCTGGTAGGTGATGACCACGCCCTCCTGCTCCAGCACCTCGCGGAACAGGTCGAAGTGGACCGACTCGTCATCGACGAGGACGCCATTGAAGTCGAAGATCACGGCGGAAATCATGGGGCTTCGTCACCGGGGCTGCAAAGGAGGGCGTCGGGGTCGGTCGGTCGCGGAAGGCTGGGGTTTCGTCGCGCCGGGCTCTCGGCGTGTTCCCGTAGGCTGGGTCGAGACCCAGCCCCGAGGAGCCGAGGCCCGCTTGGGCTGGGTCTCGACCCAGCCTACGAAGGGGATCCGAAATCGGTGCTGCGGCGGGGCGTCAGATGGCCTCCGGGCCGCGCTCGCCGGTGCGGATGCGGATGCAGTCGTCGAGCGGGAGGATGAAGATCTTGCCGTCGCCGATCTTGCCGTCGGGGCCGCTGCGGCCGGCTTCCAGGATGGCCTGGACGGTCGGCTCGACGAAGTCCTCGTTGACGGCGATCTGCAATTCGATCTTGCGCAGGAGGTTCACCGTGACCTCGTGGCCGCGGTAGACCTCCGTGTATCCCTTCTGGCGGCCGAAGCCCTGGACGTCCATGATCGTCAGCCGGAAGACCTCGACCCGGGAGAGGGCCTCCTTGACGGCCTCGAGCTTCGTCGGCTGGATGATGGCGATGATGAGCTTCATGGGGCCGGCCCGGTCGCGCATGGGTCCGGGCGCGGAGCCCGCGCCCGTTGCGTCGATTTTCGAGCAGGCCCGCCCCCGGCGTCAACCGGGGGGCGTCGGAATGCGGGCGACGGCGGCTCAACGGCCGCCGTGGACGTGCCCGTGGTCGTGTCCCGACGTCTCGCGGAGCGACGGCGGGTAGTCGTCGCGGGTCTCGGTCCAGGTGCAGCCGGCGAGGCCGGTCGCCAGGGCGATCGCGAGGCACGACAGCGCGAGGAGGGCTCTCCTGGCCATGGTCGGGGTCCTTCCGTGGTCAGGGGGCCGGGGGCGTGAACGGGGCGGCGGAGGCCGGGGCCGGCGGGGGCGGGGCGACGCCGGCGCCGTCGTCGCTCTGGGGGGCGCTGGGGGCGACCGTCGCGCCCGACTCGCGGGTGGCGGTGGGCGAGGGGGGGGCGTAGGCCGCGTCGCCGCGCCGCGAGTCGCCGTCCAGCGGCGGCCCGGTGTACGAGCCGGGGATGGCGGCGAAGCGGCCGGGGACCGGGAACTCGTGGCACTCGTCGCAGAACGTCGCGCAGCCGACGCCGGACGTCGCCAGGGCGACGGCCGCGACCGCGTCTCGGAGCCTGAACATGGCGAATCCCTTCTCCTGAATCCGTCTCGAACCCGGCCCGTCGTCCTGAACGGTCCGAGAGGAATCATCGGCCGTCCCCGCCCCCGACGATGAGCCGAATCGCCCCTCCCCCCCAGCCCCCCGGGGCCCGGTCGTCGACTTTCTCGCGCCGAGTTGACCCGCGGGGCGGACGTCTTAGGTTATCGATGGGACGGGACCGTCACGGAGGATCCGGGGCCGTCGGGCGTCATCGAGAGTCGGCGGGGCCGCGGGCCCGGCCTCCAGGAGAATCCTCGCCATGCCATCCAGGAACGCCGGCCGTCGCGAAGCGGGCGGATCCCCGCTCCAGATCTACCTCCAGGACATCAACGACACCCCGCTGCTCACCGCCGAGGAGGAGCGAGCCCTGGCCGAGCGCGTCGCCGGCGGCGACCCGTTCGCCCGCGAGCACATGGTGAAGGCGAACCTCCGCCTGGTCGTGAACATCGCCCGCGGCTACCTGGGCAAGGGCCTGAACCTCGAAGACCTGATCGAGGAGGGGAACCTCGGCCTGATGCGCGCCGTCGAGGGCTACGACGGCATGATGGACACGCGCTTCAGCACCTACGCCAGCTACTGGATCAAGCAGTCGATCCGCCGCGCCGTGATGAACAACGGCAAGCCGATCCGCCTGCCGGCCTACATGGTGACGCTGCTGGCGAAGTGGAAGCGGGCCTCCAACATCCTGGCCGAGCGGCTGGGCCGGCAGCCGACCCACGAGGAGATCGGCAAGGCGCTGAAGCTCTCCAAGAAGAAGGTGGGGATCGTCGCCAAGGCGATCCGGGTCAACAGCCTGACCCACCAGCCCGAGCACGTCGACGACGACGGCCAGCCCCTGGACGACGTCCTGACCGACGAGCGCGGCAAGGCGCCCGAAGACGTGATGATGGAGTCGGACGACCTGGAGCGGGTCCTCTTCTGCCTGGACGCGCTGGACGACCGCGAGGCCGCCGTCGTCCGCATGCGGTTCGGCCTGGAGCCGTTCGACCCGATGACCCTGCGCGAGGTCGGCGAGCAGCTCGGCCTGACCCGCGAGCGCGTCCGCCAGCTCGAAAGCCAGGCCCTCCGCAAGCTCATGCACGACGCCGACGGCGTGGCGCGGGCCTGAATCGCGCCGCGCCGGCTCAGCCCAGGATCAGCATCGCGTCGCCGTAGCTGAAGAAGCGGTAGCGGCGGCCGACGGCCTCGGCGTAGGCGGCCCGGATCAGTTCCGGGCCCGCCAGCGCGGAGACCAGCACCAGCAGGCTGCTGCGCGGCAGGTGGAAGTTCGTCACCAGGGCGTCGACGGCGCGGAAGGCGTGGCCCGGGCGGATGAACAGGTCGGTGCGGCCCCGGTACGCCTCCACCCGGCCCGAGGCCGCGGCCGTCTCCAGCGTACGCGTCGAGGTGGTCCCGACGGCCGCGACCCGGCCGCCTCGCGCCTTCGCGTCGTTCAGCCGGGCGGCCGTCTCGACGGAGACCTCGGCCCATTCGGCGTGCATGCGGTGGGCCTCGATCGTCTCGGCCTCGATCGGCCGGAAGGTCCCCACGCCGACGTGGAGCGTGACGTCGGCCGTCGCGACACCCCGCGCCGCCAGGCGGGCGAAGACGTCGTCGGTGAAGTGGAGCCCGGCCGTGGGCGCGGCGACGGAGCCCGGCCGCCGGGCGTAGACGGTCTGGTAGCGTTCCAGGTCTCCCTCGCCGGCCCGCCCGCGCCGGATGTACGGGGGCAGGGGGGTGAGGCCGAAGCGGGCCAGGAGTTCGAGCGTCGTCGCCGGGGCGTCGGGCCGCGGCCGGACGATCCACGATCCCCCCGCGCCGCGGCCTTCCAGGGCCAGCGGCAGGCCGGGCTCCCCGCCCACCGCCACGACCTCGCCGATCGCCGGCCGGCCCCGAGTCTGGGCGAGGATCTCCCACGTCCCGTCGCCGCGGTCGTCGAGGAACAGCCCCTCCCACCTCCCCCCCGTCGCCAGCCGACGGCCGATCAGCCGCGCCGGGATCACGCGCGAGTCGTTCCGCACCAGCACGTCGAGCGGGCCGAGGATCTCCGGCAGGTCGGCGAACGCGCGATGCTCGATCGTCCCCGCCGCGCGGTCGACCACCATCAGCCGCGAGGCGTCACGGGGCTCGACCGGGTGCTGGGCGATCAGTTCGTCCGGGAGGTCGAAGTCGTATTCCGAGGTCAACACGGGGCGTCGGGCTCTGGGGCTGGGCGGGGCGATGGTATATATGAGGCGGCGCGCCGATCATCCTTCTCCCCTCGTGGGAGAAGGTGGCCCGGAGGGCCGGATGAAGGGGGCGCGACCGGCGGCCGGGGGATTCGAATCCTTGTAGGCTGGGTCGAGACCCAGCCCGGGAAACGCGACGCCTCATCCGGGCTGGGTCTCGACCCAGCCTACGGGGAGGGCCGGCCGTGGGATGCGGAGGCGGTCGCCCCCTCATCCGGCCTGCGGCCACCTTCTCCCACGAGGGGAGAAGGATGCGTGTCGTCGGCCTCCCCCGGTCCCGGGTCGGCCTGCCTTTCGGGTGATTATATCGTGCAGAGCCTCAAGCGACGCCTGGAGATCGCGGGCCGGGCCCGCCGACCGTGGCCGGACCGGCCGGTCCCGATCGCGCTGACGATCACCGACCTGGACGTCGGCGGGGCCGAACGGGCGATGACGAGCCTGGCCCTGGGTCTGGACCGCCGCCGGTGGTCGCCGCTCGTCGTGAACCTCAGCGCCGAGGGCGCGCTGGCGGGCGCGATCCGGGAGGCCGGCATCCCCGTCGAGAGCCTGGGGCTGGGCCGACGCAGCCTCTTGCGCGGCGTCGCCGGGCTGGCCGGCGCGCTCCGTCGCCATCGCCCGGCCCTGGTTCAGAGCTTCCTGTTCCACGCCAACCTCCTGACGAGGCTGGCGGCGCCGGCGGCGGGGTCGCCCTGGGTGCTGGGCGGGCTCCGGGTGGCCGAGCGTCAGAAGGGGTGGCACCTGACGCTCGACCGGATGACGGGCCGGATGGCCTGCGGGTCGGTCTGCGTGTCCGGGGACGTCCTGCGATTCAGCGTCGAGCGGGGCGGCCTCGACCCGGCCCGGCTGACGGCGATCCCCAACGGCGTCGACCCGTCGCGGTTCGACGTGCCGCCGGCCGATCGGGCGTCCCTGGGCGTCCCGGAAGACGCCTTCCTCGCCCTGGCCGTCGGCCGGCTCGACGTGCAGAAGGGGCTTCCCGACCTGCTGGACGCCGTCGAGCGGGCGGCGGCCGACGCGCCGGCGCTGCGGCTGGCGGTGGCCGGCGACGGCCCCCTGCGCGGCTGGCTGGAGGCGGAGGTTGCGGCGAGGCCGGGGCTGGCGGGCCGCGTCCGGCTGCTGGGGCGTCGCGACGACGTCCCGGCCCTGATGCGGGCGGCCGACCTGCTCGTCCACGCCGCGCACTGGGAAGGCATGCCGAACGTCGTGCTGGAGGCGATGGCCGCCGGCCTCCCGGTCGTCGCGACGGCCGTCGAGGGGGTCGACGAATTGGTCGTCCCGGGCGAGACGGGCTGGGTCGTCCCGGCGCGCGACCCCGACGCGCTGGCGCTCGCGATCCGCGAGGCCGCGGCCGACCGTGACGCCGCCGGCCGGATGGGGCGGGCGGGGAGGGGCCGCGCCAGGGCCGAGTTCTCGACGGCCCGGATGGTCGGGCGCTACGAGTCGCTCTGGGCCGACGTGCTCGGGCTCGACGAAGGGCGTCAGGCGTTGCCGACGGACCAGGCGTAGGCGACGTCCAGCCGGCGGTCGGCGTCGGGACGCTCGCGGCTCGCCTCGGCGATCGCCTGGGCGCATTCGAGCGGGTCGAACGGGGCCTCCGCCTGGGCCCGGATCGCCCGGTGAAGCTCGCGGGTGAATTCGGGGCTCAGCGTCACGCCGCGCTGGGCGTGGATCAGGCCGTCGTCGGCCCCGACCAGGGAGATCCACAGGAGCGCCCGGCGATCGGGCGAGGCGTCCGCCCCGCCGGGGGGCGTCGCGCGGGCGGCGCGATGCTGGAGGTGCCACGAATACGGCACGTCCGACCAGCCGCGCGACCCCTCGAAGCGATACGCCAGGTAGAAAATCGGGCCCGCCACGCCCAGGGCGAACCGGGCCTCCCCGCGACGGACGCCCTCGACCAGCTCGGGCGCCGGCGAGGAGACGAAGAGCGTCAGCTCGTGGCCCATCCGGCCGTAGAGGTACTGGGCCCCTTCCGGCCAGCGGCGTCGGCCCCCCACGAAGGGCTCGCCGACGCGATACGAGGGCACGCGGGGCTCCTCGGCCGTCGACGCGTCGCGAGTCCGGAAGAACGCCGTGGTCAGGCGGTTGCGAGGGTTCATCTCGGCCTCGACTCTCATAAAGACCCTGTCTTCCACCGCACGCGCCCGGCCCCGCCGTCATGGCGGGGAGGACGCCCGGGAAGCGTCCGCGCCCCCGGCCGGGACGGCCGCCGACCCGCTGGCGACTCCAATGGCGGCGTCCTCATCTACTAACGCATGCTCCCCCCGCTCCTTACAGCCCGCCCCGGGATTTCCCGCGCCGGCCCCGCGAGAGGCGTCGGGCCGCGTGCGATATCGACAAGATGCGATGCGATTGATGTCGAACCGATCCGCCGGGAGTCGTCATGAAAGTTCGGCGTCGCGTCTGCTGACATCCAAGGTTCCTTGAATCCGTGCGAAGGATGGCGAGACGCCCCGTCGGGCGTAAACCCAGGCGGGCGAGCGAGAACGAAGAAATTCGGCGATGCGGCGGGCGCGGGGCCTGTCTTCATGCCGGAGTCCGGACTTGCGGCCGTATCGGGGGCCGGCGGCGGGCCGACGTGTCGCCGCCCGGCTTCGCGCGGCCGGCGCATCCGGCCCGCTGACAAGGGGCCGAAGGGCCCCCGGCGCGTGCGGTTTGAGGCCGATGAATGGGTTGGATCAAGCGGGGGCTTCCTTTCTAGGCGATTTGGGCCGTTTCGCAATTGATTTTTTTTGGAGGGGATGTACCATTCCCTTAAACAGGGGGGTCTGAAAACTTCTCCCTTGCGTCCGACCCCCCTCCGGATCAGCCCGATCCATCCCTTGCATCCGCCCACTACCACGAGACGTTCCATGAACCTAGCCAAACGGATTCGGGACCTGCGCTACGCCAAGGGGTGGGGCCCCGACGAGCTCGCCAGCCGGGCGAAGATCTCCCGGACGGCCCTTTATCAGATTGAACGGGGGAACACCAGCAAGCCGCAGGCGGGGACGTTGCGACGGATCTCGCGGGCGCTGGGCGTGCCGCTGGAAGTGCTGCTCGACTCGACGCCGTTGCTGGGCGACCAGGGCGAGGGGGAGGAGGCCGCCTCGGCGGCGGCGGGCCACGCGTCGGGCTCGCACGGCATGGAGCGGTCGTTCTCCAACGATCGGGGCGAGGAGCTGATGGAGAAGTTCCGGCTCCTGCTGGCCTCGCCGATGGCCGACGGGATCGCGAGGATCGTGGAGGAGTCGTTCCGGCTGCTGCCGATCATCCCGCCGCCGGTGCAGAGCCAGGCGTCGCACTACATGGCGGCCCTGGACGCGGAGCCGATCCGCGGCCGTTCCAAGCCGCCCCGGTCGCAGGCCCCTTCGACGCCGGCCGCGGCGGCCGAGTGAGCCCGGGAGCGGGCCGGTCGCGCCCCCGCCTTCGCGGGGGCCGCTCCTCCCCGCCCCGAGACCCCGGCGGCGCATCGCCGTCGGGGTTGACCTTGCCGGGGCGGAGTCCCCGGCTACAATGCCGACGATTCGGGCCGGGCCCGCCGCGAGGGGGCCGCTCGCGCCCGCTCAAGCACGTCGCCACCGCCGGAAGGAGCCAGCGTGGTCCGTCGCCCTTCGTTGCCCTGGATCCTCGGCGCGGCCGCGCTCTCGGCCGTCGTCGTCGCGGCCGGCCTGGCCTGGGCGCGCGACCACTGGATGGAGAAGCGGGTCCAGGTGATCCACCCCCGCCGCCTCGTGCGGGGCGCCTGGCAGCAGCCCGCGCCGCTGCGCCGGATCGTCGCCCGCGAGGGGATCCGGACCATCGTCACCCTCACCGCGATCAACCGGACCGACGAGAAGTTCATCGGCCAGAGCGGCGTCGTGCGCGACGAGGGGCTGGACTGGGTGGTCATCCCCATGCGCGGCTCCCGCGCCACGGTCGAGCAGATGGCGATCGCCGCCGACCTGCTGGCCGACCCGTCGCGGCAGCCCGTCTTCTTCCACTGCGTCGCCGGCCATCATCGCACCAGCCTGGCGCACGCCGCCTACCTGATCCGCCACGAGGGCTACACGGCGGAACGGGCGTGGGAGACGGTCTCGGCCTATTCCTGGGCCCGCCCCGACGCCCCGGTGGACCGGAACGACCGGTTCCTGATCGAGGAATTCGCCCGGGTCCAGGCGACGCTCTCGCCCAAGCCCGGGGACGGCTACTGGGAGGTCGGAAGTGGCAAGCACGCGCAGGAAGCTCGCTCGCAGGATCCTGGCGGCGACCGCCTTGCTGCTCCTGGGGCCGTCGGCGTGGATCGCCTGGGACCTGGCGAACGACAACCTGGGGGTGGTGCAGCCGGGTCGGGTCCTCCGCGCGGCCCAGATGTCGTCGGGCAGGTTGTCCGCGACCCTTCGTGAGCACGGCGTCCGGACGGTCCTGAACCTCCGGGGTGCGAACCCCGACGAGGCGTGGTATCGGGCCGAGCGCGACGCCACCGTCGCCGCCGGCGCGACCCAGGTGGACGTCTCGATGTCCTCCTGCATCTGGATGTCCCGCGTGCAGCTCCGCACGCTCGTCAAGGCGCTCGACGAGATGGAGTACCCCGTCCTGATCCATTGCGCCTGGGGCTCGGAGCGGACGGGCCTGGTCTCGGCGATCGCCGAGCTGCTCCGCGAGGGCTCCACCCTGGAGGACGCCCGCGCGCAGTTCTCGGTGCGCTATCTCTTCGTTCCGGTCGGCGACGGCCGGATCATGGCCGAGGCGATCGACCAGTACGAGGCGTGGCTGGCGGCCGAGAAGGCGACGCACTCGCCCGCGAACTTCCGTCGCTGGGCGGGATCCGGCTATCGCCCGCAGAAGCCCAGCCGCGAGGACTGGCCCTACGACCCGTACCCCTTGATCGTCGTCACGCCGCCGCCGGCCGAGGCGACGGCCGCGAACCCGGAGACCGGAAAGGCGACGCGATGAGCCAGCCCGACAGCCACGAGATCCAGGTCCGCGTGCGCTACGCCGAGACCGACCGCATGGGGCTGCTGCACCACGCGAACTACGCCGTCTACTTCGAGATGGGCCGCACCGAACTCCTCCGCTCCCGCGGCCATTCGTACCGCGAGGTCGAGGACGCGGGCTTCTTCCTGGTCATCGTCGACCTGGAATGCAAGTTCCGTCAGCCCGCCCGCTACGACGACCTGCTGACCCTGCGGACGACCGTCGCGCGGGTGACGCACGTCAAGATCGTCCACGAGTACAAGCTGTTCCGCGACGGCGTGCTCCTCACCGAAGGCCGCACCACCCTCGCCTGCGTCGACCGCGAGGGGAAGCCCCAGGCGCTGCCGGAACTGCTGCGCTGAGGTCGGCCGCCTCGCTTTCGCTCAATGCTCGATGACGACGTCCGCGCCGAAGAAGCGGCGGGCGTCGGCGACGACGGACTCGACGATCGCGGCGGCTTCCTCCTCGGTCCAGCCGATGCGGCGGCGGACGGCGTCGAGTTGGGCCTGCTCGTCCTCGCTGAGGCGGCGGTCGGCGATGAGGGAGCGGATCAGCATGGTGAACTCCTCCCTCAGCGCCTCGGAGACCCAGGCGTCGTCGAGGTCCAGGCCCTTCGCCTCCTGGAGCAGGGGGGCCCATTCGGGGCTCCCGGCCGGATCCTTCTCGAAGATGTGGCGGAGCTTCTTCCGCCACTGGTTGCGGTCGTAGTCGGACGCGGATCGGGCGTCGGGGCCGGGGGCGGTGGACGATCCGGGCGGGGCCGAGACGTCGTCCGCGTCCAGCTCCCAGGCGTCGCGGAACTTGCGGAGCGACTCCTCGGAGGCCCCGGCGTGGGACCTGTCGGCCAGGAGGTTCCGGAGCGCGCTGAGGAATCCCATGATGACGCCTCGCCGGTGGGAGGGGGCCGGCCGGGGGATCCGGCCGGCCGTCGCGGTCACTTCGCCGGGCCGTCGGGCCGGGCGCTGAAGGTGTCGTAGACTTCCTTGGCCGCCTTCGCGCACAGGACGTTGCCGGCGTTCTCGGGTCCCCAGCTCTGGTCCTCGTTGTCGGTGGTCAGGACGCAGAGGGCGACCGGGCCCCCCTTGGTCTCGATGACCCCGGCGCAGGTGCGGCTCTCGTCGACGCTGCCGGTCTTGAAGGCGACCTTCGCGCCCGGCGGCAGGAGGCGCGGGAACTTGTCCTTGTCGTCGCAGGTGAGCAGGTGCTTGTACATGGCCTCGCTCGCCTTCTCGTCGACGAGCTTCTTGGCGTGGAGGTCGTCCATCAGCTTGACCATGTCGGCGGCGGTGGTGCTCCCCAGGCCGTAGACCTTGCTGCGCTCGGGGAAGACGGAGGTGTCGCGGCGATAGACCTTGGAGTGGATCTTGGTGTTCGGATACCCCATCTTCTCCATCGTCGCGGCCGTGGAGCCGATCCCGATCGCGTCCAGCACGAGGTTCGTGGCCGTGTTGTCCGAGTAGGTGATCATCAGGTGGACGGCGTCGACGAGCGGGAAGGTGGCGCCGTCGGAGAAGTGGTACGTCAGCACGCCCGAGCCGGGGACCATGTCCTTCTTGCGGAGCGTGATCGGGGCGTTCAGGTCGACCTTCCCCTCGGCGGCCTGGCGATACGCCTCGATCATCACCGGGAACTTGATGAGGCTGGCCGTGGGCATCGGCGTCTCGGCGTTGAGCGCGTAGGACTCGCCCGTCTTCAGGTTCTTCAGGGCGATCGCGACCTTCCCCTTGTGGGCCTTCGCCAGCTCGTCGAGCTTGGCGGCCAGCTCGGCGGGGGCGGGCGGGGGCGTCGCGTCCTCGGCGGAGGCGACGAGCGGGAGCAGGGCCGGCGCGGCCAGGGCCGCGATCCGGACGAGGGCCCGCGAAATTCGGTGTTTCATGTCGATGTGTTTAACCGTCGATTCGGGCATGGTGGGCGATTCCGCTTGTGTTCGTCGTCCGCCCTGGCTGAGAATCCATTGTGGGCCGCGCCCGCTCGCGAGTCCAGCCCCATGCCCTCTCCTCGCCCGTTCCCGCCCCTATGCCGATGTGGAAGGAGATCGCCTTGCGCCCGTCCCTGCCTCGTCACGCCGCCCGCCTCGCCGCGGCCTTCGGAACCTTCGCCCTCGCCGCCCTCGCCCATGCGGCCGACGCCCCGAAGCCGGGCGAGCGGCTGGAACGCCGGGGGGATGAGATCGTCGTCTGCGGCCAGCTCTTCCACACGGGGACGCCCGTCGTCCTCTGGACCGACCCGGGCGGCTACGACGCCTACCGCGTCGAGCCCCGCTTCATCCCGGCCGACAAGGCCCGGCCCGAGCTGCCCAAGGTCCGGTTCGGCCAGCGCAAGCACAACATGACCGAGGCCGACCTCGCCCGCGTCCAGCTCAAGGGGTGGGACCTGCCGACGCTCCAGAACGTGGTCGACCAGTTCGTCGTCCACTACGACGTCGCCGGCACCAGCAAGCGCTGCTTCCACGTCCTCCAGGACGACCGCGGGCTGAGCGTCCACTTCATGCTGGACCTGGACGGCACCATCTACCAGACGCTCGACCTCAAGGAGGCCGCCTGGCACGCCACGATCGCCAACGGCCGCTCGGTCGGGATCGAGATCGCCAACATGGGGGCCTACACCCCGGGCAGGTCGTCCGCGCGCGACAAGTGGTACGAGAAGGGCCCGGACGGCAAGGTGAAGATCAAGCTCCCCGGCACCCCGCAGGACGACCTGATCCGCAACCCGGACGCCCTGCTGGCCCCCGCCCGCAACGAGCCGATCACCGGCCAGATCCGGGGCCACACCCTGGAGCAGTACGACCTCACGCAGGCCCAGTACGACGCCCTGACGAAGCTGTCGGCCGCGCTCTGCACCGTGTTCCCCAAGCTCAAGTGCGACTATCCCCGCGACGCCGAGGGGAAGCTCCGCCTGGACACCCTCTCGCGCCCCGAGTTCGACGCCTACCAGGGCATCCTGGGCCACTGGCACGTCCAGACCAACAAGACCGACCCCGGCCCGGCCTTCCAGTGGGACGCCGTGATCGACGGGGCCCGCGAGCTGATGAAGAAGTGACGCAGCCGGGGCCGCCCGACCCCTCACCGACGGGGCGGCCCCGCCGTCGAGGCTCCGGTGAACGGCTCGAATCCCCCCTTCTCCCCTCGTGGGAGAAGGTGCCCCGGAGGGGCGGATGAGGGGGGGCGCGACCCGATGCCCCGGACTTCAAGCCTCGTAGGCTGGGTCTCGAACCAGCCCGGGATACGCGACGCCTCCTCCGGGCTGGGTCGAGACCCAGCCTACCGGGAGGGCCGGCCCGACATGCGACGGCGGTCGACCCTTCATCCGGCCTGCGGCCACCTTCTCCCTCAAGGGGAGAAGGATGATCTGCATCACCATGTTTGGGGCGTTTTCGACGGGGCACTTCAAGGGAAGGATGCGCGTCGTCGGCTTGTTCGGCTCGCTCGCCGGGTAGGCCCTCAACTCCGACGACTCTCGTCCGCCTCGGGCCCTCCTATCGGCTCGCCGCCGGGGCGGTCCTGGCCGGGCCGCCCGAGGTCGTCGCCATGAGGAGCGAGAGGCGGCGGGCGACGGCGTCGGCCCAGACCTCGGCGCCCTTCGGCGAGAAGTGGTCGTCGTCGATCTGGCGGTTGTAGAGCTTGCATCGGGCGTAGCCCTCGCCGGCCTTCTGCGCCTCCAGCTTCAGGCGCAGGTTCTCGTCCAGGAACCGCTCCAGGGGGTCGAGGTAGCCGGGCGGCGGCCCCGGGAAGATGTTGTTGACCAGGCCGGGATAGAAGCCGTCCTTGCGACGGCTCTCCACCTGGGGGTAGCTGGGGACCGGCACCAGCAGGAAGGTCGCGCCCTTCGCCCGGCACCAGCCGTAGATCCGGTCGATCCAGTACGCGGCCTCGTCCATCCAGTCCGGCCGGCCGGCGAGGATGTCGAACTCGCTGCCGAAGTCGTTGGGGCAGACGCTGACCACCACGAAGTGCGGATTCATGCGCGGGCCGTATTCCAGGAGCGAGTAATAATACTGCTCCGGCGAGTAGCCGATGTGCCCCGTGTTCGCGACCGAGACCGGCGTCCCCTCCAGCTCGGCGAGCCGCCTCGCCAGGTGGACCGGCGGCGTCTGATCGTCGGGGTTGAACATCCCCTGCATGAACGAGTCCCCCAGGATGACGCCCCGGAGCGGGGCGGTGGGGTCGGGCTCGGGCCCGCGCAGGCCCCACGAGTTCGTCGTGGTGGCCGAGACCTCGTCGACGATCGCGCCGGCCGCGGCGGCGGCCTCGCGGTGGGCCGGAGTATCGGGGACCAGGAACAGCCCGAACGGGCCGTTGTGCAGCGTGACCTGCCGCAGCCAGACCGATCTCAGGTCCGGCCGGAAGCGGTACGACCGCCCCGCGTCGTCGCGCTCGAAGACCTGCGACGAGAGGAGGAACGACTGGTCGCCGCGGCCGTAGCGCACCAGCCCGTGCGTCGGGTCCATGCCGGCGACGTCGAACAGCCGCTTCATGGGCTCGCCGGCCCCGTCGTAGAACTTCGTGAGGACCTCGGTCGTCCGCGCGACGCCCAGGGCGCGCCGGCGCGCCCAGTCGGCCTCGATCTCGGAGCGGTCGGGGCCCAGGCCGGTGAGCCGGTAGATCGCGAATCGTTTCGCCGCGGTGTAGCCCTCGACGGCATAGTGTCGGCCGATCGGGAACGAGGCGACGACGCCCGCGACGGCCGCGAGCGTGGCGAGTATGATGAGCCGCTTGAACCAGCGGACGCGGGCCGAGGCGGGCCGTGAGGGGGGGGCGGGGGCTGGCGTGGGCTCCACGTCGTCGTCTCCGAGGGGGCTGGGTCGACCGGCCGGGAGGGGGCATTGAGGATCGCCGTGACCGGCGCGACGGGGTTCGTCGGCCGCTATATCGTCGCAAATCTGCTCGCGGCCGGACACCGGATCGTCGCCTGGCGACGCCCGACGAGCGATGCCTCCGGCTTCCCCGAGGGCGCCGCGCTCGAATGGATCGACGGCGGCCTGGGCGACGACCGCTCGGCCCGCGAGCTGGTCCGCGACGCCGACGCCGTCGTCCACGCGGCCGTCGACCGCCCCGGCAAGGGGTTCGTCGGCGGCGAGGGGGACGTGCTGGAGTTCGTCGACCGCAACGTCCTGGGGACGATCCGGCTGATGGAACGGGCCCGCGAGGCGGGCGTCCGGCGGTTCGTCTTCCTCTCCTCGGGCGCGGTCCACGACGAGATCCTGCCCGACCGCCCGCTCGACGAGGCCCACCCGACCTGGAGCCGCAGCCACTACGGCGCGGGCAAGGCGGCCGTGGAGGCGTTCGTCGCCGATTACGGGCTCTCGGGCCGGCTCGCCGCCTGCGCGCTGCGGCCGTGCGGCGTCTACGGCCTGGCCCGTCGGGCGGCGGACAGCAAGTGGTCCGACCTCGTGCGCGACGTCGCCGCCGGCCGTCCCGTCGAGTGTCGCAAGGGGGCGAAGGTCGTCCACGCCGAGGACGTCGCGCGGGGCGTCGCGATCCTGCTGCGCGCCGACGCCGACGCGGTGTCGGGCCGGATGTTCAACGGCTGCGACCGCTACGTCTCCGACTTCGAGGTCGCCCACATCGCCCGCCGCCTCTCCGGGGCCGCCGGCGCGATCGAGGGCGAGGCCGGCCGGCCGAAGAACGAGATCGTCACCGACCGCATCCGCGCCCTCGGCATGACCTTCGGCGGGACGGCGCTCCTGGAGCGGACCGTCGGGGAGATGCTCGCCGCGGCGCGGTGACGGCGGGTGGGCCTTTGGGTCTTGACGAATCGCGTCGGAGTCGAAGAGGCATCATAACGGCCTTCCCCCCTGGCGGGGGAAGGTGGCCCGGAGGGCCGGATGAGGGGGAAGAGAGCGAGGCGGCCGTCGGATTTCGCGTCGGCCCGGACGGACGGGCCTGCGAACTTCCGACGGTGCCGGTGCTTCGCGTCCCCCTCATCTGACCGCTTCGCGGTCTGTCTTCCCCCGCGAGGGGGGAAGACGTCGAGCACCGCCCCCAAATTCCGGAGGCCCCCTGGCGACGGTCGTCGCTCGCCTCCGGGGCGTTTCGGGGATAGGATGAAGGTAGGAGGATCGCGCCGTGACGACGCATGCCACGAACCCGCCCCGGCCGCACTCGGGGTTCTTCCTCGCCTTCGAAGGGCCGGACGGCGGCGGCAAGTCGACGCAGGCGGCGCGGGCGGTGGAGTGGCTGCGCGGGCTGGGGTTCGACGTGGTCGCCTGCCGCGACCCCGGCGGCACCGCGCTGGGCGAACGCCTCCGCGCGGTGATCCTCTCCGACGAGTCGGTCCATCCGTCGATGCGGGCCGAGATGCTGCTGTACATGGCCAGCCGGGCCCAGCTCGTCGACGAGGTGGTCCGCCCGGCGCTGGCGGCGGGGCGGATCGTGGTGACGGACCGGTTCCTGCTCTCGAACATCGTGTACCAGGGGGTGGCCGGCGGGCTCGACGCGGCCGCGATCGCGGCCGTCGGCGCGGCGGCGACCGACGGATTGCTGCCGGACCTGACGCTGGTCCTGGACGTCGCCCCGGACGTCGCGCGCGAGCGGACCGGGCCGGCGCGGGACCGGATCGAGCGGCGGCCGGCGGAATATCAGGCGAAGGTCCGCGCCGGGTTCCTGAACGCGGCGGGGATCTACGGCGGCCCCGTCGTCACGCTCGACGCCGGGGCCGGCCCGGACGAGGTCTTCGCGCGGATCCAACAGGAGGTGGGGCGTGCCCTGGCACTCGATCCGCGGCCATGATCGCGTGGTCGACGAGCTGCGGACGGCCGCCCGCTCGGGCCGGTTCCCGCACGCGCTCCTGTTCGTCGGCCCGGAGGGGGTCGGCAAGCGGACGTTCGCGCGGAAGCTCGCGCAGGCGCTCCTGTGCGAGGAGCGGCCCGAGGCCGACCTCGACCCCTGCGGCGCGTGCGCCGGTTGCGTGCAGGTGGAGGGGGGCACGCATCCCGACCTCCTGGCCGCCGGCCGCCCGGAAGACAAGCAGGAATTGCCGATCAAGGTGATCCGCGACCTCTGCGACGAGTTCGGCCTCAAGCCGGCGCGCGGGGGCCGCAAGGTGGCGATCGTCGACGACGTCGACTCCATGAACGAGGAGGCCGCCAACGCCTTCCTCAAGACGCTGGAGGAGCCCCCGCCGGGCGCGGTCTTGATCCTGCTGGGGACGTCGGCCGAGCGGCAGTTGGAGACGGTGGTCTCGCGCTGCCAGGTCGTCCGGTTCGAGCCCCTGCCGGCCGACGAACTGGCCGCGACGCTCCTGGAGCGGGGCGTGGCCGCGGAGCCGGCCGAGGCGATGAAACTGGCGACGCTCGCCGACGGCAGCGTCGGCCGGGCGGTCGGCCTGGCCGACCCCGAGCTGGGCCGCTACCGCCGCGACCTGATCGACGGCCTGGCGTCCGAGGGGGGGATCGACCCGGCCGAGCAGGTCAAGCGGCTGGACGCCTTCGCCAAGCAGGCGGGCAAGGAGTCGGCGGCGCAGCGGCGGCGGGTCCGGCTGATGCTCTGGGAGCTGGCGCGGCTGTTCCGCGGCGTCCTCTGGCAGACCGCCGGCCTGGAGCCCCCCTCGCCCGACCCCGACGACCGCCGGGCCATCGCCCGGCTCGCCGAGCGGCTGGAGCCGGAGGACGTCTTCATCCTGGCCGAGCGGGCCATGGACGCGGACTTCCACGTCCAGCGCAACCTGAACCTGACCATGCTGCTCGAATCGCTGTTCCACGACCTGGCGAAGGTCGTCAACCGCCCGGGCCGGCCCTGACGCCGGAGGGGCACGGGAGGCCGCCATGTCCCAGCCGACCCACGAGACCACGTCCATCGGCCGCTACCTCGTCGACCGGATCGGCGGCCTGGGCGTCGAGCACGTCTTCGGGATCCCGGGCGACTACGTCCTGGGCCTGTACAAGCTCCTGGAGGAGAGCCCGATCAAGCTGGTGGGGACCACCCGCGAGGACAACGCCGGCTACGCGGCCGACGCCTACGCCCGCGTCCGCGGCCTGGGCTGCGTCTGCGTGACGTACTGCGTCGGCGGGCTGTCGTGCGCCAACAGCGTCGCCGGGGCGTTCGCGGAGAAGTCGCCGGTCATCGTCCTGAGCGGGTCGCCCGGGATCGGCGAGCGGGCGCGGAACCCTCTGCTGCACCACAAGGTCAAGACGTTCGAGACCCAGTTCGACGTCTTCCAGCACATCACCGCGGCCTCGGCCGTCCTGGACCGGCCCGAGACGGCGTTCGCCGAGATCGACCGCGTGCTCGACGCCGCGCTGCGGTACAAGCGGCCGGTCTACCTGGAGCTGCCGCGCGACCTCGTCCACGCCGTCCCCGGCGCGCCCCACCGGCGCCGCGAGACGGTCCAGGCCAGCGACCCCGACGCGCTGCGGGAGGCGCTCGACGAGGCCGAGGCGATGCTGACCTCGGCGAAGCGGCCGATGATCCTGGCCGACGTGGAGATCCACCGCTTCCACCTCCAGGACGACCTGATCGAGCTGGCCGAGTCGACGGGGATGCCGATCGCCACCACGATCCTGGGCAAGAGCGTCGTGTCCGAGGCCCACCCGCTGTTCGCGGGGGTGTACGAGGGCGCCATGGGCCGCCCCGAGGTCACGAAGCTCGTCGAGTCGTCCGACTGCCTGCTGATGCTGGGATGCTTCCTCACGGACATCAACCTCGGGATCTTCACCGCCAAGCTCGACCCCTCGCGCTGCATCGACGCGACCAGCGAGGACCTGCGGATCCGCCGCCACCACTACCGCGACGTCCGCCTCGACGACTTCATCCGGGGCCTGATCGAGCGCCGGCTCGTCGTGGCGAAGGCGCCGGTCCCGCCGCGGGCGAGCCCGTTCGCGGAGGTGGAGATGGGGCCGGGGGACTCGGCCGCGACGTCGTCCAAGGTCTTCTCGCGGATCAACCGCCTGCTCGTCGAGACGACCGGGACGACGGTGATCGCCGACGTGGGGGACTCGCTGTTCGGGGCGGCCGACCTGGAGATGGAGCGGCGCACGGAGTTCCTCAGCCCGGCCTATTACACGTCGATGGGCTTCGGGGTGCCGGCGGCGGTGGGGGCGAACTTGGCCAACCCGGCGTCCCGGGTGGTGGTGATCGTGGGCGACGGCGCGTTCCAGATGACCGGGATGGAGCTGTCCACGATCGCGCGCCACGGCTTCAACCCGATCGTCGTGATCCTGAACAACCACGGCTACACGACCGAGCGGTTCATGCTCGAAGGCTCGTTCAACGACGTCTACAACTGGGAATATCACCGGATCCCGGAGGTCCTGGGGGCGGGCCGGGGGTTCGAGGTCCGGACGGTCGCCGAGCTGGACGACGCCCTGGCGCGGGCGTGGGAGAACACGTCGGGCTTCAGCCTGCTGAACGTCCACCTGGACAAGATGGACCACAGCCCGGCCCTGGAGCGGCTGGCGACCCGGATGGGGGAGATGGTGCGGAAGAAGGGCGACGACCGCTGAAGGCCGTTCGAAAGCCGACGGGCCGGCCCCCGGGGGGGCCGGCCCGCGACGATCCCGACTCGGCCGCGGGGGCCGGTCAGATCCTGGTCCGGTTGCGGTTGTTGTAGACCTGGACCTTGCTCTGGATCGGGACCACGCGGCCCGGGTGGGTCCAGGTGTTGGTCGACTTGGTGCTGAACCGGCCGCGGTTGAAGACGCTGCTCCCCAGGGTCCAGACGCCCTTGCCGGCGTTGCTCCGGCCGCTGTTCGTCTGCCGGCCCTGGATCTTCTGGCCGTGGTAGGCCTGGAGCCGCTGCCGGAACCCGCCCTGGGGGAGGTACTGGCTCATGGCGACGCTCAGCGGGATCGGGGCGTAGTTGTACTGCGACAGCGCGGAGATCGTCGGCACCAGGGAGCCGCCGAACTGCGAGTTGTAGGTCGCCGGGACGAACACGCCGGGCGGGATCGCCGCCGCGAGGCCGCCGGTCCCGCCGCCGCCCCCGCCGCCGCCGCCGACGGTCACCGTGGTCGTCGCCGTGAACTGCTGGTTCGGGGACGACGCGGTGGCCGTCGTGAAGCCGGTCACCGTGAAGGTGGAGTTCCCGCTGGGGAGGTTGAGCGACGACCGGGGCGAGATCGTGATGATCGCCTGGTTGGCGTTCGCCGGGTCGGCGGCCACCGTCGCGTCCGGGAAGGCGACGCCGTTGACCACGATGGTCGTCGGGTCGATGTCCGTCACGGGGTTGAACGTCCCGCCCGAGGGGGTGGTGGCGCTGGTGACGTAGATCCGCACCTGGTCCGGCGTGGTCGCGCTGATTCTGAAGGGGACGGTGGTCGCGCTGTCGATCTGGACGATCTGCGTGGTGATGACGTTGGAGGCCGGCGGGATGCCGACCAGGTCGGACACCGCCGCGCCCTGGACGATCAGGCCGGCGCCGGCGAGGTTGCCCGAGTTGATGACGGTGAAGCCCGGGGCGCCGACGATGAAGTCGCCCAGGAGGTCGCCGTCGGCCGTGCGGGTCTGGCCCGAGGCGATCAGGCGGCCGGAGACCGCGGAGCCGAACCGCGGCGGGTAGGTCGCCACGGCGAAGCCCGGCGTCGTGCCGGTGAGCTGGAGGCCGGCCAGGGTGGAGGCGTTCTCGGCCTGGGTCAGCGAGAAGGTGCCGGTGAAGAGGCCGCCGTGGCCGGGCAGATAGTAGGCGGCGCCGCGGCTGGACAGGTAGCCGGGCGCCCCGACCAGGATGCCGTTGGGCTGGCCGCTCTTGACGGCCGCGGCCAGCGACACGGCGTAGCCGGCCTCGTCCCCGGCCGCCGTGCCGGTGACGATGAACGAGCTGATCCCGGTGGGGATCGCGTCGGCCGTGAAGACCCCGCTGACGACGTTGTTCGCCCCGCCGTAGAGCAGGACGGCGCGGCCGGTGCTGGACAAGTAGCCCGGGCCGCCGATGATCACGTCGCCGTAGGCGTCGTTGTTGAAGTCGCCGGCCCCGGCGACGGCGTAGCCGAACTGCTCGCCGGTCGTGCCGGTGACGGCGGCGCCGGCGACGGGCGCCGGGGTGGAGCCGCTGGCGGCGCCGACGCGGGCCAGCGACAGCGAGCGGTAGCTGTTGGTGACGACCGTCTGGCCGATCAGGTTGCCGCCGTAGACGAGGTAGGCCGCGCCCGAGTTGCCGCCGACGGCCGGGGCGCCGATGACGACGTCGGAGATGCCGTCGCCGTTCACGTCGCCGCCCGAGCCGCCGACGGAGAAGCCGGCCTGGCTGCCGCCGCTCGGCCCGGCGATCACCAGCCCGGTGACGGCCCCCTGGCCGATCTGGGTCACGTCGATCGTCGTGGCCGCGGCCGGCAGGTTGTTGCCCGACATCACGTACACGGCGCCCGAGGTCGTCGAGCCGCTGATGGACGCCGTCGGGGCCCCCATCGCGATCGCGTTGGCGCCGTCGTTGAGGAAGTTGCCGATCCCCGCCACCGACGACCCGAGCTGCGCGCCCACGGCGGAGCTGACGAAGGTGACGACCGTCACGCCGGCCGCCGCCGCCGCCGCCGGGTCGTCCAGGTCGATCGTCTTCTCGGCCAGCGTGCCCAGGTTGCTCGCCCCGTAGACGAGGTAGACGCGGCCGGTGCCCACGCCGCTGGTGAACGAGCCGGCGGACGTCCCCCCCGGGGCGCCGATCAGGAACGCCCGCGTGCCGCGGATCACCCCCGCGTCGGCCACCGAGGCGCCCAGCTGCGAGTTCGGCTGCTGGCTGGTGATGAAGGTGACGCCGTTGAAGTTGTAGGCGTTGGTGGTCGTCCCGGAGATCGGGTTGGCCTGGTTCAGGCTGCCGAGCTGCGAGACGTCGCCCACCCGGCCGTTGGGGACGTTGTTCAGCCAGTCGGCCGTCGTCGCCCCGCCGCTCGCCGCGGCCTGCGAGCCGAAGACGAGGTAGGCGGCCGACGTCGTGTTCGTCCCGGTCTGGTTGATCGCCGGGGCCCCGATCAGGAAGCTGTCGTACCCGCTGTTGTTGACGCTCCCCAGGTTCGCGACGCTGTAGCCCGCCCCCTGGAGCGCCGTGGTCGTGCCGACCATCGCCACGCCCACGTTGCCGTTGGCGATGTTCGGCAGGGCCGGCGGCGAGGTGCCGCCCAGGTCGAGCGACAGCAGCACCTTGGTTTCCAGGGCCTCGCCCTTGGGGACGCATCGGACGCGCTTCCGCCGCGCGCCGAGACGAGGACCGCGCTTGCCGTACAGCATCTGGAGACTCCCTTCTCCCAGGCTTCGTTCCGCGTTCCGCACGCGAGGCGACTCGCCACGGCGCCTCGCGGCGGGCGTCCCTCGTGAGACTCGCCGGGGGGGACGGCTTCGGCCGTCGTCCCGGACGGGCTCGGCGCGTATCCGGCGCCAAGGGGCCCGATTGACCTCTGCAATTTCGGCCTTGACGCGCCCCCGGCTGCACACCAATTGCCGCCCACGGCCGCCCGGACGTCGCGACCCCGCCGCACCTTCGGCTCAACTCGCACGACCCGCAATCCCGATACAACCCGTGACGCGGCGGCCGGTCGCGGCGGAGGACGGCGCATCCCCCCGGGGGGCGCCGGCCAAGTCGGCCGCGGCGCCGCGGTGCGCCCCGGTGGGGCGGCGATCCTCCAGGGATGCCAGTCGAGGCGAGAAGAATGGCCGAGAAATCGCTAACCCATGCCGGCCGACCGTCCGCGAGGTTCGGCACGATGTCGGCCTTGCTGGCGGCCGTGCTGGGGACCCAGCCGGGCTGCACCCGAGAATTCTTCCGGGAATGGGCCAACCAGGACGTCTCGGAGGCGATCTTCGAGAAGAGTCGCGACCCGCGCTGGCGGCTCGACACCTATTCGCCGGAGCCGCCGGCCCTGTCGCGGTTCGCCGACCCCTACGACCAGGACTTCCCGCCGGCCCCGCCCGACGACCCCGCGGCCGAGGCCCTCTCGCCGGTGCCGCAGTGGCCCGACAACCGGCTGATCGTGCCGGTCGAGGGGAACGGCTATATGGAGATGCTGGAGCGCTGGGACGCCGAGCGTCAGGCCCAGGCCGACCTCGCCCCCCCCCGCGACCCGGGCCAGGCCCCGGCCTCGCCCCCGGGCCCGCCGGCCTCCCCCTCGCCGTTCACCCCGCCCGGCGCCGCGGCCCCGAACGGCGCCGCCGCCCTGAAGCTCGACAAGGCCCGCGACCCCAAGGCCGCCCCCGTCCTCCTGGCCGACGCCCGGCCCAAGATCCCGCCGCCGCGCCGCGACCTGGCCCTGAAGCCGGCCGGCTTCCAGGATCCGGCCGTCGTCGACCCGGACCGGCCCCTGTCGCCGGCCCCGGCCGCCCCCCTCGACCCCAACCCCGAGGGCCGCGACCTGGCCGACCCCAACGTCCCCAGGCCGGACCGCATGGTCCCCGAGCGCGGCGACGGCGCCTTCACCCAGGAGCAGGCCGCCGAGCTGTCCGGCATCCTCGTCCCCTCGATCCCCGAGCTGGACGAGGCCGCCGCGGCCGGCCTGCCGCCGGGGGGCAAGTTCTACAAGGTGAACATGCAGCAGGCGTTCACCCTGGCCCTCATCAACAGCCGCTACTACCAGACGCAGCTCGAATCGCTCTACTCCTCGGCCCTGGCCGTGACGCTCCAGCGGTTCGCGTTCCAGCCCCAGTTCTACGCCGGCATGAGCCCCAGCACGTCCCCGCTCGGGGCGGGCTTCCCGGCGCTGAACCCGCCGAACGTCTTCAACTATCAGACGCGCTACTCGCCCGGCGGCCAGGTCTCGTCGCTCCAGATGAGCGAGGTCGCCGGGATGGGCAAGCTGCTCAACTCGGGCGGCCGGATCCTGGTCGGCTTCGCCAACCAGGTCGTGTTCAACCTGGTGGGGAACAAGCCCTTCCAGCCGTCGCTCGTCCAGTCGTCGCTGCCCCTGACCTTCGTCCAGCCGCTGCTGCGGGGCGGCGGCCGGGCCGTGACCCTGGAGGCCCTGACGCTGGCCGAGCGGTCGCTGCTCTATCAGGTCCGGGCGTTCGCTAAGTTCCGGCAGGAATTCATCGTGTCGGTGCTGATCGCCGGCACGGTGCAGAACCTGGGGTCCACCTTCGCCCTGGCCGGCTTCTCCAGCGCCGGCAACACCGACCCGACCGTCGGGTTCATCCCGGTGGTGCTCGACGCCGCCCAGATCGAGATCGACAAGCGGAACGTCGCCACCCTGGAGCAGATCGTCAACCTGTACAAGCAGCTCATCGACGGCGAGGCGTCGGGCCTGACGCAGCTCCAGGTCGACCAGGCCCAGAACTCGCTCATCAACGGCCGCCGGACGCTGGCCCAGGACATCCTGACGTACAGGAACAACCTGGACTCGTTCAAGATGCAGATGGGCCTGCCGACCGACACGCCGCTGACGGTCGACCTGAGCCTGTACCAGCCGTTCAAGGACGTCTACATGGAGCTGGACCGCTGGCAGCGGAACCCCAGGCGGGACCTGAAGGAGCTGCCCGCCATCGTCGGCAAGGTGCCGGACCTGGAAGACGTGGTGATCGACGGCCGGTCGGTCCTGGGGCCCTACAAGGATTCGAAGGGCGAGGCGGACGAGAGCGGGCTGGAGGACATCCTCCAGGCGGCCGTGCGGACGGCGCTCGAATACCGGCTGGACATGATGAACAACCGGGCCCAGCTCTACGACGCCTGGCGGCAAATCCGTTTCCGGGCGAACGCCCTCAAGGGTATACTCAACGTCGGCCTGACGAATCAGGTCCTGACCCCCCCCACGACCACCAATCCGTTCGGGTTCGATTCCAGGTCCACCCAGTTGAGCCTGGTGCTGAACGCGGAGCTGCCCTTGATCCGGCTCTCCGAGCGGAACAGCTTCCGCCAGGCGATCATCGACTATCAACGCCAGCGTCGCAGCCTGCAATCCCAGGAAGACGCCCTGAAATTGAACCTTCGTCAAGACATCCGCCAGATGCAAATCGCCTACTTCAACTACGCGATCTCCAAGCAGCAGCTGGAACTCCAGGCGAGGCTGAAGGATCAGGCGTTCGAGCAGCTGGTGGCGCCCCCGGCGGCGACCTCGGGGAACAACCTGGCGGCGACGGCCAACGCGGCGACCCAGACCCAGAACCTCCTCGGCGCCCAGTCCAGCCTGATCGGCTTCCAGGGGACGATCCTCGCGAACTGGCAGAGCTTCCAGACCGCCCGCTTGACCCTCTACCGCGACATCGGCACCCTGCCTTACGACGAATGGGAGGCGTTCAGTGAACTTTTCCCTGCAGAATACCGAGGCCCCAGCCTCGGCCCCGGCACAGGCGACGCGCGACCTGCCGCCGCTGCAGCGACCGAGGCGCCGTAAGGCCTCGCTCGGCAAGATGTTGGCCCTGGGGCTCGTCTCCCTCCTGGCGGTGGGGGGCGTGGCCCTGGTCAGCGTCCCGGGCATGAGCAAGCCGATCCGCGGCTTCTTCGCCCCCGCCGCCATCGACGTCATCCCGTTCGAGATCCGCCGCGGCCCCCTGCCGATCACCGTGACCGAGAAGGGCTCGCTGGAGAGCGCCAAGAACGAGGTCGTCTACAACCAGGTGGAAGGGTCGACCACCATCCTGACGATCCTCCCCGAGGGGACGAAGGTCAAGAAGGGGGACCTGGTCTGCGAGCTGGACTCGGCCACGCTCCGCGAGTCGCTCACCAACCAGCGGATCTCCACCGAGGGCGCCAAGGCCGCGTATGAGCAGGCCAAGCTGACCCGCGAGGTCGCCGAGATCGCCGTCAAGGAGTACGAGGACGGCATCTTCGGCCAGGAGCTGGCTACCATCAACGGCGAGATCAAGCTCGCCGAGTCCGACCTCGCCCGCGCCGCCGACCGCGTCGAGTGGGCCAACCGGATGTACGACAAGGGCTACGTCTCGCTCGCCCAGAAGAAGACCGAGGAGCTGAACCTCCAGAAGGCCCAGTTCGCCCTGGAGCAGGCCAACAGCAAGCTGAAGGTCCTGGTTCAGTTCACCAAGGCCAAGACCATCAAGGAGTTGCGCAGCGACGTCGAGAAGGCGCTCTCCGACGAGAAGGCCAAGGAGCAGACCTACGACCTGGAGAAGCAGAAGGAGGCGAAGTACGAGCGGCAGATCGCCAACTGCAAGCTCTTCGCCCCCGGCGACGGCCTGATCGTCTACGCCAACGACCCGGGCCGCAACTTCGGCAGCAACACGCCCCAGGTCGAGGAGGGCGCCTCCGTCCGCGAGCGGCAGCCGATCTTCAGCCTCCCCGACATCACCAACATGCAGGTGAACGCCAAGATCCACGAGTCGCAGCTCGACAAGATCGCCTCGCGGATGGGCGTCGGGAAGCTCAAGGCCAAGATCCGCGTCGACGCCTTCGCCGACCAGGAGCTGGACGGGACCGTCTCCGACGTCGCCCCGCTGCCGGATCCGTCGAGCTTCTTCAGCTCGGACATCAAGGTCTACACCTCGCACATCAAGATCGACAACCCGCTCCCCGGCCTCCGCCCCGGCATGAACGCCGAGGTCGTCATCCTCGTCGACCGCAAGGAGGACGTCCTGACCGTCCCCGTGCAGGCGGTGCTGGAGTTCAAGGGGAAGGACCACGTCGCCGTCAAGGGCCCCAACGGCTACACCCGCAAGGAGATCACGCTCGGGGCGACCAACGACAAGTACATCGAGGTCGTCGGCGGTGCCGAGGCCGGCCAGGTCGTCGCCCTGAACCCGGTCGCCCTCCTCTCCGACGAGGAGAAGCGCGAGCTGTTCTCCGTCGGTCGCGGCGGCGGGGCCGCCGGCAAGCAGGAATGGGCCAAGGCCGACGGCAAGGCCGAAGGGCCCGGCGCGGGCGGCCCCGGCGCCCCCGGCGCGGGCGGCCCCGGCGGAGGAGGCCCCGGAGCCCCCGGCGCGGGCGGGCCCGACGCCGCCAAGGCCAAGGGGAAGGGCGGCCGTCGCGGTGCCGGGGCTTTCGGCGCGATGTTCCAGAACCTCAGCGAGGAGGACCGCGCCAAGATGCGGTCCGGCACCGAGGAGGAGAAGGCCGAGATCCTCAAGAAGGCCGGCGTCACCCCCGAGATGATCGAGCAGATGAAGCAGATGCGACAGAACGGCGGCGGGCCGGGCGGCGGCGGGCCGGGCGGCGGATTCGGCGGGCGGGGGCCGGGCGGGCCGGGCGGCGGCGGGCCGGGCGGGCCCGGGGGGGGCAACTGATCGTGGATTTCCGACCCACCCCCTCCCAGGGCGGCAAGCCCCTGGTCTCGATCGTCGACGTCCGCAAGACGTACGTCATGGGCCACGCCCCCTCCGGCGGCGGACTCTTCCGCCGCCGGGGGCCCAGCCAGACCGTCACCGTGCACGCCCTCCGGGGGGTGTCGGTCGACTTCCACCCCGGCGAGTACGTCGCCATCATGGGCGCGTCGGGCTCGGGCAAGAGCACCATGCTCAACCTGCTCGGCTGCCTCGACCGCCCGTCGTCCGGCCAGTACTTCCTGGGCGACCGCGACGTCTCCCGGCTCGACGACGACGAGCTGTCCGAGGTCCGCTCCCGCTACCTCGGCTTCATCTTCCAGTCGTACAACCTCATCCAGCAGTACACCGTGCTGGAGAACATCCAGCTCCCGCTGACGTACCAGGGGGGGGGAGAGCTGAGCCCCGAGGCCGTCGAGCGCTCGGTCGAACTGGCCAAGATGGTCGGCCTGGCCGAGCGCCTCGACCACCGCCCCACGCAGCTCTCCGGCGGCCAGCAGCAGCGCGTGGCCATCGCGCGGTCGCTCATCAACGACCCGTACATCATCCTCGCCGACGAGGCGACCGGCAACCTCGACACCAAGACCAGCCACGAGATCATGGACATGCTCCAGCGGCTGAACGACTCGGGCAAGACCATCATCATGGTCACGCACGAGGACGACATCGCCGAGCACGCCAAGCGGATCATCCGCATGCGCGACGGCCAGATCATCGAGGACGGCCCCAGCCCCCGCATGCTCGCCGCCGCCGCGGCCGCCGAGGAATCGGCCGCCGCCGTCGAGGCTTGAGAACCGCCCCCGCCCTCCCCGCAGGAATCGAGACCATGCGACGCATCTGGCGCGGCCTGAAACTCGGCATGAAGAGCCTGCTGCTGCACAAGCTGCGGTCGGGGCTGACGGTGCTCGGCATCGTCTTCGGCGTGGCCGCCGTCATCTCGATGCTGGCGATCGCCGAGGGGTCCAGCCGCGACGCCCAGGAGCGCATCCGGGCCCTCGGCGCCACCAACATCATCGTCCGCTCGGTCAAGCCCAGCGACGAGGCCCAGGCCACCGGCGGCCGGCCCTCGCGCATCCTCAACTACGGCATCAAGTACGACGACTACGACCGGATCCTGGCCACCGTCCCCACGATCCGCAAGGTCTTGCCCATCCGCGAGATCCGCAAGGGGATCCGCCGCCTCCAGTACACCCTGGACGGCCGCGTCGTGGGGACCACCCAGGACTACGCCGAGTTCAACATGCTCCAGATGGAGCGCGGGCGGTTCCTCACCGCGGCCGACAACGAGAAGTACCAGAACTACGCCGTCCTCGCCTCCACCACCGCCAAGACCCTCTTCCCCTACGAGGACCCCGTCGGCCAGACCGTGCGCCTGGGGACCGACTACTACACCGTGGTCGGCGTCACCCGGGAGCGCGAGAGTTCCGCGGGCGTGGGCGGCAGCCTCGCGGCGCAGGACTTCAACAAGGACGTCTACATCCCGCTGAACACCTGCAAGGTGCGGTTCGGCGAGCGGATCATCAACAACCGCTCCGGCTCCATGGAGGCGGAGGAGACCCAACTCTCCCAGATCACCCTCCAGGTCGCCAACATCGACCAGGTCCAGCCGACGGTGCCGATCATCAAGGCGGCCTACGAGAAGTACCACCCCAAGAAGGACGTCGAGATGACCGTCCCCTACGACCTGCTGCTGGAGGCCCAGCGCGCGGCCCGCCAGTTCAGCATCATCCTGGGGACGATCGCGGCGATCTCGCTGCTGGTCGGCGGCATCGGCATCATGAACATCATGCTGGCGACCGTCACCGAGCGCACCCGCGAGATCGGCATCCGCCGCGCCCTGGGGGCGAAGCGGAAGGACATCACCCAGCAGTTCCTCATCGAGACGGTCGTGCTCTCGGGCGTCGGCGGGATCCTGGGCGTCTGCATCGGGATCGCGATCCCGAGGATCATCGTCTACTTCATCCCCGACCAGAAGGCGTTCGTCACCGGGCTGTCGGTCCTGCTGTCGTTCGGGATCTCGGTGGCCGTCGGCATCCTGTTCGGCCTCTACCCGGCCCGTCGCGCCGCCATGATGGACCCGATCGAGGCCCTGCGCCACGAATGATGTGGCGTCGCGGCCCGGCGTGGGCTAGACTCCCCGGTATACGGATGAACCGAAGCGAAGCCCGGGAGGACGCGCCGTGAGCACCGCCGACTCGCCGCCTTCGGCCCCGGGGATCGCGCCGACGGGGTTGTACGTCGACGTCCACGACCCGACGTATCCCGACTCCGACGGCAACCCGATGGCCGACAGCACCCAGCAGTTCGACTGGATCGTGACCATCAAGGAGGGCCTGGAGGCCCTCTTCGACGACCGGCCCGACGTCTTCGTCGCCGGCGACCTCCTCTGGTACTACACCGAGAAGGTGGCGAGGGACCACGTCGCGCCCGACGCGATGGTCGTCTTCGGCCGCCCCAAGGGCCGGCGCTATTCCTACCGGCAGTGGCTGGAAGGAGGGCTCGCCCCCCAGGTCGTGTTCGAAGTCTATTCGCACACAAACACCCCCGCCGAGATGGCCCGCAAGCAGGCCCTCTACGACCGGCTGGGCGTGGAGGAGTATTACGAATACGACCCGCGCACCGGCTCCCTCAAGGGCTGGCTCCGCGAGGGGGGCCGGATGCGGCCGATCCCGGAGGTCGACGGCCGGCGCAGCCCGCGGCTGGGCGTCACCTTCGAAGCCCCGCCCGAGGAGGACGCCCTGGTCATCCGCCGGCCCGACGGCACCCCCTTCGGCACCGCCGCGCAGGCCATCCGCCAGCGCGACGAGGAGAAGATCCGCGCCGACGAGGCCGAGCGCCGCGCCCGCGCCGAGCACCGCCTCGCCAACGCCGCCCACCGCCGCGCCGAGAAGGCCGAGGAGTGGGCCGAGGCGGAGCGAGAGAAGGCCGAGGCCCAACGCCTTCGCGCCGAGGTCGAACGCGAGCGGGCCGAGGCCGAGCGGCTGCGGGCCGAGCGGCTGGCGGCCATGCTCCGCGAGTTGGGCCTGGATCCGGGCTGAGGCCGCCCAACCCATCCTCGGGTGCCGGCGGCCCGGGGGGGTTGGGCTTGCGTCGCTGTACAGGGATTACTAGGCTTGATGGCTGATGGACGAAACCGGATGCGGCCTACGCATCCGGGGCGTCTCATTTTTTTTGCCCCGGCGCCTCGCCCGGGCGAACCCCGGAGATTTGGGACCCGATTTCGTCGCCCCTCGAACCCGTCCCCAGGACGAGGACGACGCCCAGGCCGATCGATGAACGGCGACGCCCCGCGGCGCACCGCCGTTTCGACACGCGCACCACCCGTGACGTCTGTAGATGGGAGCAGTTCGGCATGTCCAGCGACCGCATTCCGATGTCGAAGGAAGGCTACGAGAAGCTCAAGGCCCAGCTCGACAAGATGAAAAACGAGGACATGTCCCGGATCGCCGAGCAGATCGCGCAGGCCCGGGGGTACGGCGACCTCTCGGAGAACGCCGAGTTCGACGCGGCCGTCGAGGCCCAGGGCATGCTCCAGGCCCGGATCAACGACCTCCAGGACAAGCTCAGCCGCGCGTTCATCGTCGACAAGACGAACATGCCCACCGACCGCGTGGTCTTCGGCTCCAAGGTCAAGGTCCTCGACGTCGACTTGGCCGATGAAGAAGACTTCGTCCTGGTCGGCCCCGGCGAGGAGGACTACGACAACAACCGCATCCTCCTGACCAGCCCCATCGGCCAGGCCCTCCTGAACAAGAAGGTGGGCGACGAGGTCGAGGTCCCCATCCCGCGCGGGACGCTCAAGTTGAAGATCGTCGAGATCGGCGTCGAGTGAGCCGGGGCCGCCATCGACTAGCCGGGCCGGGGGCCGGACGCGCGTTCGAGCCCCCAGGCGGCCCACGACGATGGCGTCGGGGCGATGAACGTCAGCGGTGCCGACGTGGTCGGGTGCCGCACCTGCAACGATCGGGCGTGGAGGGCGATGCCGGGCGCGAACGTCCGGGTCGCCCCGTAGGTCGCGTCGCCGACGATGGGCGTCCCGCGCGCCGCGGCCTGGACGCGCAGCTGGTGGGTCCGGCCGGTCTCGGGCCAGAGCCGGAGCCAGCGGAGGCCGTCGGGGAGCGTCGCGCAGGCGTCGACCACCACGCGCGTCCGCGCCGGCCTCGCGCCGGGCGTCCCCTCGGGGACGACGCGGATCATGCCCTGATCGTCGGTGCGGGCCGTCAGCCGGTCCTCCCAGGCGTCGACCGGGGCGGGCAGGACGGGGCCCTCGGCGCGGGGGAGGGCGTCGGCCTCGACGACGGCCCAATATTCCTTGACCGCCGCCCGCTTCTCGAACTGGCCGGCGAGCCTCCGCGCGGCCTTGGGGGTCTTCGCCCAGATCAAGACGCCCGAGACGGGCCGGTCGAGGCGGTGGACGATCCCCAGATAGGCGGCGTCGGGCGAGGCCGGGGAGAGATGCCGCCGCACGTCCTGTTCGAGGGTCGTCTCGCCGGGCGGGGCCCAGGTCCCCTGGACGGGCTGGCCCGCCGGCTTGAGCAGGGCCAGGCAGTGCTCGTCTTCGAAGAGGATCCGGGGCGGCGTCTCGCTCACGGCTGTTCCGAGGGGGGATTCACCTCGAGGTCCCGGGTCAGGGACTTGGCGGTCGATTCCTGGGAGTTCATCAGCTCGTTGGCGAGGTCGGCGGGCGTGGCGCCGGCGGTGGGGTCGACGCCCGAGGTCCCCGGCGGGCCGTAGGCGTTCGTGGTCGGCCGCGCGACCTTCTCGCCCGCGGTCGGGGTGCCGAACGTCGAGGCCGCCTTGGCCCGCGCGACCTTGTCGTCGCCCGAGGCGCCGGGGCCGACGTTGTAGTCGATGCCGCCGGCGGCGTTGCCGGGCGCCGGGTGCGGGTCCGAGCTGAAGCCGACGACCGGCGGCTCGCCGGTGCGGGCGTATGGGCGGCCAGGCGGGACCTCGCTCTTGGTGCTGCGGCATCCGGACGACGCCGCGACGGCGAGCGCCAGCATCGCCCCGAGCGGGGCGAGACGCGGGCGGAGGACGTTGGGTCGTTCCATCGACGGGCTCCCTCTCCTGCTGGAAACGCGACCGGACGCGACGGGCGCGGCGGCCCGTGCGTCCGGATGATAGCGAACCGGGGGGCCCGGTCAAGCCGAGCGGCGGGGGCTCACTTGCCGGCCTTGGCGGCCTCGTAGCGGCGGGAGACCTCGTCCCAGTTGATGACGTTCCAGAAGGCGCCGATGTATTCGGGGCGACGGTTCTGGTACTTCAGGTAGTAGGCGTGCTCCCAGACGTCCAGGCCCAGGATCGGCGTGGCGCCCTCGGAGATGGGGCTGTCCTGGTTGGCCGTGGAGGTGACGGCGAGCTTGCCGTCCTTGACCGTCAGCCACGCCCAGCCGGATCCGAAGCGAGTGGTGGCGGCCTTGTTGAACGCCTCCTTGAACGCGGCGAAGCCCCCCAGCTCGGAGGTGATGGCGTCCGCCAGAGCGCCCTTGGGCTCGCCGCCGCCGCCGGGGCCGATGATCTCCCAGAAGAACGAGTGGTTGGCGTGGCCGCCGCCGTTGTTCCGCACCGCCGTCCGGATCGCCTCGGGGATCGCGCCCAGGTCGGCGATCAGCTCCTCGATCGGCTTGCCCTGGAGCTGGGGGTGGTCCTTCAGCGCCGCGTTCAGGTTGTTGACGTAGGCGGCGTGGTGCTTGTCGTGGTGGATCTCCATCGTCTTGGCGTCGATGTGAGGTTCGAGCGCCCCGAAGTCGTAAGGGAGGGGGGGGACGGTGTACTCGGCCATTCTCGGTCGCTCCTTGTTCCCTGGGTCCGTCGCCGGGCCGTCAAGCCGATCGCCCCAGGTCGGGGAGACCTGGGGCGCTTCGCGACGTCCCGGATGCGGGTCGATTCGACGTCCCGCACAGGCTACCACACGGCGGACCGACGCTCAAACGGGGGAGGCAAGTCCCGCGCCGGCGTCGGCCGTCAGGCCGAGGCGTTCCGCAGGGCGGACGCCCAGGCGGCCGAGGCCAGGGCCGGGGCCTCCTGCCGCGCGAGGCCCTGCCGCGCGAGGCCCTGGCGGGCGAGCGCGAACCGCGCGGCGACCGAGCGCCGTTGGGCCGCCGGGGTCGCGGCGATGTTCAGGCTGTAGCTGGAGACGCTGTCGGTCCCCGGGGCCTGGACCCGGACCGTGAACGACGCATTCCTCGTCGCCGAGACCGCCGCCGAGCCGTTCCCCTGGGCGACCACCTTGCCGCGGGCGTTGAGGATCTGCACCACGGCCCCGGAGGCCGAGACCTGGTAGACGCCCGCCGCGCCGGCCTGGAACGCGAAGAAGTCGACGTCGGCCGCCGGGAGGGTGAGGCCGGCGTAGGTCGCCTGCGTGACCCGTCCCAGCCGCGTGGCCGTCTTCGAGGAATTGTTCAGCTCGAAGCGGTCGGGCGCCACGACGACGGTCGTCGGGTAGATGGGGCCGGTGGGCGTGGGCGCGGGCGTCGTCGGCACGCTCGGGGCCGGCGCGGTCGGGGCGGTCGGAGCGGAGACGATCGGGGTCGTCGGCCTCGCGACGGCGGGGGAGCCCGACACGGACACGGTCAGGTTGTAGGCGCCCACGGCGAACACGTCGCTCGTGGCCCCGGTCACGGCCGCGTAGTAGCGCCGGCCCGGGACGAGGGAGGACATCCGCGCGGTCGCGTCGTCGCTCCACTTGCTCGGGTCGGAGGCCGAGCCCAGCACGTTCCCCGCGTCGTCGTAGACCGTGACCTTGGGGCTGAGCATGCTGACGTTCGACGCCGAGGCCGTCACCGACCAGGAGCCGCCGGCGTACGACGGCGCGACGAAGCTGAACCACTGCGTCTCGCCGATCACGTCGAGCGAGGCCGCCTGGGACGTGAAGGTGTTCGAAGTCGTCAGGGGTGCCGTCATGTCGATCGGCCTGGACGAGGTCTTCCCGTATCCCTGGGCCTCGTAGGCGTCGACCCCGCGGGCCCCGTAGATGGCGCGGATGCCGTACAGGTCGCCGTCGTCGAGGCCGTCGACCACGCCGCCGTAGACGGCCCGCATCACCTCGGACGAGCTGCTGGGATGGCCCAGGCCGAGGGAATGGCCGGTCTCGTGCAGGAGGACGCTGAAGAGGTCGAAGTCCCTGCCGATCCCGTAATTCATGCTCAGGTTGATCTCGACGTCGCCCCCCGCGGTGGTCCCCTGCGGCGGCGGATAGTACGTCTGGGCCAGGATCTTCTGCTCGCCCATCGCCACGCCGCCGATGCGGATGTCGCCGAACCGGGAATCCCCCTGCGAGGCGCCCAGGGCGTTCTCGTCGTAATGGGCGTCCGCGACCGGGACGATGTTGATGTCGGCCGCGGCCTGCCAGGTGGCCAGGGCCCGGGCGATCTCGCGCTCCCAGTTCCCGGCGCCGAACTTGGCGTCGAAGGCCGCGTCGATCGTGTTCTTGCCGCTGATCCAGGTCACGCCGTCGGGGGCGATGCTGTATGTGATGCGGGAGGGGTTCGACCACTTGTATCCCGACAGGACGTAGTCGACCCCCGCCGTGGCGAGCAGCTGGCGATCCTCCAGGATCTCCGACAGCGACGGCCTCAGCCGTCGCCGCGCCGCCCGTCCTCGCGCCCGGGCGGCCTCGATCCCGATCCCGATCCGCCGGCCCACTTCCTTGCACCCCATCCAGGTCCGCTCTCCGAGCCGGACCTTGGGAAGCCCCAACATGCTGCACCCCGCTGGTCGTGCGGCGCGGCGGTCGGCCGGCCTCGGCGCAGGGAACGAGCCATCCTCCCGCCGGGGGCGGCCGTCGCGGGCCGTCGGCCCGAGACCCCTCCCCGCGGCGGCCGGAAGCCGCCCCGCATTCGTCCGCCCGGTCGCTCGCGCCTCTCCCGCCCTGGTCCACCCTCCCTGAGTCCGACCCCCAGTCCCTGTCGAAGCCCGCCGTCGCCGACGTCGCGCGGCACCGCCGCACGCTTCCCTCGGAGGTCCACCGAATCGTCGAGAGGAACCGACGACCGTTCATGCCGACTAAGACGACATGCATCAATTTGATGTGCGTCGCGAAGCCGCCGAATATTTCGGAGATACCTCCGATACCTGAAACCTAGGTCGCGATTCCAGGGTTTTCCTCAAGAAACATCGCGTGTCGGCCGCACAACACGGACGATCCGTTCCGACGGCGCGGATTCCGCCGGGATTGAGGATTCCGTCGAGACTGACGTCGGCGTCGCATGCAGCGATCCATGGGATGCGCCCGCGCCGGTCTCCAAGGCCACTCCCCGGAGGCTTGCGAAGGCCCGTCGCGCCCGATACGGTGGCGAGGCCCAGGCGAAGAACAGATTGGGGAGGGGGGGGCGGATGCGGCGGAGCCAGGAGAGCGACCCGAAGGCCGAATACGGCGAGGCCCTGCGCCGCTCCTTCCGGACGCCGGCGGCCGGCCCCGGCGGCTGGGACGAACGCCTGCGCGCCGTCGCCGAGGGCTTGCGCGCCTCGTTCGGCCTGGCGCTGACGCCCGGCCCGGCCGAGCTGGAGCCGGAAGTCCTGGGGGCCCTGGAACGCGACGACATCCTGATCGAGCGGCTGACCTTCCAGAGCCGTCCCGGGGTCCGGGTCACGGCGAACCTCTACCGGCCCCGTCGGCTCGACGCCCCCGCGCCGGGGGTCCTCTGCGTCCACGGCCACTGGAAATGGGCCCGGATCGACCCCGGCGTGCAGGCCCGCTGCATCGGCCTGGCGAGGCTGGGCTACGTCTGCCTCTGCGTGGACGCCTTCGGTGCCGGCGAGCGCGCGGTCGAGCCGGGGCCCGGGACCTACCACGGGGGGCCGATGGGGGCCTCGACCTGGGCGGCGGGCGTGCCGCTGATCGGCCTCCAGGTCTTCGACAACCGTCGCGCGGTCGACTACCTGACGAGCCGCCCCGAGGTCGACCCCGCCCGCCTGGCGATCACCGGCGCGTCCGGCGGCGGCAACCAGACCCTCTACGCCGGGGCGCTGGACGACCGCCTCAAGGCCGTCGTCCCCGTCTGCGGCGTCGGGACTTACGAGGCGTACCTGAGTGCGGCCTGCTGCGTCTGCGAGGTCAACCCCGCGGGGATGACCTACGCCTGCACCGGCGACCTGCTGGCCATGATCGCGCCGCGGGCCCTGCTGGTCGTCAGCGCCAGCCGGGACGCCCCCCAGTTCAGCGCGGGGGAGGCCGCGCGGAGCCTGGACTACGCCCGGGGCCGGTTCGAAGCCCTCGGCGCGGGGGACAGGGTCCGCCAAACCGTGATCGACTCCGGCCACGACTACAACCGCCCCATGCGCGAGGCGATGTACGGCTGGCTCGACCGCTGGCTTCGCGACCGGGGGGACGGCTCGCCCGTCGCCGAGCCCGAGTCGCAGCCCGAGGACCCCGCGCTGCTGCGATGCTACCCGGACGCCGCGTCGCGGCCGGCGACGGTCGTCGCGATCCCGGCGTTCGTCCACGCCGAGGCGCGGGCGCGGCTCGCCGCGCTGCCGGCGGCACCCGACCACCGCGAGGCGTGGGAAGCCGCCGCGGTCTCGCTCCGGGCCGACCTCGCCCGCATCTTGGGGGGCGTCGGCCCGACGAACCCGCGCGTGCGGACGAGCTTCGACGGCGCGAGCGGCTCCTGGACGATCGCGATGGAGCCCGAGGCCGGGCTTTCGCTCCGGGCCGTCTATCGCCGGCCCCCGGCCCCGGCCGGGCCGAAGGGGCTGGCGATCCTGGCGAGCGAGGACGAGGTCGCCGCCGGCCCTCCGCCCGCCTGGGCCGAGCCCTGGGCTCGCGCCGGCTATGCGACGTGCGTGGTGGAACTTCGGGCCCTCGGGCGGCTCAAGCCCGCCACGAACGCGATCGCCGGGGTCGTCGACCACGACGAGGCCGAATGGGGCGTCTGGACCGGCCGCCCGCTCCTCGGCCGGTGGGTCTCGGACCTGCTGGCGTGGGTCGACGCCCTCGCCGACCTGGCCGACGGCCCGCCCAGGCTCCCGCCCGGCCTCCCGATCGCCGTCCACGGCCGGGGCGCGGCGGGGACCGCGGCGATCCTCGCGGCGGGGCTGTCGCCCCGGATCGGCACGGCCGTCGCAGAGAACGCGGTCGTCCGCCTCGTCGGGCCCGAGCCGGCCGCCTGGGGACCGATGAGGATGGGACTGGTCGTCCCCAACATCTTGACGCTGGGCGATTTCGGCCGGATCGCCAGCCTCGTCGCCCCGCGCGTCCTGGCCGTCGTGGGGGGCCTCGGCACGGACGGGAAGGTCGTGTCGCCGGCCGAGATGAGCGAGGCGTTCCATCATGCCCGCCGGATCTATGGGCTTTATGATGCCAACGACGGCCTGCTTATGCTGGAGCCGGGGGAGAAGCTGCCGGGCTTTTCCTGAGCCGGGGTCCGGAGATCGGACGGTCCGGGCGGCGGGGTTTTGACGCCGATTGAAGAGGAGATCGCGCCGCGGCGGGCGTTGACGCGGGGTCTCGACTCCCGATAATCGAAGTATCGAGGATTCTCGGCCCGGCCCGTCGGAAGCCCTTGTCCACCCGGCGGGCCGGGATGGCGACCGGCCCCCGCGCGTCGCCCGCCGAGTCGGTCGCTCCTCCCCTTCGGACCACCCATGCAAGACCAAATGATTCCCGTCGCGCGGATCGAGCTGGAACGTCCGGCCCGTCGCCCCTCGCTCGCGCGGAAGCTGGCGTCCGTCGCCCTCATGGGGGCGGCGGTCGGGGGCGGCGCGTGGGCCTGGGGGCGCGGCTATCGGCCGGCGTGGCTGAGGGGGGACGAAAAGGCGCGGTTCGAACTGGTGGAGGTCGATCGCGGCGACATCACCCAGTACGTCGTCGAATTCGGCACGGTCGAGAGCGCCTCCGACGCCGTGGTGAAGTGCCAAGTCGAGGCGCTGGTCGGCCTGGTGGGCGGGACGAACTCGAGCGGGACCAGCAAGAGCGGGTCGGGGGGGACGGCCGGGCAGACCTCGACGCAGGCCGCGACCCCGGCCCCGGCGGCTGTGACGAAGAGCGCGACGTCCTCCACGTCCAAGAGTTCGACCGGCACGGCCGCGAAATCCGGGACGTCGTCGACCTCCGGATCTTCTGCGACGTCGACCACGTCCGCGTCGACGTCCTCGTCCGCGAGCGGCAAGCCGACGATCCGCAGCTTCAGCTACACCGTCACGAAATACTCGCCGCTCAAGCGGACGACCGCGACGTCCAAGACCGGGACGAATGGCTCCGGCGGCCGGAGCGGCGGCGGGGGCGGCCGGGGGGGCGGCGGAGGATTCGAGGAGAAGCCGGGCTCGACCCGGATCATCTCGATCCTGGCCGAGGGGACGGCGGTGAAGAAGGGCGACGTCGTCTGCGAGCTGGACTCGGCCGCGTTCCGCGACGAGTTGAAGGCCCAGCAGATCCGGTGGCTCCAGGCCAAGTCCTACGTCGAGCAGGCCGCGGCCACGCTGGCCGTCAACGAGATCACCCTGCGCGAGTATCGCGACGGCATCCTGCCCCAGGACCTGCACCAGGTCCGCCAGTACATCCAGACCTGCGAGATCGACCGCGACCGCGCCGCGAAGAACCTGGAATGGTCGCAGGGGGTCCAGGCGAAGGGCCTGCGGGCCAGCTCCCAGGTCCGCGCCGACGAGCTGGCGGTCCAGCAGGCCGATTTCGTCCTGAGCGAGGCGAAGGGGATGCTGGAGCGGCTGGAGAAGTACACCGGCCCGAAGATCCTCAAGTCGCTGGAGGCCAAGCTGGCCTCGATCCGCACCGACAAGCTCGCCCAGGACGCCAGCTTCGCCCTGGAGGACGAGCGGCTGAAGCGGCTGGAGAAGAACATCGCCGCCTGCACCCTGCGGGCCCCCAGCGACGGCGTGGTCGTCTACGTCAACCAGACCAACGGCTGGGGCCGCGTCGAGTCGTACATCCAGGAGGGGACGACGGTCCGCCAGGACCAGCCCATCTTCCAGCTCCCCGACCCGAAGCGGATGCGCATCAAGGCCCGCATCAACGAGACCAAGGTGGCGGCCCTGCGGACGGGCCAGTCGTGCCAGGTCCGGGTCGACGCCTACCCCGAACGCCCGCTGCAGGGGAAGGTGCTGGACGTCACGGCGATCTCCAGCCCGGTCAACGGGCCGTTCTCGGACGTGCGGGTCTACTTCGCCCTGATCTCGATGGACGACGCCTTCGCCGACCTCCGCCCCGGCCTCAGCGCCGAGGTCACGTTCCTGAACGACCGCCGGTCGGATGTCGAGCGCATCCCGCTGGCCTCGGTCCGCCGCCTCGGCGGCGAGTCGTTCGTGGCCATCCCCGAGCCCACCCCCGCCGACGCGGAGCAGGACAGGCCCCCCTACCGCTGGCAGAAGGTCGACCTCGGGCTGAGCGACGCCGACTACATCGAGGTCGTCTCCGGCCTCGACGCCGGCGACCGGATCATCGCCGACCCGTCGTCCCTGGACGTCCCCACGCTCGCGCCGACCGCCCCGCAGGTGGCCGCCTCCTCGGCGGATTGAGGCGGGCGTCGGCCCTGCACGCGGAGCCTCGCTTCCGGGCCCGTCCTCTCTCCCGGCGGGAGAGGGGACGGGTTCGGACGAACACCATCGGCTGATCGCCTCACCCCGCCGGGGGCGCTCCATCGTCGGAGCGCAGGATCCACGCCTGGGCTTCGGCGAAGACCTGGCGGATCTTGGTGTGGTAGAGGAGGCGGTTGATCTCCTCGAAGGTCCCCCAGTGATACCAGTGGCCGTGGGGGTCCTCGACGTGCTCCTCGGAGCGGGTCGGCAGGATCGGCGAGCGGACGTCGACCAGGTAGTAGGTGACGGTCTTGACGACCTTGCGTCCGCGGCGGATGTAGGTGTACGAGAGCGTGCGTTCGAAGCCGTCGCGGAAGTCCCAGCCGGGGAGGCCGGTCTCCTCCTGGAACTCGCGGCCGGCGGCCTGGCGCGGGGTCTCGCCGGCCTCGACGCCCCCCTTGGGGAATTCCCACTTGGCGCGCGGGTTCCGCACCGTCGCGGAGTGCAGGACCAGGTAGGTGTACGCCCGGCCCTCGCCGCGATGGTAGGGGATGACGCCAGCGGATCGTTCGTGAAACGTGGTCATGACCGACGGCGACCTGACAAGCTAGCGTCGGCGCGTGACGTCGCCGCGACCAGCGACGCCCCCCTCGGCCGGCGCGACGTACCCGAGGATCTCCCCCGGCTTCACGGGGTCGTCCTCGCGCCCTCGGATCTCGACGAGGCGTCCGGTCGCGGGCGCGGAGACGTCGAAGGTCAGGGGGCCGGCCGAAATCTCGACCAGCTGCTCCCCTTCCCAAACGTGCCCGCCTCGCCCGACGTACCAGTGGCTGACGACGATCGGCGTGGCGGGATCCGCCCCAAGCTCCGGAAGGATTATGGCCTCCAGGCGCATGACAGGCCCCGTCGCGACGAATCGTGACATCGTCAACCTCGGGACGCGGAGCCGCCCCCTCGGCGGGGCCGGCTTCACGCCCACTTCATCTCCCAGCTTATCCCTGCGCGGTCGCGTTGGCCAGAGCCATCCGAGGGTTTTAGAACCGTCGCGCCCCCCCAACCGGGCCGGGCGCGACCGCCTCCCGCGGCTCGTTCCTCGGGACGAAGTCGAACACGCCGTAAGTGTCCCGCAGCCAAGACTCTTTCGACGGCCCCGGGTCGACCACGAACTCGCGGGCCTGGCGCAGCTCGTAAGTGCGGCCCATGGCGATCAGCCACGCTTGCATGTTCGGGTCGTCCTCCGCGTAGTCGCGGAACAGGACCAGCCGCAGGGGGTGGTCGGCCGACCACGACCCCGGCTTCGCCCGGAACGGCTCCTTCGCCCGGTGCCGGGGCGAATAGAGCCGCTGGTGGAATAAATAAACGGCCGACATCCCCGCCTCCCAGGTGTGCGGGTCGATCTCCACCCCCAGGTCGGCCCTGGCGCAGACGAGGTCGGCGTCGCGGGCTTGCTCCGTCCAGAACGAGCGGGCGAACTCGCGGGTCTTCACGTCTTTATAGACGCGGTAGGGCATGACCAGGTCCTTCCCGATCAGCCCGAGCCCCAGCGCGACCATCGCCCCGAGCAGGATCCGCGGCACGCGCGCCGCGGCCTCGGGCCGGCGGATCTTCGAGGCCAGCGCGGCCATCCCCAGGCCGGCCGCCAGGCAGGCCGAGGGGGCCAGGTATTGCACGATGCGGGCCTCGCCGCCATACGGGTACTTGCCCAGGAAGGCCGCGACCAGCCCCAGGCCGAACGGTGCCAGGAAAACCGCGGCCGTCGTCCGCCGCCCGGACCGCCACAGGGCGACGAGGCCGACCGCCGCGCAGATCAGGGTCGCGGAGCTGCCGCCGCGACGCTCGCCGACGGGATACGCCATCAGGTTGCCGGCGTGGGCGTCGACCAGCCAGAGCGGGATCCAGAGCGGGGCGTCCATCGGCGGGAACGACTCGCGCCAGTAGCCGAAGCGGTAATGGTCGCCCATCGCCTTCTGCTGCGAGACCGTCGCCGCGAGGTAGATCACGGCGAACGTCGCGACCATCGCCAGCCCGTAGGCCACGAACCCCGCGCGGACCCGGTTGCTCCCCTTCAGCAGGATCCCCGGCGCGAGCGCCGCGGCCACGCCGCCGGCGACGAACACCGCCGGATACGACATCCCCAGCAGCGCCGGCATCGCGGCGGCGCCGATCCACCACCATCGCGACCGATCGGGCCGGCGGAGGTACTCGACGGCGATCGTCAGGAGGACGATGGCGGCGAGGAGGTCGGTTGCGTACGGCTTGATCTCGTTGCCGTGGCGGATCGGGTAGAACGCGACGGCCAGGATCGCCGTCGCCAGCACCAGGGCCCAGCCCCGCAGCACGCGCGCGGCCATGTGCCGGAAGACGACCACGCTCGCCATGCTGCACAGCGTCGGGAACAGCCGGAGCGTCATCTCGTTGTAGCCGAGCGTCGTCACGAACAGCCGCTCGACGAGCAGGAACATCCAGGGCGCGACCTGGCCGTACTCCAGCGGTTTCGCCAGCTCGGCAGGGCCCCGGTCCCACAGGCTCGCGGCCAGGAACGCCTCGTCGTGCCAGATCGGGTAGTCGACCAGGAACCGGACCAGCCGGACCAGGACCCCCAGCCCGACGAGCATCCAGCTCGCCCGTTCAAACCAGCGGTCGTCGGCTTCCGAGGCGGCTCCGACCCCCAGCGGGACCAGCGGCGCGGCGACTTCGGCGGCGTGAGCGTCCGTGCTCATCCTGGGATCTCTCCGGGGTTGGTCGGGACCGATGCGGCCTTCGAGGGGAGCGGCGTGAATTCGTACACCCGCCAGGTCTCCACCACAATCCGGCCCTGGTCGCCGAACGTGGAGCGGACGGGGATCTCGCGGGTCGATCGCAGGCGGTAGTCGGACCGCATCCGGGCGAGCCACGCGGCGATCTCGGGCCGTGAGGGGTCCTCGTTGAACAGCACGCAGCGCAGGGGGCGATCGTCCGAGACCTCGTCGAGCCTCGGCCCGCCCGCCCGCCGCGAGGGGGACCAGACGGCCTGGTTGCAGAGGTACCACGCCCGCTGGCCCTGCCACGTCCCCGGCCGTTCGAGGCCGAAGTCCAGGTGCGCGCAGGCGACGACGGCGTCGCGCGACAACTCCGGCCAGAACGTCCGGGCGAACTCGCGGGCCTCGCGGTCGTGCGGCATCCGGTACGGGTGCCGCCAGCTATGGACCTGCGGGACGATCGCGCACGCGACCATCCCCGCCAGCCCCGCGATCGCGACCGCGCGCCGCAACCTCGGCCGCCGGATCGACTCCAGCAGCGTCCCCACCCCCGCGCCGGCCAGGATGCCGATCGTCGGGGCCGCATACTGGGCCAGCCGGGCCTCGGGGCCGAACGGGTAGCGTTGCAGCCCGGCGGCGATCAGGTTCAGGCCCAGCGGGGCCGACAGGGCGACGACCATCGCCCCCCGTCCGCGACGGGCCAGGGCGATCGCGCCGACCAGGCAGGCCAGGGAAGTCGCGGCGCTGGCCCCCTTCGCGCCGCCGCCGGGATAAGCGAAGACGCTCCCCGTCAGCGCGCCCAGCAGCCAGCCGGGGACCTTCGCGGGCTCGTCCAGCGGCGGGAAGCCGGGCGACCAGTAGCGCCGCAGGCCCTCGATGGCCGCGGCGCTCTGCGACGCCCCGAAGCCCATATGGAACGCCAGGGTCAGCCCGGCGAGCATCAGCCCGCAGCACACCAGGGCCCCGCGCTCCTTCGCCCGCCCCGTCCGCCAGACGGGGACCGCCAGGCCGACCAGGATCCCCCCCGCCGCGAACACCGCGGGGTTCGAAAAGGCGAGGCACGGCGGCAGCAGCCCCAGCAGCAGCCAGAGCCGCCACGAGCCGTCGCGACGCTCCAGCCAGGCCAGCGCCGGGGCGAGCAGCACCAGTGCCGCGAAGGCGTCGGAGGCGTAAGGCTTCACCTCCGCCGCGTGCCGGATCGGGTGGACCGAGACCGCGAAGATCGCCACGGCCGCCGCGGTCGCCGGGCCCGAGAGCGCCCGCCGGGCCACGAACGCGAACAGGACCACCGACGCCAGGCCGCACAGCAGCGGGAACAGCCTCAGCGACCACTCCGAGAACCCCAGCGCCAGCACCGCGGCCCGCTCGACCCACAGGAACGCGAGCGGTGCCACCTGGCCGTTGTCCAGCGGCTTCGCCAGGCCGAGGAACCCCCGTCCGAGGAAATTCGAAGCCAGGAAACATTCGTCCGACCAGAAGGGTAATCCCTGAGCGTAGCGCGCCAGCCGCGCGAGCAGCCCGAGCGCCGTCATCGCCGCGACGCAGCGCGCGACCGTCGTCGACCCGAACCCCTCGGGCGCGACGGCGAGCCGGCGCAGGCGTCGGGGCGCGACCGGGTCGCGGGCCGGGGCGGCGGGGCGATGGGTGGTCTCCGGTTCCATTCCGGCTCCGGCTCGTCGGTTCGCGGTCCGAAATCGCGGCCCGGAGGTTCCATGACCCGGGCGCACCGCGTCGCAGGTATAGAAGAATTCCGATTTCGTACAAGGTCGCTTCCGGCTAGGTTGGCTTCCAGTTTCGGGGGATCGCGCCGAAGTCTTCCCCCCTCGCGGGGGAAGACAGACGCCGAAGGCGTCAGATGAGGGGGACGCGGAGCGCGGGCGCCGTCGGGATCCGACGGCACGTCCGACCGGCTCGGGATCCCGACGGCTTTCGCGCTCGTCGTCCCCCTCATCCGGCCCTTCGGGCCACCTTCCCCCGCGAGGGGGGAAGGACGTCATGATGCTGATCCTCGAAGCGACGCCCTCCGATCATCCTGGCCCGCCCCGCAACACCATCACGGAGAAGTCGATGCTTCGTCTCGCACGGATCCGGACGGCCGCCCTCCTCGCGATCGCCGCCGCCCTCGCGACGCCCCGGGTCTCGGCCGCCGAGGACGCGAACCCCCCGGCCGTCGACCGCCTGGTCGGCTCGCGCGTCCGGGACTTCGCGCTAAAGGACGTGACGTCGAAGGCCGACGTCCGGCTCTACGGCTTCGCCGGCAAGGCCGGGGCGGCGATCGTCTTCGTAGGGACTCAGTGCCCCGTGGGCGACCTGTACTATCCCCGCCTGGTCGAGCTGAGCCGCGAGTACGGCCCGAAGGGGATCGTCTTCCTCGCCGTCGACGCGAATTCAGGCGACTCCGACGAGGAACTCGCAGCCAAGGCGAAGGAGTTCGGCCTCGATTTCCCGGTCCTGAAGGACCCCGGCAACGTGGTCGCCGACGCGCTCATGGCCGAACGGACCCCCGAGGTCGTCCTCCTCGACGGCGCGGCGAGGATCCGCTACCGGGGCGCGATCGACGACCAGTACGCCGTCGGCGCCCGCAAGCCGGAGCCGTCGCGGCATCATCTCCGCGAGGCCATCGACGCGGTCCTCGCCCGCCGCGCGGTCGAGGTCCCGGCCACGGAGGTCGCCGGCTGCCTGATCGAGCGCGCCGCGCCGAAGCCGGCCGCGAAGCCCGCCGCCTCCCGCGTCCGCACCCCCTCCGACGAGATCCGCGCCCTCCGCGACGCCGACGGGCCGAAGCCCGAGGACGTCGGTCCGGTGACGTTCGCGTCGGCCGCCGCGAAGATCGTCCAGGAGAAGTGCCAGTCGTGCCACCGGCCCGGCCAGGTCGCGCCGTTCTCGCTGACGAGCTACGACGAGGTGCGCAAGCACTCGGCCATGATCCGCGAGGTCGTGGACGACCGCCGCATGCCCCCCTGGCACGCCGACCCCCGCCACGGCGCCTTCGCCAACGACCGCAGCCTCTCCGCCGAGGAACGCGCGAAGCTCCTCGCCTGGATCGACCAGGGGAGTCCACTCGGCGACCCGAAAGACCTCCCGGCCGCGAAGACCTTCCCCGAGGGCTGGTCGATCGGCGAGCCCGACGTCGTGTTCGAGATCCCCGAGGTCCAGTCGATCCCCGCGCAGGGGGTGATGGACTACGTCCGCGTCCGGGTCCCCTCGAACTTCAAGGAGGACGTCTGGGTCCGCGCCGCGGAGGCGATGCCGGGGGATCGCTCGATCGTCCACCACATCATCGTCTACGTCGACGACCATACCAAGCAGCGACGGCTGGGCCTGGGGGGCTCGCACCTGTGCGGCTACGCCCCGGGCGACATGCCTTCGAGCTACGCCGAGGGGACGGCCAAGAAGGTCCCGGCGGGCTCCGACTTCATCTTCGAGCTGCACTACACGCCCGACGGCCGGCCGCACCAGGATCTTTCGAAGCTGGGCCTGATCTTCGCCAAGGGCCCCGTCACGCGCGAGGCGTTCACGCTGCCGATCGCCGAGGGGGGCTTCATCATCCCCCCCGGCGAGCCGAACGTCCCGGTGACGGCCGCGATGACGCTCCCGAAGGAGGTCCGGCTCCTCAGCTTCATGCCCCACATGCACGTCCGCGGCAAGGACTTCAAGTACGTCGTGACGAAGCCCGGCGGCGAGCCCGAGACGCTCCTCTCCGTGCCGGCGTATGACTTCGGCTGGCAGAGCTATTACACGTTGAAGGAGCCGATGACCCTCCCCGCCGGCACCGTCATCGACTGCACGGCCCACTACGACAACTCGGCCGCCAACCCCTCCAACCCCGACCCGACGAAGACCGTCCGCTGGGGCGACCAGACCTTCGAGGAGATGATGATCGGCTACATCGACGTCGACCTCCCCGTCGGCGACTCCTTCACCCGCGCCGACCTGATGAAGTCCCGACGCCCCCCCGTCAGCGCCGGCGGCGTCGTCCAGGCCTTGCTCCGGCGGGGGGCGCGGACGAATGATGGGGGGAAGCCTGCGGCGAAGTGACGGATGTTCGGGGCGTCGGGAGGGCGGTCGGGCGAGCCGTTCGAAGTCCCCTCTCCCGCCGGGAGAGGGTGGCCCGAAGGGCCGGGCGAGGGTCGTCGGATCTCGGAAGGGCCGGGGCGATCGACCCCTTTTCCCCTTGAGGTGCTGCGTCGAAAACACTCGGGATGAGAGCGATGAACGGCCTTCCCCCCTCGCGGGGGAAGGTGGCCCGAAGGGCCGGATGAGGGGGACGACGAGCGAGAAAGGCGTCGGAATCCCGAGCCGGTCAGACGGGCCTCCTGGGCTCCCGACGGCACCCGTGGTTCGCGTCCCCCTCATCTGACCGCTTCGCGGTCTGTCTTCCCCCGCGAGGGGGGAAGACCGCCTTCGACCCGCACCGGCATGTTTTCGACGGAGCACCCTTGAGGGAGAAGGCTGCTTGGCATAAGTCGGCGAGGATGCAACGCGACCGTCATGCCCTCCGCGCCCCCGCGACCCTCGCCCGCCGCTGCGCGGCTACCCTCTCCCGGCGGGAGAGGGGACGGATGGCCGATTCCAGACCCCCAGACCGGAGCCGAACCGCCGATGCGACCCCTCCTCACGCTCGCCCTGGCCCTGCTTGCGGCCCCGGCCCTGGCCGACGATCGCGAGATCCCCGCGCCGTTCGCCCCGCTGGAATACCTGGTGGGGAGCTGGAAGGGGCAGGGGGTGCCGCTGGACGACCCCGCCCAGCGCGTGCGCGGGTGGACCGAGACCCACGCCTGGGCCTGGACGTTCGACGACGGCAAGCCGGCCGGGATGTCGGTCGCGATGGAGAAGTCGAGGACGCTGAAGTCCGCCAGGCTCGCCTATGACGAGGCCCGCAAGGTCTACGTCCTCACGGCCGAGCCCGCCGAGGGGAAGGGGGAGATCGTCTACGAGGGGACGCTCGACCGGTCCGGCAAGCTGCTGACGCTCGACCGCAAGGACGTCCCCGAGGGGAAGCCCGCCGAGCGGATCGCGATCCGGGCCAACGCCAACTACGTCCGTTACACCCTGACCGCCGAGCGCCGGGCGTCGCGCGCCGGGGCGTTCAAGAAGGTGCTGGAGACCGGGCTGACGAAGGAGGGCGAGACCTTCGCCGCCGGCTCGAACCGGGCCGAGAAGCCGAAGTGCGTCGTGACCGGCGGCGCGGCGGCGATGTCGCTCTCATATCAGGGCAAGTCGTACCCGATCTGCTGCTCGGGCTGCCGGGACGAGTTCCTGGAGTCGCCGGACAAGTACCTCAAGAAGCTCGCCGCCGCGACGGCCGACGCCCCGAAGTCCGGCGAGAAGAAGAAGTCCGCGCCGGCCAAGCGCCCGCGCGGGGACGACGATGCCTTCTCCGGGGACGTGGACGAGCCGAGGGCGAAGCCCTGACGGCTGGCTCACCAGAAGCCGCCGAAGCCGCCGACGCCGAACCCCATGCCCCAGTACGGCCGGGCGTAGCTGTCGATGCTCCGCTGGATCGAGTTGTACCGCTGCGTCCCGGCGTTGTACGCGGCGATCTGCTCGTTGCGGTCGGGCGCGCCGTTTGACTTGGCGAAGCTCGCGACCTGCGTCGGGTCGTGGCCCCGGGTCGACGTGTCCTCGGGCGTGTAGAACTCGGCGTAGCGGCCCCGGCCCTCGGGGTCGCGGAACCCGGCGTCGCGCTCGCCGTGGTAGTAGCCGGGGTACGGATACGGGTAGTGGTGGACCACGCTCCGCCGCTGCTGCGGGTAGTGGGCCTGCGGCTTGACGTGCTCCGGATACGGCATCCCCGACATCGTCGAGGCGTCGGCCAGGTCGAGGAGGCCGACCCCGGGCGGCGCGGGGGCCGGAGCGGCCCCGTCCTGGGAGACGGCCAGTCGCGAGAGCCCCGCGAGCGCCGCGAAGGCCGCGGCGGACAGCGCCGCCGCGCGCAGAGGTGAAGATGTCATCGGAGTCGGGCCCTTGCGGATCGGCGAGCCCGGGGGATCCGCCGAGCGCCTCCCGCGCCGGGCTCGCATCATGAATTCTAGGCGATCGGCCGCCGCGGCGGGCGCGTGATCCGCGGAATTCCGCCGCGTCGGCCTCGACTCGCCTCACTCCGGGTCGTACGACAGGTTCGGCGCGAGCCAGCGCTCGACTTCGGCGAGGGGCCAGCCCTTGCGGGCGGCGTAGTCGACCGTCTGGTCGCGCTGGATGAAGTCGACGGCGAAGTAGCGGGCCTGGGGGTGGGCGAAGTACAGGCCGCTGACCGACGCCCCCGGGTACATGGCGAACGACTCGGTCAGCTTGATGCCGGTGGCGGCCTCGGCGTCCAGGAGCTTCCAGAGCGTGGCCTTCTCGGTGTGGTCCGGGCAGGCGGGGTAGCCGGCGGCGGGGCGGATGCCGCGGTACTTCTCGGCGATCAGGTCTTCCGGCGAGAGCTGCTCGTCGGCGCCGTAGCCCCAGTCGAGGCGGGCCCGGGCGTGCAGGGCCTCGGCGAACGCCTCGGCGAGCCGGTCGGCCAGGGCCTCGGCCATGATGGCGTTGTAGTCGTCCAGGTCCTTCTTGAAGCCCATGACCAGCTCGTGCGCGCCCACGCCGGCCGTGACGGCGAACGCCCCCAGGTAGTCGGCCACGCCCGAATCCTTCGGCGCGACGAAGTCGGCCAGGCAGCGGAACTCGGACTGCCCCTGGCGCTCCCACTGCTGGCGGAGGAAGTGGAACCGCGTCAGCTCCTCCGTGCGGGACTCGTCCTTGTAGACGACCACGTCGTCGCCGATCGAGTTGGCCGGGAAGAAGCCGTAGACGCCGCGGGCCTTCAGCGAGCCTTCCCGGACGACCTTCTCCAGCAGGGCGTTCGCCTTCTCGAACAGCTCGCGGGCGACCTCGCCGACGTTCGGGTCGCTCAGGATCGCGGGGTACTTCCCCTTCAGCTCCCACGTCGAGAAGAACGGCGACCAGTCGATGAACGGGACCAGCTCCGCCAGCGGGAAGTCCTCCAGGCGGCGGGTCCCCGTGAACGCCGGCCTCGCGACCGGCTCGCCCCACTCGATCCGGCTGCGGCGCTCGCGGGCCGATTCCAGCGGGATCAGGTTCCGCTCGCGGCGGCCGGCGAACGCCTTGCGCTCGCGGTCCTGCATGGCGCGGTTCTGGGCGTCCAGCTCCGCGAGCGCGTCCGGGCGGCCCAGGCGGTCGACCACGCCGACGCTCTTGGAGGCGTCCTTGACGTGCAGCACCGGGCCCTTGTACTGCGGCGCGATCTTCACCGCCGTGTGCTTCACGCTGGTCGTCGCCCCGCCGATCAGCAGCGGCGTCTTGAAGCCCTCGCGCTCCATCTCGCGGGCGACGTGGACCATCTCGTCCAGCGACGGCGTGATGAGCCCGGAGAGGCCGATGACGTCGACGTCCTGCTCCCTGGCCGTCTTCAGGATCTGCTCGCAGGGGATCATCACGCCGAGGTCGATCACCTCGTAGTCGTTGCACGCCAGGACCACGCCCACGATGTTCTTGCCGATGTCGTGGACGTCCCCCTTCACGGTCGCCATCAGGATCTTGCCGCGCGCCTTGTGCTCGGCCGTCGACTCGCCGGCGGCGCGGGCGCGGGCCTTCTCCTCCTCCATCAGCGGCGTGAGCCGGGCGACCGCCTTCTTCATCACGCGGGCGCTCTTGACCACCTGCGGCAGGAACATCTTGCCGGCGCCGAACAGGTCGCCGACGACGTTCATGCCGTCCATCAGCGGTCCTTCGATGATCGAGAGCGGCTTGGGGTAGACCTTCAGCGCGTCGTCCACGTCCTCGTCGATGAAGTCGACGGTCCCCGTCACCAGGGCGTGCTTGAGCCGCTCGGCGACCGGGGCGTCGCGCCAGGCCAGGTCCTTCCCCTTGTCCTTCTTGCCGCCGGCCTTCACGGTCTCGGCGAACTCGGTGAGGCGGTCGGCCGCGTCGGGGCGGCGGTTGAGGAGCACGTCCTCCACCTTCTCCAGCAGGTCCTTGGGGATCTCCTCGTACACTTCGAGCTGGCCGGCGTTGACGATGCCCATGTCCAGGCCGGCCTTGATGGCGTGGTACAGGAACGCCGCGTTCATCGCCTCGCGCACCACGTCGTTGCCGCGGTACGAGAACGACACGTTGCTCACGCCGCCCGACGTCTTGCACTTCGGCAGGATCCGCTTCAGCTCGCGGACGGCCTCGATGAACTCCACCGCGTAGTTGTTGTGCTCCTCGATGCCCGTGCCGACGGTCAGGATGTTGACGTCGAAGATGATGTCCTCGGGCGCGAAGCCGGCCTTCTCCACCAGCAGGTCGTGGGCCCGCTTGCAGATCCGGACCTTGTCGTCCTTCAGCACCGCCTGGCCGGTCTCGTCGAACGCCATCACGACGACCGCCGCACCGTAGCGGTGGACCAGCCGGGCCTGTTCGAGGAACTTCTCCTCCCCCTCCTTCAGGCTGATCGAGTTGACGATCGACTTCCCCTGCACGCACTTCAGGCCCGCCTCGATCACCTCCCACTTGGAGGAGTCGATCATGATGGGGACCTTGGCGATGTTCGGGTCGGCGGAGACCAGGTTGAGGAACCGGGTCATCGCGGCGACGCCGTCGATGAGGCCCTCGTCCATGTTCACGTCGATGATGTTTGCGCCGGCCTCCACCTGGTCGCGGGCCACGGCCAGGGCCGTCTCGTAGTCGCCCGTCTTGATGAGCCGCGCGAACTTCTTGGAGCCGGTGATGTTGGTCCGCTCGCCGACCATGATGAAGTTGGTCTCGGGGCGGACGACCAGCGGATCCATGCCGCTGTAGGTCGACCAGCCCGGCAGGTCCGGGATCTTCCGGGGGGCGACCCCTTCCACGGCCTTGGCGATGGCGGCGATCCACTCGGGCGTGGTGCCGCAGCAGCCGCCGACGAGGTTCAGCCAGCCGTTGCGGGCGTACTCGCCCAGCACCTTCGCCGTGCGGTCGCGGTCCCCCTCGAACCCGCCGAAGCCGTCGGGCATGCCGGCGTTGGGGTAGCAGCTCACGCCCGTCTTGCAGATGGCCGCCAGCGTCTCGATCGACCCGCGCATCTGCTCGACGCCCACCGCGCAGTTCAGGCCGACGCTGATCGACGGGAAGTGCGACACCGAGTAGTAGAACGAGTCGATCGGCTGGGCCGAGAGGGTCCGGCCCTCCTTGAAGATGGTGCCGGAGATCATCACCGGCAGGCGACGGCCGGTCTCCTCGAAGTACTGGTCGATCGCGAACAGGCACGACTTCATGACCAGCGTGTCGAACGACGTCTCGGACAGCAGCAGGTCCACCCCCGCCTCCACCAGTGCCGCGATCTGCACCTTGTAGTTCGCGACCATCTGGTCGAACGTGACGTCGCGGCGGCCGGGGTCCTCGACGTGGATGCCCATGGAGAGCGTCTTGTTCGTCGGCCCGATGCTGCCGGCGACGAACCGCGGCTTGCCCGGGTTCCGCTTCGTGTAGTCGTCGGCCGCGCGGCGGGCGATCTCCACGGCCCGCACGTTCAGCTCGCGGACGTGCTCCTGGAGGCCGAACTCGCTCAGCGAGATGGGGTTGTTGTTGAAGGTGTCGGTCTCGATAATATCAGCGCCCGCCTCCAGGTAGGCGCGGTGGATGTCCTCGATCATCTTGGGCTGGGAGATGACCAGGACCTCGGTGCAGTTCTTGAGCTTGATCGGGTGGTTCGCGAACCGGGCCCCGCGGTAGTCTTCCTCGGTCGGCTCGTAGGAGTAGATGACCGAACCCATCGCCCCGTCGAGGACGAGGATCCGCTCGGCCAGGGCTTCCTCAAGGCGTGACGACGCTGCGGGGATGACCTTGCTCACGATGATTGGGATCCGATCGGAAGTGGGCGGCCTTGGGGAGACGTCGCGGGTGCGGCAGGGTCCCGGAGAGGGCGTGCCCTAAGGCGGGGGCGGACGATCTTACTCGCAGGCGAGTAAGAATTATCCCGGCCGGTTCGCGGGGGTGTCAAGGAGACTTGAAGCGGCGGGGGGGCGTGATGGCGGTCTTCGATCCCGACCTGGACACGGCGACGTACGCGACCCCGGTCGAGCGCCTGGCGCTCGCGGAGCAGCAGCGACTGGTCGCGAACCCGCTGCTGGCGGTCGTCGCGCTGCTGGGCGTCTGGGCGCTGTTCCGCTATTCGCTCGAAGTCCGCAACCTCTACCTGTTCTTCGCCACGGCCTTCGCGGCCGTCGTCTCCGCGCTGCTGATCCAGTACCACTGCCTGGACTGCGGCCACACCGACTTCGCCCTGCGGTCCCGCCGCCACGCTTGCGCCCCGGTCGTGCATCGCATCCGGATCGACGCCGAGCCGCACCTCCTCCCCCCCGCGCTGGGGACCCAGATCAAGGCGTGGACGCTCGCCGCCGTCGTCGCGGGGGTGCTGTACGCGATCCTGCACCACATGGGCTGAGGGGCGGGCGGATTGTTCGTTCGGCCGGACGAGGCTGTCGCGGGCCCGTGGCGGGTCGTATAGTGTCCGCGCCGGATTTCCGAGGCGGGCCCCCGTCCTTCTCCGCGTGAGGGTCTGATCGTGGACGTCTTCGCTCGCATGGGTCGGTCGGCGGTCGCCCTGACGCTGGGGCTGGCGGTGCTCGGGGTCGGGGGCACCGGGGCGGAAGAGCCGCCGGAAATCCCGGTGGGGGCCGACGCCTATCTGCGATGGGACCAGTGGCCCCGGCAGCGGATCGGCGTGCGGGCGTACATGCGGAGCACTTACGACCGGCGCGGGGGGAACGAAGGGGCCGACGCCAGCCATTTCCTCTACCAGGAGCGCGACGACTTCAACGTCTCGCTCGACGTCGAGGGGCGTGGCGTCCTGTACTTCGCTCGCTATAACCACTGGCACGGCAGCCCCTGGACCTACGAGGTCGACGGCGCGGCGCACGTCGTCCGCGAGACCAGCACGGCCGAACCGGAGCATCCCAAACCGGGCTCGGTCTTCCTCCCCGAATCGGCCTTCCCGAGGCCGCTCGCCTGGACTTGGGCCGAAACGAAGGGGGCCGACCTCTCGTGGGTGCCGGTCGCGTTCGACCGCTCGTTCCGCATGGCTTACGGGCGGACGCATTACGGGACGGGCTATTACATCTACCACCTCTACCCGCGCGGGCTGCGGCTCTCGCGGGACCTCGCCCCGTGGGACGGCGTATCGCCGCCGGACCCGGCCGTCCTGAAGCTGATCGACCGATCCGGGACCGACCTGGCCCCCCTCGGCGGTCCGGAGATGCGCGAGCGCCGCGGCGAGGCCCGCCCCGACGGTGACCATCCGGGGGCACTCGCGCTGGCGACGCTCGACGGGCCGGGAGTGGTCCGCGCCCTGGAGTTGTCCGTCCCCAGGGCGTCGGCCTCGGCGTTCGGCCGCGCGCGGTTGCGCGTGACGTGGGACGACCGCGAGCATCCCTCGATCGACGCGCCGGTCGCCCTCTTCTTCGGCGCGGGGACGTTGTACAACCGAGAGGACAAGGAGTACCTGGTGCGGGCCTTCCCCGTGAGCGTCCGCTACGACGCCGACCGCGTCCACCTGGCCTGCTACTTCCCCATGCCGTTCTTCTCCTCCGCGAAGTTCGAACTCGTCCCCGAGGGAGACGGGCCGCCGGACGGCGTCCGCTGGGCGATCCGCCACGAGCCCTACCGGGGGCCGGCGAACCACGTCGGCTATTTCCACGCCTCGTACGTCGACCATCCCTCCCCCACGCCCGGCGAGGACCTGACGCTGCTCGACACGCGCTCGGCCGAAGGGGGCGGCGACTGGTCGGGGTCGTTCGTGGGGACGTCGTTCATCTTCTCGCATAACGCGGTGCTGGGGACGCTCGAAGGGGATCCGCGGTTCTACTTCGACGACTCCAGGACGCCCCAGGCCCAGGGGACCGGCACCGAAGAATGGGGCGGCGGCGGCGACTACTGGGGCGGGCGGAACATGACCCTGCCGTTCGCCGGGCATCCCGCCGGCGCGAAGGACGCCCGCTCGGCCGCGTCGCCGGAGGACAAGGTCGAATCGGCCTACCGCTTCCTCCTGGCCGACCTGATGCCATTCGGCCGCAACGCCCGGATCACCCTGGAGCACGGCGGGTCGAATGAGTCGACCGAGCACTACGAGACCGTCGCCTACTGGTACGGCCTCCCCGCCGCGTCCCTCGTCCCGACCGACGTTTTGGACGTCGGCGACGAGGCGAGCGAGCGGGCCCACGGATACCGCTCGCCCGCGGCCTCGCCGCCCGTCGAGATCGTCTCGCGCTACGAGTGGGGCGTCGACCATCTCGACGGCCGCGAGGTCTTCCCGGCGCACGCCGAGCGCGGGCGGACCACGGCGGGGGCCTCGGAATTCACCCTGGCGGTCGACCCTTCGAACCTCGGCGTCCTCCTGCGCCGGACGCTCGACTACGCCTATCCGGGCCAGCGCGCCGAGGTGGACGTCGCCGACGCGACCGAAGGCGAGCCGCGATGGCGCCGCGCCGGGATCTGGTCGCTGGCCGGGTCGAACACCTGCGTCTACTCCAACCCCGGCCCCGAATTGGGCGAGGCGCAGCACATCGAGCAGACCTCGAACCGCCGGTTCCGCGACGACGAATTCCTGATCCCGCGCGACCTCACCGAAGGTCGCAAAGCCGTCCGGGTCCGCGTGACGTTCGCCCCGGTCCCACGCCCCCTCTCCCCCGGCCGACCCATCCCGGAACTCGCCTGGAGCGAGATCCGGTACGCGGCCTACAGCTACGTCACGCCCGACTTCCGCCCGCCCTCGCGGTGATCGGATCGGGGTCGGGCGCGATGCGGGTCGAGGGCCCCGTCACCCGGCTCGGCCTTTCCAGGGGCCCGGCCGGCCCAGGGCGTTGCGGGCGAGGGCGTACCACTGTATGGCGACCAGGAGGGCCACGCCGGCCGGATGCAGCAGGGCCCCGGCCCACGACTGTCGGAACCGAAGGGCCGACACGAACCGGGGGAGCCAGGCCGCGAGGACCGCGACCGCGACCGTCGCCGCCTCGGCCGTCGACCACGGCCGGGGCCGGCCGAGGATCGCCGCGACCGCCAGGAGGAACGGCGCGACCTGTCCGCCCAGGAGGATCGCCGACATCGGGACGATCAGCCCCGGCGCGGCCAGGGCCTCGCCCGCGTTCTTGGACAGGCCCGACCAGACCTCGCCGGCCGAGCGGTACATCCTACAGGTCGCCGCGTCGGTCGGGTCGAACAGGTCGACCCGGAGGCCGGCCGCGCGGAAGGCGCGCGGGAGCTTGATCCCGTCGTGCCGCGACGCCCGGATCGCCGCGTGGCCCCCCGCCCGGAAGTAGCCCTCGCGGCGGGCGACGAACAACTGCCCGCACCCCGCCGACAGCGACGGGATCGTCGTCCGCCGCATGCTCGGGATCGGCATGAACCCCAGCAGCACGAAATGGATCAGCGGGATCAGGAGCCGCTCCATCAGGACGACCGTCTCCTGGCGCGGGATGCCGCTCGCCAGGTCGGCCCGCGACTCCTCCAGGAACCGGGCCATGCGCGGCAGGGCGTCGGGGGCGAGACGCACGTCGGCGTCCAGGAAGACGAACAGGTCGTGGCGGGCCTCGTTCGCCAGCCGCCAGCAGGCGTGCTGCTTGCCGTTCCACCCCGACGGCACGCCCCCCCCGGAGACCAGCCGCACCCGGTCGTCCACCGCGGCGATCGCCCGGACGACCTCGGCCGTCCCGTCCTCGGAATCGTCGTCCAGCACCACCACCTCCAGCATGCCGGGGTTCGCCAGCACCGAGGCAATCGCCTCGCCGACGCCCGCCTCCTCGTTCCGCGCCGGGATCAGGACCGAAATCGGCAGCGCGGGGGCGTCCCCCGCCGGCGGGAGCCGCCGGTAGGCGCGGAGGTTGATCGCGGTCAGGATCGCCGGCGCGAGCGACAGGGCCAGGACGGCGATCAGGAGGGTCGTCATGTGCGGATCCGATGCTCCTTCGAGAACGCCTCGCCCCGCACCGCCGATCGCAGCCGACGCCCCAGGTCGTACACGCCGCCGACCCCGGCCGAGCCGTCGACCAGGACCTCGAACCGCGAGGCGTCCCGCGAACGGCCGGATTCGGCCAGCGCGTCCTGGGTCGCCTCCAGCGCGGCCTCGATGCGACCGGTCCAGTCCTCGGCCGATCGCGAGGCCCCGTCCTCCACGGCGATCGCCGCGCCGAAGCGGACCAGCAGCTCGGGCCGGCGGTCGTTCCAGAACGGGTATTCGATCGCCAGTGGGACCACCGAGACGCCGGCCGATCGTCGTAGCAATCGGCCCAGCCCCTCCTTGAACCGCGTCGGCCGCTCGCGGACGTCGACGAACCGGCCCTGCGGCGTGATCCACAGGACGGATTCCGGGCGGGCTAGCACGGCCGACGCCCTCCTCAGGAACGCGATGCCGCCGCGGGCCGTCTCCAGCTCGACGCCGAAGATCCCCAGCCATTCGAGGACGCGATACTGGTTCAAGCCCTGTTCATCCATCGGCGCGTAGTGGGCCCGGCCGGAACCCAGCGACTCGCTCAGGACGACGGCCGTCATCGGGTCCCACCAGGAGGCGTGGTTCATGGCCACGACCAGCGGCCCCGCCGGCGCGACGGGAGGGCCGTCGCGGTCGATCCGCAGGGCGTGGAAGTGCTTCGCGACGTACCGCCGGGCGTACTTGCGGAAGCCGCGGAAGAACCACTCCGATCGCCGAGGGAGCGTCATCCCCGGACGCCCGCCGCGGCCCGCTCGACGACCCCGTCGGAGTCCAGGGCGTCGGCCGCGATCCAGCCCGACATCAGGACCATCGGCATCCCCGGCCCCGGGTGGGCGGCCCCCCCGGTGAGGTACAGGCCCGGGACGTCCGGGCTCCGGTTGCTCGGCTTGAACGCCCCGTTCAGCCGGCCGTGGCTCGCCAGCCCGTAGATGGCGCCGTCCAGGACGCGGTAACGGTCGTGGATGTCCTGCGGCGTCAGCCATCGTTCGAGCTTGATGTGATCCTCCAGGTCGGTCATGCCCGCGGTGCGGGCCAGCTTGTCGAGGATCACCTTCCGGTAGGACGGGTACAGGGCCTTCCAGTCGTGATGCGGCCGGAGGTAGGGCGTGTGGACCAGGATGTACAGGGCCTCGCCGCCGGGAGGGGCGGTCTCGGGCTCGGTGCCGGCCGTGGCGCAGAGGTAGCAGGTGGGGTCGGGGGCGGGCTCGCCCCGATTATAGATGAAGTCGAACTCCTCGTGCGGGTCGCGGGAGAAGACGAAGTCGTGGTGCTGCAACTGCTCGTAGCGGCGGTCCAGACCCAGGTACATGACCACTCCGGAGCAGGCCGCCTCGTACTTGCGACGGCCCTCGAACGCCTTCGCGGCCGGGCGGCCGGCCAGCAGCTCGCGATGGGTGCGGACCGCATCGGAGTTGGAGACGACCGCGGCGAGCGGGAACTCGCGGCCGTCGGCCAGCGTCACGCCCGAGGCCGCGCCGGCGGCGTCGGTCCGGATCGACGTCACCTCGGCGTCGGGGACCAGCTCGACGCCCACCTCGGTCGCAAGCTTCGCCAGGGCCTCGGCCACGGCGCGGGTGCCGCCGCGGGGATACCAGACCCCCTCGCCCGTCTGCATGTGGGCGATCCCGCAGAGGATGGCCGGCGACAGGTCGGGCGACGAGCCGACGTACTGCGTGAAGTGGTCCAGCATCTGCGCCACGCGGTCGTCCTTCACGAAGCGGCGCACCGTCCTTCCCACCGTGCTCCACGGCCGCATCGCCAGCAGGTCCCCCAGCATCGCGACGTTGAACGTCGCCGAGGGGTCGAACATATCCTTGACCGAGCCGATGGACTTCCAGAAGTAGAACCGCTTCGAGATGTCGTCGAGCCGCTCCGAGTAGTCCAGGAACTTCCCGTACTGCCCGCCGGCCTCCGGCCCTGCGAAGGCGTCCAGCGCCTCGGCCATCCTCGCGCGGTCGGCGTGCAGGTCCAGCACCGTGCCGTCGTCGAAGAACGACCGCCACTGCGGGTCGAGCGGGATCAGGTCCAGCTCGTCCTTGATGTCGCGGCCGGCCTCGGCGAAGATCCGCGCCAGGACCGAGGGCATCAGCAGGATGGTCGGCCCCATGTCGAACCGCCATCCCCCCTCCGACAGGATCGCCGCCTTCCCCCCCAGCCATGGGTTCTTGTCGAACAGGACGACGTCATACCCCC
>Ga0209958_1000526_pt1 | contig 63418 bp, 50 predicted proteins | sample ThiBio_inoc_plan_FD_183942 | JGI IMG/M metagenome (GOLD analysis project Ga0209958, IMG submission 183942) | Wastewater bioreactor microbial communities from Cape Town, South Africa - Thiocy_inoc_plan (SPAdes) | ecosystem: Engineered > Bioremediation > Thiocyanate > Unclassified | place: South...
GCATGACCCTGCAGGAGGCCCACGACGCCGTGGACTTCATGCTGGTGGACAACAAGTACGGCGTGGCGCACAACGAGGGCGGTGCGCGCGTCGTCATCGAGCAGTTTCTCGAAGGCGAGGAGGCCAGCTTCATCGTGCTGTGCGATGGCAAGAACGTCTGCGCCCTGGCCACCAGCCAGGACCACAAGCGCCTCAAGGACGGCGACCAGGGCCCCAACACCGGCGGCATGGGGGCGTATTCGCCCGCGCCCGTGGTCACGGCCGACGTGCACGCCCGCGCCATGCGCGAGATCATCCTGCCCACCATCCGCGGCATGGAAAAAGACGGCATGCCCTACACCGGCTTCCTGTACGCCGGCCTGATGATCGACGCCCAGGGCCACCCCAAGACGCTGGAATTCAACTGCCGCATGGGCGACCCCGAGACCCAGCCCATTCTGATGCGCCTCAAGAGCGACCTGGTGGACGTGCTGGGCGCCGCGGTGGACGGCAAGCTCGACCAGGTGGCGCTGGAATGGGACCGCCGCACCGCGCTGGGCGTGGTCATGGCCGCGCACGGCTACCCCGAGGCGCCGCGCAAGGGCGACGCCATCACCGGCCTGCCGCACGACCAGGATGACGCCATGGTGTTCCACGCCGGCACCGCGCTGCAGGACGGCGTGCTGCGCACCAGCGGCGGCCGCGTGCTGTGCGTCACGGCGCTGGCCGACAGCGTCAAGCAGGCCCAGCAGCGCGTCTACGACGTGGCGCGCGGCATCCATTTCGACGGCGCGCAGTACCGCCACGACATCGGCCACCGCGCCGTCAAGAACCCATGAGCGCGGCCCCGCACAGCGACGCCGTGCCGCGCGTGCGCGCCTGGCTCATGGACCTGCAGGCGCGCATCATCGCCGCGCTGGAAGGTTTGGAGGGCGAGGGCGGCGCGCGCGCCGTGACCGATCCCTGGCGCAAGGAGCCCGGCGAGGCGCTGCAGGGCGACGGCATCACCCGCATCATCGAGGGCGGCCGCGTGTTCGAGCGCGCGGGCTGCGGTTTCTCGCATGTGCGCGGGCCCAGGCTGCCGCCCTCGGCCACGCAGCACCGTCCGGAGCTGGCGGGCGCGCCGTTCGAGGCCATGGGCGTGTCGCTGGTGTTCCACCCGCGCAACCCCTACGTGCCCACGGTGCACATGAACGTGCGCATGATCGCCGCCGGCCACCCGGGCCAGGCGCCCGTGTGCTGGTTCGGCGGCGGCATGGACCTGACGCCCTACTACGGCTTCGAGGAGGACGCGGTGCACTTCCACCGCACCTGCCGCGACGCGCTGGCGCCTTTTGGCGACGACAAGTACCCGCGCTTCAAGCAGTGGTGCGACGAGTACTTCTATCTCAAGCACCGCGACGAACAGCGCGGCGTGGGCGGCGTGTTCTTCGACGACTTCGCCGAGCTCGGCTTCGAGCAGAGCCTGGCCATGACGCAGGCCGTGGGCGAGGCCTTTCTGGGCGCCTACCTGCCCATCGTGGAGCGCCGCCAGGACACGCCCTATGGCGAGCGCGAGCGCGACTTCCAGCTCTACCGGCGCGGGCGCTACGTCGAGTTCAACCTGGTCTGGGACCGGGGCACGCATTTCGGCCTGCAGTCGGGCGGGCGCACCGAGTCCATCCTGCTGTCCATGCCGCCGCAGGCCGCCTGGCAGTACCGCCGCAGCACGCCCGAGGGCTCGCCCGAGCACGAACTGCTGCGCCGCTTTCTGGTGCGGCGCGACTGGCTGTAGGCCATCTGCTATAGTATTGATAGCTTCTGGCGCTTGCTCTGCTTGCCCTGGGGGCCAAAAACACCCCAAACCCCCAACGGCGCGCATGCGCAACACCTGCGAAGCATTGCCCTGGTGAGCCCTGGCAATGCGCGCTATATTGACCCCATCACTTCACCCCCACCGCCTGATGACCACTACCATTTCCTCGGAATCCGCCGCCAAGAAGAACGTCGCCAAGCTCCAGCGCGCCATCGTCGACGGGCTGGAAGATATCAAGGCGCAAGACATCCAGGTCTTCAACACTGAGCACCTCTCGCCCCTGTTTGAGCGGGTCATCGTGGCATCGGGCACCTCCAACCGCCAGACCAAGGCCCTGGCCGCGAGCGTGATCGACAAGGTGCGCGAAGCGGGCTTCCCCAAGCCGCGCGTGGAAGGCGAGGACAACGGCGAGTGGATCATCGTGGACTGCGGTGCGGCCGTGGCCCATGTCATGCAGCCTGCCATCCGCCAGTACTACCGGCTGGAGGAGCTGTGGGGCGAGATGCCCGTGCGCCTCAAGCTCGGCGCGGCCAAGCCCGTCGCGGCCAAGAAGGCGCCCGCCAAGGCGGCCGCAGGCACGGCCCCCGCCGCGAAGAAGGCGACGGCCAAGAAGGCCCCCGCCAAGAAGACCGCTGCCGCCAAGACCGCGGCAGCCCAGACCGCGGCCGCGCCCAAGGCCCCGGCCCGGCGCGCAGCCCAGTCCGCGGCCCCATCGGCCGCCAAGCCGGCCGCCAAGCGGGCGCCCAAGCCCGCAGCCGGCGCTCAGGCCAAGCCCGCAGCCAAGGCGCCCGCCCGCAAGGCCGCCTCCACCACGGCACGCAAGACGGCCGCCCCGCGCGCCGGCAGCACCGCGGTGCAAAAGCTGGTGGTCTCGCCGCGCAAGGCCGCGGCCCCGGCCAAGACCGGCGCGGCAGCCAAGGCGCCCGCGCGCAAGGCCCCGGCACGCAAGAGCGCCGCCCCGCGCTGATCCCCGGGGAGCCCAGGCACCATGCGGCTGCTCATCGTCGCCGTGGGGCAGCGCGTGCCTGACTGGGCCGCCAGCGCCTACGAGGACTACGCCAAGCGCTTCCCGCCCGAGCTCAAGGTCGAGCTCAAGGCCGTGAAGACCGAGCCGCGCGGCTCCAAGACACTCGAAACCCTGCTGGCGGCCGAGCGCGAGCGCATCACCGCCGCCATTCCGCGCGGTGCGCGCACCGTGGTGCTGGACGAGCGCGGCACCGCCCTCACGACCAAGGCCCTGGCCGCACGGCTGCAGGCCTGGCAGCTCGAAGGCGACGACGTGGCCCTGGTCATCGGCGGCCCCGACGGCACGGACCCCGGCCTGCGCCAGGCGGCGCAGGAGCGCATCCGCCTGTCGGACCTGACCCTGCCGCACGCCATGGTGCGCGTGCTGCTGATCGAGCAGCTCTACCGCGCCTGGTCGCTCAATGCAGGGCACCCCTACCACCGCGAATGACCGGCGCTGGCCCTATCGGGGAAACTCCTGTATTCATAGCTGCTGGCGCTTGCTGGGCAAGCCCTGGGGCCTGATTTGACCCAAAATACCGCCATGCCCGAATTCATCTACCTCGCCTCGCAAAGCCCCCGGCGCAGCCAGTTGTTGGACCAGATCGGCGTGCCCCACCGGCTGCTGGTGCCCAATGCGCCGGGCGACGTGGCCGAGGACACCGAGGCCCTGGAGCAGGTGCTCCCGGGCGAGGCGCCCGCCGCCTATGTGGAGCGCGTCACCGCCCTCAAGCTCGACGCCGCCGTGCAGCGCCTGGCGCGCCGGGGCCTGGCGCCCGCGCCCATTCTGTGCTCGGACACCACCGTCGCCCTGGAAGGCCGCATCTTCGGCAAGCCCGAGAGCGCGGACGACGCGCGCAGCATGCTGGCCCAGCTCGCGGGGCGCGAGCACCGCGTGCTCACGGCCGTGGCCGTGCAGGCCGGGGCGCAGCGCTTTGCGGCGCTGTCGGTGTCGCAGGTGCGCTTCGGCACGCTGAGCCCCGCGCAGATCGACGCCTACGTGGCCAGCGGCGAGCCCATGGGCAAGGCGGGCGCCTACGGCATCCAGGGCGCGGCGGCGGCCTTTATTGCGCACCTGAGCGGCAGTTATTCGGGCATCATGGGGCTGCCGTTGTACGAGACGGCCTGCCTGCTGCGCAGCGCGGGCTATTCCATCTGAACACCATGCAGCAAGACATCCTGATCAACTGGTCCCCGCAGGAGACGCGCGTCGCCGTCGTCGAGCACGGCGCCGTGCAGGAGCTGCACATCGAGCGCACGCTCGAGCGCGGCCTGGTGGGCAACGTCTACCTGGGCAAGGTCTCGCGCGTGCTGCCGGGCATGCAGTCGGCCTTCGTCGACATCGGCCTGGAGCGCGCGGCCTTTCTGCACGTGGCCGACGTGTGGCAGCGCCAGGAGGGCGGCGAGGCGCCGCCGTTCGCGCGCCGCAACGACCCGCCCGTGCCCATAGAAAAGCAGGTGTTCGAGGGCCAGCCGCTCATGGTGCAGGTCATCAAGGACCCCATAGGCAGCAAGGGCGCGCGCCTGTCCACGCAGATCAGCATTGCCGGGCGCCTGCTGGTGTTCCTGCCGCAGGACGACCATGTGGGCGTGTCGCAGAAGATTCCGCTGGCCGAGCGCGACGCGCTGCGCGCGCGCCTGCAGGCCCTGGTGGGCGACAAGGCCAGCGGCGGGGGCGGCGGCTTCATCCTGCGCACCAACGGCGAGGACGCCAGCGACGCCGAGCTGGCCGAGGACATCGCCTACCTGCGCAAGACCTGGGCGCGCATCCGCGAGGCCGCACTGCGCCAGAGCGCGGGCTCGCTGCTGCACCAGGACCTGGACCTGCTGCAGCGCGTGCTGCGCGACCTGGCCTGCGAGCACACGCAAAGCATACGCATCGACTCGATGGAGCAGTTCCAGCGCCTGCGCGCCTTCGGCCAGGAGTTCATGCCCCAGGGGGCGGCCAAGCTGCAGCACTACAAGGGCGAGCGGCCCATCTTCGACCTCTACGCCATCGACGAGGAAATCACGCGCGCGCTGGGCCGGCGCGTGGACCTCAAGTCCGGCGGCTACCTCATCATCGACCAGACCGAGGCGCTCACCACCATCGACGTCAACACCGGCGGCTACGTGGGCGCGCGCAACTTCGATGACACCATCTTCAAGACCAACCTGGAGGCGGCGGGCTCAATAGCCCGCCAACTGCGCCTGCGCAACCTGGGCGGCATCATCATCGTGGACTTCATCGACATGGTGCGCGAAGACCACCAGCAGGCCGTGCTGGCCGAGCTGCGCAAGCACCTGGCGCGCGACCGCGTCAAGACCATGGCCGGCGGTTTCTCGCAACTGGGCCTGCTGGAGATGACCCGCAAGCGCACGCGTGAGTCGCTGGCGCACATGCTGTGCGAACCCTGCCCCTGCTGCCAGGGCCGCGGTGCCGTGCGCACCGCGCGCAGCGTGGCCTACGACATCCTGCGCGAAATCCTGCGCGAGGCGCGCCAGTTCAACCCGCGCGAATTCCGCGTGGTGGCCGCGCCCCAGGTGGTGGAGCTGCTGCTCGACGAGGAGAGCCCGCACCTGGCAGGGCTGTCGGACTTCATCCGCAAGCCCATCTCGCTGCAGGCGGACACGGCGCTGGGGCAGGAGCAGTACGACATCGTGCTGCTGTGAGCACCGCGATGGTGGTGCTGACTGCCGCCATGGATTGGGTGGGCAGGATGCAGGTTTTCGGACGGGGGAATGGGGTGCGATGGACTGATGGGCGGCTGCAGGCTGACCGCGGGCATTTTGCTGATGGTCAGCGTCTGCCGGAAACGGAAACTCATAAGCACGCCCTGACTTGTGCGCGCCAGGCCCGGCAGCATCAGTCCTGGATTTGCCCCATCAATCTCTGATCAGTTCACGAATTTGGTCTCGGTATTTATTTTCATCGCCGCTTTTGTAGCCGCGATTGACATAGCGGATCTGGCCCTTTTTATCGATCAGCACAGTCGTCGGCATGGCATCAATGCCAAACAGCCGGCCGGCTGTGCTTTCAGGGTCGAACAGGATTGGAAAAGTCAGCCCCAATTCTTGGAGGACTTTTTTGGCATCCGTGCTGTCCTCCTCCACATTGACACCAAAGAGCATGAAGCCGGCGCGGTGGTAGCGCTGGTACATCGCGTCCAGAAGCGGCATTTCCATGCGGCAGGGGCCGCACCAGGACGCCCAGAAATTCAACATCACGACACTGCCGCGCAAGGCTGCCAGACGTACCTCCTCTCCGCTGCTGCTCATCAGCGTGAAATCCGGCGCGGCTTGGCCTACCAGGTCAGGGGAACTGCCCAGGACCGGGCCGTTGATCGGCTCACCATCGTCGCCACCGCCACAGGCGGCCAGAACCGCCACCCATGCGGCGAAGAAAAATCGCATCCATGTTCTCATTGACAGTCCCTCCTTGGGCTCTGCATTGTCCTCCGACCGGCGCGCTGCTGTCGCTGCCATTGTCGGCAGAGGCAAACTGAGCCGCTGCGAGGTGCCGACGGCAACAACGAGGCGGCTCAGCAGGGGGTACGCGATGGCTCCGTGCCGGCCAATGGCCGCAGGACGTCCGCTGGTGGTCGGACGCGCGGCTTTCCGCCCATCGAGGCTGGAGACGCGGCCGAGCGCGGCAGGTGCCAGAATCACACCGGCAGCGCTGCCCGCCTCCATACGATTTCCTGACGCAGGCGCCGTTAGGCTTGCACCATGGACACCCACACCCTCTCGCGCAGCATCCTCGCCCTGCTGGCCTGGGCCATCGCCTGGGTCGCGATGGCCGGGCTGGAGGGCCGGCTGGACCTGGCCAACCTGGCCATGCTGCTGGTGCTGGCCTCGGCGCTGTCCGCCCTGTGGCTACCGGGCTGGACCAGCATGCTGGCCAGCGCGGTGGCGGTGCTGGCCTTCAACTGGTTCTTTGTCCCCCCCAAATTCGCCTTCACGGTGGATCTGCACCAGAACGCGCTGCTGCTGGCAGCGTTGTTGCTGGTGAACTGGATCATCGCGGGCCTGGTCATTCGCCAGCGCCGCCTCGCCGCGGCTGCGCGCACCGTGGCGGCCCGGGAAGCGCGGCTGCGCCAGTGGGGCGACACGCTGCGCGACGCCAGCGACCCGGCCGCCCACGCGGCGGCGCTGCGCACCGCCCTGCAGGAAGCCACGGGGAGCGCCGTGGCCGTGTCGGTGCTGCGCGCGCTGGGCAGTCCGCCTGAAGGCGCCGCCGTGCTGCTGGTGGGCGCGCCGGACGACGAGCAGAGCGCCGGCCTGGCCCTGTGTGTGCGCGATGGCCGGCCCTTGGGCGCGGGCAGCGGTCGCTACGACGAGCTGCCCGACGCCTACCTGCCCCTGCGCGGCCGGGGCGTCACCCTGGGTGCTGCACTGGTCAGCGGTCTGGCCCAGCACCCGCAGGGGCCCGAATTGCGCCCCCACCTGCAGGCGCTGTGCGACCAAATGGGCAGCGCCCTGCACCGCTCGCTGATCGCGGCGCAGGAGCAGCAGGCCCGCGATCAGGCGCAACTGCAGGCCACCCGCAATGCCCTGCTGGCGGCGATCTCGCACGACTACCGCACGCCGCTGGCCACCATCATGGGCGCGGCCTCCGCCCTGCAGGAGCAGGGAGAGCGCATGGACGGTGCGCAGCGCCAGCGGCTTGCCGCCGGCATCGTCGAAGAAAGCGAGCGGCTGGCACGGCTGACCGACAACACCCTGCAACTGGCGCGGCTGGATGCACCGGCGGTGCAGTTGCGCTGCGACTGGGAGTCGGCCGAAGAGATCGTCGGCGCGGTGCTGCGGCGCGCCCGGCGCCGCCCCGAGGGCGCGCGCGTGCGCGCCTGGGTGGAGCCCGATCTGCCCTTGCTGTGGTGCGACGCCATCCTGGTGTCGCAGCTGCTGGACAACCTGCTGGACAACGGCCTGAAGTACAGCCCGGCCGATGCCCCGGTGGAGCTGCATGCCACGCGTGACGGCGAATGCCTGGTGCTGGCCGTGAGCGACCGGGGGCCCGGCATCGCGCCGGCCTGGCAAGAGAAAGTGTTCGAGGTGTTCCAGCGCGGCGACACGGACCCAGCCGCGCCCCATGCGGACGCGGGTCGGGGTGCCGGTGTGGGCCTGGCCGTGTGCCGCGCCATCGCCCGCGCGCACCGGGGCGAGCTGCTGCTGCGCCCGCGCGCCGAAGGCGGCTGCCGTTTTGAATGCCGGCTGCCGCTGCGCGGCGCAGGCCTGCCGCCACCGTCGGCGCCGGCGGCCCCGGAGACCCCGCCATGAGCCGGCGCATCCTGCTGGTGGAGGACGACCGGGTGCTGCGCAGCGCGCTGCGCGAGGCCCTGTCCATCGAGGGCTACGCCGTGCGCACGGCAGCCAGCCTGGCCGACGCCCGCGCGCAACTGCAGCACCTGCCGCCCGGCGAGGCCATCGACCTGGTGCTGCTGGACCTGGGCTTGCCCGACGGCGACGGTCAGGCGCTGCTGGCCGAGCTGCGCCGCGGCAGCCCCACGCCCGTCATCGTGATCTCCGCCCGCGAGGCCGAAGGCCAGAAGATTCGCCTGCTGGACGAAGGGGCCGACGACTACCTGGTCAAGCCTTTCGGCATCGGCGAGCTGCTGGCGCGCATGCGCGTGGCCCTGCGCCGCCGCGGGCGCACCAGCGAGCCGGCCTTGCTGCACTACCGGCACGGCCCGCTCACGGTGGACCTGAAGACCCGCCGCGTGCGGCGGGCCGATGCCGACGTGCACCTCACCCCCACCGAATATGCCCTGCTGGCGCGGCTGGTGCGCCAGGCCGGCCAGGTGGTCACGCACCGCCAGTTGCTGGCCGATGTATGGGGTGCCGAGCACACCGAACAAACCCACTACCTGCGCCTGTACATGGGCCAGCTGCGCGCCAAGCTGGAGTCTGACAGCGCCGACCCGCAGCACCTGCTGACCGAGCCCGGGGTGGGCTACCGCCTCGCCGAGCCGGACGCCAGCGACTGAATGCGGCGCGGAGCGCTTATGCCATCCTGATGCGTGGCGGCGCATCCTGGGGGCCTTGTGCATCCACGGAGCTTCCATGCAGCACCCCGGCACCGCCGCCCAGCCCGGCGCGGCTTCCCCCATCGGCAGCCAACAGGGCCTCGCAGCCCTCACGCTGGCTGCCATCGGCGTCGTCTATGGGGACATCGGCACCAGCCCGCTCTATACCGTCAAGGAGATCTTTGCGCCGCACACCGGCGTGCCGCTGGATGCGCTGCATCTGGTCGGCGCGGTCTCCACCATCTTCTGGGCGCTGATGCTGGTGGTCACGCTCAAGTACGTGGTCCTGATTCTGCGCGCCGACAACCACGGCGAAGGGGGCGGCCTGGCGCTGACCGCGCTCGCCGCGCGCGCCGTGGAGCAGCGCCCGACCCTGCGCCGCGGCCTGCTGCTGCTGGGTGTGTCCGGCGCCACGCTGTTCTACGGCGACAGCCTGATCACCCCGGCCATCTCGGTGCTGGGCGCCATGGAAGGCTTGGAGGTGCTGACCCCGGTGCTCACGCCCTGGGTGGTGCCGGCCACCGTGGCCATCCTGATCGGCCTGTTCCTGATGCAGCGCTTCGGCACGGCGGTGGTGGGGCGCTTCTTCGGGCCGGTTATCGTGCTGTGGTTCACCGTGCTCGGTGCCGTGGGCGCCTGGCACATCGCACAGGAGCCGGCCATCCTGGCGGCCCTGAATCCGCTGTGCGCCTGGGGGTTCCTGTCCGCGCGCGGCTGGCAGGTCTTTGCGGCGGTGGGTGCCATCGTGCTGGCCCTGACCGGCGCCGAGGCGCTGTACGCCGACATGGGCCACTTCGGCCGCAGACCGATCCAGATCGCCTGGACCGGCCTGGTGCTGCCCGGCCTGGCGCTGAACTACCTGGGCCAGGGCGCGCTGCTGATGCGCGACCCGGCGGCGATCCAGAACCCCTTCTACCGCCAGTTCCCCGAAGCCTGGCTGCTGCCTGCGCTGGTGCTGGCCACGCTGGCCGCCATCATCGCTTCGCAGGCGGTCATCTCCGGCACGTACTCGCTGACCCAGCAAGCCATCCAGCTGGGCTTTCTGCCGCGCATGCGGGTGCGCTACACCAGCGCGCGCGAGAGGGGGCAGATCTACATGCCCAGCGTCAACTGGGCCCTGCTGGCGGGCGTGCTGGCGGTGGTGCTGTTCTTTCGCAGCTCGTCGGCGCTGGCCAGCGCCTACGGCATCGCGGTCACGCTGACCATGATGATCACCACCGTGCTGACCTACTTCGTGGTGCGCGATGGCTGGGGCCTGCCAGCGCCGGTCGCCATCGGCGCCACGGCGTTCTTCCTGGCCATCGACGCGCTGCTGGTCGCCGGCTGCGCCATCAAGTTCCTCGACGGCGGCTGGTTCCCGCTCACGCTGGGCCTGCTGCTGTTCGTGCTGATGACGACCTGGCGGCGGGGGCGTGAGCTGCTGATGGACAGCATCCGCCGCGACGGCCTGCCGCTGCAGGACTTCATCGACCAGCTCGATCCGCGCAGCGTGCACCGCGCCGAGCGCACCGCCGTGTACGCGGTGGCCGACCCCGATACCGTGCCGCAGGCCCTGCTGCACAACCTCAAGCACAACCAGGTGCTGCATGCGCGCAATGTCATCCTCACGGTGCGCTTTCACGGCGAGCCCTGGGTGCCCATGGAACGCCGGGTGGACGTGCAGGCGCTGGGCCACGGCTTCTGGCGGGTGCAGGTGAACTACGGCTTCATGAACACGCCCGACATACCAAAGGCGCTGGAGCTGACCGCCGCGCACGGGCTGGCGGTGCCGCTGTTCGAGACCAGCTACTTCCTCAGCCGCGAGACCGTGGTGCCCACCCCAGGCGGCGGCATGGCCCACTGGCGCGAGAAGCTGTTCGCCACCATGAGCCAGAACGCAGGCGGCGTGGTGGAGTTCTTCCGCCTGCCCGGCAACGCGGTGGTGGAGCTGGGCACGCGGGTGCCGATCTGAGGCCACGGGGGAGGAGGCGAGACCGTGAAGCGCCCCCCGCAGCCAGCCGCCCCATGCCTCACTCCGCCAGCGCCTGCAGCAGCTCGGTCTCGATGGCGATCTGCTGCGGGGCGTCCTGCAGCTCGGCGCCCTGGATCAGGAAGGTGTCTTCCACGCGCTCGCCCAGGGTGCTGACCTTGGCCAGTTGCACGCTGAGCTTGTGGCGCGCGAGCACGCGGGCCACGAGGTAGAGCAGGCCGGCGCGGTCGCTGGCCGAGATGCCCAGCAGCCAGCGCTGGGCCTTTTCGTCGGGGCGCAGGGTGACGCGCGGGGTGATGGGAAAGCTTCTGACGCGGCGTGACACGCGCTTGCGCCCCGGCTCGGGCAGGGGGCCCTGCTGCTGGATGGCCTGGCTGAGGTCGTTCTCCACCATGTGCGTGAGTTCGCGGTAATGTCCCTGCAGCGTCGCGCTGACGACCTGGAAGGTGTCGAGCGCGTAGCCGTTGTGCGCCGTGTGCACGCGCGCGTCCAGGATGGAGAAGCCCGCGCGGTCGAAGTAGCCGCAGATGCGCGCGAACAGGTCGCTCTGGTCAGGGGCGTACACCAGCACCTGCAGGCCTTCGCCGGCGAGTGACTGGCGTGCACGCACCACGGGCTGCAGGGTGCCCACGTGGCGCGAGAGGTGGCGCGTGTGCCAGGCGATGTCGGCGGCCTCGTGGCGCATGAAGTAGCTCACGTCCAGCGTGTCCCAGAGCTTCTTGTGCGCCTCGAAGGGCAGGGCGCTGAGCGCCAGCAGCACCAGGGCCTCGCGCTTGCGCGCCTCGACGATGGCCTCGGCATCGGGCGCGCGCCCGCCCAGCACGCGCAGGCTGGCGCGGTACAGGTCTTCGAGCAGCTTGCCCTTCCAGGCATTCCACACCTTGGGGCTGGTGCCGCGGATGTCGGCCACGGTGAGCAGGTACAGCGCCGTGAGGTAGCGCTCATTGCCCACGCGGCGCGCAAAGGCGGTGATGACGTCGGGGTCGGAGAGGTCCTGCTTCTGCGCCACCTGGCTCATGGTGAGGTGCTCGCGCACCAGGAATTCGATGAGCTGGGTATCCTCGCGCGCCACGCCGTGCTGGCGGCAGAAGCGCCGCGCCTCCATGGCGCCGATCTGCGAGTGGTCGCCGCCGCGCCCCTTGCCGATGTCATGGAACAGCGCGGCCACGAACAGCACCCAGGGCTTGTCCCAGCCGCCCGCGAGCTGCGAGCAGAACGGGTACTCGTGCGCGTGCTCGGCGATGAAGAAGCGCCGCACATTGCGCAGCACCATGAGGATGTGCTGGTCCACGGTGTAGACGTGGAACAGGTCGTGCTGCATCTGCCCCACGATGCGCCGGAACGGCCACAGGTAGCGCCCGAGCACCGAGGTCTGGTTCATCAGCCGCATGGCGTGCGTGATGCCCGTGGGCTGCTGCAGGATGCGCAGGAAGGCGGCGCGGTTGACCGGGTCGCGCCGGAAGGCCGCGTCCATCACGCCGCGCGCGTTGTAGAGCGCGCGCAGCGTGCGCGCCGAGAGGTTCTGCAGCCCGGTGGAGCTTTGGTAGAGCAGAAAGGTCTCGAGGATGGCGTGCGGGTCGCGCTGGTACAGGTCGTCGCTGGTGACTTCGATCAGGCCGTTCTTGTCCAGGAAGCGCGCGTCGATGGGCTGCGGGGCCTGGGTGGGCGGATTGAGCCGCTCGTCGATGTTGAGCAGCAGGATCTGGCTGAGCTGGGTGACGGCCTTGGCGGCCCAGTAGTAGCGGCGCATCAGCGTCTCGCTGGCATGCATGGGCAGGCGTGCGCCCTCGGGCGTGTGGGAGCGGTAGCCGAAGGACTCGGCCACGGCGGTCTGCAGGTCGAACACGAGACGGTCTTCGCGCCGCCCGGCCAGCAGGTGCAGGCGGGCGCGGATGAGAAACAGCAGCGCCTCGTTGCGCCGGATCTGGCGCACCTCGAACGGCGTGGCCAGGCCGCTGGCGGCCAGTTCCTCCCAGCACCGGCCCAGGCCGGCAGCGCGTGCCAGCCACAGGATGATGTGCAGGTCGCGCAGGCCCCCGGGCGACTCCTTGCAATTGGGCTCCAGGGCGTAGGGCGTGTTCTCGTGCTTGGTGTGGCGCTGCTGCATCTCCAGCGTCTTGGCGACGAGGAAGGCGCGCGGGTCGATCTGCGCGGCCAGCGCGCGCTCGAAGTGGGCAAACAGCGCGGCATCGCCGCAGATGCGGCGCGCCTCCAGCAGCGAGGTCAGCACCGTGACGTCGCGCGCGGCCTCGTCCAGGCATTCCTGCGGCGTGCGCACGCTCGAACCGATCTCCAGCCCCGCGTCCCAGCAGTCGCGGATGAAGGCCTCGACCTGCCCGCGCACCGCCTCCTGCTCCTGCAGCCCGGCAGGCACGAGCACCAGTACGTCGATGTCGGAATGCGGGAACAACTGCTCGCGCCCGAAGCCGCCCACCGCCGCCAGCGCCAGGCCGCCGGGCAGGCCGGCGCGCTGCCACAGGCGGGTGAGCAGGCCGTCGGCCAGGCGCGCGCACTTGCGCAGCAGCGCGTGGATGCCACGCGTGGACGAGCCCGGCTGCAGCAGGGTGGCCAGCAGCGCGGCCTGCTGCTGGCGGTAGGCGTCGCGCAGGGCGTGGAGCTCGCTCAGGGGCATGGCGCCATCTCCCTGCCGCGCGGGCTCAGGTGGCCGTGGCCTGCACGAAGGAAGGCAGGGGGGGCGAGCCGCTCGACAGCGTCAATACCTCGTAGCCCGTGGGGGTGACTGCGATGGTGTGCTCCCACTGCGCCGAGAGGCTGCGGTCCTTGGTGACGATGGTCCAGCCGTCGTTGCCGAATTCCTTGATCTCGCGCCGGCCGGCGTTGATCATGGGCTCGATGGTGAACACCATGCCGGGCTTGAGCTCTTCGAGCGTGCCGGGGCGGCCGTAGTGCAGCACCTGGGGCTCCTCGTGGAACACCTTGCCGATGCCGTGGCCGCAGAACTCGCGCACCACCGAGTAGCCATGCCCCTCGGCGAACTTCTGGATGGCGTGGCCGATGTCGCCCAGGCGCGCGCCCGGCTTGACCTGCAGGATGCCGTGCCACATGGCCTCGAAGGTGATGGCGCACAGGCGCTTGGCGGCGATGGAGCATTCGCCGATCAGGTACATGCGGCTGTTGTCGCCGTACCAGCCGTCCCGGGTGATGACGGTGACATCCACATTGACGATGTCGCCCTTCTTGAGCGGCTTGTCGTTCGGGATGCCGTGGCACACCACATGGTTGACCGAGGTGCACAAGGAAGCCGGGTAGGCCGGGTAGCCCGGAGGCTGGTAGCCGATGGTCGCCGAGCGCGTGCCCTGCTGCGCCATGCATTCGGCGCCCAGGCGGTCGATTTCTGCTGTGGTGATGCCGGGGCGGATGTGCGGTGCGATGTAGTCCAGCACTTCCGAAGCGAGGCGGCAGGCCTCGCGCATGCCGGCGATGTCTTCGGCGGACTTGATGGTGATGCTCATGGGCGAATTATCCCATCGGCCCTTTGGGCTTGCAGGGCGCGGGGCTGTGGGCCCGGGCCCGCCCGGTAAAATGGCGGGCTTGCCGGGGCCCCGCCGCTCCGTGCGTCCCTTGCCTCTCCCAGCTTCTCAGGCCGCCACCGTGACCTTGCACAAGATTTCCTTTGCGGGGGGCAATGCCCTCAGCGCCTTCCGTGCCCAGCAACTGCAAAGCGCCCTTGCCGCCATCCACCCGCGGATCAGCGGCGTGGCCGCGCGTTTCGTGCACCTCGTGGCGCTGGATGCCGCCCCCACGCCCGCGCAGCACGAGCGCCTGGCGGCCCTGCTGAACTACGGCGACCCCTACCAGGGCCCCGAGGACGGGTTGCTGCTGGTCGTCACGCCGCGCCTGGGCACGGTCTCGCCCTGGGCGTCCAAGGCCACGGACATCGCACGCAACTGCGGCCTGGACGTGCACCGCGTGGAGCGCATCACCGAATACCGCCTCACGCTCAAGAGCGGCCTGCTCGGCGGCCAGCCGGAGGTCTCGCCCGGGCAGATCGCGCAGATCGCCGCGCTGCTGCACGACCGCATGACCGAGTCCGTGCTGGCCAGCCGCGCCGAGGCCGAGCAGCTCTTCACCGAGCTCGACGCCCAGCCCATGGAGCATGTGGACGTGCTGACCGGCGGCCGCGCGGCGCTGGAGGCCGCCAACCGCCAGTGGGGCCTGGCCCTGGCCGACGACGAGATCGACTACCTCGTGCAGGCCTTCACCGGCCTCCAGCGCAACCCCACCGACGTGGAACTGATGATGTTCGCCCAGGCCAACAGCGAGCACTGCCGCCACAAGATCTTCAACGCCCAGTTCACCATCGACGGCGTGCCGCAGGAGAAGTCCCTGTTCGGCATGATCCGCCACACCGAGCAGGTTTCGCCCCAGCACACCATCGTCGCCTACGCCGACAACGCCTCCATCATGGAAGGCAGTCAGGTCGAGCGATTTGTGGCAAAAATGGGCTCTGACGCCCATGGAATAAGCGCAAGCAGCTACCAAAAAGAGAGCGCTACGCACCATGTGCTGATGAAGGTGGAAACGCACAACCACCCCACGGCGATCTCGCCCTTCCCCGGCGCCTCGACCGGTGCGGGCGGCGAGATCCGCGACGAGGGCGCCACGGGCCGCGGCTCCAAGCCCAAGGCGGGGCTCACGGGCTTTACCGTCTCCAAGCTGTGGGGCGGCTGGAGCGACCAAGCCGGCGGCAAGCCTGCGCACATCGCCAGCCCGCTGCAGATCATGACCGAGGGCCCGCTGGGCGGCGCGGCCTTCAACAACGAGTTCGGGCGGCCCAACCTGGCGGGCTACTTCCGCGAGTACGAGCAGGAAGTGGGCGGCGTGCAGCGCGGCTACCACAAGCCCATCATGATCGCGGGCGGGCTGGGCAGCATCGACGCCACCCTCACGCACAAGATCGCCTTCCCCGCCGGCACGCTGCTGGTGCAGCTCGGCGGCCCGGGCATGCGCATCGGCATGGGCGGCGGCGCCGCCAGTTCCATGGCCACGGGCCAGAACGCGGCCGAGCTGGACTTCGACTCCGTGCAGCGCGGCAACCCCGAGATCGAGCGCCGCGCGCAGGAGGTCATCAACCACTGCTGGGCGCAGGGCGCGGACAACCCCATCCTCGCCATCCACGACGTGGGCGCGGGCGGCCTGTCCAACGCCTTCCCCGAGCTGACCAACGACGCCGGCCGCGGCGCGCGCTTCGACCTGCGCGCCGTGCCGCTCGAGGAATCGGGCCTGGCGCCCAAGGAAATCTGGTCCAACGAAAGCCAGGAGCGCTACGTGCTGGCCATCGCGCCAGCGTCGCTGGAGCGGTTCCGCGCCTTCTGTGAGCGTGAGCGCTGCCCCTTCGCCGTCGTCGGCGTGGCCACCGAGGAGCGCCAACTGGTGCTGGAAGACCCCGCGGCGCAGGCCGCCGACCAGAAATACCCGGTGGACATGCCCATGTCCGTGCTGTTGGGCAAGCCGCCCAAGATGCACCGCGACGTGCAGACCGTGCAGCGTCCTCTGGCGCCCATGGACTTGACCGGCGTGCCGCTGCAAAAGGCCGTGATCGACGTGCTGAGCCACCCCACGGTGGCGAGCAAGCGCTTCCTCATCACCATCGGCGACCGCACCGTGGGCGGCCTCACGCACCGCGACCAGATGGTCGGCCCCTGGCAGGTGCCGGTGGCCGACTGCGCCGTCACCCTGGCCGACTACCAGGGCTTTGCCGGCGAGGCCATGGCCATGGGCGAGCGCACGCCGCTGGCCGCCCTCGATGCCCCGGCCTCGGGCCGCATGGCGGTGGCCGAAGCCATCACCAACCTGCTGGCGGCGCCCATAGCGCTGCCGCGCGTCAAGCTCAGCGCCAACTGGATGGCCGCCTGCGGCGAGAGCGGCGAGGACGCCGACCTGTACGCCACCGTCAAGGCCGTGGGCATGGAACTGTGCCCGCAACTGGGCATCAGCATCCCCGTGGGCAAGGACAGCCTGTCCATGCGCACGCAGTGGAAGGATGGTGACGCGCAGAAGAAGGTCGTCTCGCCCGTGAGCCTGATCGTGAGCAGCTTCGCCACGCTGCAGGACGTGCGCGGCACGCTCACGCCGCAGCTCGACGCCACCGAGGAAGACACCACCCTGGTGCTCATCGACCTGGGCAAGGGCCAGTGCCGCATGGGCGGCAGCATCCTGGGCCAGGTGCTGGACCAGGCGGGCGACACCGTGCCTGACCTGGACGACGCGCAAGACCTGGTGCGCCTGGTGAACGCCGTGAATGCGCTGCGCGCCAAGGGCCAGATCCTGGCCTACCACGACCGCAGCGACGGCGGCCTGCTCGCCGCCGCCGCCGAGATGGCCTTTGCCGGCCACGTGGGCGTGGCGCTGAACGTGGACATGCTGGTCACCGAGGGCGACGGCATCAGCGACAGCCGCATGGACGCGGGCGACGCCAAGAACTGGGCCGCCCAGGTCAACGCGCGGCGCGACGAGCTCACGCTCAAGGCGCTGTTCAACGAGGAACTGGGCGTGCTGCTGCAGGTGCGCACGGCCGAACGCAACGAGGTCATGCAGGTGTTGCGCGCGCACGGCCTCTCCCGCTGGAGCCACTTCGTGGGCAAGACGCGCCCCGCCTCCAGCACCATGGACGTGGGCAAGGGCGAGTTGCAGGTTTGGCGCGACGCCAAGGCCATCTTCAGCGCCCGGCTCGAAGACCTGCACCAGGTCTGGGACGCCGTGAGCTGGAAGATCTGCCAGCAGCGCGACAACCCCGCCTGCGCCGACGCCGAGCACGCGGCCGCAGGCCAGGCGGCCGACCCCGGCCTGCATCTGCACCTCACGTTCGACCCGGCACAGGACGTGGCCGCGCCATTCCTGAACCTCTCCAGGCCCAGGGTAGCCGTGCTGCGCGAGCAGGGCGTGAACTCGCATGTGGAAATGGCCTACGCCTTCACTGCGGCGGGCTTCGAGGCGCACGACGTGCACATGACCGACCTGCAGAGCGGCCGCGCGCGCCTGCAGGACTTCCAGGGCATCGTCGCCTGCGGGGGCTTCAGCTACGGCGACACGCTGGGCGCGGGCATAGGCTGGGCGCGCTCCATCACCTTCAACCCGGTGCTGGCCGAGCAGTTCCAGGGCTTCTTCGCACGCCAGGACACCTTTGGCCTGGGCGTGTGCAACGGCTGCCAGATGTTCGCCGAGCTGGCCGACATCATTCCCGGCGCGCAGGACTGGCCGCGCTTCTCCACCAACCAGAGCGAGCGCTTCGAGGCCCGCCTGTCGCTGGTGGAGGTGCTGGAATCGCCCAGCCTGTTCTTCGCCGGCATGGCCGGGAGCCGCCTGCCCATCGCCGTGGCGCACGGCGAGGGCTACGCCAACTTCAAGTACCGGGGCAAGGCCGACAAGGCCATCGCGGCCATGCGCTTCGTGGACAACGCGGGCGCGCCCACCGAGCAGTACCCGTTCAACCCCAACGGCAGCCCCGGCGGGCTGACGGCGGTGACCACCGCGGACGGCCGCTTCACGGCCATGATGCCGCACCCCGAGCGCGTGTTCCGCAACATCCAGATGAGCTGGACGGACGGCGACCCGTCGCAGTTCAGCCCCTGGATGCGGCTGTGGCGCAATGCGCGCAAGTGGGTCGGCTGAACTTTTCTAGATCTATTCCACTACAAAAACCATAGCTTCCAGCGCTTGATCCACCAGCGCTGGAGGCTATTTTTGTTCATAATCGGCGCTTCCCCCGATTTCAGGAGCCCCCATGGCCGGAGCCAGTCTGCTGACGCTGCTTGACGACATCGCCACCATCCTCGACGACGTGGCTTTGATGACCAAGGTCGCCGCCAAGAAGAGCGCCGCCGTGGCCGACGATGTGGCGGCCATGACCAAGGTGGCCACGCAGAAGACGGCAGGGGTGCTGGGCGACGACCTGGCGCTCAACGCGCAGCAGGTCACGGGCGTGCGGGCCGACCGTGAGCTGCCCGTGGTCTGGGCCGTGGCCAAGGGCTCCCTGGTGAACAAGGCCATCCTGGTGCCGGCGGCGCTGGCCATCAGTGCGTTCGTGCCGGTGCTCATCACGCCGCTGCTGATGCTGGGCGGCGCCTTCCTGTGCTTCGAGGGCGTGGAAAAGCTGGCGCACAAGTTCCTGCACAGCCAGGCCGAGGACGAGGCCGAGCACGAGAGCCACGCGCAGGCCAATGCCAACCCGGCGGTGGACGTGGTGGCGTTCGAGAAGGACAAGATCCAGGGCGCCGTGCGCACCGACTTCATCCTCTCGGCGGAAATCATCGTCATCGCGCTGGGCACGGTCGCGTCCGCGCCCTTCCTGCAGCAGGTGGCGGTGCTGGTGGGCATTGCCGCCCTCATGACGGTGGGCGTCTATGGCCTGGTGGGCGGCATCGTCAAGCTCGATGACCTGGGCCTGTGGCTCAGCCAGAAGACCAGCAGCGCCGCGCAGGCCCTGGGCCGGGGGCTGCTGGCGGCGGCGCCCTGGCTGATGAAGTTCCTCTCGGTGGCCGGCACGGCCGCCATGTTCCTCGTGGGCGGCGGCATTCTGGTGCACGGCATCGCGCCGCTGCACCATGCCATCGAGGCCGCAGGCGCCGCCGTGGCGCAGGGCGCGCTGGGTGGCCTGTGGCAGGCACTGGCCACCAACGGGCTCAATGGCGTGGCCGGCATCGTGGCGGGCGCCCTGGTGCTGGGCGCCGTCACCCTGCTTCAGAAACTGCGCAAGCGCTGAGACAGCGCTGCGCAGTCGGCCACCGGGTCAGGGCAGGGCGGGGTAGTCGGTGTAGCCGTGCGGGCCGGTGCCGCCGTACACGGGGGCGTCGGCAAAGGGCTCGTTCAGCGGCAGGTTGTCGCGGAAGCGGCGCGGCAGGTCGGGCGTGGTGATCATGGCGCGGCCAAACGACACCATGTCGGCGCGGCCGCTGCGCAGGGCGTCGACGGCCATTTCCTTGGTGTAGCCGTTGTTGACCATCCACACGCCGGAATACAGGCGGCGCAGCGCCTCGTAGTCGAACGGGGCGTTGTCGCGCGGGCCGCCGGTGTGGCCTTCGACGACGTGGATGTACACCGGGTGGAGCTTCTCCAGCTCGCGCACCACGTGCTCGAACAGCGGCTGCGGGTTGCTCTCCGACGAGTCGTTGACGGGCGAGACCGGCGAGAGGCGGATGCCCACGCGGTCGGCGCCGATCTCCTGCGTCACGGCGGCCATCACTTCGAGCAGGAAGCGCGCGCGGTTCTCGATGCTGCCGCCGTACGGGTCGGTGCGGTGGTTGGAGCCGTCGCGCAGGAAGGCGTCGATCAGGTAGCCGTGGGCGCCGTGGATTTCCACGCCGTCAAAACCGGCCTCGATGGCGTTGGCGGCGGCCTGGCGGAAGTCGTTCACCACGCCGGCGATCTCGGCCGTCTCCAGCGCGCGCGGCACGGCGCAGTTCACATAGCCCTGGCCCACGATATAGGTCTTGGCCTTGGCAGCGATGGACGAGGGGGCGACCGGTGCCTGCTGGTTGGGCTGGAAGGCGTTGTGCGACATGCGGCCGGTGTGCCAGAGCTGCAGGAAGATCTTGCCGCCCTGGGCGTGCACGGCGTCGGTCACCTGCTTCCAGGCGGCGATCTGCTCGGGCGTGTGGATGCCGGGGGTGTGGGTGTAGCCCTGGGCGGTGGGAGAGATCTGCGTGGCCTCGGCAATGATCAGGCCCACGCTGGCACGCTGGCGGTAGTACTCGACCACCATGTCGGTGGGTTCGAGCGCGTCGTTGGCGCGGCTGCGCGTGAGCGGGGCCATGGCCATGCGGTTGGCAACGTTGATGCGGCCCAGCTTGAGGGGCTGGAATAGGGCGTCGGTGGCGAAGGTTTCTGCGGGGATACCCATGGGGGCTTACTCCTTGGTGGTGGGGGGAATGCCTGCCGCGGGTGCGGCGGGCTGGAACAGGTGGTCGAGCACCAGGGCCATGCTGGTGTGCAGCGGGGCCGTGGATTTCTCGAGCTTCATGCGCAGCAGGGCGCCTTCCCAGGTGTCCCAGACCAGGGCCGAGAGCACGGGGGCGGGCAGGTCGGCGCGGACCTCGCCCGCCGCCTGGGCGCGTTCGATCATGCTGGCCAGGCGCTCGCGCCAGGCCAGTTGCGCCTGCAGCAGGCCTTGGCGGCAGGCCTCGCTGGCCAGGGCCATTTCGGCGGCGAAATTGCCCACCAGGCAGCCGGCCTGCAGCTCCTTGCGCTCGTGGTAGGCCATCATTTCGGCGAACACGTAGCGGATGGCGGCCATGGGCTGGGCGGGCGCGGCGGCCATCATGGCCTCCCAGGAGCGCTGCAGGTGCTCGGCGTACTGCTCGATGATGGCCACGGCAAACACTTCCTTGCTCTCGAAGTGGTTGTAGAACGAACCCTTGGGCACGCCCGCGTGGTCGGTGATGGCCTGGATGCCGGTGGCGTTGTAGCCCTGGCGCGAGAACAGGTCGCGGCCTGCCTGGGTGAGGCGCTGGGGGATGTCGGTCTTGTCTGCGGTGCGGGCCAAGGGGAAATAATATGACCAGTCGTCTTGATATGCAATAGCGGGGAGCGGGGCGGCTGTAACCGAGATGACAGGCCGCTCTGGAAAGCACCCGGCGTGCCGGGATGCGCGGCCGCAAAATCCCCTAAGCCGAATGTGGTTGATATGAATCAACCACTGCGACTAGGGTTAATACCAATGATTGATGCAGGGCAAGAAAGACCACAGTCAAAGTAGGCCTAATGGCTGCACGGGGGGCGTCCCCGTGAAACCTGATTGAAACCACCATGAAAAAGAACTTGCTGGCTGTGGCCGTTCTCTGTGCTCTGACTTCTGGTGCTGCGCTGGCGCAGCAGTCGGAAGGCCCCTGGATGGTGCGTGCCCGCGCCGTGCACCTGGACAGCGCCAACAAGGACAGCACTCCCCTGGGTCTGTCGATCAACAACAAGACCATCCCCGAAGTGGATGTGTCGTATTTCTTCACGCCCAACGTGGCGGCCGAGCTCATCCTCACCGTGCCGCAAAAGCAACGGCTGAGCGCGGGCGGCGCTGCCATCGGCTCGTTCAAGCACCTGCCGCCCACGCTGCTGCTGCAGTACCACTTCAATACCGCCGGCATCAAGCCCTATGTGGGTGCGGGCCTGAACTACACGCGCTTTTCCAGCGTGAAGGCGCCCCCGGGTGTGGACATCGAGCGCAACAGCTTCGGCGCGGCGCTGCAGGTGGGCGTGGACATCCCGCTGCAGAAGAACCTGTACCTGAACTTCGACGTCAAGAAGGTCTTCATCCAGACCGACGTGAGCGCCGCCGGCGCAAAGCTGGGCACGTTCAAGGCCGACCCGGTGCTCGTGGGCGTGGGCCTGGGCTGGCGCTTCTGAGCGACGCCGCTGCGCTCCGCAGCGTTTTTCATCCTCTCCAAGGTACTTGATGGCCGGCGCCGCGTGCGCCGGTCTTTTTTTGTGCGCCGGCTGCGCTCAGTTCACCACGGTCAGGGTGAACGGCCACACATAGGCCTGCAGGGTCACGTACAGGCCCACCAGGCAGGCCAGGGCGATGGAGTGGAAGAACACGTAGCGCAGGATGTCGCCCTCGTGGTCGAACCAGCGCGTGGCGGTCGACGCGACCACGATGGACTGCGCGTCGATCATCTTGCCCATCACGCCGCCCGAGCTGTTGGCCGCGCCCATGAGGTTGGGCGAGAGGCCCAGTTGCTCGGCCGCCACCTTCTGCATGCCGCCGAAGAGCACATTGGAGGCCGTGTCCGAGCCCGTGAGCGCCACGCCCAGCCAGCCCATGAGCGTGCCGAAGAAGGGGTAGAGCACGCCCGTGTTGGCGAACGCCAGGCCCAGCGTGGTGTCGGTGCCCGAGTAGCGCGTGAGCGTGCCCAGCGCCAGCATCAGCACGATGGTGAGCAGCGAGTACTTCACCAGCCACAGCGTCTTGAAGAAGGTGCGCACGATGGCCAGCGGGTTGTACTTCATGACCAGCGCGCTCACGATGGCCGACAGCAGAATGCCCGTGCCGGTGGCCGACAGCAGGTTGAGCGTGTAGACCGCGCCCTCCTTGGTGGGCTTGGCCACCACGGGCGGCACCTTCTCGATCAGGTTGTGCAGGCCCTCAATGGGGAAGGCCGGCGCGAAGAGGCCGTTGAGCCAGGCCTTGACCGCCGGCAGGCCCCAGAGGAACACGAACACCGAGAGGATGATCCAGGGCGTCCAGGCGGCCACCAGCGCCTGCGTGCTGTGGCGCTTGACGGGCTGGGGCGGCTTGGCCTCCGCCGCGCTGGGGTCGTGGCCGCGCAGCGAGGGCGAGGTCCACACCGTCTTGGGCTTCCACACGCGCAGGAAGGCGACCAGGCAGACCATGGAGACGATGGCGGCAATGATGTCCACCAGCTCGGGCCCGATGTAGTTGGACACCAGGAACTGCGGAATGGCGAAGGACACGCCCGTTACCAGGATGGCGGGCCAGATCTCCCACATGCCCTTGCGCCCGGCAAAGGCCCAGATCAGCCAGAACGGCACCATCAGCGAGAAGAACGGCAACTGGCGGCCGATCATGGCCGTCACCTCCATGAGGTCATAGCCGTGCACCTTGGCCAGCGTGATCACCGGCGTGCCCAGGGCGCCAAAGGCCACGGGCGCCGTGTTGGCGATCAGCGAGAGGCCCGAGGCCGCCAGCGGTGAAAAGCCCAGGCCGATGAGGATGGCCGCCGTCACCGCCACGGGGGTGCCGAAGCCCGCCGCGCCCTCGAAAAAGGCGCCGAAACAGAAGGCGATGAGCAGCAACTGGATGCGCCGGTCTTCCGTGATGCCCGAGAGCGAGTCCTGCAGCACGGCAAAGCTCCCGTTCTGCTCGGTGAGCTGGTGCAGGAAGATGATGTTGAGCACGATCCAGCCTATGGGCAGCAGCCCGGTGAAGCCCCCCAGCATGGCCGCACGCCCGGCCATGCCCACCGGCATGCCGTAGACGAAGACGGCCACGAGCAGGGCCGCCGCCAGGCCCATGCCCGCCGCAATGTGCGCCTTGATGTGGAAAAAGCCCAGTGCCGCGAGCATGACCACCACGGGCACGGCCGCCAGCAGGGTGGACAGGAACATGCTGCCGAGCGGGTCGTAGATTTGCTGCCAGGTCATCGAATGTCTCCAAAGTCTTGTGGTGGGGTGCGCCACAGGCCATGCCACTGCTGCGTGCATGCATGCGCCAAGGCACCTGCCGGACTGTAGAAAAACAGGGGCTTGCGTGGTGTGAAATGCCTTCTGCCGATGCGTGAAGGTTTTTCATGCATGCGAAAAATGCATGAAGGCCTGGCTATCCGCCGGTGGTGCGCCGGGGTGTGCAGGTGCCCGGCAAGGCCTGCCCGGGCCGCAGGAGCATCAGGCCAGCACGATGCGGTTGCGGCCTTCGGTCTTGGCGCGGTAGAGGGCCTCGTCGGCGCGGCGCAGCAGCGTCTCCGGGCTGTCGTTGCTGCCGGGCAACAGGCTGGCGACGCCTATGCTCAGCGTGACCTCGCCCAGGGGCGATTCAGGGTGCGTGATGCGCAGGGCATGCAGTTCCGACTGGATCTTGTGGCCGATCTCCACGACGCCGGCCCCATCGGTTCCCGGCGCGAGGAAGGCGAATTCCTCCCCGCCATAGCGGGCGACCAGATCGGTCGTGCGGTGCACGCTGCGCGCCAGGATGCGGGCAATGCCGCGCAGGCATTCGTCGCCCGCCAGGTGGCCCAGGCGGTCGTTGAAGGGCTTGAACCAGTCCACGTCGAGCAGGGCCAGCGTCAGCGGCTGGCACGAGCGGCGCGCGCGCTGCCACTCGCTTTGCAGCACTTCGTCGAGGTGGCGGCGGTTGGCGATACCGGTCAGGCCATCGGTCATGCTCAGGGCGGCGAGCTGGCGGTTGGCCACCTGCAGGGCGCTGGTGCGCTCCTGCACGCGCTGCTCCAGTTGCTGCTCGGACTGGCGCAGGCTTTCGATGAGCTCGTTCTGCGTGGCCAGCAGCTTCTTCTGCATGGCCGAGCGCTCGCGCCGCATCTGGTTGAAGCGATCGGCCAGGGCAAAGGCCAGCAGCACCATTTCCAGGGCCGATCCGACCTGCATGGCATTGTCCGTCAGCCCATTGGTGGGCAGCAGGCCCATGGCACGCGCGGCATTGGTGATGGCGCCCAGCGCAAGCAGCAAAAAGGCCGTCATGAAGAAATAGGCCGTGCGCTGGCGCCGCCACACGCCCCGCAGGCCCACGGCCACACCGACCAGCACGGCGCCCAGGTACAGCACGGCAGCGGTCTGGATGAAGGTCTGGCCCGTGAACAGGAACACCAGCGGGCTGACCACGAAAAACACCACCAGAGCGCCCAGCGCGCGGTCCCAGCGCGCCAGGGTGTGCGCGGTATCGAGCATGTGGCGCATGAACTGCAGCCCGGCGGCGATGGCCAGCGAGTAGCCGAAGGTGGACGCCAGATCCGACGCCAGGGGGGCATCCAGGCGCAAAAATTCTTTCACCAGGCCGTTTTGCGCCGCCACCGCAAAAGCGGTAAAGAAAGCAAAACACACGTAGAAGAGGTAGATGCGCTCGCGCATCCAGGTGAAGATCAGCAGATTGAACAGCACCATGGCCGTGGCCATGCCCAGGTACCAGGCCTGCACGATGTAGTCGCTGCGTTCGTGGGCATGGAAGGCGCCGGGCTCCCACAGGTGCAGCGGCACGATGAAGGCCGTGAGGGATTGCACGCGCAGGTAGTACGTGCGCTCGGAGCGCGCCTCCAACTGCAGCGGGAAAACGAAATAGCGGTGCGCGTAGGGGCGCGAGGCAAAGGGCGTGGCACCGCCGGTGACCACGCTGTGCACGCTGCCGTCCGCGTCCACGCTGTACAGCGCGACGTGCGACAGGCGCGCATAGGCCACTTCGAGCAGGCGGTCGATGGGCGCATCGCCCGGGTGGGCCAGGGTGATGCGAAACCACCAGGCCGAGGGCGTGATGCCGAAGTTGAAACCATCGGTCCCCGCCAGGCCGGCGGAAAAGCGAGCGGCCTGGGCGGGCTCGCGCACCTCAGCGAGTGTGAGCCGCCCGCCCCGGTCTTCCAGCGCCTCGACCCAGGGCGCCAGCAGCAGCGGCGCCTGGCCCGCCGCCCCGCGGGCATCCACGGGCGCTGCGCGCGCGGGCAGCGCGCAGGCCAGGGCCAGGAGCCAGGCCAGCCAGGACCACAGCGCTGGCAGAGATGGCCGCTGAAGCATGCGTGGCGCGCGCAGGTGGCTGGTTCAGACCTTTTCCAGCGCCTGGACCAGGTCGGCCTGCAAGTCCTTGATGTTCTCTATGCCAATGGACAGGCGCACCATGTTTTCGCTCACGCCGGCCTTGGCGAGCTCTTCCGGGTTGAGCTGGCGGTGCGTGGTCGAGGCCGGGTGCGTGGCCAGGGACTTGGCGTCGCCGATGTTGACCAGGCGGGTGAACAGTTGCAGCGCGTCCAGGAAGCGGGCGCCAGCGGCGCGCGGGTCGGCGTCGCTGCTCTTGAGGCCGAAGCTCAGGATGCCCGAGGCGCGGCCGCCCAGCAGGCGCTGTGCCACGGCGTGGTCGGGGTGGTCGCTCAAGCCGGCGTAGCGCACCCATTCCACCTTGGGGTGGGTTTGCAGGAACCGGGCCAGCGCCAGCGAGTTGTCGCAGATGCGGTCCATGCGCAGCGGCAGGGTCTCTATGCCCTGCAGCGTGAGCCAGGCGTTGAACGGCGAGAGCGCTGCGCCCATGTTGCGCAGCGGCACCACGCGCGCGCGGGCGATGTAGGCGGCCGGGCCCAGGGCCTCGGTGTAGACCACGCCGTGGTAGCTCACGTCGGGCTCGTTCAGGCGCTTGAAGCGCTCCTTGTGCTGGGCCCAGGGGAACTTGCCGCTGTCGACGATGATGCCGCCGATGCTGTTGCCGTGGCCGTTCATGTATTTGGTGAGCGCGTGCACCACGATGTCGGCGCCGTGCTCGATGGGGCGGCACAGGTAGGGGCTGGGCACGGTGTTGTCCACGATCAGCGGCACGCCGTGGTCGTGCGCCACTTTCGCCAGCGCGGCGATGTCGGTCACGTTGCCCAGCGGGTTGCCGATGGATTCGCAGAACACGGCCTTGGTGCGCGCGTCGATGAGCCTGGCGAAGCTGGCCGGGTCGCGCGGGTCGGCAAAGCGCACCTCGATGCCTTGCTGCGGAAAGGTGTGGGCGAACAGGTTGTAGGTACCGCCGTAGAGCGTGCTGGCCGAGATGATGTTGTCACCGGTTTCGGCGATGGTCTGGATGGCCGCCGTGATGGCCGCCATGCCCGAGGCCATGGCCAGCGCGGCGACGCCGCCTTCCAGCGCCGCGACGCGCTTTTCCAGCACGTCGGTGGTGGGGTTCATGATGCGGGTGTAGATGTTGCCCGGCACCTTCAGGTCGAACAGGTCGGCGCCGTGCTGGGCGCTGTCGAAGGAATAGGCCACCGTCTGGTAGAGCGGCACGGCAACGGCGTGCGTGGTGGGCTCGGGCGTGTAGCCGCCATGGACGGCCAGGGTTTCGAATTGCATGGATGAAATTCCCTCAGTGTGTGAATGCGCCTGGACCCTGCCAGTGGCAGGCCCAGGCCGCATTGTGCATGGCGCGGACGGCGAGGGCTTCGAATCATTGGTCATGTGCTTATGGGGCACAGGGCCTGCGCGGTCCCCGCGGCGCATCCCTGGCGCTGCGCGGTGTTGCGACCGGCGCGCGCAGCTAGCGCGTGAATGCTGCAAATTGTAATAAGGCGGTCTGCGGGCCGTTGGTGTTAGCCACGCACGCAGGTGTCATTTGCTATTAAAAATATAGCTACTAGCGCTTTTCTGGTAAGCGATGGAGCCCATTTTTGCTTGAAATTCTGAGGGGTTCAGTGCGCGGCCTGCGGGCGCGCGCGGTAGAAGGTCAGCGGCTGCGCCTGGTTCAGCACTTGGCGCTTGATCTTGCCCACCACGTGCATTTCGCAGGGCTTGCAGTCGAAGCGCAGGGTGAGTTTTTCCTTGCCGTTGATGAGCTGCAGCGGCTCGGCACGGATGGTGCCCTGCACACCCGTCACGCCCTTGGCCTGCTTGGGACACAGGCTCATGGAGTAGCGCACGCAGTGCTTGGTGATCATGAGGCTGACCTCGCCTTCCTCCTCGTGGCTTTCGTAGGCGGCGTCTATCACCTGCACGCCGTGGCGCGCGTAGAAGTCGCGCGCCTTGTGATTGAACACGTTGGCCAGGTAGGAGAGCGTGTCCTCGGGGTAGGGCACGGGCGGCTCGACGGGCGTGGCGCGCGGCAGGCGCGCCAGGCCGGCGGCGCGGGCAGCTTCCAGCGCGGCGAGGGCATCGCGGCGCAGCGCGTTGAGGCTGGAGGCGGGCACGAACCAGGGCTGCGAGAGCTGCAGCGCGATGTCGTGCACGGCAAAGAGGCTGGCACCGAAGCGCCCGAGCTGCTCGCGCAGGCTGGCCTCTGCCTTGGCGGCATCCTGAGCCGCCTCATGGGGCAGGGCGGCCTGGGCCGTGCCGGTGAAGCCGTCCTCGTCGGTCAGCGTGAGGGCGAAGCCGTCAGCCGTCTCGGCCAACTGCGCCCACAGGCCGATGCGCCGGTCGCTGGATTTCTTCTCCAGCGTGCGCACCCAGTCCATGTCGCGGTTGCGATTGACCTCAGTGCCCTTGCGCAGGTCCTTGAAACCCTCCATTGGGTCCTTGGGGAACACGCGCCACTGCCGGCCGCCGCGCGGCGACACGGGCTCGGCGCGGTTGATCTGCAGGCCCACCAGCTCTTTCTGCAGGTCGTAGTAGCACAGGCCGTCGCCGTTGTGCAGCACGGTGGCAGGGTCGCTCATTTCCAGCTCGACGAAGTTGGGCCCCAGCTTGGTCACCCAGCCGATGGCCTGGCCCGGGTTCTTGGGCGTGTCGAAGGCGCCGATGTCTTCCTTGCGGCCGTTGACGAAGTAGTCGGTGAACTCGCGGTTGAAGTTCTGCAGCGGGTCGGGCGTGAAGGTGAAGGTGGTGCGGCCGCTCGATGCGCGCGCCAGCGGGTCGGCCGAGGCCTCGCGCTCGTCGAGGATCTCGTCGAGCAGCCTGCGGTAGTGGGCGGTGATGTTCTTCACGTAGCCCATGTCCTTGTAGCGGCCCTCGATCTTGAAGCTGCGCACGCCGGCGGCTATCAGAGCCCGCAGGTTGTCGCTCTGGTTGTTGTCCTTCATCGAGAGCACATGCTTGTCGTGTGCAACGATGCGGCCCTGGGCGTCCGTCACCTGGTAAGGCAGGCGGCAGGCCTGGCTGCAGTCGCCCCGGTTGGCGCTGCGGCCGGTCTGGGCGTGGCTGATGTAGCACTGGCCGCTGTAGGCCACGCACAGCGCGCCGTGGATGAAGAACTCGATGGCGCAGCGCTGCGGGTCGGTCGCGGCGCGCACGGCGGCGATCTGCTGCACGGTGAGCTCGCGCGCCAGCACGATCTGCGACAGGCCGGCGTCCTGCAGGAAGCGCGCCTTCTCGGGCGTGCGGATGTCGGTCTGGGTGCTGGCGTGCAGTTGGATGGGGGGCAGGTCCAGTTCCAGCAGGCCCATGTCCTGGATGATGAGCGCATCAGCTCCGGCGTTGTAGACCTGCCAGGCCATCTGGCGCGCACCCTCCAGTTCGTCGTCGCGCAGGATGGTGTTGAGCGTGATGAACACGCGGCTGTGGAAGCGGTGGGCGTGGGCGATCAGGCGTTCCAGGTCGCGGATGTCGTTGCCCGCCCCGGCGCGCGCGCCGAAGGCCGGGCCGCCGATGTAGACGGCATCGGCGCCATGGTTGACGGCCTCGATGCCGATGGCGACATCGCGCGCGGGAGAGAGCAGTTCGATCTGGTGGGGCAGCAGGGACATGGGGCGGGATTATCCTGTGCCCCTGCAGCGCCCGCTGGCGGGCGGCTTTAGCCGAGCGAGGCCATGGCCTCGCCCATGCGGATGGGACGGCCAGGCGCCCAGTCCGCTGCAAAGGCCAGCGCGCCTGGCGGAAGCAGCAGCACCACCGTGGAGCCCAGGAGGAAGCGCCCCATCTCCTCGCCCTGGCGCAGGACGATGTGCTGGCCGGCGTAATCCCAGTGGCGCAACTGCCCGGGGCGCGGCGGGTTGACCGTGCCATGCCATACGGTCGCCATGCTGCCCACGATGGTGGCGCCCACCAGCACCAGCACGAACGGCCCCCGATCGCCCTCGAACACGCAGACCACGCGCTCGTTGCGCGCGAACAGCCCCGGCACGCCGCGCGCCGTGGTCGGATTCACGGAAAAGAGCGCGCCGGGCACATACACCATGCGCAGCAGCCGCCCCGTGCAGGGCATGTGGATGCGGTGGTAGTCGCGCGGGCTCAGGTACAGCGTGGCAAAGTGCCCTTGCTGGAAGGCCGCCGCCAGTTGCGCATCGCCGCCGACCAGGGCCGTGGCCGAGTAGTGGTGTCCCTTGGCCTGGAAGATCTGCCCGTTCTCTATGGGTCCGCACTGGCTGATGGCGCCGTCCACCGGGCACACCAGGTCGGCCTGGGCGAGCGGGCGCGCACCATCCCGCAAGGGGCGGGTGAAGAATTCGTTGAAGCTGGCGTAGCTCGCCGGATCGGGGTTGGCGGCTTCGGACATGTCCACGCCGTAGCGCTGCACGAAGCGGCGGATCAGTGCCGTGGTGAGTGCCCCGGCACGCGCCGAGGCAATGCGCCCGGCGGCGGCGGTCAGGGCCTGCTTGGGCAGCAGGTATTGCGGCAATACGGCAAGGCGGTCGGACAAGGGCAGACTCGTAGGGAGTGTAGGGAGCGCGCCATTCTATCGGTGCGTGCACCAGGGCCGCATCGCAGTACAATAAGCGCGCTCCAACAGCGCGTTGCCTGTTGTTTCGGAGCCGTCTCTCCCGGCATTCGTTCTGAATTGCGCCCCGGGTGCAGCGAACCCCACAGCCCGCAATGCTTCTGCCACCCGGCCTGGCAGGTCCGGCGTGGTTTGCCGTGGGAACCCTACGCAAGATACAGGCGCTGTTGACGGATCGCATCCACATTCAGAGATTGACAACATGGCAAAGGAAGAACTCATTGAAATGCAGGGCAGCGTGACGGAAGTGCTGCCCGACTCGCGCTTTCGCGTGACGCTGGACAACGGTCACCAGCTCATCGCCTACACGGGCGGCAAGATGCGCAAGCACCATATCCGCATCCTGGCGGGCGACAAGGTGTCGCTCGAACTCTCACCCTACGATCTGACCAAGGGCCGCATCATCTTCCGCCACCTGGCAGGCCGCGGCCCGGGCCCGGGCGGAGCAGGCTCCACGTCCGGCCGCTGACGCCGCATGCCCTAGCCCGGGGCGCAGCGGCAAAATATCGTGCCGCTTGCCCGGGGAGGGTGCGCTGGCCGGGTTAGAATGCCAGCTGTCGGAGCGTAGCGCAGCCTGGTAGCGCATCTGCTTTGGGAGCAGAGGGTCGCGAGTTCGAATCCCGCCGCTCCGACCACCATGAAAAAGGCCTGCAGAGGTGTCTCTGCAGGCCTTTTGTTTTTGGCCCGATGCCTTCGTCCGGGCGGCGGGACCCGCTGCCCGGACGGTGTTGCAGAATCGGCTCTTCGAGGAGAAGCAATCGTGGAATGCTGCAAGTGTGTGACGCCGCAGGAGCACCGTCCTGCCATGGACATCTGATGCTCGCCGCACGTCTTGGCACCGGTGCGCGTGCGGATGGCGTGGATGCCCTGCGGGGGCTGGCCATGGTGTGGATGACGGTGTTCCACTTCTGCTTCGATCTGAGCCATTTCCGCTACTGGCCGCAGGATTTTCTGCACGATCCGTTCTGGACGCTGCAGCGCACCGCCATCGTGAGCCTGTTCCTGTTCTGCGCCGGCCTGGGGCAGGCGCTGGCACTGGAGCAGGCGCAGGGCTGGCGGCGCTTTGGCCGGCGCTGGCTGCAGATTGCGGCCTGCGCGCTGCTGGTGTCGCTGGGGTCCTGGCTCATGTTTCCGCGCAGCTACATCCATTTCGGGGTGCTGCACGGCATGGCGGTGATGCTGGTGCTGGCGCGGCTTTCGGCGCCCTGGGGGCGCTGGCTGTGGGCCGCGGGCGCAGCCGCGCTGGCCTTGCCCGTGCTCGCGCAGTGGGCCCTGGCGGGGCCGCTGGCGGATATGGCGCCGGTTTTTCAGGGCAAGGCGCTGAACTGGCTGGGCCTGGTGGCGCGCAAACCCTACACCGAGGACTACGTGCCCGTGCTGCCCTGGCTGGGCGTGATGTGGTGGGGCCTGGCCGCCGGCCAGTGGCTGCTGCGCCGTCACAGCGCCTGGCTGCAGCGCCCGGTGCCCCGGGCTGCGCGCCCCCTGGCCGTGCTGGGGCGCTGGAGCCTGAGCTACTACATGCTGCACCAGCCGGTGATGATCGGCCTGCTGCTGGCCGCCGGCTGGCTGCTGGGGCAGCAGCGCTGAGGCCGCAACGAAAAAACGCGGCACAGGCCGCGTTTTTTCGGGGGGCAAGGGTGCTTACTCGACCTTGGCCTTGGCGCGCAGGTCTTCCTGGAACTTGGCGAGCTTTTGCTGCTGCAGTTGCTGCGAGACTTGGGGCTTGACGTCTTCGAGCTTGGGCAACTGGGCTTCGCGCACGTCGTCCAGGCGGATGATGTGCCAGCCGAACTGGCTCTTGACGGGCGCCGAGGTCTTGCCCTTCTCGAGCTTGACCATGGCTTCGGTGAACTCGGGCACGTAGCTGCCGGGGGCTGCCCAGTCCAGGTTGCCGCCCTGGGCGCCGGATCCGGGATCCTTGGACTTCTTCTTGGCGATGTCCTCGAACTTGCCGCCCTTCTTGATCTCGGCGAGGATGGCCTTGGCCTCTTCTTCCTTCTCGACCAGGATGTGGCTGGCCTTGTATTCCTTGCCGCTGTTGGCGGCGACGAACTTGTCGTACTCGGCCTTGATTTCCTCGTCGGAGACGGGGTTCTTCTTCTGCTCGTCGGCAAACAGCTCGCGGATCAGGATGGTCTGGCGGGCCAGCTCCATCTGGGCCTTGTAGTCGGGCGAGGCCTCCAGGCCGCGGCGCTGGGCTTCCTGCAGGAAGATCTCGCGCGCGATGACCTCTTCCTTGATCTGGCCTTCCATTTCGGGCGTGACCTTGCGGCCCGAGCGCTCGACCTGCTGCTTGAGCGTTTCAGCGCGTTCCTTGGGAACGGGTTTGCCATTGACGATGGCGAGGTTCTGGGCGTGCACGGGCAGGGCCATGGCGCCGGTCAGGGCTGCGGCCACGAGGCCGGACAGGAGCTGTTTTTTCATTCGGTATCCGTGGACAAGAGAGAGGGGGTCAGAGAATCTCAATGGCAATGGCGTGCGCACCACGGTCAATGAAATCTTGCAGCGCATCATACACAAGGCGGTGCTGGCGCACGCGCGGCAAACCGGTAAACAAAGGTGAGGCGATGCGCACGCGGAAATGCGTGCCAAAACCCGTGCCATTGGCGCCGGGATGGCCTTCGTGCTGCCAGCTTTCATCGAGTACCTGCACGGCAGAGGGTTGGAGCTTTTCCTGCAGTGCGCGTTCCATGGCGGGGGCGGTGACGGCGTGGTCGGTCATGCCAGGGGATCCTTTGCGTTGTCCGGGGTGTCCTTGATGTAGCGGCTCAGGTACAAGGCCTGGGCCACGACGAAGACCAGCATCAGCCCCAGGCCGCCGAACAGCTTGAAGTTGACCCAGGTGTCGGTGTCGAATTCATAGGCCACCCAGAGGTTGAGCGCGCCCATGATGGCGAAGAACAGGATCCAGCTCCAGTTCATGGCGCGCCAGGCGGGCTCGGGCAGCTCCATCTGGCTGCCCATGAGGCGCTGGATCAGGTTCTTGCGGAACACGAGCTGGCCCACGAGCAGGGCGCCACCCATCAGCCAGTAGAGCACGGTGGGCTTCCATTTGATGAAGGTCTCGCTGTGCGCCAGCAGCGTGGCGCCGCCGAAGACCACGATCACGCCCAGGCTGAGCCACTGCATGGGTTCGATGCGGCCATGGTGCAGGCGCAGCCAGACCATCTGCACCACGGTGGCGGCGATGGCCACGCCCGTGGCCACGTAAATGCCCCAGAACTTGAAGGCGACGAAGAACAGCAGGATGGGAAAGAAGTCGATCAGCAGTTTCATGGGGTTTCCGGGGTGAAGTCCAGTGCAGCGGAGTTCATGCAGTAGCGCAGGCCCGTGGGGGCCGGGCCGTCGGGGAAGACGTGGCCCAGGTGCGCGCCGCATTGTGCACAAACGGTCTCGGTGCGCAGCATGCCATGGCTGCGGTCGGTGTGTTCGGCAATGGCCCCGGGCACGGCCTGCGAGAAGCTGGGCCAGCCGCAGCCGGCGTCGAACTTGGTGGCGGAATCGAACAGCTTGCTGCCGCAGCAGATGCAGTGGTAGCTGCCGTGGGCCCAATGGCCCTCGTAGCGGCCGGTGAAGGGGCGCTCGGTGGCGGCGCGGCGCGTGACCTCGAAGGCGCCGGGCTCGGCGTTCTTGCTGCGCAGCAGGTCTTGCCACTCGGCGTCGGATGTGGGAATGCGAGGGGTCATGATGAGCAACTGATGGACAGGTGGGCCGCCCAGTCGGGCGGAAAACCGGTGCGCGCCTCGTGGCCGGGGTGCTCCTCGCAGGGGCGCTGCAACAGGTGTTGGAGCGTGTGCAGCTCGGAAAAATCCCCTTGCTGCGCAGCGCGGATGGCCTGTTCCGCGAGGTGGTTGCGCAGCACGATGGCGGGGTTGTTCTTGAGCATCAAATCGGCGTCTGGCGCTTTTCCAGCAAGCGCGGCGTGCTCCTTGAATAATAGCAGCCAGCGGTCCAGGCGTGCGCGGTCGGCGAACAGGTCGCGCACGGGCTCGAAGTTTGCGTCCGCGACGGCGTGCGACAGGCGGCGCCAGAAGATGGGGTAGTCCACGGCATGGTCGGCCAGCAGGTGCAGGATGCCGTCGATCACCGCGCTGTCGCCCGCGTGCGCGGCGCCCAGGCCCAGCTTGGCGCGCATGCGCTGCATGAAGTGCTGCGGGTACGGCGTGCGGTAGGACTCCAGCGCACCCATGGCGATGGCCGGGTCGCCGATCAGCGGCTGCAGGGCCTGGCCCAGGCGGTACAGGTTCCACAGCACCACGCCGGGTTGCTGCTCATAGGCATAGCGCCCCTGGCGGTCGCTGTGGTTGCAGATGTGGCCGGGGTCGAAATGGTCCAGGAACTGGAAGGGCCCGTAGTCGATGGTCAGGCCCAGAATGCTCATGTTGTCGGTGTTGAGCACGCCGTGGCAAAAGCCCACGGCCTGCCACTGCGCCACCAGGGCGGCGCTGCGCTCGCTCACCGCCTGCAGCAGCGCCGCGTAGCGGTTGCCCGCGTGGCCGCCGCAGTCGGCCCCGTCCGCGCACTCGGGGTAGAAGCGCGCGATCACGTAGTCGGCCAGTTGCCGCAGTTCGTCGAACTGGCCGCGCGCCGCGAAATGCTCGAAATGGCCGAAGCGGATGAAGCTGGGCGCCACGCGCGTGACCACGGCGGCGGTCTCCACCGTCTCGCGCTGCACCGGCTCGGGCGAGCCGCAGAGGTACAGCGCCCGCGTGGTGGGGATGCCCAGAGCGTGCATGGCCTCGCTGCACAGGAACTCGCGGATGCTCGAGCGCAGCACCGCGCGCCCGTCGCCCATGCGCGAGTAGGGCGTGAGCCCGCTGCCCTTGAGCTGGATTTCCTGCGGTCCGTGCGCCGTTTGCACCTCTCCCAGCAGCAGCGCGCGGCCGTCGCCGAGCTGGCCGGCCCAGACGCCGAACTGGTGCCCGCTGTAGACGCTGGCCAGCGGCTCGCCGCCCAGGGGCAGGGCGTTGCCGCTGAAAAGCCGCAGCGCCTCGTCCGACTGCAGCCAGGCCGCAGGCAGGCCCAGTTGCTGCGCCACCGCGGGACTGCTGGCCACGTGGCAGGGCGCGGGCAGGGGCCGGGGGGGCAGGCACGTGTGGAACGCCGGCCCCAGTGCGGCAAAGCTGTTGCTCCAGGACAGGCCGGTGTCCACGGTGGGCAGTGGGGAGGAGGGCGCAAGCATCGCGGCATTGTCCCGCAGGGCCGCAATGCGCACGCGGCGCAGGGCTATCCGGTGGCGGGCGGGGTGGCTGCGGCGGGCGCCGCCTCGGCCGGGGCTGCGAGCAGACGCTGGCGGTACTGCCCCGGCGGCATGCCGAACCAGCGCTTGCAGGCGCGGAACAGGTTGCTGGTGTCGGAAAAACCGAGGCGGTCGGCCACGTCGGCGATGCTGTGGCGCTCGTTGGCAAGGTACTGGAGCGCCAGCTCGCGACGCGTGTCGTCCAGCAACTGCTGGTAGCACACGGATTCAGCCTGCAGACGCCGCTGCAGGGTGCGGTCCGTCAGGTGCAGGCGGGCCGCCACGTCTTCGCGGCGCGGCTCGCCCAGGTGCAGGATGCGGGCGATCTCGGTGCGCACGCGCGTGCTCGCCAGCGTCTGGCCCAGCAGATCCAGCTCGGTCTCCACCAGGCGTTCGTGCAGCGCCCAGAGGCTGGGGTTGTGCGTGGGTATGGGGGCCCGCAGGTCGGCATCGGAGAGCAGGAAGCGGTTGGCTGGCTGGCCAAAGCGCGGCAGCAGGCCGAAGGCCTCGCGGTAGCGCGTCTCGTGTGCCACGGGGGGCGGGGTGACGAGCTCCACGGCCAGGGGCATGAGCTCGCGGCGTGTGAGCCAGTTGCACAGCGTGAGCAGGGTGAGCACCGCGTATTCCACGCGCTGGCGCGGGATGGGCCGCGTGGCGCCGATGTGGCTCAGCACCAGCCAGTGGCCGCGCGGGTCGCTTCGCAGGGCAAAGGTGGTGGCATCCGAGATCACGGCCATCTGGCGCTCGAGCTGGCGAAAACCCGTCAGCAGATCCGGGCCGGACGCGAGCGCGTAGCCCACGAGATCGACGTTGCCAAAGCGCGCCGTGAGGTTCCGGTCCAGGCCCAGCGCGCCATGGCCGCAGCGGGCCACGGCCAGTTCCCACAGCAGGCTCACGCGGTCCACGTCCACGCGGGTGTGGGCCTGCTGCAGGGCCTGCAGGTCGATGCCGGCCTCGGCGCACAGCTCCGCCGCGGGCAGGCCTTCGGCGGCAAACATGTCGGCGACGCCGCGCACCCAGGCGGCGGAACTCGTGCGCGGTGTCACGCAGGGCCTCCGGCATCAGGGAGAACACTAGGTTGGCGCTCTGAAGTCACTGTTTTGGCACTGTTGCGATAGCGGCAAATGGTGGCGGGGTTCGCACAATCGGCGGCGCGGCCGGACGCACAGCGCGTGCGGCCCCTCGGCAGGGGGCCGGGCATTCCACAAAAAACCCCGAGGAGACAAACATGGCTGATTATCTTTGGTGTGGGCGCCGCATGCTTGCCATGCTGGCCGCCGTTCTGGCTGCCGGGTGCGCGAGCACCGGCACGCCGCAGGCACAGCCCGAAGTGCGTGCCACCCGCTACGGCCTGGTGCGCGGCGTGGACGACAGCGCCGCCAGCGGCACCTATGCCTGGAAGGGCATCCCCTTTGCCCGGCCGCCCGTGGGCGATCTGCGCTGGCAGCCGCCCGTGGAGCCCGCGGCATGGCAGGGGGAGCGCGATGCCACGCGCTTTGGCAACGCCTGCCTGCAGATGGGGCGCATCTACGGCCCGGGCGCGAACAACCGCTTCGACGACAGCATCGCCCAGACGCTCAACACCCCCGTGGGCAGCGAGGATTGTCTGACACTCAACATCTGGCGTCCGGCGAATGCGCAGGGCCGGCTGCCCGTGCTGCTGTTCCTGCACGGGGGCAGCGCCATCTCGGGCTACACCGCCGACCCCGTGTACGACGGCGCGGCGCTGGCGCGCACCGCCCAGGCGGTGGTGGTCACGGCCAACTACCGGCTCGATGTGCTGGGCTTTCTGCACCTGCCCGCGCTGCATGCACACAGCCAGCCTGCCACCGGCAACTATGCGCTGCTGGACCATCTCCAGGCGCTGCGCTTCATCCAGGGCAATATCGAGCGCTTCGGCGGCGACCCGGGCAATGTGACGCTGATGGGGCAGTCCGCCGGCGCCATCAATGTCCTGGCGCTGCTGACCGTGCCCCAGGCCGCCGGCTTGTTCCACAAGCTCGTGGCCGTGAGCGGCGGCCTGTCGCTGCTGGCCAATCTGCCCCCGGGCAGCATTCCCACGCTGAACCCCGCTGCCAAGTATGCGGCCCAGGCCGCGGGGCTGCTGGCGCACCTGGCGCTGGCCGACGGGCTGGCGGGCGACCTGGAGAAAGCCCAGGCCCTGGTCGCGGGCTGGACACCCGCGCACCAGGCCCGCTACCTGCGCAGCAAGGACGGGCGCGTGATCCTGCAGACGCTGGCGGCGCACAAGCTCACCGGCTCCGGGCCCATTCCCGATGGCGTGCTCCTGCCCGCCGACCCCATGGGCGCCATTGCTGCCGGCCGCTACCACAAGGTGCCGGTGCTCACGGGCTATACGAAGGACGAGGGCAAGCTGTTCGCTCCCTTCCTGGCCCTGCTGGGCGGCAAGCCGGGCATGAAGATCGGCGACGCCGAGCGCTTTGCCATGATGCAGCGCTTCGACCCCGATGCGCCTGCCACGCTCACGGCGGGTGACATCCTCGACGCCTCCTACCTGCCGGTGTCGGCGCCGGGCACGGGCTACGACGCGCGCACGCGGCTTCTGGCCAGCCGCTTCTTCGACGTCAGCCGCGACAACCTGCTCAATACCTTGCGCGGCCAGCAGAAAGAGGTGTGGAGCTACCGCTTCGACTGGGCCCAGCAGCCCGCGCCCTGGAACGAGGTGTATGGCGCTGCGCATGCCTTTGACCTGCCCTTCCTGTTCGGCAACTTCGGCCCCTCGGTGTTTGCCCGTGCGAGCAACAGCCGGGCCAACGAGCCGGGCCGGCTGGCGCTGTCGCAGGCCATGATGCAAAGCCTGCGCGCCTTCGCGCACACCGGCCAGCCGGGCCACGCCGGCCTGGGCCAGGCCTGGGAGCCCTGGCCGCGGAAATGGGTGTTCGATGCGGGCCTGTCCGATCTGCGCCTGCGCGCGGAGTGAGCCCATGCAGCACGGCAAGGGTCAGGCCGTGGTCGCCGCCGCCAGGTGGGCGTTGAGCGCGGCGTCGTCCACGATCGCCACGCCGCCGAAGTCCAGCGTCACGATGCCCTGCGCCTCCAGGGCGCGCAGGGTGCGGTTGACCGTCTGGCGCGACAGCCCCGCCAGTTGCCCGAGCTCCTCCTGGGTCAGCTTGAGCCGGCGCGTGCTGCGCCAGAACAGGCGGCTCAGGGTCAGCGCGACGCGGTGCTCGGGCGTGCGGATGCGGCCGGCCTCGATGATGGCCATGGCCTGGCCCAGGCGCAGGTTCAGGTGCTGGGCCAGGTACTGGTTGAAAGCCAGGCTCTGCGCCTGCAGCGTGTGGAACAGCGGCAGCGGCAGGCACAGCAACTGGGTGGGGCGCAGCGCCACCACCTCGTACCGCAGGGCTTCGGCCTTCATGGCCGTGCCTTCGCCGAACCACTCGCCGGCAGGGATGCCGATGAAGGCCGAGGCGCGCGCCTTGCGCGCTGCGGTGCGCAGCATGACCAGGCCGCCGAGCACGGCATGCCAGCCTTGTGCGGGCGAGCCCAGGGGGAGCATGACCTCGCCCTTGGCCCCTTCGGTGACCTGCACCCCCGTGCGCACCGCGTGCTGCAGGGACTCGGGCAGGCTGGCAAACCAGGCTTGGGTGCTGATGAAGCGCTCGGCAGGATCGGATACGCAGAACATGGGCCGATTTTGCAATGCCGCTGCGCACATTTCCGGGATAACCCGCGCCAATTGTCCGGTGGACGACAGGAGTTGGCAGGCCGCTGGCGTGCCGGGACACTTCGGGCTCCTCCCTGCACAGGAGCCGACAGGAAAGCAAACATGATGTGGAACAAAAGGACATTCTTGGGTGGCTTGGGCGCCGTGGCGCTGGCGCCGTGGTCCCTGGCCCGGGCTGCGCAAGGCGTGAGCGACGCCGAGATCGTGCTTGGCCAGTCGCTGGACCTGAGCGGGCCGCTGGCCGCCATGGCGCCCGACATCGTGAACGCCACCCAGGTGTTCTTCGACGCGGTGAATGCCCAGGGCGGCATCCAGGGTCGGCGCGTGCGCCTGGTGACGCTGGACGACGGCTACAAGCTCGACAACACGGTGACAAACGTGGAGCGCATGATTGCCGAGACCGACGTGTTTGCGCTGTGCAATCTCACGGGAACGGCCAACGTGGCGGCCATACTGCCCCGGCTGGCCAAGGAAAGCCCGCCCGTGCCGCTGATTGCGCCGTTCACGGGCGCCGGTCTGCTGCGCGAGCCCGCCCTGGACCATGTGTTCCATCTGCGCGCCAGCTACGGCGACGAGGTGGACAAGCTGGTGCAGCACCTCACGACCATCGGCGTGCCGCGCATCTCCGTGCTCTGGACGGCCAACGCCTTCGGCAAGGACGGGCTGGAGGGCACACGCCAGGCCATGGACAAGCGCGGGCAGAAGCTGCATTCCGATGTCTCGCTGCAGGCGGATTCCTCGGATGTGCAGCAGGCCGTGGCCAAGTTGGCCGCTACCGAACCCGATTCCATCATCATGATCACGGCCGGCGCGCCCACGGTGTCGTTCATCAAGGCCTACCGCCAGATCAACCGCGGGACGCGCTTCTACACGCTCTCGGTCATGGGCACCCAGGCCACGCTGCGCGCCCTGGGCGAGGACGGCGTGGGGGTGGTGGTGACCTCGGTGGTGCCCTTTCCCTGGAACCAGAGCCTGCCGCTGGCGCGCGAATACCGCGGTGCGCTGGAAAAGGCGGGCATGCAGCGCTATGTTTCGTTCCTGGGTCTGGAAGCCTACATGAACGCCAAGGTGATCGCCGAGGGCTTGCGCCGCGCGGGCCGGGACCTTACGCGTGCGCGCTTCGTGCAGGCGCTGGAGTCGCTGCGCCACTTCGACATCGGCGGCTTCACCGTTGACTACGGCAAGGGCGTGCGCCAGGGATCGCGGTTTGTGGATTTGACCATCATCGGCAAGGGCGAGAAGTTCACCCGTTAGGATGGTGCGTGGTCGCTATTTGTTCGTAAAGGAGTACCTATGTTGGGTTTGATGCAGAGTCAGCCGTTGCTGATTTCCTCTTTGATCGAGTTCGCCGAGCGCCACCATGGCGATGGCGAGATCGTCTCGCGCCGGGTGGAAGGCGATGTCCACCGCTACACCTACAAGGACCTGGCGGCGCGTTCGCGCCAACTGGCCAACGCGCTGGATGCCATGGGCCTGCAGTTCTCCGACCGCGTCGCGACGCTGGCGTGGAACGGCTACCGCCACATGGAGATGTATTTCGGCGTCAGCGGCTCGGGCCGAGTGCTGCACACCATCAACCCGCGCCTGCACCCCGAGCAGATCGCCTGGATCATCAACCACGCCGAAGACCAGGTGCTGTGCTTCGACGCCACCTTCCTGCCCCTGGTGCAGGCCGTGCATGCCAAATGCCCCACGGTGAAGAAATGGGTGATGCTCTGCGACGCCGACAAGCTGCCGGCCGACAGCGGCGTCCCCGGCCTGGCGAGCTACGAGGCCTGGATCGCCGCCCATCCCGCCACCTACGCCTGGCCCGAGTTCGACGAGAACACGGCGTCGAGCATGTGCTACACCAGCGGCACCACGGGCAACCCCAAGGCGGCGCTCTACAGCCACCGCTCCACGGTGCTGCACGCCTACGCCGCGGCCCTGCCGGACGTGATGTGCCTGTCGGCGCGTGACGCCGTGCTGCCCGTGGTGCCCATGTTCCACGTCAATGCCTGGGGCATTCCCTATTCGGGCGCGCTCACCGGCTGCAAGCTGGTGTTCCCCGGCCCGGCGCTGGACGGCAAGTCGGTGTACGAGCTGATGGAGGCCGAGCAGGTGACCTACGCCGCCGGCGTGCCCACGGTGTGGCAGATGCTGCTGGGCCACATGAAGCCCGCGGGCCTCAAGTTCTCCTCGCTCAAGCGCACGGTCATCGGCGGCTCGGCCTGCCCGCCCGCCATGATCACGGCCTTCCAGGAGGAATACGGCGTGGAGGTGCTGCACGCCTGGGGCATGACCGAGATGAGCCCGCTGGGCACGCTGTGCACGCTCAAGAACAAGCAGCTCGGCCTGTCGGCCGACGAGCAGATGAAGATCCGCCAGAAGCAGGGCCGGGCGATCTTTGGCGTGGACATGAAGATCGTCGACGGCGAGGGCCAGGAGCTGCCCTGGGACGGCAAGACCTACGGCGACCTGCTGGTACGCGGCCCCTGGATCCTCGACACCTACTACAAGGGCGAGAGCCCGCTCATCAAGGATGCCCGGGGCCATGGCTGGTTCCCCACGGGCGACGTGGCGACCATCGACGCTGCCGGCTTCATGCAGATCACCGACCGCAGCAAGGACGTGATCAAGTCCGGCGGCGAATGGATCAGCTCCATCGACGTGGAGAACATCGCCATGGCGCACCCGGCCATCGCCATGGCCGCCTGCGTGGGCATGCCGCACCCCAAGTGGGATGAGCGCCCCATCGTGGTCGTGGTCAAGAAGCCCGGCGCCGAGGTCACGCGCGAGGAACTGCTGAAGTTCTACGAGGGCAAGACCGCCAAGTGGCAGATCCCCGACGACGTGGTGTTCGTCGAGGCCATCCCGCTGGGCGCCACCGGCAAGATGCTCAAGACACGGCTGCGCGAGCAGCTCAAGGACTACAGGCTGCCGGGCCTGTGAGCTGACGGTTGCCGCGGCACCAGCGTGCCGCGGCAGTCGCGTGGGTGATAGGGGCTAGGGACAATCCCTGAGCTTTGATGCACCGCAAAACGGTACGCTGCAATTGTTGAACCACACTGGAGACTGAATATGAAATTTGCTATCAAAGCAGTAGCTGCTTCCGTAATCTTGGTAAGCGCTGGCGGCGCATTTGCCCAAAAAGGCGAAACCGTCAAGATTGCCTGGATGGATCCGCTGTCGGGCCTCATGGCCGCGGTGGGCACGAACCAGCTCAAGAGCTGGCAGTTTCTGGCGGAAGAGTTCAACAAGAAGAACGCCGCGGGCGTGAAGTTCGAGATCATCGGCATCGACAACAAGCTCAGCCCGCAGGAGACCAGCAGCGCCCTGCGCTCGGCCATCGACCAGGGCGTGCGCTATGTGGTGCAGGGCAACGGCTCCGGCCCGGCCCTGGCCATCATGGACGCACTGGAAAAGCACAACGCGCGCAATCCCGGCAAGGAGGTGCTGTACCTCAACTACGCCGCCGTGGACCCCGACCTGACCAACAGCAAGTGCAGCTACTGGCACTTCCGCCTCGATGCCGACACCTCCATGAAGATGGAGGCCTTGACCACCTACATGAAGGACATTCCCGAGGTCAAGAAGGTCTACCTGATCAACCAGAACTACTCGCACGGCCACCAGGTCTCCAAGTACGCCAAGGAAATGCTCAAGCGCAAGCGCCCCGACGTGCAGATCGTGGGTGACGACCTGGCGCCCCTGGCCCAGGTGCGCGACTTCTCGCCCTACATCGCCAAGATCAAGGCCTCGGGCGCCGATACCGTGATCACCGGCAACTGGGGCTCCGACCTGGCGCTGCTGATCAAGGCGGCCAACGATGCGGGCCTGAACAACGTCAACTTCTACACCTACTACGGCTCCGTCTCGGGCACGCCCACGGCCATGGGTGCCAACGCCGCAGGCCGCGTGTACATGGTGGCCTATGCCCACATGAACCTGCCTGGCCCGCTGAACCAGATCGTCGTGGACTACAAGAAGAAGTTCAACGACGACATGTACACCGGCGCCGTGTACCACGGCTTTGCCATGCTGTCCGAGGCCTTTGCCAAGGCCAAGTCCACCGAGCCGGCCAAGGTCGCCCCTGTGCTCGAGGGCATGAAGTTCAAGAGCTTCAACGGCGAAGTCGAGATGCGCAAGACCGACCACCAGCTCCAGCAGGGCCTGTTCATCTCCAAGTGGGAGAAGGCCGGCGGCAAGTACCCGCTCGACTCCGAGAACACCGGCTACACCTTCGTTCCGGTGAAGTACTACGAGCCCTACGTGGCGAGCACGCCCACTTCGTGCCAGATGAAGCGTCCCTCCTGATCGGGGTCTCCAGCTTGGCCAGGGGCCCGAGGAGTTCGGGCCTCTTTTTTTGACCTTGTAGCGTGCTTTTTTCCGATGAATCTTGAATTTTTTGTCATATCCATGCTCAACGGCGTGAGCTATGGGCTGCTGCTTTTCATGCTCAGCTCGGGGCTGACGCTGATCTTCAGCATGATGGGTGTGCTCAATTTTGCGCACACGAGTTTTTACATGTTGGGCGCGTACTTTGCCTACACGCTCTCGGGGCTCGTCGGTTTCTGGCCCGCGCTGGTCATTGCGCCCCTGCTCGTCGGCGCCATGGGGGCGCTGTTCGAGCGCTACAGCCTGCGCCGCGTGCACAAGTTCGGCCACGTGCCCGAGCTGCTCGTGACCTTCGGCCTGTCCTACCTGGTGCTGGAGGTCGTGCAGCTCGTGTGGGGGCGCTCCACCGTGCCCTACGGCCTGCCCGAGCAACTGCAGGGGCCGCTGTTCACGCTGTTCAACACGCAGTTCCCCAAGTCGCGCTCCTTCATCATGCTGGTGGCGCTGCTCATGCTGCTGTCCGTCTGGCTGCTGCTGACGCGCACGCGCATCGGCCTGGTGATCCAGGCAGCGCTCAAGCATCCGCAGATGACCGAGGCCCTGGGCCACAACGTGCCGCGCGTGTTCATGCTGGTGTTCGGCGGCGGCTGTGCGCTCGCCGGGCTGGCGGGGGTCATCGGCGGCAACACCTACGTCACCGAGCCGGCCATGGCCGCCTCGGTGGGCTCCATCATCTTCGTGGTGGTGGTCGTCGGCGGCATGGGGTCGCTGGCCGGGGCCTTTCTGGCGTCGCTGCTCATCGGCGTCGTGCAGACCTTTGCCGTGGCCATCGACGAATCGCTGGCCAGCGGCCTGCAGGCCCTGGGCGTGATGGTTTCCGAGGAAACCTTCGGCTGGCCCGTGCTCAAGCTCACCGTCTCCCAGGTGGCTCCCATCTTGCCGTACCTGTTCCTGGTACTGATCCTGATCTTCCGCCCCAAGGGCCTGCTGGGCACGCGGGAGGACTGACGCCATGACTACCACTACTGCATCCACTCCCGGTTCCTACTACCGCTTCAAGCCCTGGAACGTCGGCCGTCTCCTCGTCTGGAGCCTGTTCGCGCTGCTGCTCATCGTCGCGCCGCTGCTGTTCACCAGCAGCCTGGCGCTGACCATGCTGTCCCAGATCGGCTACCTCATCATCATCTGCCTGAGCTACAACATGCTCTTGGGCCAGGGCGGCATGCTGTCCTTCGGCCACGCGGTGTACACCGGCCTGGGCTCGTTCATCGCCATCCATGCCATGAACCTGGCCGGCAAGGGCGCACTGCCGATCCCGCTGGTGTTCATCCCCCTGGTGGGCGGGCTGGCGGGCATGCTGTTTGCCGTGCTGCTGGGCTACGTCACGACGAAGAAGGCGGGCACCACCTTTGCCATGATCACGCTGGGCATCGGCGAGCTCGTGGCCTCCATGGCGCTGATGTTCCCCGAGTTCTTCGGCGGCGAGGGCGGTATCACCACCGACCGCGTCTATGGCGGCTCGTTCTTCGGCATCACGTTCGGCCCGGCCATCCAGGTGTACTACCTGATCGCGGTCTACTGCTTCATCTGCACGGCAGCCATGTTCGCCTTCACGGGTACGCCGCTGGGGCGCATCCTCAATGCGGTGCGCGACAACCCCGAGCGCGTGGAGTTCATCGGCTACAACACGCAGCGCGTGCGCTACTTCGCCTTCATCATCGCGGGCTTCTTCGCGGGCATTGGCGGCGGGCTGGCGGCCATCAACTTCGAGATCATCACCGCCGTGGACAGCGTGAGCATCCTGCGCTCGGGCGGCTACCTGCTGTTCACCTTCCTGGGGGGCGCGACGTTCTTCTTCGGCCCCATCATCGGTGCGGTGCTGCTGGTGTTTGCCTCGGTGCTGCTGTCCGAGCTGACCAAGGCCTGGCTGCTCTACCTGGGCCTGGTGTTCCTGTTCATGGTGATGTACGCGCCCGGCGGCGTGGCCAGCCTGATCATGATGAACCTGCGCGTGGCCAAGTACGGCAAGCTGCGCGCGCTGTTGCCGTCCTACCTGGGCCTGGCGGGCACGGGGCTGGTGGCCATGCTGGGCGCGGCCTGCATGGTCGAGATGACCTACCACCTGCAGCTCAATGCCGCCCTGGGCCCGGAGATGAGCTTCCTGGGCGCCACGCTCAACGCCAAGGCCCTGGCGAGCTGGTTCGGCTCGGGTTTCGTGCTGCTCACGGGCCTGGGCCTGTTCGAGCTGTGCCGGCGCGAGTATGTGCGCCAGTGGGGCCGGATCCAGGAAGAAATCGAGCATGAAATCAAGCGCGGGGAGGCGCTGTAAGACATGGCGCAAGACGCAACCACCTATTCGCTGGAGCTGCGCGACCTGCGCAAGAGCTTCGGCAAGACCGAAATCATCCGCGGCGCCAACCTGGCCGTGAAGGCCGGCGAGCGCGTGGCCATCATCGGCCCCAATGGCGCGGGCAAGTCCACGCTGTTCAACCTGATCAGCGGGCGCTTCGCCCCCACCAGTGGCGAGGTGCTGCTGCACGGCCAGCGCATCGACGGCAAGAAGCCCTTCGAGATCAACCGCATGGGGCTCTCGCGCAGCTTCCAGATCACGAACATCTTTCCCAACCTCAGCGTGTTCGAGAACCTGCGCTGCGGTGTGCTCTGGAGCATGGGCTACAAGTACACCTTCCTGCGCTTCCTCTCGGGGCTGCACGATGCCAACGAGCGTGCCCAGCAGCTCATGGAGATGATCAAGCTGGAGAAGAAACGCGACACCCTGGCCGTGAACCTCACCTACGCCGAACAGCGTGCGCTGGAGATCGGCATCACCATCGCCGGCGGTGCCAGTTGCATCCTGCTCGACGAGCCCACCGCGGGCATGAGCCGCAGCGAGACGGCGCGCTTCATCCACCTCATCAAGGAGGTGACCGAGGGCCGCACCCTGCTGACCGTGGAGCACGACATGGGCGTGGTCTTCGGCCTGGCCGACAAGATCGCCGTGGTGGTGTACGGCGAGGTGATTGCCTTCGACACACCGGAGAACGTGCGCGCCAACCAGCGCGTGCAAGAGGCCTACCTGGGCTCGGCCATCGCGGATGCACAGGCGGAAGGGCATTGACTGACATGCTGAAAATCGACAATCTGCACGCCTACTACGGCAAAAGCCATGTGCTGCATGGGGTGAACCTTGAAGTGCAGCCGGGCGAGATCGTCGCCCTGCTGGGGCGCAACGGCTCGGGCCGCTCGACCACGGCCAAGGCCATCATGGGCCTGGTGGACTGGGAGGGCGCGCTGCACTGGAAGGGCCAGAGCCTGAAGGGCAAGAAGGCCTATGAAATCGCCCACCTGGGCATAGGCTACGTGCCCGAGAGCCGCGACGTGTTCCCCAACCTCACCGTGCATCAGAACCTGATGCTGGGCCAGAAAGGCAGTGGCAAGGGCAGCCGCTGGACGTTTGACGACATGTACGCCATGTTCCCGCGCCTGCACGAGCGGCGCAACATCGAGGCCGGCGTGATGTCCGGCGGCGAGCAGCAGATGCTCACGCTGTGCCGCACGCTCATGGGCGACCCGGACCTCATCATCATCGACGAGCCCACCGAGGGCCTGGCGCCCAAGATCGTCGAACTGGTGGGCCAGTACCTGCGCAAGATCAAGGAGCGCGGCGTATCGGTGCTGCTCATCGAGCAAAAGCTCACCATCGCCATGACGATCTCCGACCGCGCGCTGGTCATGGGCCACGGCAGCATCGTGTTCACGGGCACGCCCGACGAGCTGCGCGCCAACAGCTACGTGCGCAAGGAGTGGCTGGAGGTCTGACGGGCTGCGTTCGGACCCCTCGGGCGCCTCGCGCAAGCGTGCCGGGCGCCTTTTTTTGCCTTTGTCCCAGGCGAGACAAAGCCCCGCTGGCAAAGCGGGCAGAACTCTCTACAATCAAAATCGCACGATCGTTCTTTTTTACTTTCCAAGGAACAACAGCATGACCGCTGAATACAAAGTCCACGGCAATGTCGCCGTGATCACGCTGGCCAACCCGCCGGTGAACGGCCTGGGCCTGTCCACCCGCCAGGGCATCGTCGATGGCCTGGAGAAGGCCAATGCCGACAGCGCCGTGAAGTCCATCGTCATCACCGGCGCCGGGGGCGCGTTCTCCGGCGGTGCCGACATCAAGGAGTTCGGCACCGACAAGGCCATGCAGGAGCCCAACCTCAACTCCGTGATCGCGGCCATCGAGAATTCCGACAAGCCCGTGGTCGCGGCCATCCACAGCGTGGCCATGGGCGGCGGCCTGGAGCTGGCTCTGGGCTGCCACTACCGAGTGGCTGCCCCCGGCTGCAGCGTGGCGCTGCCCGAGGTGAAGCTGGGCATCCTGCCCGGTGCCGGCGGCACGCAGCGCCTGCCGCGCGTGCTGGGCGTGGAGCCCGCCCTGAACATGATCGTGAGCGGCGAAGCCATCAAGAGCGAAATGCTCGCCATGCTGCCCGGCCAGAAGCTGTTCGACAAGCTGGTGGACTCCCCCGAGGCGCTGGCCGCCGAGGCCCTGGCCTTCGCGCAGAGCGTGGCCGACGTGCGCCCCATGCCCCTGGTGCGCAACCTGCCGTGCAAGCACCCCGAGGGCGACGCCTACTTCCAGTTCGCGCGCAACATGGTCAAGGGCATGAGCAAGAACTTCCCGGCGCCCGCCAAGTGCGTGGACGCCGTTGAAGCCGCCACCAAGAAGAAGTTTGCCGATGGCCTGGCCACCGAGCGCGAGATCTTCATCAACCTGATGTGGACGGCCGAGTCGCGCTCGCTGCGCCACCTGTTCCTGGCCGAGCGCGCCGCGAGCAAGATCCCCGACGTGCCCTCCGACACCCCCAAGCGCGAGATCAAGTCCGTGGCCGTGATCGGCGCAGGCACCATGGGTGGCGGCATTGCCATGAACTTCCTGAACGCCGGCATTCCCGTGAAGATGCTGGAGATGAAGCAGGAGGCGCTGGACCGTGGCATCGCCACCATCCGCAAGAACTACGAAGCCCAGGTGGCCAAGAAGAAGCTCAAGCAAGACAAGTACGAGCAGCGCATGGCCCTGCTGAGCACCACGCTCGACTACGCCGACCTCAAGGACGCCGACCTCGTGATCGAGGCCGTGTTCGAGGAGATCGGCGTCAAGGAAGCCGTGTTCAAGCAGCTCGACGCCGTGATGAAGCCCGGCGCCATCCTGGCCTCCAACACCTCCACGCTGGACGTGAACAAGATCGCCAACTTCACCAAGCGTCCGCAGGACGTGGTGGGTCTGCACTTCTTCAGCCCCGCCAACGTGATGAAGCTGCTCGAAGTGGTGCGCGGCGCCGCCACCGCCAAGGACGTGCTGGCCACCGTGATGGCCATCGCCAAGAAGATCAAGAAGACCGCCGTGGTCTCCGGCGTGTGCGACGGCTTCATCGGCAACCGCATGATCGAGCAGTACAGCCGCCAGGCCGGTTTCCTGCTGGACGAAGGCTGCACCCCTGCGCAGGTGGACAAGGCCATCGAGAAGTTCGGCTTCGCCATGGGCCCGTTCCGCATGGGTGACCTAGCCGGCAACGACATCGGCTGGGCCATCCGCAAGCGCCGCGCCATCGAGCAGCCCGGCATGAAATACAGCAAGACCGCCGACCTGCTGTGCGAGAAGGGCCGTTACGGCCAGAAGACCGGCGCCGGCTGGTACGACTACGTGCCCGGCAAGCGCGACGCCATCCCGAACGCCGAAGTGGTGAAGATGATCGAGGACCACCGCGCCTCGCTCGGCATCACGCCGCGCAAGATCTCCGACGAGGAAATCGTGCAGCGCCTGGTGTTCAGCCTGGTGAACGAAGCCGCCTACATCCTGGAAGAGGGCATCGCCAACAAGGCCAGCGACATCGACGTGGTCTACATCTTCGGCTATGGCTTCCCGGTGCACCGTGGCGGCCCGCTGAACTACGCCAACGAAGTCGGCCTGTTCAACGTGGTCCAGGCCATGAAGCGCTTCGCCAAGAACCCGCTGGACGACGCTGCCTTCTGGAAGCCCGCTCCGCTGCTGGCCAAGCTGGCCGCCGAGGGCAAGACCTTCCAATAAGCGCGCAGCCACACCACCGAACAAGGAAACCACATGACTTCCGCAGTAATCGTATCGACCGCACGCACCCCCCTCACGAAGAGCTGGAAGGGTGCCTTCAACATGACCCACGGCGCCACCCTGGGCGGCCATGTGATCCAGCACGCCATCCAGCGCGCCGGCATTGAAGCCGCCGAGGTGGACGACGTCATCATGGGCTGCGGCACCCCCGAAGGTGCCAGCGGCGCCAATATCGCCCGCCAGGCCGCGCTGCGCGCCGGCTGCCCCGTCACCGTGTCGGGCATGACCATCAACCGCTTCTGCTCGTCCGGCCTGCAGACCATCGCCACCGCCGCCCAGCGCATCATTGCGAATGAAGGCGACATCTACGTGGCCGGCGGCCTGGAAGTCATCTCCTGCACCGCGCAGGAAATGAACCAGCACATGCTGCAGGAAACCTGGCTGATGAAGAACAAGCCCGAGGTCTACTGGCCCATGCTGCAAACGGCCGAGCAGGTCGCCAAGCGCTACAACATCAGCCGCGAGGCCATGGACGAGTACGGCGCCGCCAGCCAGCAAAAGGCCACCGCCGCGCTGGAAAAGGGCCTGTTCACCGACGAAATCGCCCCCATCACAGTGACCATGGGCGTGGCCGACAAGGTCATGGGCCTGACCACCAAAGAAGTGACCGTGAGCGTGGACGAAGGCATCCGCGCCGGCACCACCTATGACGGCATCAAGGGCCTGCGCTCGGCACTGCCGGGCGGCCTGGTGTCGGCCGGCAACGCCAGCCAGCTGTCCGACGGCGCGGGCGCCGTGGTCGTCATGCACGAAGACCTGGCCGCCAAGAAGGGCCTCAAGCCCCTGGGCCGTTTCCTCGGCTTCGCCGTGGCCGGCTGCGAGCCCGACGAAATGGGCATCGGCCCCGTGTTCGCCATCCCCAAGGTGCTCAAGCGCCTGGGCCTCACGATGGACGACATCGACCTGTGGGAGCTGAACGAAGCCTTCGCCGTGCAGGTGCTCTACTGCCGCGACAAGCTGGGCATCCCCGCCGACAAGCTCAACGTCAACGGCGGCGCCATCGCCGTGGGCCACCCCTTCGGCATGAGCGGCCAGCGCCTCACCGGCCACGCCCTCATCGAAGGCAAGCGCCGCGGCGCCAAGCGTGTCTGCGTGACCATGTGCATCGGCGGCGGCATGGGCGCTGCCGGCGTGTTTGAAGTGCTGTAAGCGCTGACAGTCGTTTAAGACACAACGCCCCGCGCAGGCCGCAAGGTTTGCGCGGGGCGTTTGCTATTGTTTTGGTAGCTTGCGGCGCTGGGTGGACGGGCGCCAGGGCCGAAAAAGGCATCAAGCTTTCAGGTGCAGGGCTACCTCGCCCGACCACGGCTCGGTGAGCCCCCGGCGGCCGCCCAGGTCTTCCAGCAAGGGGCGCAGTTTGTACAGGTTGGTCACCATTGCGGGGCGCGCATCCGCGTCCGCAAGCTTCACCCGCGCCAGAGGTCGCTAGACGCGAGACCGTCAACCGAGCTGGCAAACGACACCTCTTCACGCTTGACCAGCAACCGGCTGTTCCTCGATAGTGAACAGTGCGACATCAACGGTTGCAAACGGGAATAGTGGTGTCTTCAGGTGTCTTCACATACATAGTTGCATTTTTAAAATAAGCACAATAAGATAGTTGCATATTGCAACCAACATGGAAGTCCGAACATGAACACATGGATCAAAGGCAGCCGCGTACGCCATATCAGCAAGCCCGAATGGGGAGTGGGGCAGTTGCTGGAAAACGCCAACATCGCAGAGCTCCGCATCTTCTTTGAGGGCGCAGGAGAAAAGACGCTCCAGGCCGAAGCCATCTCCAAACTGACGCTTGTGACCGGCTCCGATGCACACAGCGTCCACCTGGACAACATGTATCTTCCCGGCCCCGGAAAGTCCCGTCCCATGAGGACCATGGAACAAGCCAAGCTCAAGCTGCAAGAGCTATTCCCAGGCGGACTGCATGGCGAAAAAATGAAGCATCACGAACGTGAGTACAAAGACGCGCTTTGCGCAATGGCCGCTGACTGGTATGACGCAGCAACCCTGCAGCAACTGATGCAAGCAGGCCAATATGCCGAAGTGGTCGAGCGTGCCCACCGCCTGGTCAAGCACAGCACCAACAACTTTCCCTCGCAGTTTGAAAAGATGGCATTCGGCAACGGTATCAAGGCCCACACCCGCCAACGCGAATTTGCCGAGGCGTTCTGCGCCTGGGTGCTGCCCGAAGAAGCCACGCAGCCCGCCTTTGAAGTGTTTGCCAAGGAGCTGGATCACCTGGGATGCGCCAAGTGGCCGGTTCTCACGGCCTACCGGTTCTTGTTGCACCCACAAACCGATGTCCTCATCAAACCAGAAAACCTGCGCAATGCGGCGGAAGTGGCAAGGTTTGAAATCAACTACCGCAGTGAGCTGAACTGGCTTACCTATTACTCGGTCACCCGCTTCTACAACTACGTGCGCGAAAAAATTGCCGACCTCGACCCGAAAGACAACATCGACGCACAGAACTTCATCTGGTGTATCGACCCGGATCAATACCCCGCGTAATCAAGCCGCCCGTACCGATGAACCTAACAGACCGTTTTATGGGCTGCCTGATCGGCGGCGCGGTGGGCGACGCACTTGGCGCACCCATCGAGTTCCTGAGCCGCAGCGCAATCCTCCGGCAGTTCGGCCCTTCCGGGCTGACCGACCACACGCCTGCATATGGAGGCCTTGGGCGCATCACCGATGACACCCAGATGACGCTGTTTACCGCCGACGGGCTTATCCGTACCCGGGTGCGTGTTGCTCACAAAGGCATCACAGACCCTGTGGGGGTGACTGCTCAGGCCTATCTGCGCTGGCTGATGACCCAGGGCAGCCATCCTCAGCCCGATGTCGTGTCTGGAATGGACCAGCCCGGCTGGCTCTACCCCATCAAGGCGCTGCACGCCTGCCGCGCCCCAGGAAACACCTGCCTGTCTGCCCTGAAAAGCATGAAGTCCTTGGGTGAAATGGCACACAACCAAAGCAAGGGATGCGGCGGCATCATGCGCATGGCGCCCGTGGGGTTATGGATGGCTGGGGATGGCAGCCCGACAGCAGACATCGACTGCTTTCGCCTGGCCTGTGAGTTGGCTGGTTTGACCCATGGCCACCCCACAGGGCAACTGACGGCAGGCGTCTTCGCTGTGCTGATCCGTCGATTGGCCAACGGCCAGACGCTGCAAACGGCGCTGAACGCTGCAAGCGTCGCTCTGGAAACTGCTGCCAGCACCGAAACTGCCCATGAAACCCGCATTGCCCTTTCAAATGCTGTGCGTCTGGCCAGTGCGGCGGGACCGACTGACACCACCGATGCCGAACACGCCGCCAACATTGCCTGCCTCGGTGAAGGCTGGGTAGCAGAGGAAGCCATGTCGATTTCGGTTTACTGCGCAGTGGTCGCCAAGGACTTTGCGCACGGAATCAGGCTTGCCATCAACCACAGTGGCGACTCGGACTCCACCGGCTCCATTACCGGAAATCTGTTGGGCTGCATCCACGGGGTGGGCGCCATACCGGCACATTGGCTGGAGCCGCTGGAACTGCAGGCGGAAATTGCCGCAGTTGCCAGGGACCTGTGCCATTACGGCAGCGCAGATTGGCAGGACACGGCATTGCCAGCCATTGAGTCTGACGAAACCTGGCAAAGGTATCCGGGGTTCTGAAATATGCGCACGATCGGTACCCACGAACTGACCGTCGTACATCTTCAGTGACAAGATGGCGGAACTGTCCGGATCGCATTCCCACGATTGCAATCGTCAGGCGGCACAATCCCCAGCACCATCTCATAAGAGTATCTCAATGCCCAAACTCACACTGACCACAAACACGATTCCACTCAAGAACCTTCTGGAGCAGTGCGACAAGGGAGAACTGCAGCTGCCGGATTTTCAGCGCAGTTGGGTCTGGGAAGAAGACCGCATCAAGAGCCTGATTTCTTCAGTTTCCGAGGGGTTCCCAGTCGGTGCACTGATGACCCTCAAGACCAAGGTGGACGGAAGCACCGCATTTGCCCACCGAGGAATTCAGGGCACCGATCTGAAGTCAAACAAAAAACCCCATGAACTTCTGCTTGACGGGCAGCAGCGCATGACTTCGCTGTACCAAACTTGCTTCAGAAAGCAGGTGGTATTGACCATCAAAGACAAGCAGCAAATGGTGAAGCGCTGGTTCTACATCGACATCACCAAGGCACTGGATCCAGATATTGACCGCGACGAAGCAATCATCGCGGTACCAGAAGACCGAATTGTGAAGGAGAAGTTCGGAAAGGAGGTCGTGCTCGACCTATCTTCCCCTGAAAAAGAATATGAAAAGCGCATGTTTCCCCTGAATCGAGTGTTTGAACCCATGCATTGGGTTTTAGGTTTTGTTGGGTATTGGGAAGCCCAAAAAAATTCAAAACTTGAATTCATTGAACGATTTTCCAAAGAAATTCTGGAAAACATCAGCAGCTATCAAATACCTGTGATCTCACTCGGGCCAGACACATCTCACGAAGCAGTTTGCGTAGTATTTGAAAAGGTGAATACTGGTGGCAAGATTCTTGATGCCTTCGAGCTACTCACTGCAATGTATGCCGCCAATGGACACAAATTAAGAAATGACTGGCTCGGTGTGACGCACAGTGCAAAATCAGAAGACAAGGAGAACAAACCTTTTCTCTGGAAAAATGATAGTGATATAAAAAAATTAGCGCTCGGTATTCAAAATCATTTAGCAGAACATCTTCGATCGGGTGGTCAATCGCGGGGTGTTTTGGCGAACGTTTCATCTACTGACTTTTTGCAAGCAATTACATTATTGCATACCAAAGAGATGCGTTTGGCCGCAGAACAGGAACATCCGACAAAAGAAAGTGAATGGCCAGCTATCAGAGCAAACCGCCAGTCGTTATTGGACTTGCCATTGACTGCCTACAAAAAATATTGCGCCAAGGTGGTTGCCGGCTTCGAACGCACGGCGCAGTTTTTGTTGGAGCAAAATATTTATCGGGTTATTGATATTCCATATCAAACCCAACTCGTTTCCTTGGCATCAATTTTTGCAGAAATGGATGTGGCAGCAGATCACGCCACCGTGAAAGCAAAAATCACACGATGGTATTGGTGTGGTGTTTTTGGTGAACTTTACGGCTCATCGGCCGAAAGCCGATTTGCCAAGGATATTATGGAAGTCCCAAAGTGGCTCAAAGACACGGACAACAATGCGCCGTTGCCATCCACAGTGTCAGATGGCGTGTTGCTGCCAGACCGATTGCTCACCATGCGTTCGCGGCTTTCAGCCGCCTACAAGGGCATCAATGCGCTACTGATGCAAAAGCACGCCAAAGATTTTAGAAGCGGCCAAGAATATGCGCACACAATTTTCTTTGATAACAATGTAGATGTTCATCACATCTTCCCAAAAGCTTGGTGTGAGAAACCAGAAAATAAAATATCAGCTGCTGTGTACGACTCCATCATCAACAAAACACCACTCACGGATCGTACCAATCGCATCATTGGCGGAGATGCACCATCGAAATATTTGGCAAAACTGGAAGCAGGAAAGCCAGGCGCCGATGGTTACCCTTCATTGAAGAAAGATATTCTCATCACGCATCTGGAATCGCACCTTATTCCCGTTAAAGAACTATTTGCCAATGACTTTCAGAACTTCATGACTAAACGCCAGGCCATGCTGATGGAATTGGTCACTAGCGTCACCTTGAACGCGGTGCCAAATGCTCCCACAGTAGCGCGACTGCCTGATGATGGTACAGATGTCCCTGCAGACATTGCCAGAGACAGCGGATTGATCGCTGCGCAAGATAATTGAGCACCCAGCAACGAGCGAGATAAATTTAAGAAAATCCGATTTTGCTTTATCAATTTCTCGTAATATTGATGGCTGTTCCATTTTGGTAAATCATATTAAAAAGGCATTGAAATGAAGGTTCGCTCCCTTGATGCGATGTTTGATGACCCTATGTGCTCCCCTAAAACCAACCACAAAGAGCAAGCTGAGGATTTCGAGTTCATGAGGGAGACTGGCCATCCGCCCGATAGAGTTGTTCCATCTCTCCGCGCGAAATATGAGGCCTATCTGAAAAAACATGCAGCGATTAGCCCTCAATTTAAATCACCCAACGCAGCCACTGACTACACACTCCCTAAACACTGGCAACCATTTGCGGCGCGCTTGCAACAAGCACTGAGCGAGATGCAGGAAGGCCAGTTTATGGTGCTCGCGCTAAAAGAAACCAACCGATTTGTACAATTTGCGGCCCAGGGCGCATTGGGCATGCGGGTTGAGGCGACAAGCAACCATTTTTTGTCGGGCCAAGATCTGCTGGACTCCAAAAAAGCGGCTGTACTCGTTGCGCTTGGCTGGAACCCACCCACAGGCACGCCCACACAGTCCACATCCGAGAGTGATCCCGAGGGGTCGCCCAATTTTTATCTGGACATCCCCAACCCGATCGACTTCTCCAAGCTTGCTGTGATGGCCATCCGCACTTTGTCGGATGTGTATGGGGCGGCCCATGATGGATTTTTGGAATGCGCTGCGTATGACTCCGCAGGAAATGCGATCGCCTTGCCCGAGTGATCGATTGCATTGACACATCGGTATGCAGCGAAGGGTTAGGCAGCGCTTGCAGGGTGGAGCAGCGGGAGATGCGCGGCAACTTGCTGATGCCTGCGCACCGGACTAGGTGCTGGCAGCGCCCCTGGCGGCTCCGGCTATACCGCCTAGTGTTCAGCCAATCTCTGCAGAAGCATGCACTTTCGGTATAAATCCAAGTGCCATCATCTTGAAAATGGACGTAGGTGTGAGTACGGTGACGATGTCACCCTCAGACAAACTGATTGGTGACGGCAAATATCCCTCAGGCGTCCAGAGCAGGAGACGCTCCATCCAGCGTAGATGAGGCTTTCCGTCCCGCAGGATGAAAACACCTGAAGGGACATCGCCGTACAAGCAGTCGAACGTCAGCTTTCTGCCATCCGAACTGATGCGCTCAGCATGAAGTTGCTCATCGATATCGGAAACACGTACCGCTTTGCTGGAATCGTGCGGCAGAGTCTCCCCTGAATTCGCCAGATTCCACAAAGCTTTGAACTCCACTAGACGCGGCTTGCGACAGTCGGAACAAGGACGATGCCCTGCGCTTAGAGCTGTGGCCTCATCCAGAAAAAACAGTTCAGAGTAAGTGTTTGCGCCAAAGACTTCGCGCTTGATGCCCTTGAATTGGGTCTCACAGGTGATCCAGGCCAGCCTATCCCACGGTTTGAAAACTTCCTTGTTTTTGTTGTGGATCTTGCCGCGATTACCCATCAACATCCCTCTGGCTGGAGTGAAGATGAGTTGACCAGCCGGGTCAACCCGGTTTTGCAAAGGCATGGTGATTTCCTTAATTTGGAGTTGTTACACACTGCCGCTGAAGAAAAGTTGCAACCCGGAAAAAGTATCCGTCAGTCGATGAACTTAAACCCATCTGCGGCACGCCACAACTGTGCGGGCCGTTGCACACCTCTTGCCATTTCCCCGTTGACCTCGACCAGATTCTGGGCATGCAATTCTTTCAGTCGGCGGCGGAACACACTCTTGTCCAGATCCCGACCCAGGACGATTTCACAAATTCTCTGCAGCTGAGACAACGTGAATTTCTGCGGCAGCATGTGGAGCGGCAAGGCATGTCGTTCCACCTTGGTCCGCAACCTGTCCATGGCCTTGCGCAAAAGCTCGGAATGGTCAAACGCCAAGGAAGTATCTGCAGCAAACGGGTCAGCCCATTTCAGAGCGTCGATCTTGTTACCTACTGCAACGTGAACTTGATCCATCGGCAGAAGCGCGAGGTACAGAACAGATATCGACCATCCGCGCTCGTCCCGATGTGGGCCACTGGCTGTACAGACCTCTTCCAGGTAAGGCACATCAACCGCGAGTTTCCCCCGCATGACACGTTGGGCAGTGTCATGCAGATCCTTGTCGACATCGGGTTTGAGGATGCCACCAGGCAATGCCCACTGCCCAGCATGGGGGGCTTCTGCACGGCGAACCAGCAATACGTGCAATCGGTCGTCCACAACGCTGAAGAGCGCCACGTCTGCAAAAACCAAGGGATATAACTGACGAGGATTTGACATAGTTGCAATTTAGCACAAACACCGTGAATCAGTGTGGTAAATCACAACGATCAAGTCAAAAGGGAGACTCAATGCAATCGCTGCAAAGCCGTCGCCTGCCTTGAATTGCCGACGGTCGGCAATGGGTCGAACTCGACCATCCGATATGCACTGCCCCCTCCCAGCGTCACCCACCGGACATCCCTTTCCCCCTCGCGGCTCCCATAATTTGCCGCATGACGACCTCCCTCCGCTCCACCCTCGACTTCCTGCTTTACGACTGGCTCCAGGCCGAGTCGCTCACCGCGCGCGAGCGCTTTGCTGACCATTCGCGCGAGACGTTTGACGCCGTGATGGACACCTGCGAGCGCATCGCGCGCGAGAAGTACGCGCCGTTCAACCGCACGGTGGACGTGCAGGAGCCGCATTTCGACGGCGAGAAGGTCATCCTGCCGCAGTGCACCTACGAGGCCCGCCAGGCCTTTGCCGACAGCGGCATGCTGAGCGCCGCGCAGGACTACGAGCTGGGCGGCATGCAGCTGCCCTATGTGGTGGAGTCGGCGGCGGGCAGCTTCTTCGGCTGCGCGTCCATCAGCATCGGCTCCAACCTGCTGACCACGGGCAACGCCAATGCCATCCTGGTGCACGGCACGCCCATGCAGCAGCAGGTGTTTGCCGCCAACGAGTTCAACGGCCGCTGGGCGGGCACCATGTGCCTGAGCGAGCCGCAGGCGGGCTCGTCCTTGAGCGACATCACCACGCGCGCCGAGGCCGACGGCGAGGGCTTCGAGGCCGACCCGCTGGGCCCGCGCTATCGCCTGCGTGGCAACAAGATGTGGATCAGCTCGGGCGACCATGAGCTGACCGAGAACATCGTGCACCTGGTGCTGGCCAAGATTCCGGGGCCCGACGGCAAGCTGGTGCCGGGCGTGAAGGGCATCTCGCTGTTCATCGTGCCCAAGAAGCTGGTGGACACCGAAGGCCAGCTCACCGGCGAGCGCAACGACGTGGCCCTGGCCGGCCTGAACCACAAGCTGGGCTGGCGCGGCACCACCAACACGCTGCTGAACTTTGGCGAGGGCAAGTACCCGGTGCGCGCAGAGCAGGGCGGCGGCCTGGACGGCCGGGGGGCTGGCGCCATCGGCTACCTGGTGGGCAAGCCGGGCGAGGGCCTCAAGTGCATGTTCCACATGATGAACGAGGCGCGCATTGCCATCGGCATGGCCGCCACCATGCTGGGCCTGGCGGGCTACTACGCCAGCTTGGACTACGCCAAGACGCGCCTGCAGGGCCGCCCTGTTGGCGAGGGCGGCAAGGACGCGAGCAGCCCCCAGGTGCGCCTGATCGAGCACGCCGACGTCAAGCGCATGCTGCTGGCGCAAAAGAGCTACAGCGAGGGCGCGTTGGCGCTCAACCTGTACTGCGCCAAGTTGGTCGATGAAGGCCGCACGGGCGGTGCCGAAGCCGCCGCCCAGGCCAAGCTGCTGCTGGAGGTGCTCACGCCCATCGCCAAGAGCTGGCCCAGCGAGTTCTGCCTGGAGGCCAATTCGCTGGCCATCCAGATCCACGGCGGCTACGGCTACACGCGCGACTTCCCCGTGGAGCAGTACTGGCGCGACAACCGCCTGAACATGATCCACGAGGGCACGCACGGCATCCAGGCGGCCGACCTGCTGGGCCGCAAGGTCATCATGCAGGGCGGGGCAGGGCTGCAGTTGCTGGCGCGCACCATCGAAGCCACCGTCGCCCAGGCTCGCCAAAGGCCCGAACTGGCCCCCTATGCCGACCAGCTCGCCCAGGCCCTGCAGGACGTGACCGCCGCCACCCAGGCCGCCTGGTCCACAGGCAAGCCCAACGAGGCACTGGCCAACGCCGTGCCCTACATGCAGGCCTTCGGCCACATGGTGCTGGCCTGGATGTGGCTGGACGTGGCGTGCAAGGTGCTGGCCCAGGATGCTACGCTTTCCATAGCTGCTAACGCAGGTCGCATGGGCGCTGCACGCTATTTTTTCCACTACGAGCTGCCCAGGATCGCCGCCTGGCTGGCCGTGGTGCGCACGCGCGATGCCACCTGCGCCAGCCTGGCCGAAGACGCCTTCTGAGCCCCCGCACGCGGCGCGTGGCTCAGCCCATGCGCCGGCGCAGCGCCGCGCTGGCCGCATCCACGGCGACCGACAGCGCCAGCATGGCCAGGATGACCGTGCCCGCCTGGGGGTGGTGGAACAGCGACAGCTCCACATACAAGAGCTGCCCCAGCCCGCCCGCGCCCACAAAGCCCAGGATGGCGGCCATGCGGATGTTCATCTCCCAGCGGTACAGCGTGTAGGCCAGCAGTTGCGGCGCCGCCCCGGGTAGCGTGCCGTACAGGAACGCCATGGCGCCGCCGCTGCCCGCCTGGCGCAGCGCACGCGCGGCCGTGGGCGGGGTGTTCTGCAGCGCCTCGGCATACAGCCGCCCCAGCACGCCCGTGGTGTGCAGGGCCAGGGCCAGGGCGCCGGCAAATGGGCCCAGGCCCACGGCCAGTGCGGTGAGCGTGGCCCATACCAGCTCGGGAACGGAGCGCAGTAGGTTGAGCAGCAGGTTCCAGGGCGCGCGCCGGCGCGGCAGGGCCAGCAGCAGCGCCAGCAGGGCGGCCAGCAGCGTGCCCACGATGGAGATGGCCAGCGTCTCCCACACGCCGCGCGCCACCTGCCGCAGCCAGGCGCCGCCCATCTCGGGCGGGAAGAAGCCGCCGGCAAACTCGGCCATGCTGCGCGCCGCCTCCAGGGTGAACAGCGCGGGCAGGTCCATCTCCAGCAGCCACAGGCTGGCCGCCAGGGCGGCCAGCACGGCTGCGGTCAGGGTGCCGCTGCGCCAGCCCAGCGGCGCGGCGCGCGCCGCGGGGGGCGCGTCCAGCGCGCGGCGCAGCGTGCCCGACAGCGCGTCGGCCGCCAGCACCAGCAGCATGAAGGTCGCGAGGATGGTGCTGGCCTCGCCGCCGTTGAGCATCTTCATGGCCTGGTCCATGAGCTGGCCCAGCCCGCCCGCGCCCACGAAGCCCATCACCACCGAGGCGCGCACCGCGCATTCCCAGCGGTACACGGTGTAGGAGCTGAGCTCGCGCGCCGCCTGCGGCAGCAGGCCGTAGAGCAGGGCGATGGGCCGGCGTGCGCCACTGCGCAGCAGGGCCTGCGCGGGCGCTGCGGGCACGGATTCGAGGATCTCGGCATACACCTTGCCCAGCATGCCGCCGTAGGCCAGCCCCAGGGCCAGCACGCCCGCGGCCGGCCCCAGGCCGAACACGCGCACGAACACCAGCGCCCACACCAGCTCGGGGATGCCGCGCAGCACCGTCAGCAGGCCGCGCGCCACCGGGCTCCACCGGGGGCGCTCGCGTGCGGCATTGCTGGCCCCATAGGCCAGCGGCACCGCCAGCACGAAGGCCAGGGCCAGGCCCGCGGTGGCGATCGCCAGCGTTTCCAGCGTGGCGCGCGCCAGCAGGGCCAGGAAGTCGGCGCCCGTTTCGGGCGGTAGGAACTGGCGCAGAAAGCCGCCCAGCACGCGCAGGTTCTCGGGTGCCAGCAGCGCGGCCAGGTCAAAGCCCGCCGCCTGCAGCAGGGGCCACAGCAGCACGGCGGCCAGCAGTGCGCCGCCCAGCCGCCCGCGCGCGGCCGGGTCGCGCAGGTGCGGGGCGGGCGCGCTCAGCGGCATGCGGCGTAGCCGTCCGGCGGCAGGGGCGGCGGGGGCGCTCCAGCGGGCGCGGGCGCGGCGCCGCCGGGCGGGGCGTACAGCGCCTGCAGCAGCGCGGGCGTGACCGCGCGGGCCGGCAGGTCGAAGGCGATGCGCCCCGCGCGCAGGCCCACCACGCGCGCAAAGCAGGCCAGCGCAAGGTCCACCGCGTGCAGGCTGGCGACCAGGGTGGCGCCGCGCGCGGCGGCGTCCTGCACCAGCAGTTGCACCGTGGCCAGGGCCAGCGTGGGGTCGAGGGCGGAAACGGGCTCGTCGGCCAGCAGCAGCTCTGGCTGCTGGTAGAGCACGCGGGCAATGCCCACGCGCTGCAGTTGCCCGCCGGAGAGCTGGTCGCAGCGCGCGAACAGCTTGTCCTGCAATTGCACGCGCGCCAGCGCGGCGTGCGCGCCGGGCAGGTCGGCCGGGTACAGCAGCGAGGCCAGGGCCTTCCACGTGGGCCATTGGCCCAGGCGCCCGGCCAGCACGGCGGTCACCACGCGCTGGCGCGGCGGCAGGGGCGGGGCCTGGTGCACGCTGCCGATGCGCGCACGCAGCGCCCGCGGCGGCGGCCACGCGGCGGGCGGCGCCGGGGCCAGGGCGGTGCCCAGCACGCGCACGCCGCCGCTGCTGGCGCCCAGGGCCGTGCCCAGAATGTTCAGCAGCGTGGTCTTGCCCGCGCCCGAGGGGCCGATCAGCGCCACATGCTCGCCCTGGCGGGCGGCCAGGGTGATGCCGTGCAGCGCCGCATGGCCGCCGGGGTGGCACAGGCCCACGCCGTCCAGCTCGAAGCTCATGTGTGCTCTTGTTTCAGTAGCTGCTGACGCTTGTCTGGTAAGCGCCAGAGGCCGATGGGGCTGTAAATGGGGCCTACTTGAGCAGGCCGGCGGCCTTGGCGGCGTCCTCGATGCCGTCGTAGTTGCGCGGCTCGGTGGCGATGAAGCGCGTGGCGCGCTGCAGCTCCAGGATGGCCTGGTGCCCGGGCTTGGCCGGGTCCAGCGCCAGGAAGGCGGCCTTGATCTTCTGCACCAGGGCGGGGTCCAGGTCGCCGCGCACCGTCCAGTTGTAGTCGTAGTAGGGCGGGGTGGTGGCGAACACGCGCACCTTGGCCGGGTCCACCTTTTTCGCCTCGACCAGCTTGTCCCAGACGGAGGCGTTGAGCACGCCGGCCTGCGCCTTGCCCGCGGCCACGAAGGCCACGGTGGCGTCGTGCGCGCCGGAGTAGGCCACGGTCTTGAAGTCGCGCTCGGGCTGGATGCCCGCCTGCTGCAGGTAGTAGCGCGGCATCAGGCTGCCCGAGGTGGACGAGGGCGCGCCGAAGGCGAAGGTCTTGCCCTTGAGGTCGGCCAGGCCCTGGATGGCGGGGTCGGCGGTGATGAAGCGCGAGGTAAAGCGCGCGTCCTCCTCGCGCTGTACCAGCGGGATGGCTGTACCGCCCGTGCGGATGCGCGCCTGCACATAGGTGAAGCCGCCCAGCCAGGCCAGGTCCAGCTTGCGCGTGGCCAGCGACTCGACCACGGCGGCGTAGTCCGATACGGGGGTGAACACCACCTTCAGGCCCGTGGCCTGCGACAGGTATTCGCCCAGGGGCTTGAACTTGCGCTGCAGCTCGGTGGGCGCCTCGTCGGGGATGGCGGAAACGCGCAGCACCTGCGGCTCGGCCGCCAG
>Ga0209958_1000528_pt1 | contig 62658 bp, 56 predicted proteins | sample ThiBio_inoc_plan_FD_183942 | JGI IMG/M metagenome (GOLD analysis project Ga0209958, IMG submission 183942) | Wastewater bioreactor microbial communities from Cape Town, South Africa - Thiocy_inoc_plan (SPAdes) | ecosystem: Engineered > Bioremediation > Thiocyanate > Unclassified | place: South...
CCTATTGCTGACAGGTTGCTCCCCAGCAGAGCCTGCTTCCCCTTTAACTTCCTAATATAAAGGAGGTTAATTTTTGCTACATATAAAAATAATTCCCAAAATATTTGAATTACAACATAGAAGTCGTTTACAGACAGGGTTACATTTCCCGAGGGTACATTTTACCGGGCCGACAAGCCTGTGCATGATCCCGCATTTCAGATCCTGATGGGCTTCCTTTCGCACGAGTATGGCAACATCTTCGTGGACTGGGGCACGTTTCTGAGACAACCGGCTGCCAGGAAACCAGTTGGCTACTACCAGCCGGTACACCAGAGCATGGACCACTGGCGACCGAATGCAGGCGGGCCGGCGACATTCCCTTACTACTATCAATTGGGTGTGGGCCTGCCGCCGCAGGATTTCTATTCTCCCCTGGCGGTCAGCAGTGACTACACCTATTTCGGCAATTTGCTATGGATGCAAACGGGAGGAATCGTGGCGGAAGGAACGCCCTATTATTGCTCCTATCGTCTCGACGGTAATGCGTGGATCGATCGCAAAGCGACAGGCTGTGACGTAGTAAGCGCCTACTTCGCTAGAAGGGGCATTGCAAGGTGCCGCATTGCCGGGAACAAGATGGTTTTGTATTACTTTAATATGTACGCAGATAATCTCAAACACACGATCGAGATTAAGCATCCCACCAACCCTGCGAAAAGCTATACCGGCACGGTGTGCGGAAGCGGCATACATGTAGTATTGCTGGATATTTGAAAATGCTTGGCAATCCCGGCAGCCTTGGGCCTGCCAGTACAGGCAAATGGAAATGAGAAGGCGGGCTTAACTGCCTAACCCGTAGCGCACAATGCAGTACAATGCCCGGAAGCCGTCTTTCCAGTTGATCTTTTTGCCCTCGTCGTACGTGCGGCCGTAGTAGGATACACCTACTTCGTAAATGCGGATTTTAGGGATTTTGGAGATTTTGGCCGTTACTTCCGGCTCGAAACCGAAACGATTTTCGACCAGTTTGAGGCCTTTAAGCAGATCGGCGCGAAAAAGCTTGTAGCATGTTTCCATATCCGTCAGATTGAGATTGGTAAACATGTTGCTCAGGAACGTCAGGAACTTGTTCCCGATCGTATGCCAGAAAAAAAGGATGCGGTGTGGTCTTCCGCCCATGAAGCGGGAGCCATACACCACATCCGCATATCCTTCGATAACCGGTTTTAGCAATATATTGAATTCCTGGGGGTCGTATTCAAGGTCTGCGTCCTGGACGATAATGTAGTCGCCCGTCGCGCGGCGGATGCCTGTGTGCAATGCCGCCCCTTTCCCCTGGTTGTATTCATGCCGGAAGTAAGCCACTTCCAGCTCGGGATTCTCTTCTATAAATCTTTTAGCAACTGCCTCCGTATTGTCGGCAGAACAGTCGTTTACAATTACGATCTCCTTTTGAAAATTGCCTATCAGGTCAACGGATTTGAGTTTATCCAGCACATTTCGGATTGTCTTTTCTTCATTGTAAGCAGGAACGATAACCGATAATTTCATCAGGTAATAATAAGAGTGTGACTGTATAAGAGTGAATCTTGTATTGTTTCGGGGTTATTCGTTATTCAAAACACAATGAAGCTGCTCCAAGCAGTCCGGCGTCGTTAGCAAGCGTTGCGCGTTTGATATTGATTGTTTTCAGGTAATAAGGCGTCAGCCAGTACTTGAAACGATCGTTAATAGCGGGCAAAATAAACTCAAATGAGGCAGAAATACCACCACCGATCAAAATAGTTGTGATGTCCAGTATCCGGATCATTGAAACCAGTCCTTCGCCTAACAGGTAGCCCATTTCGTGGAAAACAGCCTTGGCCAGTTCGTCGCCCGCCGAAGCAGCCGCTACGAGGCCGGTGGTTGAAATCGTGCCGTCGGCAGGAAGCTGCGTCGTGCCAGTGTAAGCTGCACGCATTGCATTCGCCATGTCTAGCAGTTCTTTCTTCCCGATGTTGCGTTCGAGGACTTTGCCGTTTTTCGAGGGAACGTGGCCTGGCTCCATGGCATTACCGCCACCGCCTTTGAATACTTTTTTGTCGATAATCGCCGCGCCGCCGATGCCGGTGCCGAGGGTCACGAAAATATAGTCTTCGGGAAGCTTATCCTCGCCAAAGTAATATTCACCCAAAGCCGCTGCATTCGCGTCGTTTTCGAGGTAAAAATCATGCTGCGGGAAGCGCGCTTTCAGATCAGGAACAATGGTAATCCCGTCGATTTCGGGGATTGCCGTGATTTCGATCAGCGTGGTTCTGTCACGGGAGATGAGCCCCGGAACACCGATCCCTACTTTTTTTACTTCGGGATATTCTACCAGTTGGAGGGCAATTGCATCGCCTAACCTGTCTATAAAATGCCCGGAGCTGCGCCAGCTGGCGGTATCGTGACTGTAAAAATTTGAGATTCTTCCATCCGTAGCGTCAACGATCCCCATTTTTACGTTAGTACCGCCCACGTCTATACCGAGGTATTGTTCCATGAAATGAAAATATGGGTTTAATAAATAATTTTAAAAATGCGGCAATTTAGTAAAATTGCTCTATTGTTCACTCATTAATCCAAATCTCCCAGCTGCGGGCGGATCAGAATTTCTTCCACAACTGCCCTGGGGGACAAGGCGTAGGCGGCCCAGATCGACTCGGCCACGTCGACGGAATCCATAAAACGGTCTTCGGGCAAGTCGGTACCCTTCCAGCTATCGGTGTAGGTTGCACCCGGGAGGATAGCCGTTACACGCACATTGTGCGGCTTCATTTCTTCCCGTAACACCTTCGTCATGCCGTACAATGCAAATTTAGAAATGCAGTATGAGCCGCCGTTCGGATAGGCAATAATGCTGGCTGTGGAGCAAATAGTGAAGATATGGCCCTTTTTGTGCTTCATCATGCCGGGCAAAATGCCGCGTGTGAGATGGTAGGCACTGTACAGGTTGGTCTCCATCGTCTTTTCCAGCGTTCCTTCGGTTTCGTTATGCACCTGCCCCGGAATGAACACACCGGTATTGTTGATAAGTACCTCGGGTGCCGTAGAATGATTGTGGATAAATGCAATGAAAGCATCCACGTCGGCCCGCACCGAGAGGTCGGCCGTTAAATAAGTCAGTTTCGATTGGGGAAAACTTTCGCTGAATGTTTGTTGCAGTGCGAGCAGGTCGCTCTCGTTTCTTGCGCAGGTAATTACATCGAAGCCTTGTGCCAAAAATTTTTCTATCGCTGCCCTTCCGATCCCTTTTGTTCCACCGGTTACAACCGCTAATGGATTCATTTTTCTGATTACTTCTTTTTTTGCCTAATTTTCCCGAAAATATTGAATACAATTAAGATATCATGTCTGTAATCGGTAAATACTTCATTTTTTTAGGGACGCTGTTCGGGAAGGGCGAGAAATTATCGGTTTACTGGCGGAGGCTCATGGAGGAATGCGTGGGAATAGGCGTGAGCTCAATCTTCATTGTAGCGATCGTTTCCACGTTTATCGGAGCGGTATCTTGTATTCAGACGGCCTATAACCTCGTCAGCCCCATTATCCCCATTTCCACCGTGGCGTTGATCGTCCGCGACATGGAAATCCTTGAACTCGCGCCTACCATCACCTGCATCGTTCTGGCCGGAAAAGTAGGGTCTAATATCGCCAGTGAGCTGGGCACGATGCGCATTACCGAGCAAATCGATGCATTGGAAGTGATGGGGATCAATTCATCGTCCTACCTGGTGCTTCCGAAGGTCGTGGCGGCGATGCTCACATTCCCGATGCTGGTTATCTTCTCGGCATTCCTGGGCATTTTCGGGGGTTATCTCGCCGGTACGCTTACGGGCGTGATCACCGAACGGGATTATTTATACGGTATCCGCGATTCCTTCGTGCCCTACAATATATTTTTCATGTGTGTGAAACCTTTTGTTTTCGGTTTCCTGATCGCCTCCATTTCTTCTTTCAAGGGATTTTTTACGTCGGGCGGCGCGTTGGAAGTAGGTAAGGCCAGCACACAGGCGGTGACCAACAGCTGTATTTCCATTCTTATCGCAGATTACCTCCTCGCACAGCTGCTTTTGTAATGCACTCAAAACCCTTTGGTTTGTTCTCAACTGAGCCACAAAATGATTGAAATTAACAATATCAATAAGGCATTCAACGGTAAGGAAGTACTAAAAGGTATTTCGTCCCAGTTCAAAAAGGGCGAAACCAACCTGATCATCGGCGGCAGCGGGACCGGCAAGAGTGTTTTGCTGAAATGCATGATCGGCCTCGTGAAGCCCGACCAGGGGAGTGTGCTGTACAACGGCCGCGATTTTTACAACTGCGATAAGGAAACCCAGCAGTCCATCCGCCGCGAAATGGGCGTACTGTTCCAGGGTGGGGCATTGTTTGATTCCAAAACCGTGGAAGAGAACGTGCGTTTCCCATTGGACATGCTGACTTCCCAATCCGTGGAGGAAAAGCAGGAACGCGTCGCATTCTGTCTGCAAAGGGTAGGACTGGAACAGGCGGCCAAACGCATGCCTTCGGAGATCAGCGGTGGTATGAAAAAGCGTGTCGGCATTGCCCGGGCCATTGTGATGAACCCCGCCTACCTTTTTTGCGACGAACCCAACTCCGGCCTCGATCCATTGACCTCCGTTAAAATTGACGAGCTGATCAAGGAGATCACCGAAGAATACCAGATCACGACCATCATCATTACCCACGATATGAACTCAGTGATGGAGATCGGTGAGAACATTATGTTCCTTTACCAGGGAAGCAAGCTTTGGGAAGGCGTTAACACAGACATTACGAAAACGACTGTGCCCGAACTCAAAGAATTCCTTTTCTCCAATAAGCTGCTGCGCGAAATGCAGGCATAGGCTTTTCAGCGCCTGTTCAGTGCGGGGATATTTTTTCTTTCCACCAGAAACACCACCACCGCGAAGATCGCCAGCACGGCCATGTGCACTGGTACCGAGATCCACAGATTTGGTATCTTGATCAGGGAAGAGCCGTAAATCAGCAGGGCACCTCCGCCCATGTAGCCGACCGCAGAAGCCACATCGTAAGGCACCGGGTAAAATTTCTGCCCGAAATAATAGCAAAGCCCCAGCATAATGAAGCCCGACAATGCAAATGCGATCGCAAAGCCCATGTAGCCGATTTGCGGCACGAGGACAAAGCTGGTTGCGATGGTGATGCCTGCGCCCGTGAGCGTGAGCCAGGTTCCGTATTGCGTCTTATCGGTCAGTTTGAACCAGGTAGCAAGGTTGTAATACACGCCTAGGAAAAGGTAACCCGCCAGCAGCCAGGGTACCACGCCCAATCCTTCATGGTAAATCTTCTTTTTAAGGAAAAGCTCGGCAAAGAGGTCGAGATTCAGGCATATACCTACCCACATGAGCACACATATGATGATAAAGTACTTGGTAACCTTGGCGAAAACCGGGGGCGCATTCTTGTCTTCTCCCTTGGAAAAGAAAAATGGCTCCGCGGCGTATTTGAATGCCTGGATGGCCAGGTTCATGAAAATCGACAGCTTGTAGCATTGCACGTAGATCCCGATGGCGGTTTCATTGCTGCGGCCGGGGTAAAAGCCCTGGGGCAGCAGGAACTGGATGAATGCGCGGTCGAAGAGCATATTGAGCACGCCGCCGATGTTCATCACCAACACCGGGAATGCATACACCCACACGGGTTTGAACAGCTCACCGCTGAATACGAAGCGGAAGTCGGCGAACTCTTTCCGGAGCATCCAGAAGAATGCGAGGTTGGCAATGAGGTTCGCGAGTACGATATAATCCGGTGCATGGGCCGGGTTGTAGAACAGGTCAACGGCCGGTTGGAGGAATGTCAGGTAGTTTCCGGCATGAATATCCCGGCAGACAAGCAGGAAGAAAAGGTTGAGGAAAATGTTGATGAGAATGTTGCTGACCCGGATGATCACGAACTTTTTCCCCTGACCTTCCAGGCGCAGCCGCGCGAACGGGATGGACACAATGCCGTCGGTTGCCATGATGATGGCGAACATTCTCACAATGGAGGCCGAGTCAGGGTATTTGATGAGGTCTGCGATAGGTCCTGCGAACACGAACATGAGCATGGAGCATACAACGCTCACCAGTATCACAGCACTTAGTATAAGGTCGTAATATTGCTTCCGGTCCTTCTCCTCGCGTGCGAAGCGGAAGAATGCCGTTTCCATCCCGAATGTGTAAAGCACGAGCGCCAGGCCGGCGTAGGCGAAAAGTTGTCCTTGTGCGGCGATTTGCTGAGGTTCAAAAAGCTTCGTATGCAGTGCCACCAGCAGGTAGTTCAAAAAGCGGCCCAGCATGGTGCTGATGCCGTAGGTGGCGGTTTCGCTGGCCAGTTTTTTCAGTACGCTCATTCAATGCGGGATTTTCCAACGCAAATATAGGAGAGTAACCGCCAATAAAAGGAAAGGCCCTTCCCGTTTGTGGGAAGGGCCTGTGGTTTTTTATCGTCAACCCCGGACGTCCGAGATAATACTGTCGATCACACGCTCGATACGTTTCCATCCTTCATCGGTTTGAAGGTCTACATCAAGCATTTTTTCACGATAATCAGAGGAGATGGTCAGGAAATAAATGCCTGCTGAAATGAATGCGATCAACGCGCTGGTGTCATTATAATAGGGCAGGTCGCCTATTTTGCTGAGGATACGCGTCGCAATCTGGTTGCGGGCGTCTGAAAGCATCGACTTTCCGGTTCCGATTTCCCAGCGGAGCAGGTCGCGCGTCGCTTTACGCTGGCGCAAATCGTTTGTGAAAGTGTGCATGAGGGACGTGAGAGCTTTGTTCCGTTCTTCGGGCGTCAGCTCCGGGATGTTGTCAATGTAATCGGTACTGAGGGTTGACGTGTACTCTCCGGACCTGACATATTGTTCCATCAGGCCATCTACGCTTTCAAAGTACCTGTAAATCAGTACTTTGTTGACTCCTGCGGTGCGAGCGATGAGGTTGACGCCCACCTTTTCGGTGCCATGTTGTTCAATTACTTCGCCGACCGCTTTGAGTATTTTACTCTTCGTGCGCTCGCGATCGCGCTTTTTTACTTTTTCTACTTTCATATGGGTGCTGTTTAGGTTAAAACATAGTAAATGTAACATTTCATATCCAAATTTTATAGCAGAAAAGTTGCACTAAGTAACCAAATTTTTAAAAAGGTTTCCTTAATGTCACCGTAAAGTGTCAATTGGATTGAAATGCGATCAAATGGCTATGTAACCGTTCAAATTTGGAAGGATTCTAATTTTGAGGGGGGTGGAAATAAAAAAGAGCTCACTTTTCAATGAGCTCTTTGATTACTGTTGGCCGACAAGGACTCGAACCCTGAATAAGACAACCAAAATGTCCTGTGTTACCATTACACCATCGGCCAAAACCGTAAACAGTGGTGCAAAAGTAATGGTACTCGGGTCACGTGTCAAGTATTTCAGGAAAAAAATTAAATACTTTTTAGCTCAACGTTGCTAGCGATCTTTTTTACAAGGCCTTGCAAAACTTTGCCCGGTCCTGATTCTATGAAGATTTCCGCACCGTCAGCCACCATTTGCTCCACCGACTGCGTCCATCTTACCGGAGCCGTGAGCTGCGAGATAAGGTTCTCCTTGATAACCGCTACTTCCGTGGCAGGTTTTGCATTGACATTCTGATAAACCGGACAAATAGGAGGTTCGAACTGCGCCGCGTTGATCGCCGCTGCGAGCTCTTCCCGGGCCGGCTCCATCAATGGCGAATGGAAAGCACCGCCCACGGGCAACACCAATGCACGTTTCGCGCCGGCGGCTTTCAGCAGTTCATTGGCCCGTTCCACGCCTTCGATCGTCCCGGAGATCACCACCTGGCCCGGACAGTTGTAGTTGGCAGGAACGACGATCTCGTCGGTAATCCCCGCGCAAATTTCTTCGATCACATGGTCGGCCAGACCCAGGATGGCAGCCATCGTAGACGGGCGGATTTCGCAGGCCTTCTGCATGGCGGCGGCGCGTTTTGCCACAAGCGAGAGGCCGTCTTCAAAGGAAAGCGAACCGGCGGCAACCAAAGCCGAAAATTCGCCGAGCGAGTGGCCCGCTACCATATTCGGAGCAAAATCAGGCGTGATTTTGGCCAGGATTACCGAGTGGATGAATATCGCCGGTTGGGTCACATTGGTCTGTTTCAACTCCTCGTCGGTGCCTTCAAACATGATCTTTGTGATGTCAAAACCAAGGATTTCGTTTGCTTTTTCAAACAATGTCCTGGCGGAATCGGAACTCTGGTAGAGGTCCAGACCCATTCCTTTGAATTGCGAGCCCTGACCAGGGAAAACATATGCCGTTTTCATATGGATGATTTAAGGTTATTCATGAAGAAACAAAAAGCCCGGTAAAAAAACCGGGCTACAAAGGAAATACTTCAATGGGAAAGAAAAAAGAATCTACCGAAGCAGCTGTACCCATCCTTTCATGGTTACGGGCACGCTTTGTTTTTGGAATGACTCGAAATAGATTTTTACCTCATAATAATACTGGCCTGCCGCAAGCTCTTTGCCACCATTGGTTTTGCCGTCCCAGTTGATGTTGACATCCTTGGTAGAGTAAACCTGCGCACCCCAGCGGTTGTAGGCCTTGAATTCCAGCGATTGCACGAATGCAGGGCATTCAAGCGGCTGGAAGGTGTCGTTTTTGTTGTCGCCATTAGGTGTGAACACATTGGGCAAAACGAACATCGGGCAGTTATCGCGGCAAACGGTGTTGCTTGGCGCACTCTCGCTGCCAAAGCGGTTGACGGCCGTCACATAGTAGCATCCTGCAAAAGAGGTGAGGCCGGTGTGGTCGTAGAACGTTTGCAGCGGTGAAGGCGGGGTAGTTACGGTAGCGATCAAGGTTGGCGCGTCGCCCTCGTACCTCGCATAGTACACCCGGTATGCCGTCACCAATGGGTCGCAATCGCGGCCGTCCACAGTGGCGGGATATTCCCACGACAAATGGTTGGTAAAGCCTGATGGCGTACAAAATGCTTCCGGATGGGCCCTGAGCGAGTCGCAGTTGAGCGGGTCGAGGGTCAATACCGGCGGACAAGGCTTGGTGGTGTCCGAGGAAGAAACACAGAGTATCTGCGAGAAATTGTAGAGTACCGTCGGCCTGATCTGGCTGTTGTTGTAAGATCCCACGGTTTCCACCTTATAGCAGTAAGAGGAGTCCTTGACGATGGTCACATTGACGGTACCATCGGCGGCGTACTTGTCGGTACCATCATCGACAAAAGTGAATGTCTGCGGCCCTTGTACCGACACTTCGGCAATGCGGTTGAACGTGCCGGGCTTTGTTTTGTCCTCCCGGTACACGCGATGCACGCGGTTGCGGTTATCCCAGGGTACGAGGGCGGTCCATTTTAAACCCACCTGGTTGGATTGGGCAGCCGCTTGTTCGAGCCGGACAGAGCTGGCTGTTTCAGTTTCATCGAACTTGGTGAGTTGTCCTCCCTGGGTGGTATAATATTCGAGTTTGTAGTTGTAGGCATTGGCCTCGGTATTCAGGTTTCTGTCTACGAAAATGGTGTCATTTGCGCCCGGCGTAAGGTTGGTATTGATGGCTGCGATCTGAGTGAAAGCGGTACCATTCTGGCCGACAGCGCGGAAAAGCCGATACTGAGCGGGCAGTCCTGCGGCGGTGGCAGGTCTGATCCATTTTACGGTGATGACACCTTTGGTCGTGCTGGTTGAATCCACGGTAACATTGGTAATGACCGGCATTACCAGGGGCAGGTTAAGGCAATACTCGGCAGACGCAAGGCTTTCTCCTCCTCCGATCAGGTAACCGGGATCAGTAGGGCTTGCGCCGGGCCTCGGGAACATCACCACAATGCGGTAGGAATAGGAAACGCCCGGGCGGAGGCCTTCGCCGCCGTTGTTATCCAGGAAAGTGGTCTGGTTTACATCCACCCTTCCGATTTCCTCATACCCCGAGCCCGCGGGAATGCCCGGGGAACACACATCCACTGGGATATCGGTACATTTTTCAGCTCTGTAAATAGCGATTTTGGCGCCGGGAATCTGGCATTTGTAAGCATTCCAGTTGAGGCGGTAGGCTGTTCCGGTGGGATCTGCCACGGCTGCTCCCCTCAGTCCGGTTGGCTGCGGACCGTAAACCCTGATGTTTACGGTAGTCATATCCACAAGCTTTCGGAATAGCGAAGGGTTGGGGACCGACGGACCGGGAGCGTCTTCTACTTTAAACAATACATCATAAGCTTCCAGGCGGATATGTTCGCAGGATGTCTGCCAGGTAAACAGTCCATTGATGGAGCCCTGGCTTCCCTGTTGCGCAACGGTGAACTTCGCAATGGCCGGCGGGATCAGGGAGGCATCGTACACACCGCCGGAAGACGTGAGCGTAAGCTTGTCACCGTTCTTGTCCGTAGCCCTCACCTGCTGGTTGATCAGCGTCCCCGCTTCGACGCAAATATCTGGTAAGGGCTGAATTACCGGCCGGTCGTTACGGGCGTCTTCCACGATAATCTGCATATCGCGGACGATCTGCCCGATGAGAATACCGTCCCGCCATTCCTCTACGATGAATGCGACATTGTAATACCCTTTGGTAACCGGCGCGTCCCACACAAGGTCACCGGTGATCCTGTCCATGCTGAAAGTGGCGGGGGAACCGCCTGCTTCCGTCTGGCCGGGAGGCGTCACCATGTTCGGGTCTTTATATTGCAAATTGATACCGGATCCATTCACGCCGCTTCTCTGAGGTACAAACAAACGGTAGGCAAGGCTGTCGCCATCGGCATCGAATGCGCCGGGGTTATGAATGTAACGTTGTCCGACAGCGGCAACGTCGATAGGCGCATTCAGGAGTACGGGTGTCTGGTTTTTGCCGAAGTTGGAATTGATTTCCAGGATCGTGCTTACGTAGAAGTTAAGGTTTTGCGTAGGAGGCGGGCCAATGTTCAGTACGTTGTTGTTCCGGTTGTCCTCCTCGAAGGAAATGCGGTACTGCCCGGCACTAGGGAAGGTATAATTGATAATGTAGGTATTCTGCGTCGTGTTGTTACCGATGTTAGGGATCGGCTGAATGCGCGGCGCTTCCCTTACTTCCACCCGGGTATTGGGTCCTACCGCCACAGGGCCAATTGTAAAAAACACGCTGTTCTGGGCGTTAGCAGCGCCCTCGCCATTCTGCATGTCGAAGTAAGCGGTAAGCTTTATCTCGTAAGTATGGACTGCCGAGCTGGCCGGAGTAAGCCTCCGCGCCGTGATTTCGCCTGCCCGTATGTGCGTGGCCATGGCCTGGAAGCCATTGAACAGTAGAGCGAGAAAGAAAAGGTATAGTGAAATTCGTAAAACAGAGCGCATAAATCCGTGTCGAGCTAATAATGATAGGGAGGTAACGGCAGGCGCCATATCTCCTGTCAGGTACGTTAAATCAACGAAAATTCAGGTAAAAATGTGTGCTTTGGGAATGAATATAATATGTCGGTTTGTAAACTTACAAAACAACTTTATAAATCATATATGAATTGTTACAAAGTCCCAAAGCGGCACAAATAGCGCTCATATGTCATTTTGCATTGCTATCTCAGCAATTGTACCCAGCCTTTCATAGTTGTCTCTGTGCCCTGCTTTTTAAATGATTCGAAATAAATGGTTACCTCGTAATAGTACTGACCAGCCGCAAGCTCTTTTCCGCCGTTGGTTTTACCGTCCCAGTTAATGTTCACGTCTTTGGTCGAAAACACCTGCGCACCCCAGCGGTTGAATGCTTTGAATTCGAGGGACTGAACAAATGCGGGACATTCGTAAGGCTGAAAGACATCATTTTTAGCGTCGCCATTGGGAGTAAACACATTGGGCAATACGTACATCGGGCAGTTATCGCGGCAGACAGTGTTGCTGGGCGCGCTCTCGCTTCCGAAGCGGTTGACGGCCGTCACATAATAGCAGCCTGCAAATGATTCGAGGCCTTTATGGTCAAACGTCGTCCGCAGCGGCGATGGAGGGGTGGTTATGGTCGTGACCAGTTTCGGGGCATCGCCTTCATATCTTGTATAATAGACGCGGTATGCGGTTATCAGCGGGTCGCAGTCTCGGCCCTCCGCATTGTCGGGATATTGCCATGATAAGTGGTTCGTAAAGCTGGAAGTGGTACAAAATGCCTCCGGATGCGTCCGGAGTGAATCGCAGTTCAGCGGGTCCAGGGTTAATACGGGCGGGCAGGGTTTGGTCGTATCCGAGGACGACACACAGAATATCTGCGAGAAGTTGTATAAAACCGATGGCCGGATCTGACTGTTGTTATAGGAACCCACCGTTTCAACTTTGTAGCAGTAAGTCGAATCCTTCACAATGGTCACATTGATCGTTCCGTCGGCGGCATACTTATCGGTACCGTCGTCGACATAATTGAAAGACTGCGTTCCCTGCACCGGCACTTCGGCAATGCGGTTGAAGGTTCCCGGCCGTGTTTTGTCCTCCCGGTAAATGCGGTGTACCCGGTTTCGGTTATCCCACGGCACAAGCGCTGTCCATTTCAACCCAACCTTATCGGACGGTGCGGCTATCTGTTCAAGCCTGACCGAGCTCGCGGTTTCAGTTTCATCGAACCTGGTGAGCTGGCCATTGACGGTGGTATAATATTCGAGTTTATAGTTGTAGGCATTCGCCTCGGTATTCAGCCCTTTGTCTATGAAAATAGTGTCGGCTGCGCCGGGTGCCAGGTTGGTATTGATGGCTGCAATCTGGGTGAACGACGTGCCGGCCTGCCCGGTCGCCCTGAACAGGCGGTATTGTGCAGGCAAGCCGGATGCAGCAGCGGGCCGCATCCATTTTACGGTGATCTGCCCGCGGGTAGTGCTTGTAGAATCGACTGTGACGTGGGTAATGACTGGCATTGTCAATGGAAGGTTCAGGCAAAACTCGGGCGAAGCAATGCTTTCACCACCCCCGATCAGATAGCCCGGATCGCCCGGACTTGCGCCAGGCCTCGGGAACATTACGACAATGCGGTAGGAATACGAAACACCCGGACGAAGCCCCTCGCCGCCATTGTTATCCAGGAAAGTGGTCTGGTTCACGTCCACCCTCCCGATTTCCTCATAACCCGAGCCGGCGGGAATCCCCGGTTTACATACATCGACTTGCAGGTCGGTGCATTTTTCTGCCCTGTAAATGGCGATTTTTGCGCCGGAAACCTGGCATTTGTAGGCATCCCAGTTAAGGCGGTAGGCCGGGCCTGCCGGGTCGGTGACGGCAGTTCCCTTCAAACCCATGGGCTGCGGGCCGTAGACCCGGATGTTAAATGTGATCATATCCGTAAGCTTCCGGAACAGCGACGGGTTGGGGTAGCTGGGCGGCGGGCCGTCTTCCACCTTGAACAACACGCCGTAGGGACCCAGGCGGATATGGTCACAAGATGTCTGCCAGGTAAATGTCCCCGTCACACTGCCCTGCGCTCCCTGGTTAGCGACTGTAAAAGCTGCGAGCGGCGGTTTGATCAGCGACGCATCATATACGCCGCTGGTAGAAGTGAGTGTCAGTTTGTCGCCATTTTTATCGGTGGCCACCACTTTCTGGTTTATCAATGTGCCCGCCTCGACGCAAATGTCTTCCAGCGGCGTCAGCACCGGCCGATCGTTGCGTGCATCCTCGACGATGATTTGCATATCGCGGACGATTTCGCCTATCAGTACCCCGTCACGCCATTCTTCGACGATGAATGCAATATTATAGAAGCCCTTCGTAACGGGAGCATCCCATATAATGTCGCCGTTCGCCCTGTTAATGCTGAATATCGCCGGGGACGCGCCGGTTTCAGTCTGGCCGGGAGGGGTGGTCAGGTTAGGGTCTTCGTAGTCGAGGTTCACACCCACGCCATTGGTACCGCCTTGCTGCGGGACGAACATGCGGTAGGCGATACTGTCACCATCGGCATCGAATGCGCCGGGGTTATGGATAAACCGCTGGCCCACGGCGGCGATGTCTATCGGGGCATTCCGGAGCACCGGGGTGCGGTTCAGTCCGTAGGCCGCGTTGATTTCCAGAATGGTGCTTACGTAAAAATTGAGTAGTCTGGTGGGCTCGGGTCCCAGGTTCAGAATGTTGTCGTTGCGGGCATCCACTTCCATGGAAATCCGGTAAATGCCGGCAGAAGGGAAGGTGTATCTGGCTATGTAGATGTTTTGTGACGTGTTGTTCCCGATATTAAACCGGTCGACCCGGGGCGCCTGAATAGTCGCCGGTGTTCCGGTGCCGTCGACAGTCCCGATTTTGAACGTTACATTATCCTGGCCGTCCGCGGCCTGTTTTCCACCGATTTCGTCGAAATAGCCCGTGAGTTTAATTTCGTAGGTGATTGTTGTGAGCGACAGTCTCGTGGCGGTGATCTCACCGGCCCGGAAGTGTGTCGCGAAAACGTTGCCGCACAGTAATGTCAGCACCAGCAGAACAATCAGGGTACGGGAAGATAGAGGTCTGAGCATGGGTCGGTTCGTTAGTCGTCCGGTATGTAACAACTCAACGAAACACTTGTTTGAAAATGTGTGCTATTCGGTTACAAAATCGCAGGGAATGTACCGCTGATGCCTTCGCACTGAGGAACTTGCTTTTCCAAAGGCTAATCAGTCTAAATAATTCTTAATAATGATTATAAATAGACAAGGCCATTTGCAAAAATGAAAGCGATTTATTGTCTCGCTAACGTTTGTGATATACCTTTGAAAGGTTCTAATTATACCTCTTTTTTTTGTACTAAAACCATTCGTTTTTGATTATGTCGTGGTTTTCACAAACGTTAACGAGCTCTATCGGTAAAAAACTTCTGATGGCTCTTACCGGACTTTTTTTGATTAGCTTTCTGGTCATTCATGCCACTATCAATGCCATGATTTTCTACAATGATGGCGGAGAGACGTTCTCGCACTGGGGACATTTCATGGGTACCAACCCGATTATACGTACACTTGAAATCGGCCTCGTTGCGGGCTTCATCATTCACATCGCCGACGGCCTGATCCTCTGGAAAAACAACCGCGAGGCCCGTCCTGTGAAATATGCTGTCAACAATGCATCTGCGAACAGTACCTGGTATTCCCGCAGCATGGGCTTGCTGGGAACGCTCCTTCTGATCTTCCTCGTGATCCATACCTCGCATTTCTGGATCCCCAACCGTTCCAACCAGTTTGCTACCGGCGAAGAGCTGAACCTGTACCAGATGATGCTCGATATCTTCCAGAACCCGGTTGTCGTGCTGATTTATGTGCTGGGCTGCGTTTCCCTTTTCTGGCATTTGCTGCACGGTTTCAAAAGTGCGTTCCAGTCACTCGGGCTCAACCACGTGAAATACAATGGTGTGATCTCGTTCATAGGAACAGCATTCTCGATCATCGTCCCGATCCTGTTTGCCTTAATGCCGATCTCGATCTACCTCGGCTGGGTGAAGTAATCCCGAAAGCGTCTTATTTCTAAAATTTTCGATTAAATAATATTTGATATATGGCAACTTCATCTCGTCTGGATGCCAAAATACCACAAGGACCTCTCGAAAGTAAATGGAGCAAATACCGCTCTTCTGTTCCGCTTGTAAACCCTGCGAACAAACGTAACCTCGAGATCATTGTCGTAGGGACCGGACTTGCCGGTGCTTCTGCCGCCGCTACGCTCGCGGAGCTCGGTTATAAAGTGAAAGCATTCTGTTTTCAGGATTCTCCACGCCGTGCGCACTCCATTGCCGCACAGGGAGGGATCAATGCAGCAAAAAACTACCAGAATGACGGTGACTCGGTTTACCGTCTTTTTTATGATACGATCAAAGGGGGCGACTACCGCGCGCGCGAAGCGAACGTACACCGCCTGGCCGAAGTTTCGGGTAACATTATCGACCAATGCGTAGCCGCAGGGGTGCCGTTCGCACGTGAATACGGCGGTTTGCTTTCCAACCGCTCATTCGGTGGAACGCAGGTGCAGCGTACCTTCTATGCGGCGGGCCAGACGGGCCAGCAGCTGTTGCTCGGAGCATATTCCGGCTTGCAGCGCCAGGTGGGTATGGGTACAGTCAAAATGTACAACCGCCACGAAATGCTCGATATCGTGAATATCGACGGCAAATGCCGCGGTATCATCGCACGTAACCTGATCACCGGTGAACTTGAAAGACACGCCGGCCACGCCGTATTGCTTTGCACAGGTGGTTATGGAAACGTTTTCTACCTGTCTACCAATGCCATGGGTAGCAACGTTACCGCAGCATGGAAAGCGCACAAGCGCGGTGCATTCTTTGGTAACCCTTGCTTTACCCAAATTCACCCGACTTGTATCCCGGTCTCCGGCGAACACCAGTCGAAACTGACCCTGATGTCGGAGTCGTTGCGTAACGACGGGCGTATCTGGGTTCCCAAGAAAAAAGACGATAACCGCCCGGGTAACGAAATCCCCGAAGACGAGCGCGATTACTACCTCGAACGCCGTTACCCTGCATTCGGTAACCTTGTACCGCGTGACATCGCGTCGCGCGCGGCGAAGGAGCGTTGCGATGCCGGTTATGGCGTAGGAACTTCCAAATTGGCCGTGTACCTCGATTTCGCTGCGGCGGTAGAGCGTTACGGACGTGCGGAAGCGAACAAAAACAACATCCACAATGCGTCCGACGCCGACATTATCACATGGGGTAAGGCGGTTGTAAAAGAAAAATACGGTAACCTCTTCGATATGTATAAGCAAATCACGGGTGAAGATCCGTATGAAGTGCCTATGCGTATCTATCCTGCGGTACACTATACCATGGGCGGCCTTTGGGTGGACTACAACCTGATGACCACCGTGCCGGGCTTGTACTCGCTGGGAGAGGCCAACTTCTCCGACCACGGGGCAAACCGATTGGGTGCCTCTGCATTGATGCAGGGCCTGGCCGACGGTTATTTCGTAATCCCTTACACCATCGGTGCTTACCTGGCAAGCGAAATCCGTACCGGAAAAATCTCTACTGACCATGAAGCATTCGTGAAAGCGGAAGCAGAAGTGAAGGAGCGTATCGACACATTGCTGAAAATCCAGGGTAAAACTTCTCCGGAGCTTTTCCACCGCCGGTTGGGCAAGATTATGTGGGAAAAATGCGGTATGGCACGGAATGCGGAAGGCCTGAAAGAAGCGATCCGGGAAATCCGTCAGCTGAGAAAAGACTTCTGGTCGGATGTGAAAGTAATGGGAACTGCCGGCTACTTCAACCCTGAACTCGATAAAGCCAACCGGGTGGCGGACTTCATCGAACTCGGCGAGCTGATGTGTATCGACGCGTTGGACCGGAACGAATCCTGTGGCGGCCACTTCCGCGAGGAATACCAGACCGAGGAAGGCGAAGCATTGCGCGACGACGAAAACTATATGTATGTCTCGGCCTGGGAACACAAAGGCGTGGAGAATTGGGAGCTTCACAAGGAAGAACTCATTTACGACAACATCAAAATCGCGCAGCGTAGCTACAAATAAAAACCCCCAGTGGCACGGATGATGCCACGCTAATAAGTTGTATCAGAAATAAAGAATATAGGTATGGAAGGAAATATGAGGTTGTCTCTCAAAGTTTGGAGACAAAGCAATAAAGAGGCAGCGGGAGGTTTCGAAGACTACAAGCTGGACAACGTTTCCCCTGATATGTCATTTCTTGAAATGTTCGATGTACTCAATGAGCAGCTCATCGAAGAAGGAAAGGAACCGGTAGCATTTGACCACGACTGCCGTGAAGGTATTTGCGGGATGTGCTCGATGTACATCAATGGCCGTCCGCACGGTCCTTTGCGGGGGGTAACTACCTGCCAGCTGCACATGCGTTCGTTCAAAGATGGCGACACCATCGTGGTAGAGCCTTGGAGAGCGCAGGCTTTCCCGGTGATCAAAGACCTCGTGGTAGACCGCGACGCATTCGACCGCGTGATCTCTGCCGGCGGTTTTATTTCTGTCAACACAGGTAATGCACAGGATGCAAACTCACTCCCTGTTCCGAAAGAAGCGGCTGACGATGCATTTGCAGCAGCAGCTTGTATCGGATGCGGCGCTTGCGTGGCAGCTTGTAAAAACGCTTCTGCAATGCTTTTTGTTTCCGCCAAAATCTCCCAGCTGGCATTGTTGCCCCAAGGACAGGCGGAACGCAGCATACGGGCCGAGAAAATGGTTGCTCAAATGGATGCCGAAGGCTTCGGAGCTTGTACCAACACCGGAGCATGCTCAGCAGAATGCCCCAAGGAAATCAGCCTCGAAAACATCGCCCGCATGAACCGCGAATACATCGGCGCGAAGTTCTCGTCTTCGGCGGTCTAAGGATATATTTAATGCAAATGCAGGGCAGTCGGGAAACCGGCTGTCCTGTTTTTGTTTTTGACGGGTAAGGCTTGAATCTGTTAGTGTTTCAAAATGTTTATATTGCATTAGGAAAGGAAACAACAACATGGATACGATAGAATTGAGATACAAGCCTCTGCGTCTTGATGATGATGAATTCTACGAGTTTTGCCGGGAGAATGATCAACTCAAAATAGAGAGGGATAGCGAAGGAACGATTTATATTATGTCAAATACTGGCGGAACTACGGGAATACTGAATTCGATCATCAACTACTGTTTGATGTATTGGCATCGTTCCACTAAGTTGGGATTCGTTTTTGATTCTTCCACGGCTTTCCGATTACCCAATACCTCAGTTAGGTCGCCTGACGTTGCCTGGGTTTCGGCTGAGCGGTGGGAGCTTTTGACCGGCGCTGAAAAAAAGAAATTCCCTCCTATATGCCCCGATTTTGTGATAGAACTGCTTTCAGAGAATGACGATCTGAAAACCATTCAAAAAAAAATGCAGATAGAATGGATGGCTAATGGATGCAAACTCGCCTGGCTAATTGATCCGGAGGGAGAAACAACATATGTTTATCGACCAAATGAAGACGTAAAAATTTTCCGAGGTTTTGATCAGAAACTATCAGGAGAAGAAGTACTTATAGGTTTTGATTTTGATTTGAGTGAATTAAAAATATAGACTTGTTTACACCAAAAATAGCGAAGCAGACGATCAACCGACCGTCTGCTTCGCTATTTTATTTCAATTCAGGAAGTACTACTTCTTCTTGGTAGTATCCGCCGCAGCAGGTTTGCCTGCGTTTTTATATTCTTTATTCAAACCATCGACGATTTTCTGGGTTACGTCCAGGGATGGGTTAGCGAAAAGAATGCCGCCGCCCAGGGAGTAGCCGAGCACGTATTCGTAGCCGTTTTCCTTGTTGTATTTATCGATGTAAGAACGGATGTTTTTGTAAAGTTCCTCATTCTTTTTAGCCTCTTCCTGACCCAAAGCCTGTGCCGACTGATCGCGGTAGGCCATCAGGTCCTGCTGCTTTTTCATCAACTGGGCTTCGGTGGAGCGTGCTTGCTCAGGGGTCATGGTGGCTGCGCGCTGCTGGAAGAAAGCTACTTCATTTTGCAGAGAGCGTCCCTTGGTAGTCAGCTCATTTTCAAGCTGGAAATTCTTGTTTTCAAGCTCTTTTCTGGTATCCTTGAAGAAATCGTAGTTTTTAAGAAGCGAATCCACCTGAACGTAAACAGTGCGGCGGCCTTCCACTACTGCACCATCAGCGGCTGCGCCGGTGTCTGACGATTTGCTTGAAAAATGAAGGAAGAATAACACCGCCACAGCAAGCGAAAGGACGACGTTCCAGATCAATGAAGTATTGTTGTTCACGTTTTTAAGGTTTATTGTTTTTTTGAACGAGCCGCAAAGATAATGATTTGTGTTTAAGTACAATGAATAAGTGGTGCCCCGGGCAGGATACCTGACTTTCAGGAAACAGCTCCGGGAACCGGTGCGGGATTTCTCCGGAATATCTGACGGACCCAATAGCCGGCCAATCCCGAAAAGCCGCCCACCAGGCCGCCCACCAGAGCTGTAACGAGCAAAAGGAGAATGCCGTTGGGCAGCATGAATATCTTTGCAACACGGTCGGTTAAAGCGCCGTCGGAGATGAAATGCTGGTAATAGCCGTACAGCAGCCAGGGTACGGCTATGCCGCCGAAACCACTCCAGAATGCGCCTGACGAAGGCCGCGCGATGACAATCACAAATGGTACGATGGCGATTACCCACCAGGGGGCGAATATTTGCAGTATCGCCGACAGAATAGCTATGATGAGGAAATTCATAAGTTAACGTTTTTGCAATACAAGAGTCGACCCCAGGTGCGGCACTTTCTGTTCCGGCGATGTCAGGAAAATCAGTTCATTGAGTTCCCCCTTCTCCCACGTTTTCAGCAGATTGAGGTAATAGGGGCTGCCCGGGTTTCCCGACTGGCCGCCGGGGTAAATGCCGTAAGCACGCGGTGTAGGGCCCAATTCGACCACCATTCGCCATGAAGGCCCTTTTCGTTTGGTCATAGCGTTCACGATACTGCTGCCCCCGCCTGTCCTGAGCGGCGGTGCATTGAACGGCTTGATGCTCCTGCTCAAATGCCTTATTTCGGCTCCCTTCACCTTAGACCATTCCCATTCGGGGCTCATGGCGCCTTTGCGGGCCGTGAGCGTGTCGAGGGAGGCATTGAAACTTTGGTAAACAAGGTCGGGTAATGTTTCCTTTTCCGGTGTGCTCACATTATCAAACCACTTTTCATTCGGCTGTTTCAAAATCAGGTACAAGGTCCGGTCGCGCGAGGGGTACTCCATGGGCGCTTCGGGTGAAGAGAAATCATCGTTCCATATAGCTTGGCCCAGCAAAGGGAACCAGGTTTCGAAGATCGACGCCGCGATCGATTCCGGGGAGTTCTGATAGTTCCAGTTTGAAAGTACAATATGCGCAGCCTTTTGTTTGGGCGTTAATGCGCGGGTTTCCAGGATGCTTAGCAGCTTGGGTAGCAAGGTACGCGCCAGTACACTGAAATTGTCGTTTTGCAACATCCTGAGGCTGTCTGCATTAGCATTGGTCATCGCCTGAAGGCGTTCGTTGATCCGTATGGCGCGTTCCGACGGCGCGAAACTCCAGTTAATGTAATAAGGGTAGGTCGTATCCGCGGAGGATTGATTAGCGCTGCTTACGAAACCTCTCGGCGGATTTTTCACAAATGGATTCTGATCGGGGGGGATCCAGCCCTGCCAGTCGTCGGCGCGGGATGAGCCGTCCAGCACGAATTTCCCCTGCTCCTTATATTTCAAAGGGATTTTACCATTCACGGTAATGGCGATGTTCTTCTCACTGTCGGCAAATACAAAGTTTTGCGCCGGGCCCACATAATGGGTTAGCGCCTTGCGGTAATCGTCGTAAGTTTTGGCCTTGTTGAGTTCATAAAAAGTAATGAAGCTGTTGCCCGGCTCGTGCCCGATCCACTTGATGGCAAGGTTGGGCAACTCTCCGAAAGTGCCGTCTGAATCGGTTACCGGTCCGTGATGCGTGTAAATAATCTGTTCACGATAGGGTTTCAGCTGACCTTTCACTTGGATAATCTCCTCGCGTTTGTGCGTCGGTTTCCATTGGTTATCGTGCCAGTAAAAATTCCGGTATTCATTTTTGAATTTAATCTTGTACAAATCAAAAACGTCGGCATCCACATTGGTAACACCCCACGCTACACGCTCGTTGAAGCCTATGATCACACTCGGAATGCCCGGCAGTGACACCCCATATACATTTATATCGGGCGAATGGAGCTGTACCTGATACCAGATCGACGGCAGCGATAGTTCGAGGTGCGGATCGTTGGCCAGGATAGGATAGCCGGTAATGGACTTTTCGGCACTTACGGCCCAGTTGTTACTGCCGATGCCTTCTTCTTTGGGAGCACGGTCGGGTAATGCGGTCAGAGGCCGGGCGGATAATGCGACGCTGTCGCCGGGTATCATGGCAGGTGCGGCTTCCGGAACCGGCAGCTTAGGAAAATCCCAGGCGGTACCCGAAGGGATAATGGGGCTTTCCTGCAACATAGGATAATCGGGGAAAAGTTTTGCAATGGTTTCCCGGCCATACTTTTTCAATGCATTCGTCATAGCGAGCTCATTCGAGCGCCCCGCGAGAGTGAGCGTCATCTGTTCGAGCATGTACATGGTGTTGATCGGCTTCCAGGGCTCGGGCTTGTATCCCAGCAGTTTGAACTCGATGGGGTAATCTTTTGGCGAGAGTTGACGGATAAATGCATTTACACCGGCTGTGTAGCCGAGCAAGGCTTCCCGCGAGCGCGGGTCCGTCATGGCCACTTTCAGGTTGGCTTCTGCGCCGTAACCCATTCCGAGTCTGCGGCTTTGCTGGTCGAGGCTCAGCGTAGCCGGACCGAGGATTTCGGAAAGCCGGCCCGCCGCCGCACGGGTCTGCAGGTCCATCTGCCAAAGCCGGTCCTTGGCAGTAATATAGCCTTGTGCATAAAAAAGGTCGAAGTCGTTTTGGGCAAAAATGTGCGGCACGCCGGAATCGTCGAAGCGGATCGTCACCTCGTCGCGCAGGCTGTCCAGTTGCAGGGTTTCCCGTGTTTTGGGGTCGATAACCTTCTCGCTGTTTTGCCATAAACCGCAAAATGGGCTCAGGAAGGGTCCGAGAGCTGGCGCGGGTGCCCATGGTTTGTCAAGCACATACACGAGTCCTGCTGTGATCGCGATAAACAAAATTGCCTTTACAAACTTCATAGAGAGGATACTGATTTGCTTTTTAAAAAGGCATTATTCCGAAACGGCTTGCACCATGGCCTCGATCAGGCCCAGGTCCGAATACATCACCGATTTTTCATCCGGAATTTCACCGGCCATCGAAATGCCTCCCGGGAAAAATTTCTGGCGTGCGGGCCTGAATTTCTTGGCTGTTAAATGCAGTGCATGCACACCTGCTGCTTTCAGTTCGGCTGCATTATGGTGGTTCACCCCGCCGCCTGCCATGATCTCGATTTTTCCTTCGGCTTCTTTGGAAAGCTTGCCAAGCAATTCTGTCGCCTGAGCGGCAGATGCCTTCTGACCGGACGTGAGGATACGCTCTGCACCGGTGGCAATCACATCTTTGAGCGCCTTCATCGGGTCCGGCGTGAGGTCGAATGCCCGGTGGAACGTTACCTTCATGGGAGCGGCGTATTCGACAAGGGCCTTGGTACGTGCCACGTCCACATTACCCTCGGGCGTCAAAATCCCCAGAACGACGCCATTAGCGCCCAGCTTTTTGGCCAGATCAATGTCTTTCCGCATGATTTCCTCTTCAAAGAAGTCATATACGAAATCGCCCCCGCGCGGCCTGATCATCACATATAGCGGAATGTCGATGTTTTTTCTAACGATTTCGATAAGTCCGGCGCTGGGTGTGGTGCCACCTTCTCCGAGCCCGCCGCACAGTTCAACCCTGCCTGCTCCGCCGGCCTGCGCATTGATGCAGGATTCCAGCGAGTAAGCACAAATTTCAATAGTCATAATATGGTATTTGTAATGGTGAGGGAAATTAAGGGTTTTTTCGGGGAGAGGGGAAGCGCGACCGGATTTTGCCCTTAACTTTATAGATCCATAAAGTTTTAACTATCTGATTTGCAGACAATTAATAATATAAGAAAAATATATTTTGTAACCCGACAATTATTTTTCTTTTTTTTCGCTTTAAGCTTTTAAAAGATAGCAAATTTTTTACTTTTGCAGAAAAGTAAAGTAACCATTAATAGGCGAAAATAATATGTACTGGACTCTCGAACTCGCATCGTACCTTGAAGATGCTCCCTGGCCAGCTACCAAAGACGAGCTAATTGACTTTGCAATCAGAACAGGCGCTCCGTTAGAAGTAGTTGAAAACCTTCAGGAGCTTGAAGATGATGGGCAGCCTTATGAAAGCATTGAAGAGATTTGGCCCGACTATCCCACCAAAGACGATTTCTTTTTCAACGAAGACGAATACTAATCCAAAACGGCACTCTATCGGTGCCGTTTTTTTATGATATATGGTCTGCTTTTTTTACGTAACTCAGTCCCTATAATTTTTTAAATCTGACAAAAGGAATGTAAATTGTTAGCGTTAACAAATGAGGAGGACGAGGTAAGTTACCGAAAGTGATTTAGTCATAACTCATAATTTATCCATTCCAACCCGATGGAGCTTCGATTGTTGAAAGAGCTGGTTAAGAAAGGTGAGGGGGAACATCTGGAATTCAAACTGAAATCCAATCACCCCGAGAAGATCGTCCGCGAAGTGGTTGCTTTCGCAAATTCAGGTGGCGGTAAGCTGCTGGTCGGAGTGGGTGACGACAAGACCTTGAAGGGCCTTAAAGATGCCGACGAGGATGAATACACCCTCTCACGCGCCATCGACAAGTACATTTATCCAAAAATCAGTTTCAAAAAGGAGCGCGTGGCCATCACGCCCGACCGCGACGTGCTCGTGCTGACGATTCCGCGCAGTATCGATAAGCCGCATTATGTGGTGGACGACACCGGTGCGCGTCAGGCCTACATCCGGGTAGAGGACAAATCCATCCAGGCCAGCCGCGAAATGAAGGAAATCATGCGCAGGGGCCGCGGCGAACGCGATGTCAGTTTTCAGTACGGGGAAAAGGAAGAAAAGCTCATGAAACTGCTCGACGAAAAGGAGTCTGTAACGGTGGACTTGTTCGCGACTTTCGCCGGCATTCCCCGAAAAATTGCCTCCAATACATTGGTGGTGATGGTGCTGGCGCGGATCCTGGAAGTGCATCCGCATGAGATGATCGACAAGTTTACCATGTCGATGGCTTACCAGTCGAATTAATAACCTCAGTTATATTGCCAGAAAGGTTTTTCCCAGCCACAATCCAAAAAGTGTGGCGGCAAAACATGCTGCCATACTGATGATGATGTTCAGGGAAGCTTCGACCCAGCGATCGTTGAGGAAAAGTTGAATGGTTTCATTGCTGAAACTGGAAAAGGTACTGAAACCGCCGCAAAATCCGACGACTACAAATAACCTGGATGTGGCGACCAGATCCGCAGATTTGAATGTGGCCCAGCCCCCGAATGTGCCCAGGATAAGGCAGGCCAAAATATTGGCCGCCAATGTCCCGAACGGGAACACTGACGGCCATTGAGCAAATGCCCTTCCGATTCCGTAACGCGCCAGACTGCCTAATCCTCCTCCTATAAAAACGATGATCAGGTTGTTCATTGCGACTGGCCGTTGAGTGATGATATTAGAACGGCAGATCGTCCGATTCGTCTTCGGTGAAAGTGGTTACCGGAGGCAATGGTGCGCCGCCTGCATTGTAGCTGGCATTGCCGCCGCTGGCCCCTGCTTTCTCAACTTTCCATGCGCGCACCTCAGTGTACCAGCGGGAGTTGTACTCGCGGCTTTCCACATCGATAGAAGCGGTAACCGAGTCGTTCACTTGCAGGTTAGCCTGGTCAATTTTATCACCCCAAAGTGAAATGCACACTTTTTTAGGGTATTGAGAAGGTATTTCAAGAATGAATTCCTGCTTGCGCCACATTCCGTTTTTTCCCTGGCCGGTAACTTCCGGCAGCAATGAAATGACTGTTCCTGATACTTCCATTGATAATATGTTTGTTTAGTGTCGTTTCAAAAATGGTTCCAAAAGTAAGATTTTTGCCCGTCGATTGCAACGCCGGCGGCTAATCGGTACCAATTGCCTGATCGAGGTCGGCAATCAAATCTTCTATATCTTCAATGCCGACGCTGAGCCTGATCAGCGTGTCTTTCAGGCCTATTTTCAATCGTTCTTCACGCGGCATACCTGCGTGTGACATGCTTGCGGGGTGCGTACAAAGCGATTCCACGCCACCCAGTGATTCACCCAGGGCAAATATTTGCAGGTTTTCCATCGTCCGGACAGCCCTTTCGTAGCGGTCGTCTTTCAACTCAAACGAAACCACGCCCCCGAAGCCGCGCATTTGCTTCGCCGCCAGTTCGTGCCCGGGATGGTCGGGCAGGCCGGGATAATATACACTCCCCACTTTGGTATGTGCTGCAAGCCACGCGGCTACCTGCTGCGCATTTTCACAATGACGCTGCATTCGTATGTGCAGCGTTTTTAATCCTCTCAAAACCAGAAAACAATCCTGTGGGCCCGGTACCGCGCCGGTCGCGTTCTGGATAAATTTTAACCGGGCAGCCAGGTCATCGTTATTTACAATCAAGGCGCCCATCACGGTATCGGAATGGCCGCCAAGGTATTTCGTGACCGAATGCATAACGATATCGGCGCCCACATCGAGCGGGTTTTGCAGGTAGGGTGATGCGAAGGTGTTGTCTACGCACGTCAATACATTCCGTTGCTTGCAAATGCGTGTGATGTGTTCGATGTCGATGATTTTCAATAGCGGGTTGGTGGGCGTTTCCAGCCAGACGAGCTTTGTATTTCCGGAAATCAGTTCGTCGATCCGGTCTGTTTCTTCAATATCAATGAATCTGAAATTAAGGCCCAGCGGCTCGAAAATGCGTTTCATCATCCGGTAGGTCCCGCCGTAAATGTCGCTGGGCGCGATGATTTCGTCGCCGGGTTTGAACAGTTTCAGGACCGCGTCGGTGGCGGCGAGGCCGGAGGCGTAGCACAGGCCATGGTTGCCGTTTTCCAATGCGGCCAACGCGGTCTGCAATGCGGTGCGGGTGGGGTTGCTGCTCCGGGCGTACTCGTAGCCTTTATGCTTGCCGGGGCTTTCCTGGACGTAGGTGGAGGTCTGATAAATCGGCGTCATAATGGCACCGGTACTCGGATCCGGCTCAATGCCGGCGTGTATTGCTTTGGTTGCGAATTTCATTTTTTAGTGATTTGAGATGCCACTAAGGCACGAAGGAGCACGAATAAATCTTAGTGTTAATTCGTGCCTTCGTGGCATCAAAATATAATTGCAGAAAAGCAAGTTCACAAAAACCTTTTGTCAAAACAACTGGTTATCAAATCAGGAAAAAGTCAAATTAGCCTTGGAAACGTCTACACCAAAAAGATTCTCACTCCCGGTCGTCGTAAGCTTATTGATGACGATCGTGCCATTGGTGACGACCTCTCTTCTGACGGCATGGGCGATCAATCACGAAAAGATCCTCCGCGAACTTCCCCTGGAATGGTGGCTGGGCGTAACCGTCCTGCTTACCATAGCTTCTTCGGCCGCGCTTACACCTCCTACGTTTCTGGCGTTGGTGTACGGCTACTTCCTGGGCTGGGCCTCGCTGCCTATGCTTTTCGTACTGAATATCGGCGCGATCGCCATTATATATGTATCGGCGCATTTCCTGCACGCGGCTTCGGTGAGGAGTTACCTGATCCAGGTTTATCCGCAAGTGGGAACGCTGCTGCGCCGGTTCTATAAAAATGAGCTGAGGCTGATCTTCTTTGCGAAACTGTCACCCGTGCTGCCCTTCGCGATTACCAACCTGTTTTTTGCCATGGCCGGTGCACGTTTCAAACAGGTGCTTACAGGCGGAACCCTGGGCATGATCCCGCGCACGGTGCTGGCCGTTTGGGCCGGTAAGGAAGCGCAGGACATCCGCTACCTGCTCGAACATCCTAATGAAGGACTGGCCACCAAAATAGTACTGATCGCGTTGATCGTCATCTCGACCGTCGGCATTGGTTATTTCTTCAAAGACAAGACTATGGTAGAATCATAAACCCGTTATTTACAAATTAATAACATGGTTTGATAATATCGTACAATAATACGCTACAAAACGCTACAAAACCACCAGCTTCATCCTGTTTCTTTGTGGTAAAGTTATAAATACCCGAAAAGTAGAATGAAATCCTTACCTTTCATTGACCTCCTCATTGTGATCGCCTACCTCGCTGGAATGGTAGCGGTAGGGATTTACTTTTCAAGAAAAAATACCAGTGCAGAGCAGTTTACCAAAGCTTCGGGGCGTATTCCCGGATGGGCTATCGGTATCTCCATTTATGCGACTTTTTTGAGCAGCAATACATTCCTCGGCGTACCGGGCAAAGCATTCGGAAGCAACTGGAGTTCGTTTGTTTTCAGCTTATCCATGCCGCTGGCGGCATGGGTGGCGACGAAGTTTTTCATCCCTTTTTACAGGAGCACCGGTGAAGTTTCGGCTTACACCCACCTCGAACACCGTTTCGGGCCATGGGCGCGCACATATGCGGTCGTTTGCTTCCTCCTCACGCAGCTCGCCCGCATGGGATCGATCTTTTTCGGGATCGCACTGAGCTTGCAGGCACTGACGGGATACCCGATGTCTACGATCATGGTTGTAGTAGGCATTTGCATCGTTTTGTACACGGTGATGGGTGGAATGGAGGCGGTAATCTGGACGGAGGTAGTGCAGGGCATTATCAAAACCATCGGTGCGCTGGTCATTCTTTATCTGGTCGTGGCAGGAGTTTCGGGAGGAATGCCCAGCATCATTGAAATTGGTAAAACGAACGACAAGTTCAGCCTTGGCACCCTGGCACCCGACTTTACCACCGCCTCGTTTTGGGTGATCCTGCTTTATGGGTTTTTTATGAACCTGAATAACTTCGGGATGGACCAGAACTATGTGCAGCGCTACCACACCACCTCCTCGGCGAAAGAGGCTGCCGGTTCGGTATGGCTTTGCGTGTATCTGTACGTGCCCGTGTCGCTGATATTCTTTTTGCTGGGAACCTGTCTTTTTGCTTACTACCAGGGTAATCCGGAACTGTTGCAGACGATTAAAATGCAAGTAGCAGCTGAGAAGCTTCCGGGAGGAACATCGGACGCCATCGCCAACCTGGCGGCAACGCTCACACCGGCAGATTATGGTGATAAGGTAATGCCGCATTTCATGGTTACCAAAGTGCCGGTAGGCCTGCTGGGGCTGATTATCGCTGCGATTATGTCGGCGGCAATGAGTACGATCAGCTCGGGAATGAATGCTTCCGCGACGGTTTTCTCGGTGGATATTTATCAAAAATATGTCAAATCCGACCTGACGTCGCAGCAATCGCTTCGCCTGCTTTACATTGCCACCACCGTATTTGGCTTGCTGGGCATGGTCACCGGCATTGCGATGATCGGCGTGAAAAGTGTGCTGGATGTGTGGTGGATGCTCTCGGGCATCTTTGCCGGCGGAATGCTCGGGCTGTTCCTGCTGGGGATGATCTCCAAAAGCACGGGGAATGCCGAAGCGCTTACTGCCACACTGATCGGAATTGTGGTCATTATCTGGATGACATTCTCAACCCAGCTTCCTGACACTTATTCCTATTTGCGAAACCCCCTCCATCAGAATATGATCATGGTGGTGGGAACACTGACGATCTTTTTGGCGGGTATGCTGCTTACCAGGCTGAAACGTAAGCAACCGGTTGAAAAAGAGGTGCTTTTACACAGCAAGTAACCATGGGACCGGCCCGATAGCCGGAATTTCAGAGAACTGTTTTCTCAAACGTATTTAAAACCATACACGATGTCATCAGAAACGTCTTCCTCCGTGTCGTTGCCGCAGGGCTACATTCCCGTCATGCTCACGCCTTTCCTGGAAACCGGGGAGGTGGATTACGATGGATTGAAAGCATTGACAGACCTGTACCTCGAAGCAGGTGCCGCGGGGTTGTTTGCCAACTGCCTTTCCAGCGAAATGTATGAACTGACTGTGGAGGAACGGCTGGCTGTAACGCGGACAGTGGTAGAGCATACGGCAGGACGTGTGCCCGTAGTCGCAACCGGAACCTTCGGCGGACCCATTCCCGAACAGGCCGAATTTGTAAAACGTATATATGATACCGGTGTGCAGGCGGTGATTGTTATTACCGGATTGATCGCGGACGAGGACGAATCCGACGAAGTATTTATCGAAAGGGCGAAAGAGCTGATCAGCCTCACCAGTGACATTCCACTGGGTTTTTACGAATGCCCGGTGCCTTACAAGCGGTTAATCAGCAGTGAAGTACTGGCCGAGTTGCTGCCTTCGAACCGGATTGTTTATCACAAAGACACCTGCCTCGATATCGACGAAGTGATCCGCAGAATTGAAGTTGGTAAGCATTACCGTTTCGGGCTTTACGATGCCTATATGGTGAATGCAGTAGCTTCTCTGGAAGCAGGTGCTGCCGGGCTGTCATGCATTCAGGGAAATCTTTATCCCGAACTGATTGTCTGGATTTGTGAAAATTACAATAATGCAGAAAGGCAGGAAGATGTAGAGACGCTGCAAAAATTCTTCGTGGATTCGATGGATATCGTGCATTCGGCCTATCCGACCATTGCTAAATATTGCCTGCAAAAAAGAGGCTTCCCTATTTCGATCTACACCCGGCGCGATGTGGGTGAGCTCACCGGCGACTTGCAGGAGCGCGCCAACCAGTTGCTCGACGAGGTGGACCGCTTGCAGGCAGAACTTCGGATTCCCAGTGTATTTAAAAAAATACTCGAAGCACCATTGAAATAACCCAAAAGGACTAAACCCTAAATTTAGAGCTATGACTTTTCCTAACCAGCAAATTTTGGATCGGGTAACCCAGGGCGACGAAGCTGCATTTACACAACTCCGTTCGTACTTCCATGTCCCTGCATTTAAATTTTGTTCCGTGCTGCTGAAAGATGAAACCGAGGCGGAGAATGTCATCAACTCCGTTTTCAACAAGATCTGGAACGAGCGGGTTGACCTGGGAAGCGAGGGAAATTTCCAGTCTTACCTGTTCAGCAATCTGAAAGACCAGATTTTTGGCGAAATGAAGAAATACAGCGATCCCGCTGCACGTAAGCAATATCTCGATCGTATACAGTCGTTTCGCGCCAGCTAGCGGATGCAACCGTTGGGTAGTAATATTAGTATTACGCTATTTAATAGTATTTTTTTAGCATCCTGCCGATTCGACAGGATGGATAATTAAAAAATTTTCTTTTAAATTGAGCAATGGCAGCCAACCTAAACCCTGCCGGCATTGATTTAAATGAAACCGCATTTCCATAAGGTCCCTATTCCGTCGAGGACTTCGTTCAGTATCCGACATGACAAAGACTCCGGCTTTGGCACGGTTTGGCATTACCATCCCGAGCTGGAACTGCATTATCTGGTCAGAGGAAAAGGGGTAAGGTTCATTGGTGACAACATCAGTAACTTTTCCGATGGGGAGTTGATTCTTTTGGGCGAAAACCTGCCGCATACCTGGCGGGTAGAGGAGGGCGCCAGCAACACGGCCGCAGAAGTAATTATTATCCATTTTCTGCCCAATTGCCTTGGAAGCGAACTTTTGCTCCTGCCGGAGGCCTATCAGATTCCCAAGCTGTACGAGCGGGCTAAAAGAGGCCTTTTGATACGGGGCGAAGCGAAGGAGAAGGTGATCCGCCTGATGCATTCCGCCGTAGACGCGGAGAATCTCGACCGGCTGATCGCATTGCTTTCGATCCTGAAAATCCTGGCGGAGGCGAGCGAGTACGAAACAATCGCTTCGGCGCATGCATTCTACAAATCCAACGACGCGGAAACGCTGCGGTTGAATAAAATATACGCCTACACGCTGTCCAACTATCGCAACGACATCTCCCTACAAGACGTCGCTTCGATCGCCAACCTCGGCATTACTTCTTTTTGCAGGTATTTTAAATTGATGACGAAGAAAACCTACAACGATTTTCTTGTCGAGATAAGGATCAGTCAGGCTTGCCGCTTCCTGATCGAAGATAAAATGGCAACGGAGGTGATTTGTTTCGAGTGCGGTTTTAACAATGTTTCCAACTTTTACCGTCACTTCAAGAAAGTGACCGATATGACTCCCCTGGAATATAAGCGGAAATACCTTTATAAAGCCGCACCCGAAATGGTCTGATCATTTGTCGTGATTCTTCATCCATTCATCCATAGAGAACCGTCCGGAGCCTATAACGGAGAATGTAACTACCAGCATGAGCGTGATCATCGAAAGCCATAGCTCGGAATTGAGGTAGGAGAAACCGAGGCGGATGTTAACGAAGAACACGGCAGTCAGCAGGATCGGGATCTGAATGATGGATGCGATTCTGGTCAGGCATCCCATTGCGATCAGGAATCCGCCAAAAATGTGCGCAAAAGCTACGTAGTGAACGGCCGTGACGGTATACAAATGAAAGTCGAGGCCGGTAACCAGATGAGACAACTTGGTGGTATCGCTGATAAAGCTGATACCCTTAGCAAACAAAAATACTCCCAAAGCGATACGGACTATGTCCATCCAGGCCGGATGGTGCGTGTCACCCCAATGCTCGATTCGATCCATCATATTCATAACTTCTCAAATTTTGGTTTCAAGAAAGTTACAGGTTTGAATGGACTATGTCAAGACTAAATGGCTTTATTTCAAGATAATGAGGAGGAAAAATTAATGCTTTTCTATAAGCGAAGTATGCTTGGTATCCTTCATCCCGATGTACACGATCAGCGAAACGAAAATGCAGATCGTCACATACCAATAATACCACGTTTCGTGTCCGAGATTTTTGGCCCACAATGCAAGATATTCCGCTGTGCCGCCGAAAACTGCTACGGCAATGGAGTAGGGAAGTCCCACGCCCAGCGCCCGCACCTCCACGGGAAACAGCTCGGCTTTTACAACTGCATTGATGGAAGTGTAGCCGCTGACGATAATCAACGCAGCCATTAGTAAGCCGAACGCTGGCCACATTTCGTTGGTATGGCTTAGGGTCGTGAGCAGGGGATAGGTAAAAATAGTCCCCAGGACCCCGAATGCGATGAGCAGCGGCCGTCGCCCTATCCGGTCGCTGAGCGCCCCGAAAACAGGCTGCAATGCGGCGAAAAGGAATAGCGAGCAGAAAGTGAGTATGGTCGACTGGTATTTCGTAAGGCCTACCGTGTTGACCAGGAACTTCTGCATGTAGGTGGTGTAGGTGTAAAACGCCAGCGTGCCGCCGGAAGTGAGGCCGATCACCACCAACACGGCCCTGGGATGTTTCATCAGCTCTTTGAGCGAGCCTTCTTTTTTCTTGGCTTGGAATGCCTCCGTCTCATTCAAATGGGCGCGCAGGTACAGGGCTACCAGCGACAGCATTGCTCCGATCACGAACGGAATGCGCCAGCCCCATTCGTGCATTTGCTGGTCGGTGAGGAAGATATTTTGTAAAATCAGTTGCAAGCCTAATGCAATGAGCTGCCCGCCAATGAGCGTCACATACTGGAAACTCGAAAAAAAACCGCGTTTTTCTTCGGTCGCCACCTCGCTGAGATAAGTTGCCGAAGTACCATATTCGCCGCCAACGCTGAGGCCCTGGAGCAAACGTGCGATCAATAATAACAGCGGCGCCGCAATGCCGATGCTGTTATACCCCGGCAGGAACGCGATGAGAAGCGAACCTAGCGACATGAGCAGTACGGAAACCGTCATCGCCAGCTTCCTGCCCCGGTTATCCGCCAGTTTCCCAAAAACATAACCGCCGATCGGCCGCATCAGGAAGCCCACTGCAAAAATGCCCGCCGTGTTGATCAGTTGGACTGTCGGGTTAGAATCGGGGAAAAATGTGCCGGCAAAATAGAGAGAGAATGCGGAATAGGCGTACCAGTCGTACCATTCGACGAGGTTCCCGGCCGACCCGCCGATGATCGCTTTGAGGCGCCAGCCGGTATCGTGCTTTTGTAAAGTTTGCTCCATAAATCGGGATTAGGTTTTCCCAATTTACTGAATTAAAGCACAAATCCACGTCGCGGCGTGCTCTACCAGGCGTGTGTGGCCGCTTTTTAGTTCGATGTATTGCCTTTCGGGGAGTAATGCGGCGAGCGGCTGCACAGCTTTGGGTTTCAATAAACTGTCATAAACGCCGGCAAAAAGGTAAATCTTTACGCCATTCGCATTCGCTGTTCTCACTAATGCGGGAATATCGAACCGTAAGTCCCGGAATGCGACCCAGGAGCGGTAAATAGTTTGCCGTTTTTCGGGAGTGTTCAATACCTGCTGTGTGAACCTTACGAGGCTTTTACTCGCCAGTTTCAACGTCCGGGCCGCCCGCACGCCGGGGAAAAATACACCCGGATGCCGCATCAGCCAACCATAGATCCATCGTGCGGGCGGAATGCGTGTCGCGAGCGCATACATGGGATGCTCCGAAACCCCATCAGGCGCAATCAGGAATGCGTTATCAATATTTTCAGGAAATGCTTCCAGCGTAGCCAGCGCAAACCGCCCGCCGATGCTGAAACCGGCAATGTCGAAGCGGGTGATGTTGTTAGTTTTCAGAAACTGCGCGACGCTTTCTTTCCACTCCGCTTTCGAAATCACTTGAAAGGGTGTATTGCTGTTCTGCCCGTGAAATGGCAGGTCGAATGCGTAAATGGTGTAGTGTGTACCGAGCGGTTTTAGTACTGGTGCAAAGCACGAGGCCCCGTCCTGCCCAATGCCGTGGAATGCGAGGAGAATGTTCGGTCCGGATCCGAGTCGGGTAACAGGCAAATTTTTGGAATAGTCACTCATAGGCCTCGCGGCGATGTTTTACTGCTGATACCTCCACAATTCTAACGCGATCTTCTATGCAGTAAAGTATCCTGTAATTTCCCACGCGAACGCGGTACGAGTTGTTTGTATCAACCAATTTTTTGCACCCGGGCGGTCTTGGTTCATTGGCTAGTGAGCGGATAGCCGGGACTATTTTTTTTGACTTCCTGCGCCGGAAGCTTTCTGATATCTTTTCGCGCCGAATTGTTAATGATGACTTCGTAAATTTCATTCATCAAATTTGCCTTCGGCTTTTAGTTGTTCCACGAACTCTTCGAAGGGAATTGAATCTTCATTTCTCCTTTCTTCGATTAAGAGGGCATCTAAAATATCTTCCACCACTTGCCCATGTTTTTTCAGGTCGATAATCACTTCGGTTTTCTGGCCCTGCGCATCCGTATTATACCTTACCCCAGTCATATCGCATTGTGGTTTAATTGCATTACTAAATTTAAGCTAAAACAAAAAGACCTCCAAACGCCCTGCTAATTGTAGCAAACCGTTTGGAAGGTCTTGGTTGTATTTTACGCTTCCATCAAATAAGCTTTGATAAACGCATTGATATCACCGTTCAAAACAGCTTCGGTGTTCGAAGTCTGGTAATCGGTGCGGTGGTCTTTTACGCGGCGGTCGTCGAGGACGTAGCTGCGGATCTGCGAGCCCCATTCGATCTTGCGTTTCGAAGCTTCCACTTCGGCGCGGGCCGAGTTGCGCTTTTCGAGCTCGATCTGGTAGAGACGCGATTTTAAGAGGCGGATCGCCACCTCTTTGTTCATCAGCTGCGAGCGCTCCTGCTGACAGGCGATGATAATGCCTGAGGGCTTGTGGTGCAAACGTACCGCGGTTTCCACCTTGTTTACGTTCTGTCCACCCGCGCCACCGGAACGATAAGTGTCCCAGGTAATGTCGGCCATATTCACCTCGATTTCGATGTTGTCGTCCGCGAGCGGGTACACGTACACGGAGGTAAATGAGGTATGCCGGCGTGCATTCGAGTCGAATGGAGAAATGCGGACGAGGCGGTGTACGCCGTTCTCCGATTTCAGGTTACCATAGGCATATTCGCCGTCAATTTCGAGGGTTACCGATTTTACCCCGGCCACATCGCCATCCTGCAAATCCACCTGGCGGACCTTGTAGCCATTCTTTTCCGCCCACATGATGTACATCCGCATCAGCATCGAGGCCCAGTCCTGCGACTCGGTACCACCTGCTCCCGCATTGATCTCGATCACGGCAGGCAGTTCGTCGCCTTCTTCGCCCATCATTTTCCTGAACTCGATTTCGTCCAGTTTGTCGGCGAGTTTTTTGCCTTCCTCGTCTACCTCTTCTTCGGTAGCTTCGTCGGCTTCGTAAAATTCCCAGATCGTATCCAGATCGTCGCGCAGCCGCGCAAGTTCCTCGTATCCATTGGTCCAGAATTTCAGTCCTCGTATTTCCTTCATGACCTTTTCCGCACGGGTTGAATCATTCCAGAATTCGGGCTGAACTGTCTGTTGTTCAAGTTGTCCTAGCTGTTGTTTCCGGTTAGCGTAGTCAAAGATACCTCCCCAAAGCCTCTACACGGGCTTTCAAGTCTTTCAATTGCTCTGCAGTCATTGAATTTTTTGAATTTAAGTTTGAAAAAATGTACCTCTATTACAACTGGTTACAGTACTGTCACCCTGAGCGGAGTCGAAGGGCATGTACGATGTCCCATTTACCCTTCGACTTCGCTCAGGGTGACATCTTGGGAAATCTGTTCCATTTGCAATAAGATCTTATCCCTACAAAGGTAGAACAAATAACAATAACGGTCTGTTTCATTGAAATAGGGCGCATTGCGGATGTAGGCATTCTGCCAAATCGTCTTAACTTTGCGTCAAAATTTTGTCAACCCATTTCGTACAATAAAAATACCGGAAAATGGCTCAAACATATGATGTGATTGTAATTGGTAGCGGCCCCGGGGGTTATCCCGCAGCCATTCGTGCTTCCCAATTAGGACTTAAAGTTGCAATTGTTGAAAAAGAAAGTTTAGGTGGAATTTGCCTTAACTGGGGCTGTATCCCGACAAAAGCGTTGCTCAAAAGTGCTCAGGTATTCGAGTACATCAAGCATGCAAAAGACTATGGTATCAATGCAAACGACTACTCGGCGGATTTCGGTGCGGTGATCAAACGCAGCCGCGGTGTGGCCGATACGATGAGCAAAGGGGTGTCGTTCCTGATGAAAAAGAATAAGATCGACGTCATCATGGGTACCGGTAAAGTAAAAGGCCAAAAGACGGTTGAAGTAACTGATAAGGATGGCAAAAAAGCCGATTATAGCGCTTCCAAAGGTGTAATCATCGCCACAGGTGCCCGCGCCCGCGAGTTGCCGAACATCAAGCTCGATGGCGAAAAAATCATCGAATACCGCAAGGCGATGAGCCTCGAAAAGCAGCCTGCTTCGTTGCTGGTAATCGGTTCCGGTGCGATCGGAATGGAGTTCGCTTATGTCTACAACTCAATGGGAACCAAAGTTACCGTGGTGGAATTCCTTCCCAACCTGGTTCCGGTTGAAGACGAAGAGATTTCAAAAGAGATCGCGAAACAATACAAAAAGATCGGTATCGAAACTTTGGTCAACTCTTCGGTTGAGAAAGTGGATACCAGCGGCAAAGGCTGTGTAGTGACGGTTAAAACGCCGGATGGTGAGAAAACTTTCGAAGTGGACGTGGTGCTTTCGGCAGCAGGTATCGTTTCGAATATCGAAAATATCGGTCTGGAAGAAACCGGCATCAAAACCGAGAAAGGCAAAATCGTCGTAAACGAATGGTACGAAACTAACGTTCCGGGCTTCTACGCGATCGGCGACTGCGTTCCTGGCCAGGCGCTCGCGCACGTGGCAACTGCCGAAGGGATTATCTGCGCGGAGAAAATCGCAGGTCACAAAACAGAAGCATTGGATTACGGCAATATCCCGGGCTGTACTTACTGCCAGCCTGAAATCGCATCCGTAGGTTTCACCGAGAAAAAAGCGAAAGAAGCCGGTTACGAAGTGAAAGTGGGTAAATTCCCATTCAAAGCTTCTGGTAAGGCGGTAGGTGCCGGCGTTACCGACGGTTTCGTGAAAGTAATCTTCGACGCGAAATACGGCGAATTCCTGGGTGCCCATATGATCGGCGCGAACGTGACCGAAATGATTGCCGAGGTGGTAGTAGCCCGTAAACTGGAAACGACTTCGCACGAAATCATGCGCGCGATCCACCCACACCCAACCATGTCGGAAGCCCTTAAAGGCGCTACCGAGGCGGCTTACGGTGAAGCGATCGATTTGTAAGAAGTCAGACGTCGGCTATCGGCCGTCGGCTTTCGAGATATAGATAAAGGCAATGCCCGGGAGTTTTTCCGGGCATTGTTTATTTTTACTCAAAACATGGCTCAACTTCCTATGTCTGCCAATGCAATAACGAGGCAACACGCCGAAAATCTCGATGCGCTTATTCGATTGAATGGCGTTGCAGACAAGCTATATCGATCGAATCCCAAAAACAAAAACAAGCATTCGATGGACATTAGCAGCGAGGATGTTTTGCAGCTTTTGAAAAGCCTAAACCAAAATCAGGTAAGATACCTGCTTGTAGGAGGTATGGCAGGAGTAGTTCATGGTCACATCCGCACGACTTTGGATATGGACATATGGATCAGTAACACTCGTGAAAACACGGAAGTTTTTGTACGCGCATTGCTCGAAAATGATGTCGTCGGCGCGGAGCTTTTGAGAACGATGCCATTGATTTTTGGATGGACGTCGGTTCGTTTTGGGAAATCCGGTTTTGAACTTGACCTGGGACATTCGTTAAAAGCATTTGCCGAAAGCGATTTCGATTCATGCTACGAAAGAGCATTAGTTGCTGATTACGAAGGCGTGCCTTTTCATGTGATCCACCTGCGCGACCTTATCACAGAGAAAAAGGCAACGGCAAGGAAAAAAGACCTTGCCGATGTGGAAGAATTGCAGCGCATTTGGGAGGAACAGCAGTGACCGCGGCTACTTCACCTTTTGCCGCCTCGCCATCGCTTCACGCCAGGTCGTCAGTACAATCCCTTCTTTCTCAATATACTTCTTCAATTCCGGATCGATCATAGCCAGGAAATCTCCTTCGCGGGTGGGCCAGGAATCGGAGATGTGTGGAAAAACTTCGGTGTGGATGGTGCAATGCATGATTACCATCGTGAGGCCGGGTTTCAGCTTGCCAATCGCTTCGATGTATTTGGCGGTTTTATACTTTTGCAATGCCTTTTCGGACTTGTCGCCATTTTCGGGGCCTTTCCAGCCGTAGCTGCTGTTTTCCAGGTCGTCGAGCACGGGTAATCCTGCTGCCCAGAGCTGCTTGCCTACTTGCTGAGTCATTTCAAATCTTTCCGCAATCATCTTCTCTTCGCCGCGAATAGCGGTGTTATGACCACCGGGGAACATCACCGGAATTTTTTCCTGCATTCCCACTTTCAGATATCTTTCGAGGAACTCCGGCGTCGCGAAGAGCGTGCCCATGTGGGAGTCCAGATGCGTAGGCTCAAAGCCCATCGTGCGTGCACGTTCCAGCTGCGCACGGATTTCGGTCTCCACCTCGTTGGGCGAGGCGTTCTTCACGACGTCGGCTACACTGCGCCACAATGCGCCTTCGGAGTCGGTGAGGCCTTTTACATTCGTTTTGCCCGCCAGCGGCCCCCAACGATAGTCCTTCCATTCCGACGTCATGGTCAAATGCAGCCCCGCATCGATATCCTTGTTCTCTTTCCAATAATGTACAAACCCCGGTACCCATCCGCAAGGCATCATCACGCTCAGAGAATTAGCAACTCCCTCACGGATAGCCTTGATAGCACCCTGGTTGGATTCGTACGACATACCCACATCGTCCACGTGGATGATAAGCACTTTTTTACCTTTAGGGTAACCGAGCTTTTCGGCGTAGGTCGGCTCGGTAGTCTGGGCTAATGAATGCAGGCACGGTAGCATTGACAGCAGTAGCAGCAGTTTTTTCATAAACGAAATTGGAATGGGATGAGCTGGAAACCAGTGGGTATACCCTGTAAATGGGGTATCGGACTATCTGTGTCTTGCCAAAATCTATTTATAGAACAGAATGCCGCTGCCGTAGCAATTTTCATTTGAGGAGGAAAGGGATCTGAGAACCATTTTATACCTTTTTCCATGGGTAAAAATGAGGGAATCCTGCGGCACATTCAACGCAAAAGGCTCATAGTTTTCCCGTAATGCGCTCACACGAGCCGCGATATCCCATACTACGACTTTATCGCCATTTCGATGCAATATCCACCGCTTTCCGGAATCTTCGATACGTATTTCCACTTCTTGATCAGCGATCGAATCGTTTTGATTGGGATCGATGAACAGCGCGTGTTCAAATCCGATCAGGGACACGCTCGCTTCATTTCCGGAATGCCTGGGGGAAAAGCTTGTATAGGTCCCCGAATCTTTCTGTTTGTCAGAAAGAACATACTCGTTCAGAGTAGCTTCCATGGCAGCATAATAGCCGTAGTCTCCGGGGTTCTTTTCGTTGAATCCTGCAAAGTATGGTTCAAGACCTGTTAATTCCCTGTTTCTAAAAAAGTCGATGATCGATGTGAGTTGTTCCCGTTCTTTCTCAGCAACCTTTTTCACTTGCGAGATCTGACTTTTAGCGTTGAGAATGTTGTTTCTTTTAAGGATTTTGACAAAGTGTTCCAGCTGGCTGCTTTTGGAAACCGTGAATATATTCCAGGGGCCAATGGGCAAAACAAAGCACAATGCAGATAGTGTGATCGGGATCCATCGGATATCGTCGCGCTTCCCGGAGAGGAAATATAGCGTGATTCCAGCCAGCCAGAATGCCAGCACAGCGACGATGTACCGGTTTTCGGTAACGCCGTAATCGTTGATCCGCCGGAATATGCCGGTGAACAGGAGCACGATAAGCGGTAAAAGCGCGAGATAATATCTCCGGCTGAAAATGGTGATCCATCGTTCGCCCGCCGTTCGGCTCAATGGATAAAGCAAAAGCAATGCGAAAATTCCGGCGATCGAAAACGCCAGCACCAGATAAGCAACCTGGCCCTGCGGGAGCTGCCATTGAACTACGATTTTCGCCTCGTAAACATATAAAATGGTTACATAGATAACCACCAACGGCAGAAGCACGTATTGGGTAAAAATCTTTAAACCAACCGGATAATCGTTGCCAGGATCGCCTGGTTTGGCAATTTTGCTCAGAAAGAAGATAGTGTGGAAAAAGGTCGAGGCAACAATGAATAAATCCAGTTCGATAGAAAACGGATACGTTACATTGAAAAGGTATTTGACGGTCTGAACCGCTACGAGTAGGCCCACATACAATGTACCGCTATACAGAGAGGCATTCAGGAATTGCAGGAAAAGTGATTTGTTATATTGCCAAAAGCCCTCTTTATCATTTGTGCCAATGAATGGTGCGTAGGAAACCAGCAAATGTGCTCCTGTCCAAAAAATAGCAAAACGGTAGGTCTGCGTCAGATTGGGCTCAGAGTCCATTGTTAAATAGTAGATAGCGAGCAGGATGGTCACCAGGCCGGCCAGCATTTTGGAAAAATAGGGCTGCCATTGCTTCCGTTCTTCCGACAACAGGATCGCGAGTGCCAAAGGCAATGCTAACGCTGCCACAAATGCGAGCCGGGTGAGTGTAGCGCTTAACGTTCCATTTGAAGAAGGTTTTTCATTAAGCCAAATGAGCAGGACCGTTTTAAGTAGCGCGATGAAAGTGGGCAGCTTGTATCTTGAAACTGTATAAATGGCGTTGTCAGTCAGCGCTTTAAGGGAGGCGAATCGGATCATAGTATGTTATAGCTGTTTCAGTTAGGAAAGTAAATCAACGAACTTTTCAGGACATTGGTTACTGGGGGATTTATACAATAGCCCAGTCCTTTTCGCGTTATTTGCCAACATTTTAACGCATCCCCTAACTTTTCTACATGGCTAACTCGCGCAACCTGTTAACCTGTCTTATCTTGTGCTTGGCCGGCCCTGCACAGGCCCAGCATTTTTCACTGAGCCGCCTTTTTTACCCCAATCTGACCCTGAAAGCCGATTATACCGTGCCTTCCAGCCTCGACGGGACGCAGGATTATGGCGTCACACGCACAGGATTTTTCGGCATTATCCCGCTCCAAAGCGAGGTACAGCTCGGTTACAGTCTCCGGAAAAAGTTTGATCTAAGGGCGGTACACACGGTGGCACTGGCACAGTACACGCAGATTCAACCCACCTTCGATGGTAAGAATGATCCAGCCAACGGCTATAAAACATTATCCTTAGGCGTGCTCCGTTTGCAGGCCAGTATCAAGGACCGCCTCTGGGTGTATGGGGGTGGTTTGGGGATGACGGAAAGTAATGAAACGTTTTTCAGCCCGCAGCCATTTTTCTGGGGCGGTGCGGCCAGAATGCACATCCTGGGCCTTCGGACACAGTTCATGTACGGATCTGTGCTGGCTTACAACCAAAAACTGCGGTTCATTCCGGTGTTCGGAGTTAATAAGGGGCTTGGTAAGCACTGGCGGGTATCGGCATTGCTGCCATTCATGATGAATGCAAACTACAAGGCTACCAAATGGTTCAATGTGGACTTCCTGGCAGGATTGAGCGGTTACAGTGGGGGATTCCAGGTGCAGACGCCGGAGGAAAAAGCATTGCGGCGCGAGAACTACCGCCAGATCAAAACCGGCGTTGCAGCTAATGCGCACTTGTTTTCGGTGATAAATGTGTCGGTGGAAGCCGGTGTGACGACATTCAGGCAGTTGCGCACATTTAACAGCGCGCGCGAAAACCTCACTTCCTACACACCCGCGACCACGCCTTATATCGGTGCGAGCGTGCGCTACATCACGAGCCGCTCCAAGTTTTCTTCCAAATTCATGCGCAGGATGAGCCTGGGCGAAGGAGGAATCTGGTAGGGCGAGCAGGCAGCGGACAACTCGCCGTCAAAGTGCTCAAACCAACTTTTTAGCCTCCGTTTTCAGGAGCTCCTTGTCGATAGGCACTACACCGACCATCTCGCAAACCAACCCGCCGCCAAGGTTCGAAATCGCGGCGACGCTTCTGGCGGGAAGGCCTAACGCCACGCAGCAGGCCGCAATGCTGATCACGGTATCTCCTGCGCCGGAAACGTCGGCGATCTGGCGGATATGCGCGGGAAGCTGATGGGTTTCTTCATTAAAGTCGATGAAAACACCTCTTTCCGAAAGCGTGATCAGGGCGCCCTTTGCTTGAAGTGAATCTTTCAAATGCTGGACGGTCGCTTTCAATTCGTCGAGGTTATCCACATTGAAATCCACTTTCAAACCTTCGCGAAGCTCTTTCAGGTTCGGTTTGAAAAGTGTGACGTGGTTATAGGCTAGGAAATTGCGTTTTTTGGGATCGACCACCGTTGGCACATTGTTGGCATTGGCGAATGCGGTGATTTCAGCGATCGATTCGGGCGTCAGCACACCTTTGTCGTAATCTTCAAAAATGATCACCTGGCAGGAAGGGATCAGCTCCTTGGCTTTTGCAACGAGTTTTTCAGTTTCCGACTTGGAAACAGGCTTGTCAGTTTCGGTGTCGATACGTACAACCTGCTGGGAACCAGCGATAATGCGCTCCTTGATGGTAGTAATGCGGTCGTCACTGCGAATCAGGCCGTCGCAGTTCAGGCCTTTTTCTTTCAGGCTGTTTTCAAGCAGGTCGCCAGGGCCGTCGGTACCGATTACCGAGCAGATAACCGCTTCTGCACCCAGGGATTGTACATTCAGCAGCACATTGCCGGCACCACCCAGGCGGTATTCCCTTTTTTGAACATTGACCACCGGTACGGGGGCTTCCGGAGATATTCTTTCTACTTTTCCCCAGACGTAGGAATCGAGCATCACATCGCCGATTACCAATACACGGAGGGTATCAAATGCTTCAAAAACCTGATCGATTGTCATGTAGTTATGTGCTAAAATTGCCGGCAAATCTGGATTAAAAAATCAGACCCTGGCAACGAAGTGCAGGCTGGCCACCTGAAATCTTTTATTGAGATAAAGCCGGTGCGCATCGGTCCGGGCTGCATTTACGCCGGAATCGAGGTGAATTTCGTTGAATCCCTCCCTCCTGGCATAGTCGGCAATCCAGTCGAGCAGCATACCCGCGTAGCCTTTTCCACGCTGCGACGGCAAAGTCGAAAGATCGTCGAGGTAGATGTATTTTCCACGAAAAAGATTGTAACCGGTTTCAAAAACGGCTACGGCGGCGGCATCGGGAGTGCCGTCTTCGATGAAAATGATTTGCCGGTTGTCGGCAAGGGTTTGTCTGACCGCCTCGGTATAAATGTCGTCGGTCAGCAATGGCCGCAGCGCCTGGATAGCGCCGCGGCATTTGAGGATATCAGCGTCGTTCTGGACGGATTCGATCGTCATAGTCCTTTGTTATGTCCAACGATGGTTGACAGGTTGCTCAGGTTGTGACCCATTTTGTCACGTTTGGTGAGCAGGTATTTCTCGTTGTACGGATTGGCCGGAATCTCGATTCCTACCGAATCCACGATTTCGAGGCCATAACCGATCAAACCGGCGCGCTTTTTCGGGTTGTTTGTAATGAGCTTGATCTTGGTGAGTTCCAGGTCACGCAGGATTTGCGCACCCACACCGTAGTCGCGATCGTCCATCGGAAAGCCCAGTTCAAGGTTTGCCTCGACGGTATCGCGGCCCATTTCCTGTAATTTATAAGCGCGCAGTTTATTCAGAAGTCCGATTCCGCGACCTTCCTGGTTCATATATACGATCACCCCTTTACCTGCCTCATCTACCATTTCCATGGCCTTATGAAGCTGAGGGCCGCAGTCACAGCGGCAGGAGCCGAAAATGTCGCCCGTCACGCATGACGAGTGTACGCGCACGAGCACGGGCTCGTCTTTTTCCCAGGTACCTTTCACCAACGCAAGGTGCAGGTCGCCGGTATTGATCTGACGGTACGCAATCAGGTCGAAATGGCCCCACTTGGTAGGCATATCCACTCCGATCTCCCGTTTGATCAACGACTCCTCACGCAGGCGGTATTCAATGAGGTCTTTAATGCTGACGAGTTTCAGATTGAAGCGATTGGCGATCTCGCGAAGCTGCGGCAAGCGTGCCATCGAACCATCTTCATTCAGAATCTCGACCAGCACACCTGCGGGCGATAGTCCTGCCAGGCGAGGGAAATCGATCGCGGCTTCAGTATGGCCGGTGCGCCGGAGCACACCGCCTCTTTTGGCTTTCAGGGGGAAAATATGTCCGGGGCGGCCGAGGTCTGCCGGCTTGGTATCCTTGCTGACCAATGCCTGAATGGTTTTCGAGCGGTCACTGGCAGAGATGCCCGTGGTGCAGCCATGTCCGAGCAAGTCCACGGAAACCGTGAACGCCGTTTCGTGCAGGGCTGTGTTGGTGCCCACCATCATTTCAAGTTCGAGTTCGGAGCAGCGCTCTTCCGTAATAGGAACGCAGATGAGCCCGCGGCCTTCCCTCGCCATAAAATTGACTATTTCCGGTGTTATGAGCTCGGCAGCGCAGATGAAATCACCTTCATTCTCACGGTCCTCGTCATCTACAACGATGATAAGCTCCCCACTTTTGATTGCTTCAATGGCGTCTTCGATAGAGTCCAGTGCAATCGGGTTCGTATTGTTACTCATTAATCGGGTTAATGAAAAAATAGTTTTAAACTAAAACTCGTTTTTACTCTGCAAAGGTACGTTGATAATGTCGAAAGTTCTATTTTTGAACGTCCGTTACAGATTGAACAAAGGATTTGCATGATCCGTTTCACCGAAGCAAACCCGCGTAAGCGCACCTGGCGGAACCTACTTTACTCACTATGAAACATAAGCTACTGATCATATTTCTTTCAGGCATTTTTTCGCTGATTAATCGAGAAGTTTCAGGTCAGAGCTTTTGCAGTACTACCGGAGCATTTACCGTAACGCCCGAGATCGGTTGCGCACCCATGCAGGTGAGCATTACCAACCAAATGACGAATGCGGAGAGTGTGACCTATTCCTACACTTTTGACAAGAACAGCACAAGTCCGCCCAGGGAAGCGGACCGCTCCTACGTTTTAACCCACACCTACAACACGCCCGGTACTTACACGATCCTCCAATACGGCAGTATCAAAGACGTCGGAGGTTTCAGTTTATGCAAGGATGTAACTGTGAAAGAAACCCGCGGGCCCAGCGCAGAACTGGTAACCTGTCCGAATGGCAAGGTGCGGGTGACGCTCGGGGATGACGCGGTTACGAAAGCATACGATGCCGTGACGATCAACTGGGGCGACGGGAAAACGCAGAATGTCAATCTGAAAACCAATACGGCTGCCTTTTTTGAGCACACATATACATCGGGCGGCAGCATTCCGGCCATTACGCTGAAAGGTTCTTATACCAACAGCGTTTGCAATGCGGAAGCCAATACTACCACATTGACGGCCAGTACGCAGCAATCGCTTGCCGGCGTCCGGATCCGAAGTGTCGAAATGCCGGCCAACGGGAATGCCAAGATTATTTATGACGGGATCGAAGGCATTGAAACCAAGGTTTATATCGCCAAGGGAGACGGGGATTTCATTTTTACCAATCAAACCGGGCAGACCGGTGGCGCGCAGTCGGCGTCGGTACCGCTGCTGGATCCGAAAGTGGTTTACCGCTTTCAACTCTGGTCAACGGACATTTGCGGTAATGTTGTCAAAAGTCCGATCGTCAGCAGTATCGCATTGAAACAGGGTGGACTGTCGCTCGATGAGATCATTTCCCTCGAATGGGAGAACGAGCCGAATACGGAGCGCCTGGTGGAGTACCAGCTCAAACGGAACGGCGCGGTCATTTTCACTACATCGGACAAGCGTTCCTATGAGGATACCGATGTTAAATGCGGGAATACTTATCAGTATGAAATCGTCGCGATCATCGAAAACGACGTGCGCGCTTATTCCGCGCCTATCAGCCTGGAACCCAAAACTTCTCCTCCCGGAGACATTACCCAGGCGTTGGTGACGGTCGTGGACAACAATACCATTACCACCAAAGTGGAGCTTTCGGGCGAAGGGCTTACCAGCGAATATAACCTGGTGGTGGAACGGGCATTGCTTGGTAGTTCCAATTTTGAGGTGGTTTCGCCTGTCAATAACCAGAGTTTGCAGTGGGACGATACGAACGTAAATGCATCGCAGAGCTCTTATTGCTATCGTTTTCAGTACGAAAATGCCTGTAAATTGAAATCTCCGTCGTTCAGCGCACCGGTTTGTTCCATTTTGCTCGCTACCCGGACGCCGGATATTGCCTGGAATGGGGACGCTCCATTCATCGGGCAGGTGGGGAACTACACTTTGCAACAGGTGGATGAGGGCGGCAATGTGGTAAACGAAACGCCCAAAGGACTATCGACGAGCCACACCCTGGACCTTGCATCGCAGTCGGATTTCGGCTATCGGATCGAGGCGAAATCCTCCGACGGTGGTTTCACGAGCCTGTCCAATTTGTTGAATTTCAGAAGTGAAGCGATTCTCCTTGTCCCAGATGCATTTACCCCCAACGGCGACGCCTACAATGAGCGATTCGAGGTTAAGGCATATTTCGTAAAGAGTTTCAGCATGTCTATTTTCAGTCGCTGGGGCGAGGTCATTTATCATTCCGATGACATTGCGGAAGGTTGGGATGGCAACATCAAAACCGGCAAGGCCCCCGGCGGTTATTACCTCTATAAGATCGAAGCGACCAATGCATCCGGTCAGACAGTGGTCAAAAATGGGAGCTTTATGCTAATCAGATAGGATTTTTCCAACACAATTTGCTGCGGGATAATACTTTTTTAATATGCCCGTTTAATAGATACGCGTTATCGCCGCCCCTAAAATAGCTTATTTTTGCTATCGCATTTTTTGCATTCGTTATGATTCCCGCAAACGTATTGTCTTATCTGTAGTCTTTGAAAAAAGTCAGGGGTTAAATATTGGCACACTTATGAGAATAACACTACTATCCTTCTCTTTCTTCCTGGTCATCATCTTCCCTTTCATTTCACACGCGCAAACCCAGGGGTTATGCAGCATCGGGGGCGGAGGATTTGATATAAACGTGACGGAAGGCTGCGCTCCGCTATATGTTGAGTTCAAGAGTACCGTTCCGAATGCTAGTTTTGTGGGATATGATGTTGCGTATAACGGAAGTCTCACCCCTAATGTCGTGCGGAACAGGGCGAATTATACTTATCCGGTAGCTGCCACGGGCACAATTCTTCAATATGGCGTTACAACTGGCGGAGCGGAATTTTCGTATTGCAAGAATATCAAAATATATGAGTCCAGGACGATAACTTCACAATATGCATCCTGCGGAGGCGGAAAGGTTGTGCTGATCCTCACCGACGACGTGATTATGAAGGCTTATGACGAGGTCGAAATAAAATGGGGGGACGGAGAGACCACGATGTGGCAAAAAGGAAATGATCTTACTTTGGAGCATAATTTTGCGAGCGTTGCCACGAACCCGACCGTGATGATTACAGGGATTTATACCGGCGGAAAGGCGTGCAGTAAAGGATCGACAGTCAGTGTGCCTATTAAATTCGAGCGGCCCCAACTCAACGAAATCCAGATGAGCGCCGTGGAAATGCGCGGTGACGGTACCATCCGGCTTACATATAAGGGTGTAGCCGGTATCCCCACCAATATTCAATACAGTACTGACGGAACTTCATATGTTACATCCGGAAGGCGTTCTTCGGGCGGAACACAGCCCTATGATATTAAGGGCCTGAATAAAGACCAGAGCTATAAAGTCCGGTTGTCGTCCGAGGATCTTTGTGCAGGCAGCACCGAAACGCCGGCGATCAGCACAGTAACCCTGTCCGGCACCACTGCAGATGGTGCCAACAGCCTGAAATGGAACCAATATCCCGATGCGTCCCAGTTCGATGGTTACGACCTGCTGCGCGACGGAACGGTTATTAAAAGTTTTACGGCTATCGGTGAAACCAGTTACACCGACCAGGATGTCGAATGCGGCACGTTTGCGGAATATCAGGTGGTGGCGAAATTAAAAACCGCGACGTCTACTTCGGCTCCGGTGGGACTGAAAGTCGAGACAGGCAGCGCCAAGCCGCTCGCGGGTGGATCGGTGTCGGTCCTGGACGCCAGCAGCGTGGTGATCAAGGCGGATGTTCCCGGCGCGGGTCCGAATACTTCCTTCGAGTTGTCGATCGAGCGGGCAGAAGCAGGCAGCCCGTTGTTCAAGAAAATCATTACGCTTTATAATGAGAGCGAATACATAGACAATGCCGCCAAAACCAACGAGCTGTCCTACTGCTACCGGATGAGCTATGAAAATTCGTGCGGCCAGAAAGTGCCTGCTTCGGAGTCTGTTTGCACTATACTTCTGAACAAAAAGCTTTCCACGCTCAGTTGGACAGGCGATAGCCCAATCCTGGGAGGTTTTGAAGGTTACACGGTTGTTCAAACCGGTTCGGCAGGATCTTCCGAGGACATTCCTGTACAAAAGAATACGAGCTACACTGTCAAATTGAACAGCCAGAGTGATCTGGAATACAATTTCCAGGTTCGTGCCGCCACCCAAAACGGCGATTTCGAAAGTTTATCCAATATCATTAATTATCGAAGAAGTGCGGGCGTATTTATTCCCGACGCATTTACCCCTAATGGTGATGGCTATAACGATGTTCTGGAAGCGAAATCGGAGCAATTGCAGTCGTTTGACCTATCCGTCATGAACCGCTGGGGCGTGGTTGTTTTCCACTCTGATGATATCGCAAAGGGTTGGGACGGAACTTTCGAAGGGACCAATGCGCCCGTCGGCTACTACTATTATAAGCTTACTTTCGTGGACGACATCAATCAAACTGTTGAAAAAAGCGGTACTTTTATGCTTTTACGGTGAGGAACTATTTCCGTAAAATAACTTTTTTAAAGTTTTAACTTAATAAGTACAGCTATGTTTGGAAATATGGCGGACATGATGGGCCTCATGGGCAAAATGAAGGACCTTCAGTCGCGTATGAAAGAAGCACAGGAACAATTGGTTCATATTACTGAAACCGCCGAATCGGGTGGGGGAATGGTGAAAGCGACGGTCGATGGAAAAAGAAAGCTGGTAAGCCTGGATATCGACAAGGACATTATTAATGCAGACGATAAGGAAATGCTGCAAGATCTCATTGTAGCGGCGGTCAACAAAGCCAATGAGAATATCGAATCCAAAATTCAACAACATCTGCAGAAAGCAACGGATGGGGTACTTCCCAATATTCCAGGGCTGGATTTGGGCGGCTTTATGAAATAACCGATTACCCAATGAATCCCTCTGTTGCGATTGTAATCCTGAATTATAACGGTCAGCATTATCTCGAAAAATTCCTTCCCAAAGTAATCGAACATTCCGGAAACCACGCGATCTGGATTGCCGATAACGCGTCGACAGACCAGTCGCTCGACTGGCTGAAAACGCATTATCCTGGTTTGAATACGCTGGTTATCAGTGAAAACAAAGGTTACGCGGGAGGTTATAATGATGCGTTGCGCCGTATTCAGGCTGATTATTACATTCTGCTCAACTCCGACATCGAGGTTACCGAAAACTGGATCGCTCCGGTGATCGCATTCATGGAGTCGGACCCGCTTATCGCGGCTTGCCAACCGAAAATCCGTGCATATGACCTGCCTACGCACTTCGAGTATGCGGGAGCGGCCGGTGGCTATATGGATTATCTCGGGTATCCTTTCTGCCGCGGGCGCATTTTCGATACCCGGGAAGAGGACCTCGGGCAGTACGACGATGAAAAAGACGTATTCTGGGCCACCGGTGCCTGCCTGTTCGTACGGTCTTCGGCATTTCATGCGGCATCGGGTTTCGACGAGTCGTTTTTCGCGCATATGGAGGAGATCGACCTTTGCTGGCGGCTGCTCAACATGCGTTACCGCATTACCTACTGCGGAAAATCGACTGTTTATCACGTCGGCGGCGGAACTTTGCACAAGTCCAACCCAAAGAAGACGTTTCTGAACTACCGCAACAACCTGATCATGCTCTACAAGAACCTGCCCAAAGGCCGGAGGTGGAAAACGGTGCTCATCAGGCTGATACTCGACGGTATTTCCAGCGTCCGGTTTATGGCTACCGGGGCATGGCCCGACGTTTTGGCCATTGTTCGCGCGCATTTCGCGTTTTACGCCATGATTCCCGAGCTAACGCGCAAAACACAGCGAACCCGTTACCGGGCGCCGCTTTATTACAGAAGTGTTGTTTGGGAATACTTTGTGCTGGGAAAGCACAAGTTCGAACAGCTTACGGGCATCGAGCCGATCAAAGCTCCCAGATTGTAGGGCTGTTGTGCCGGCGCCAATGCTGGTGCAGTTCCATCCAGAATGCCAGGACAAGATACAGAATAATGGGCGAGCCGAAAGTCATGAAAGTGGCGTAGATGAAGTATTTCCGGATGCTGCTGGCCGGAAAATTGAGCTTTTCCCCCAATTCCGCACAAACTCCAAATATTTGGTTTTCAACGAAATACCTAAACTTGTTCATAGCTCTGTTTCGATAATTGCCTCATAATTAGCGATTTTCGCCGAAAATTGCAATTCTGGCCTGTTAATTTTGCTTTAAATGAGGCAAAAAGGCAAAATACCGCTTGCTCGTTAAATTTTCAAATTCTTTAGTCAATTAAATTGTTTTACAAACAATTTTTGTTTCTTTGTGAGTGAAGATTTTGTAAGTAGTTCATTATAATCAAGATGTCTTCGGAAAAATTTCCAAAATTTCTTTTGCTAATGCGTTGAGCCTCCCTCAATTATTTGGTAGAGCAATTTCGACTTTTAACTGAAACGCCTACATATCTTCCGTATTTTCACCTTATTTCAATTTTTTTATTTCAACTATTATGCCAACAGGTACTGTAAAATTTTTCAATGAAGCTAAGGGATACGGCTTCATCGTTGAAGACGACACAAAAAAGGACATTTTTGTCCATGTGACAGGATTGGGAGGACTTACTATCCGTGAAAATGACCAGGTAGAGTACGAGGTCGTTGAAGGAAAAAAAGGACTTAACGCTGTGCAGGTAAAAAAGATATAATTGTATTTTTTCTGCAAGAGAAATTAAAAATGCCGCTCACTAGCGGCATTTTTAATTTATTGACTATTCCACCCAAGACTTCACATCGTCCAGGAGAGGCATTTTCTCATCTATTTTGAGCTTCTTCCGCATTCCGCCCAGATCGTTGAAGATCTTGTTCGGGTTTGCACTTTTCAATTGCTCGATCGTCAGGATGTTCATTTTCTGCAATGCCGGTATCCACACCGCCGGTACGCCGGCCGTCACATAATCAGCCTCTTTCGCGATTTCCGTTTTCTTTTCCGGGCGCATTTGCGGGAAGAAAATCACCTCCTGAATGCTGACATTGTTGGTCAGCAACATCGTAAGGCGGTCGATGCCGATACCGATACCCGCGGTAGGCGGCATTCCATACTCCAGCGAACGGATAAAGTCATCGTCCATCTCCATGGCTTCGTCGTCGCCCTTCTCTTTCAGGCGGAGCTGATCTTCGAAACGCTCCTTCTGCTCGATCGGATCGTTAAGCTCGGAGTAAGCATTGGCGATTTCGCGACCATTCACAAACAGCTCGAAACGCTCCACCATGCCTTTTTTCGCACGGTGTTTCTTGGTCAGAGGCGACATTTCAACCGGGTGGTCGATGATGAAAGTAGGCTGGATAATGTTCGACTCCACTTTCTCTCCGAAAATTTCATCGATCAGCTTGCCTTTCCCCATGCTTTCGTTCACTTCCATTCCCCACGCGCGGCATTGCTCGCGGATAGCTACCTCGTCCAGCGTCTCCACGTCAAGGCCTGTATATTGTTTGATAGCATCGGTAATGCTCAGCCTTGGATAAGGGCCGGCAAAATCGAGCTCCACGTCTCCGAATATAACTTTGGTGGTACCGTTGACAGCCAGCGCCACTTTTTCAAGCACTTCCTCGGTCATGTTCATCATCCAGAGGTAATCCTTGTAAGCTACGTAAAGCTCCACGGTCGTAAACTCAGGGTTATGGGTACGGTCCATTCCTTCATTGCGGAACAGTTTGCCAAACTCATAAACCCCTTCGAAACCGCCCACAATAAGGCGCTTCAAATGCAGTTCGGTTGCGATACGCAGGTACAGGCCCAGGTCGAGTGCATTGTGGTGCGTCGTGAACGGGCGTGCAGCTGCGCCCCCGTGAATGGATTGCAGCACAGGCGTTTCAACTTCGAGCCAGCCATTCGAATCGAAATAAGAGCGCATGGTGGTGATGATCCGTGCGCGTTTAATGAATATATCGCGTACTTCCGGGTTCACGATCAGGTCCACGTACCGCTGTCGGTAGCGTAGTTCGGGGTCGGTGAAACCGTCATGAACGTTGCCGTCCTCGTCGCGTTTCACGACCGGCAGCGGGCGCAGTGATTTGTTCAGGATTTTGAACTCCTGCACGTGCACGGAGATTTCACCGGTTTGGGTGGTAAAAACGAAGCCCGTAACGGCAATAATGTCGCCGATATCGAGCAGCTTTTTAAAAACGGTGTTATATAAGGTCTTGTCTTCGCCCGGACAAAGATCGTCGCGGCGGAAGTACAATTGCATACGTCCGGTGGCATCCTGGAACTCGGCAAATGCGGCGCTACCCATAATCCGGAAGCCCATCAGCCGGCCGGCCATCGTCACGTGTTTATAGTCGATCTTGTTATTGTCGTAGTTTTTAAGGATGTCGGCCGCATAGGCGTTGACAACAAATTCTTCCGCTGGATAAGGCTCAATGCCCATTCGCATGAGTTCGTCGCGTTTTTGACGGCGCAGTATTTCCTGTTCGCTCAGTAGCATCTTACAGCAATGGATTGGTAAATGGAAGTAGGTTTTCCAAAAGAGTGCGCAAAACTACTATATTTTGTGCTGAATAGCGAGAAATGCGGCAGGTAAGATGCCGTAAGGACCGGCAGGACATTATTTCTGGCACACTATTAATGTCTTGCTTATATTGTAGATCGGACGGAAATGTTCCTCCTTCATCAACAGCGCTTAACCTCTTCGTTTCATGTTTCAAAAGGTTTTAAAAATCACTGGTATCGTCGCCCTGGTTGGTTGCCTACTATTCGGGGCTGTCGAATTCTGGGTTTACAAAAACAGGGAAAAGCTATTCCGGAAAGCCCAGGAGGTGATTAATGAAAACCTGAATGGAAACCTCGAAATTGGGGATTTCAAATTCAGGCCGTTCTACGGCGGGCTGGGGCTGAACTTCACATTATACGACGTAAAGCTTACCGACACCCTCTACAGCGTTCATCATAAACCGTTTCTTCAGGCGGGTAAAATGCACGTCGCGCTGGACCTCAAACGCATATTTTCAGGGGAATTCCGGGTTAAAAACCTGGTGCTCGAAGATGGCGGCCTTAAAATGTTTGTGCAGAAGGACGGTTATTCCAATGCTTCGATTTTTAAATCCGGCGATCAGCAAAAAGATAAGTCGCCAAAAAAGGACCCCGACGATATTGTGAACAAGCTTGGGAATGTCCGTTTCATCAATTTTTCGCTGGCTTACTCCGATTCCGTGAAGCGCAAATATTTTGGCGCCGTTTTTCACGACGCCACCAACATTATCGAACGCACCGATTCCAGCACGAATGCAAGCCTCACGGGCGCGGTGTTTTTCAACGGGCTGACTTTCAATGCCGATAAAGGCGGGTTCCTCACAAAACAGGAAACTTCATTGGCGCTGTCGATCGGGTACGACGACGAAGAAAAACAACTCAAAATTTACCCTTCCATCCTCGAAAGCGCCACGCATGACAAGATCGGTATCAATGGCGTGTTTGATTTTTCGGATACTGTTAAAATATTCCACCTGAATTTCGAAGCCAAAGGCATCGCTATAAAAGACGCATTACCGTTGCTGAACCAGCGGCTGCAAAAACAGATCGATTCCATAGGGATACAGACGAATGTGGATACGCAGGTGAAAGTGGCGGGGATACTGGGCCGTCCAGGGCTTAAACCCCAGGTGGATGTGCATTTTGAAACCGACACGTTCAGGTACAACCTCCCGGTGGGTGTGCTGCGTAAAATGAAAGCCTCGGGCACATTTACCAACCGTGCCGATACCACCAAGCTTGCGGACGTGTTCAATTCCAGGCTGATAGCTCCTAAGATCACCGGCTTTTTTGAAACTATCCCATTTGCATTCAAACTGGTTGTCAATAACTTCCGTAATCCGCGGGCGGATATCGACGGCCGCATTGAGGCCGATTCCACCAACATGGGCGCATTGCTCGACCCGGGACGCTACCGGTTCAAAAACGGCTCGGCGCGCATCGACTTTCATTTCAGCGGCAATCTGAGGAAGTTCTACAATGCCGATAAGGACAACTTCGACGGAAAATTATCCGGGAAAGTCACGCTCAAAAATATTGCCATGGATTACCTGCCGCAGAAGGTGAAAATCAGCCAGGTGAATGCCGACCTTACATTTAATGAGAAGGTGATGGTGCTGCCCAATCTCCGGTTCAACGACGGCCAGAATAACCTCTACGTCCGTGGTACGTTGCTAGACCTGATACCTTACCTTTTCGGTTCTCCTAAGCCGTTGCGCGCCAATGTCGACATCAACATTCCGGAGTGGCAGCTGAACTGGCTCGAAACATTGCTCGCTGCCAGTGGTACTGCGCGGCCGAAAGCCAAAAAGTCGCTGAAACTATCGGAGCTGCTCGACAATGCGATCGACCAGATGGAGATCACGGCAAAACTGGATGCGAAGCGGGTCAAGTACAGGCATTTTACGGGGCGCGACGTAAAAGGCCAGCTGACGATCAGCAACAATGCCGTGAGCATCGAATATTTTCAGCTCAAAGCATTCGGAGGGGGGCAGGTGCGGATTTCGGGCGAAATGAATAACGATGGAAAGATGCCGCATATGGCCGTTAGGGGGAAAATCGCGAATGCGGATGTGCATTCCGTCTTCTATTCTTTCGACGACTTCGGGCAGAAAACATTCACGCACGAGAACCTGAAAGGTATCCTGAACACCGATTTTAACTTTGAATCCACCCTGAACAACAACGTGAAACTGGTACCGTCGACCATGAAAGGTTTGCTGAGGATCGACCTGAAAAACGCCTATATCATCAATTTTGAGCCGTTTATGAAGATGAAAAAGCTGATTTTCAAAAGGCGGAACTTCGAGCGCGTCAAATTTGCCCCGATCCGAAACGATTTCAGGCTCACGGGTCAGGAGGTAGAGATTGCGCCCATGGAAATTGAGTCCAATGTGCTGACACTCTACATCGACGGCATTTACAGCTTCGGGAATAAAACCGACATCAACATTCAAATACCGCTCAGCAATCTCAAAAAACGTGATTCGACTTACGTCCTGGACCCTAACAATCCCGAAAAACGGGAAGGGTCAAAGATATTCCTCAGGGCCATCGATGAGAATGGCGAGGTCAATATCAAACTCGCCTTCCGCAGAAAGAAGAAGGACAAGTCGAAAGATGAAGAATCCGAAGTAAAAAAGCTGGAAGATGTCGAGCGGTGATGGTTACTCCCGCTCATTGCTGAACATGTAGCCCACGCCCTTCAACGTTTTGATGTAACTGTCGCCGAGCTTCTCGCGCAACTTACGGATATGCACATCTACGGTTCTTTCCAGTACATAAATGTCTGCCCCCCAGATCTTTTGCAGCAGTTCGTCACGGCTGAAAACCTTGTTCGGCGTTTGCGCAAGAAAGAACAGCAATTCAAATTCCTTTTTAGGCAGCACGGTGGATTTTTCACCGCCCTGGGTTACCGTATAGTTCTTCCGGTTGATCGACAGGTCGAGGATCTCGATCGTGTCGCCGGATTCGGCCTTTTGGGCTTCACGGCGGAACAATGCGTTGATGCGGCTCATCAATGCACGCGGCTTGATGGGCTTCGTAATATAGTCGTCGGCACCTACCTCAAACGCGGCTACTTCCGAATATTCCTCGGAACGGGCCGTCAGAAAAAGAATGTAGGTGTTCTTGATATCGGGGTTCTGGCGAAGGATCCTGCCGGTTTCGATGCCGTCGAGTTGAGGCATCATAATATCGAGGAGGATGAGATCGGGAACGAAAACCTTGGCGATGTCGATGGCCTTCCTGCCGTTGGAAGCGGTGAGTACCGAATAGCCTTCCTTGGTTAAGTTATATTCTAGAAGTTCAACTATATCGGAATCGTCGTCAACTACCAGTACTTTCGGAGCCGAGTTTGCAGATTTAGCAGTGCTCATTGTTTTGTTGATTAAAACACGATTCGAAATTAGCAGATGTGATGTTCACATTACATGAGGAAAACTATTGTTAACACAAACATAACATCAGCGAAAAGTAGTTCGATAGATGCCGCCCTGCTCATTGGTAATGAGCATATCGGTATTGTTCAAAAAACCGATGGCCTCGGTTTGCTTCCTTGAAAACCGGAAACAGCTCTTGGGTTTGCTGAAATCGATGTTGTCTCCGGCGGTTTCGAAGAGCAGCACCTTGCCATAAGTCAGCAATGCAAATGTTTTACCGTTCGGGCTGATGGCCGCCGACGTTACCTGTGCATCGATGAGAATGCTGTCGGAAGCTGCTACGGTATGGTCGCCGGTTGTCGCGGGCAGGCGGTACATTTTGACCCATTTGTTCTTGCCCCAGTTTTTTGAAAAAAGGTACAAACTTCCCTGATGATAAAAAAAGGCCTCACAATCGGTGGGCGCTCCCCGGTACCGAAAAGTAATGCGTTCGCTGGTGTTGTCTGCGGGATTGAAGCGGTAAATATCAAATGCATTGCGATTGGAAGTATTATTCCCGAAATCGCCGATGTACAGGTTGCCTTTATCGTCCTGCGTCAGGTCTTCCCAATCGGTGTTTTTAGCATTGGGAACGGCTTTTGTATCGAGCAGCTTACCGTTCAGATCGATCAGATACAGTTCCGGTTTGCCGCCGCTGTCGTTATGCGTCCAGAATGTTCCCGGCTTTGCGCCATTGGCCAGCCCCGAACTTTCCGAGACTACCGCCGGAAGCTTTCCTATTTTACTATTTTTGTAATGCGCTTTAACTTTCTTAAAATCATTGGTTCTGTGATCGGGCTGACAGGTACAGAACACCGTTTTGACCGCTAACCACAGATATATCAACTTGTTCATGAATTCAACGTTGCGTCCTCTTCCAAACAAAGATAGTGAACCCCCTGTGTACCTGAAGCTCGCGAGCTCGCTTGTGGCGCTCATTGCCACGGTATACATTCTTTATGTGCTTCGTGAAACGATCATCCCGCTGGCGTTCTCCATTTTGCTGGCGATCTTGCTGCATCCCGTTTGCGCGTGGCTCGAAGTGCGTAGGGTGCCGCGCGTGGGGGCCATTTTATTGAGCATTCTAGCACTTTTCACGGTAATTGTGATTCTGGTGTACGTGGTTTCAATGCAGATCGGCAGCTTTGCAGAAGAACTTCCCCGCATTACCGAGAAAGCAGAAGCTATCCTCGACCAGACGCTTACGATGGGGGAACGCTACCTCAACATCAGCCGGACCCAGCAGGTAAGTGAAGCCAAAAAGTACCTGATCAATGCATTGAGCGAAGGGCGTGCCGTGCTGCTCAACACGCTTGTGACCACTACCGGCGCTATTTCCACCTTTGTATTGATTCCGCTTTACATATTTTTCTTCCTGCTCTACCGCGATTTTTTCCGCATGTTTGTGCATAAAGCCATCCGCAACGTGCCGAACGAGGACCTGAATGCATTGTTGAAAAAAATATACGAGGTAATTCAGAGCTATCTGTCCGGCCTGTTTCTGGTGATCCTGATCGTGGGCGTGCTCAACAGCATTGGTTTGCTGATTCTGGGTGTCCCGCATGCGATATTCTTCGGCTTTCTCGCAGGGTTCCTGATACTGATCCCCTACATCGGCATCCTGATCGGCTCCATATTACCCGCATTGTTGAGCATTGTTACGATGGATTCGCCCTGGTATGCAGTGGGGGTAATCGGGGTAATGAGTTTCGTGCAGTTTCTGGAAGGTAATTTCATCACGCCGCACATTGTCGGTTCGAAGGTAAGCGTCAACCCGCTGGCGGCCATCGTAGCATTGTTCCTGGGCGGGCAACTTTGGGGGCTGTCGGGTTTGATCCTGGCATTGCCCGTTACGGCTATTCTGAAAGTGATCATGGACACGATTCCCAGTCTTGAACCTTACGGGTTTCTATTGGGCGAACCGGTGCATGAAGTGGCGGAGGAAAAGGCCGATATGGCCAGAGAACAGGCTGTCGTCAAAGAATTCAAGAAAAAACCTTACCGCAGGCACCGCAACAGGCCGAAGAAAAGGCCGGAAGGCGATGTACCACCCACGCCGGCCGTTTGAGCGGGCCGGTTATTTCCCGACAGCTACTTTCTCCACACTTACACCCACGCTGATAATGAAAGGCAGCGGGTTCTGACGCATAGATTGGGAAATCGTGAAAGTGTAGGTTCCGGGGCGCGGAAAGCGGTAGTTTTTCAGGAAAGGAATTTTGTGATCGAACAGATCACCCAGGCCGTGGCCGTACGGTTTCCCCGTCGTTTCATTGGAGATGAAAACCTCTTCCAGCGTATTGGAAATGACTTTGCCATCGGGCCCGGTGTAAGTACGGGTAATGTAAAGGTTGTAATAAGGATATTGCAATGCGTTCCTGAGCAGGTAATACAGGTTGTACGACTGCGAGGTGTCGGTGATCTCCACCTTGAACGAAGGCTTGTTTTTAATATACCAGAGCCCGTCATCAATGTCCTCGTGGGCCTTATAGACGACATTTTTATCACAACCTGATAAAAGGGACACGAAAAAGACGACGACTGCCAGCCGGATAAACTTCATGAAAGACTCTGATATGTTGAATTGCAAAAGTACCAGTTTATCGAATCCTATAAACTGGTTTGTTCACTAAAATAGCGGCTTAGCCAGGAATGAGATGCGGGTGTCTTCCATCCGTTCATCCATTGCGCCTTTGTAGCAACCTGATTATCAAAAATTGTGGTTGTAGGCTGGATCGTTTCCTGTATGATCGCCTGCTTGATTTTCGGTACCGGGATCGTCTGTACGTGGCCGTTATCATCGAGGTAGGCGAGGGAACGGTCGAAAAAATCGATATTCATCCGCTGCCCGATTTCCTGCAACCAATGCACCGACTTGTCGATCGAGCAGCCGCTTGGCAACTCGTCGCGCTCATCTACGGCAATTACCACGAAGCGGTGTTCGAATATTTTACCGGAGGCGGTGAGGGGTTTGCCGTGAGCTTCCCAGGTATCCAGCGAAGCTTTAAGTGTTTCGGTGATAATGCCCGCTTCTGTGGGCGTCAGCTCCCGGTTAGCCTGGTAAACCCAGACGCGGGCTTGAAAATCGATATCACTAAAAGGAATGTACATGATTAAAAAGGGTTAAATGCCGGTTAAACGGTTTACTACATTGGTATTCTAAAACAACCATGCTAGCGGCATAGTTCTGGCAACACCCGGTTACAAACCTTTCGCCTGTGCGATCAGCTCGGCCAGGTCGTACACTTTTACCGATTGTTCTTTTTCTTTGTTTTTAACGCCGTCGGTCATCATTACCATACAAAACGGGCAAGCCACGGCAATCGTGTCGGCGCCCGTTTGCAATGCTTCCTCGATCCGCTCGATGTTAATATCTTTTTTACCTGGTTCGGGTTCCTTGAACATCTGCCCGCCACCTGCGCCGCAGCATAGCCCTTTGGTACGGCAGCGCTTCATCTCGACCAGATCCGCTTCCAGCGCTTCCAGCACCTGCCTGGGCGCCTCGTAGACGTCATTTGCGCGGCCAAGGTAACACGAATCATGGAAAGTAATCTTCCTTCCTTTGAAAGCTTCACCCCCCTGCAATCGTACACGGCCTGCATCGATCAGCTGTTGAAGATATTCCGAATGATGGAGCACCTCATAATTACCGCCTAATGCAGGGTATTCATTTTTAAGTGTGTTAAAGCAATGCGGGCAAGCAGTGACGATCTTTTTGACATTGTACATATCCAAAACCTGGATATTCGACATCGCCAGCATCTGGAATGTAAATTCATTTCCCGCGCGCCGCGCCGGATCTCCCGTGCAGCTTTCTTCCGTTCCAAGCACAGCGAATTTCACCCCGGCACTGTTGAGTATTTTCACAAAAGCTACCGTCACTTTCTTGTACCGGTCATCGAACGATCCGGCGCAGCCCACCCAGAACAGGACTTCGGGCGTCTCGTTGTTCGCTGCCATTTCAGCCATCGTAGGCACCCGGTATGCGATCTCACTCATGTTTTGATGCTTTTATGATTCCGTTGAATTGTTTTCGGGGCGGCCGTCTGTCAATGCAGAGGCCCAGTTGAACCGGTCGCTGGGGGCAAACTTCCATGGTGCCTGGTTGGTATCTAGGTTCTGGAACATCATATTCCATGAACCCGGCGCCTGCGCTTCGTCCATAACCTTGTGCCTGCGTAATTGAAGGATAATATCGAGCGGGTTGATCAGTACCGGGCACTCCTGCACACAAGCATTACATGTGGTACACGCAAGGATTTCCTCTTCCAGAATATAGTCGCCGAGCAGGCTTTTATTGTCATTGACAAACTCACCCTTGTTGGCGAGCATATTGCGGCCCACATCTTCCAGCCGGTCGCGCGTGTCCATCATGATCTTGCGCGGGGACAGTTTTTTGCCGGTAATATTCGCCGGACAAGCGGCGGTGCAACGCCCGCATTCAGTGCAGGAATAGGCATCCATCAGATTTTTCCAGCTCAGATCCGCCACATCCTTCGCTCCGAACCGCTCCGGCACTGCGCCATCGCTTGCCTGTGTTTCCAATCCCAGCATCATTTTTACCTCCTGCGTGATCTCGGGCATGTTTTTCATTTCGCCCTTAGGTTCGAGTCGGGAGAAATATGTGTTGGGGAATGCCAATGCAATATGCAAATGCTTGGAATAGGTGAGGTACACCGCGAACACGAAGATCCCCAGAATATGTACCCACCAGGCGATGCGCTCGTACACGATCAATGCGCTTTCGCTCCAAGTGGCAAACAGCGGTTTCAGCCATTGACTGATCAGGAAATCCCCTGCGGGCGGATAATGTGCGCTCCCGAGGTCCTGGAACGCACTGTCGGCAGCGTTCATGGTGAGTATCGCGGTCATCAGCACAATCTCAAAAACCAGGATCAGCTTGCCATCGAGTTGCGGCCAGCCATTCATTTCGCGATGGCGGGCGGGCTGGAAACGCTCTACTTTCAGTATGCTGCGGCGGATCAGGAAAATGGTGCAGGAAACGAGCACCCCCAATGCGAGCAGTTCGAAAAAGCCAATTACCACGCCATACAATGAGCCTAGCGGCCTGGCAAAAACCCTGTGCGTACCTAAGATCCCGTCCAGTACAATTTCCAGCACTTCGACATTGATCAATATAAATCCGGCATATACCGCGAAATGCAGAAAGCCGATCAGCGGCCGATCGAACATTTTTTTTTGCCCGAAAGCGACACGCATCATCACCGACAAACGCCTGTCGGCCTGATCGGTGCGATCTTCATCCTTCCCGAGCCGGATCGTTTTGCCGATAATGCCCACCCGCTGATAGATCAGCCAGGCCGTGACACCCAGGGCAGCTATAAAGATGATTTGCTGTAAGATCGCCATAGAAAACGGACTTTGTTAGTATGCTTGCATACTAACAAAGTAGGATAAAAATGTCATTCTGCGCAAATGGATTGGGTATAAATTAAAGTATTGGTAAATTAATTGTAAGATTGTCAGTCAGATACAAACTTATGAAAAACTATTTCAGAAATATTTGACCAAAAAATTTGCAAACCCAAAACAGACATCTATTTTTGCAGTCCCAAAAGGTACTAACTGAAACGGTGATGTAGCTCAGTCGGTAGAGCAATAGACTGAAAATCTATGTGTCGGCGGTTCGATTCCGTCCATCACCACTTTAAAATGCCATAACGCCTTGATAATCAATGATTTATCAAGGCGTTTTTGCTTTTAGTTTACAAAATGGTTTACATCCAATGATTCATGGATCAAATCAAAAACTTGTGGAGCGGATAGGATTTTCCTAGGTTTGTACTTTTTACTCAAACCATTTTGTTTTGGAGAGTTTCCTGCCCATTATCCAGTTTCTGCTACCAGGGTTCATCCTCGAAAATTTTGAATTAACATCCATCGACCGCCAGGACGGTGTCTTCCAGGTCCA
>Ga0209958_1000529_pt1 | contig 62471 bp, 52 predicted proteins | sample ThiBio_inoc_plan_FD_183942 | JGI IMG/M metagenome (GOLD analysis project Ga0209958, IMG submission 183942) | Wastewater bioreactor microbial communities from Cape Town, South Africa - Thiocy_inoc_plan (SPAdes) | ecosystem: Engineered > Bioremediation > Thiocyanate > Unclassified | place: South...
CCCGCCGCATCGCCATCGCCATCGTCCTCGCCCTGGTCGCCGGCCGGGGCGCCGCCTCGTCGGCCCGCGCCGACTTCCTCGCGACCGTCGCCGTCGCGGTCGCCCCCGAGGCCGGCGGTTGGTTCCGCTACGAGTATTCCGTCGAGGTCGGCGCGACGAGCACGCTCCCCGCCGTCCAGCTCGACATCGCGGTCTCGGTCGACGCCGACCTTCAAGGAGTCGAAGCGGCCGACGGTTGGTCGTTCGACTACGACGCGGCGGCCGGCGCCATCTCGTTCTTCGCGGACGCGGTCGACGCCCCGGTCGCGCCGGGCTCCTCGGCCGCCTTCGCCTTCCTGAGCCGACTCGCCCCCGCCGGCATGGACTACTTCCTCGTCGGCGTCGACCCGCCCGGGTTCGAGGTGCTCGACGGCATGATCGCCGCCCCCGGCGTCGCCGTCCCCGAGCCGTCGTCGCTCGCGCTCCTCGGCGCGGCGGCCTGCCTCGGGCTCGCCGGGCTGGCCGGCGCCCGCCGCGGCTGATCGGAGGGCCGGCCGAAATGAGACGGCGTCGCCGCGACCGGCCCCGCAAGGTGGGGCGGTCGCGGCGACGCCGTCGGCGCTTCGAAGGCGGTCGGCCCGGCTCAGCAGGAGCAGCAGACCGGCATGCCGTTCATGCAGACGCAGCAGACGCAGCCCGACTTCATCATGGCCGTCATGCAGTCGCAGCAGGCCTGGATCATCTTGCAGCACTCGGGGTCGCCGCTGGTGCAGGTCATCATGACCCCGTCGGCCGTCGGCTCGCACTTGCACATGGCCATCGCCATGTTGCAGCAGCACATCATCATCCCGTTCATCATCATGCAGCACGAGCACATGCCGCCGGCCATCATGGTGCAGAGGTTCTGCATCATCGAGGCCGTCGTCGCGTCGTCGCACTTGCAGATCATCCTCATCCCGCCGTCGCACTTCTCCATCGTGATCGTGCAGCGGGGGACCATCATCCACTGGGGCGTCGTCGGCATGGCCGCGCCGGAGGCCATGCCCCCCATGCCCATGTTCATGCCCATCGCGCCCCGTTCCATCATCATCGCGGTCATCGTCGATCTCTCCGGGTTGGAAGCCGGCTGCTCGTCCCTTTCGAGGGCGACCCTCGGGCCGCCCGACCCCCGAATTTATAGCGGCGTCCCCACCGCCGACGCAAGGAAATTCCATCAAAGAATTTTGATGCATCATGACCTTCTCGATCACTCTGATCGGGTCGCGGTTCTTTCGCGGGGATGAATTCTGACAAACTGGCTGGGGATAGTGGGGATTCAACTTGACTAAGACAGTAGGGATGGTAATATTCCGTCGGAGATGATGATCGACCTTCAGAAGTCCGAGGTCTCGCAGATGTCCCGAATCCACTGGACGGTCTCTCCTTCGGCGACCCAGGTCTCGACCGCGACGATCCCGACGTTCAACGCGGGTGAGGGCGGGTTCGGCGCGGCGAACGGCGGGTTCGCGGTGTCCGGCCCGTGGGCGGCGATCTATCGGCTGGCCTACGAGCGGGCCCTGGCGGCGACGTCGCCGTCGCGGTTCCAGCGGATGCTGGAGCCCTGTTGGAATTGACGAGGCCGGGCGTCGACGTCGATGCCACCCGGAGGTTCCAGGGGGGGGGACGGGGATGAAACTCTCGGCGAAGGCGGAGTATGCGTGCCTGGCCGTGATGGCGCTGGCCGATCGGCACGAGGTCGACCGGCCGGTGCCGATCCGGGAGATCGCCGACGCCCACGAGATCCCCGAGACCTTCCTGACGCAGATCCTGATCCGGCTGAAGGGGGCGGGGCTGGTGACCAGCACGCGGGGGTCGTCCGGGGGCTACCGCCTGGCCCGCGACCCGATGTCGATCTCGCTGGGGGACGTCCTGCGGGTCATCGACGGCGACCCGCTCCTGGACCGCCCCGCCCGACGCTCGACGCCGAGCGCCCTGGTCCGGCTGTGGGAGCGGCTCCAGGCGTCGCAGCTGGACATCCTGGACCGGACGACGATCGCCCACCTCGCCGACGAGGAGCGGGCGCGCGACTGGACGATCTGAGGGGGGACGCCGAGGCGGGCGTCGCCCCCCGCCGATCGCTCGCTCAGGGCTTGACCAGGTAGGAGTCGAAGACCCGGGCCTTCTCCATCCGGGCCTTGATGGCGGCGACGAAGTCGTCGTGCCGCGGGCTGGCGAGGTACTTGTCGCGGTACTTCCTGTCGGCGAAGACGACGTGCAGCGCGACGTCGAAGTCCTTCACGCTGGGGGGCTCCTCGACGTCCTCGGCCCGCTTGCCGATCGAGAACGAGACGGTCCCCTCGTGCTTCGTCAGGTACTTCTCGCAGTCCTTGACGAAGGCGTCGACCGCCTCCTTCGAATGGTCCTTCAGCGTGAAGAAGACCATGTGGGCCAGCGGAGGCCCCTCGGCCTCGTTCTTCGCGGACGACGCGAAGGCGGGGAAGGCCGCGGCGGCCCCGATCAGCAACAGCGAAGCGACGCAGAACGCTTTCATCATGGCTCGTCTCCGGTTCCTCTCGATCCCAGCCGGTCCCAGACGATGGACCGGCGACCATGATGACCCCCGCGCCCGCCCTCCGCAAGCGGGGGCCGCACCCCGCCCCGCTTTCCCGCCGGCCCCTTCGCGGGTGCCGGGAAATGGGTCCGTTCGTCGCCGTCGCTGACGCCATGGTGTGCCGCAAGTTGCATGGTGGCAACGGTTTGTTGTGCGCCCGAGTTGGCTTCGGTCGTCGAAGTCGATGGGGTGTCGCAGCCCTGTCGACGTGTCCCCGACGGGTCGAGGGCCGGGGCTCGGTGATTGCGCGGGCGCGGGAGGGGCCGGATCCGCCCCCCGGCATCCTGTTGATCCTGCTCGGCGAGTTGTCAAAGATCCCTATCGAGGACGTTCGACGGGGATCTCGCGGCGATTTCAGGAATCCGCCCGAAGTTCGAAGAAACGCAACGCGGTCGCGCCTGCGAGACCCGCCTGGGCAGAGGAACCTCGGCGTCAGGATTCGCCGCAACCATCCCAAGCCTGATTCTCAGGGGGAGCTGCGAGATGATCCGAAGAGGCGGATACCAATGTTGATCGCCATGGTGGGAAATGGCGAATCGGAGGGACTCAAGCGGATGGAACTTCCGGACGATCTGGGCCGAACGGAAGTATGTCGAGTCTCGCCTCGGGTGCAGGTGGGTAAGTGGAGCCGAAGGGGATCGAACCCTCAACCTCAGCATTGCGAACGCTGCGCTCTCCCAATTGAGCTACGGCCCCGATCAGCTTCGGGTACGGGTAGAATAGCGGCGTCCGGGCCTGGATGCAAGGCGCTGGTGGCGGAAATGGAAGGCGGAGGCGTCGAAGATGAGGAAAGCGTGGCGGTGGATGCCGGTGGCGATCGTCCTGGTCGCGGCGATGGGGGCCGAGGGGCGGGCGTTCGACGAGCCCTGGGCGTTCGCCCGTTGGAAGCCGGTCGGCGACGGCCCGGTCTTCGCGGGGACGGGGGGCGGGTCGTGGGACGGTCGGCTCCGCGAACGCGGGTTCATCCTCCCCGAGGGCGACGGATACACCCTCTGGTATACGGGTTATGAACGCGACAAGCCCCTGAGGATGTCGCTCGGGCGGGCCGTCTCGGGGGACGGTGCCGATTGGCGGCGGGATGAGAGGAATCCCGTCTTCCGAGACGCCTGGGCGGAGGACGTCTTCGTCGCCCGGGTCGACGGGGGCTACCAGATGTTCGCGGAGGGGCGGGGCGATATTGTGCATCGGCTGACGTCGGCCGACGGCGTCCGCTGGGCCGACCACGGCTCGCTCGACGTCCGCAACGCCGACGGCTCGCCCATCGAGCCGGGCTCGTTCGGCACGCCGACCGCCTGGTTCGAGGGGGGCGTGTGGCACCTGTTCTACGAGCGCGGGGACATGGGCGTGTGGCTCGCGACCAGCCGCGACCTCAAGGTCTGGACCAACGTCCGCGACGAGCCGGTCCTGGCCCGCGGCCCGGAGCCGTTCGACCGGGCCCAGATCGCCCTCAACCAGGTCGTCCGCCGCGGCGGCTGGTATTACGCCTTCTATCACGCCCTGGCCGACGTCGCCGTCCGCGACTGGACCACGAACCTCGCCCGCTCGCGCGACCTGATCCACTGGGAGAAATATCCCGGCAACCCCATCATCGGCGGCAACCGCTCCAGCGCCGTGCTGGTCCCGACGCCCCGGGGCGATCGCCTCTACACGATGCACCCGGACGTCCGGATGTTCGAACCGGCCGAGGAGTGACGGCCCGGGTCAGTCGCCGACCTTCGCCGGGGCCGAGATCGCCCGGCCATACTCTTCGAGGAGCCGGTACTTGCGCTCCCAGGTGGTGTACATGAAGCCGTCGACGCTCCGGACGTCCCGGGCCGCGGCGTGCCAGGCGGTGAAGCCGGAGAGGTCGTCGACGTCGTAGTAGCCGGCGAGGACTTGGCGGTGGCCGCGGCCGGCGAAGAAGGCCAGGCTCTCGGCCGCCTTGCCGGAGTTCCAGTTGGCGATCGTCACGCGCGGCGGGAGGCCCAGCCACGAGCCCTCCAGGGTGCCGTTGACCAGGTAGTACGGGCCGGCGACGGCGTTGTGCGTCGGGTCGAACATGTCCGACCCGACGGCGATCTCGCACCCGGGGGCGACCTCGTCCAGGATCGCCACGCAGCGCCGGGCGTTCTCGGCGAGGATCGCGCCCGGGGTCAGCTTGCGGTCGAGGCACGAGCGGTCCCAGTTGAGGCAGCGGATCTCGTCGTGGCTCATGAAGAAGGCGCGGGGGCGGAACAGCTCGTTCACGCGCCGAGCCTGGTCGCGGAGCAGGGCCTCGACCTTCGGGTCGGAAGGGCAGCACATCACCTGCGAGCCGTGGACGGCGATCGGGTGGTGCCAGCTCACGCGGAGCGCCTGGCCGTCGCGAATCCGGCTCGCGGGGGCGAGGCGGATCGGCGGGCCGTCGTGGGCGAAGGAGTATTCGCCGTCCCAGGGGTCGCGGCCGAGCTTCGGGTCGGCCACGGGGTCGAAGTCGCGGCCCTTCTCGTAGGTGGTCTTCCCGTCGTCGGAGGCGACGACGAGCGGGCAGCCCTCGCGGCGCAGGACGTTCATCAGGCCCAGGGGCTCGATGGAGACGTCGTCGACCCAGACGTCCCCCTCGGACGGCCCCCAGAGGCCGACGTAGGCGTTGACTTTCGACTGGTCGAGGCTGTTGAAGACGACGTCGACCCGCTTCCAGTCCTGGGTGCTCGCGACGCCGCCCTCGAAGAACGTCAGCGCGCGGCCCCCCTCGCCGGTGCCAAGGATCAGCAGGCGGAAGCACGCGGCGGGGCGCAGGCCCTGCGCCTTGATCCAGGCCGAGAAGCGATAGGCCCGATGCGGCTCGACGTCGACGGCCTGCATGACGCGGCGGTTCGGCGAGGGCCCCGCGGCGGCCAACCGGAGCGACCGGCGGCCGGAATGACGGACGGACTCGTCCACGAACGAGCCCGCGCCGGGGTCGTCCTGGAAGGCGAAGCCGTCGAGGCGGTCGCCGCGGGCGTCCTCCATGCCGCCGTTGCGGTAGAGGGGCGTGGCGGGGGGGACGGGCCGGGCCTCTCGGCCCCGGACGACGAACGGGGCGGCCTCGACGGGGAGCCCTTCGGCCAGGTCGGGGTCGTGGGCGAGCAGGCCGGACGAGTAGCCGACGGGGAAGACGGCCGGGATGATCTCCACGCCCGCGGCCTCGGCCGCGTCGCGGAGGCGGCGGACGTTGGCGAAGTAACGGTCCGGCACGCGGTCCAGGACGTTCAGCTTGTAGTCGGCCAGCATCAGGCCGTTGTACCCGGCCTTCGCGGCGCGACGGGTCAGGGCGATCAGCTCGTCGGCGGACTCGTCGGCCTGGAGGTTCGTGCTGGAATAGAACCAGCGCCTCGCGTAGGCGGGGCCGTCGCCCCCGGGCGTTTGCGAACGCGCCGTCGGGATCAGGACGACGCCGACCAGGGCCCCGAGGATCGTCCATCGCGTCGCCATGTCGCACCCCCGTTCGCGGACGGCCTTCGTCCTCTTCGACCGGGCCGAGGTTACGCCTCCCCATGCGCGCCGGCAAGGGCCGACCCGGCCGGTGACCCGATGGCCGCCGCCGATTTGGAGACGATCCCGTTCGAGGAGCATCGCCGGGCACGACGGCCCGGCCGCTCAGGGGACTTGGAGATGCAAAGTCGCGGGCCGGTTCGAGGCTTGGGATTGCAAAGTTTTGGCCTGGACCTGTACCATGATTCCGACATCGCGAACGATCCGCGAGCCGGAGGCGGCGAGGCCATGGCGTATGATCCCGACTTCGATGGGGCGATCGTCAAGCGGCCCGGATGGGCGGCCGACCGGCCGATGGATCGGCCGCCGTACGACCTCTGGACCTGGGTCTACCTGGCCAACCTGCCCGTGGCCACGTTCCTGGGATTCCTCGCGGCGTATGGGCCGGGGTTGATCGGGATGGGCCTGGGCGTCGCGGGATTGTATGCGGGGGGGCGGTGGAGGTGCCGCGCCAATCCGCGGGCGGTCCGGATGGTGTCGTACGGCGGGCTGATCACGGCGGCCCTCCAGATCTTCCCCTTGCTCCAGATCTTCGCCGGGATCCTGGGCATCGGCGCGGCGAGCGCTCTGGGCCAGCACCATGGCGCCGAGCCCATGGGGACGCTGACCGCAGCGGGCGCGTTGATCGCGACGCTCGTCACGGGGATCGTCATGATCTCCCTGGCCGGGACGGCGGGCTTCTTCACCCTGGCCGTCCGCTATGCGGTCTCGCCGTCGTTCCGCGCCGAGGTCGCCGAGCAGACCGGCCCGTTCAAGCTCTAGGCGCGGGTGTCGCCCGTTTGCCGTCAAGGCTTCGCGGGCCGGATCCGCACCGCGGCGTCCTCGGGAAACTCGGCGGATTTCAGCTCCAGGAGGCCGTCGGCTTGCACCTTGGGGAGTTCGTAGCGGACGACCCCGGTCGGCGGGTCGATCCACTCGCAGGCGTAGGGGCCGGGGGGGAGTTTGAGGGTGAATGCGACCTTCGGCCCGCGGTCGACGTAGGCTAGGACGTCGCGAGGGCCGGCGAGGACGCTGATGCGGGCACCTTCGGCCAGGTCTTGCGCGGCGACGATCTCCGGGGCGGGCTTCATCTTCCAGAACTCGCAGTCGTTGAGGGCCGCGGCCAGGGCGGCCATCTGACGGCGGAAGTCGACGCCGCCGCCGCCGGGGGTGGGGGGCTCGACCTTCGCCGAGCCGTCGGGGCGGGCGGTCGTGAACGAGTAGTCCAGGTTGTTGTAGAGCGCCCCGCCGGCCAGGAGGAATTCCCACGCCTGGGTCCGGTAGACGCGGTCGGCGGTCCCCTTGAAGCCGGTCTCGTTGTCGCCGATCGGCCGGTCCAGGTGGGCGTTCATCGCCACGGCCTCCGGGACGGCGTAGTGGAAGTTGAACAGCGAGACGTTGGGGTCGGGCCTTTCCACCTTCGCCTTCTCGTTGGCGACGTTCTGCGAGACCAGGTGCCTGTGCGGCAGGTCGCGCTCGGCCTCGACGATCGTCCTCGCGATGTGCGCCTGCCACTCGGCCGTGGCGCCGAAGTAGGGCTCGTTGCAGATCTCGTAATAGAGGTTGTCGAAGCCGTTCAGCTCGGCGACGACCTTCTTCACGAACGCGACCTGACGCGCGGTGAGGTCGTCGTGCTGGAGGGTCAAAACCTCCTGACGCGGGCACTTGCCGACGCCGTTGACGTTGTTCGCCGCGTTCATCGGGTTGATCGCCCAGAGGCCGTCGTCGTAGAGGACGCAGAAGAGGTCCAGCTCGACGACGACCCCGCGCCCGGAGGCGAGCGTCAGGAACTCCTTCAGGCGTGCGAAATAGGCGTCGTCGAAGCGGTCGAGGTCGAACTTTTCGGGTTCGCCGGGCTGTTGCACCTGGGCCCAGGGGGCGAGGAAGCGGCCGGGCTTGGGCGCGAGGGTGTTGTCCTGGATGTTGAACGAGCCCGGCGCCTCGCGATACGTTCCGGCGAACGTGCGGGTGTTGTTGAGGCCGTCGCGGTGCAGGGCGTCGAGGTACGCGCGGCCGTCGAAGTCCCGGTTCAGCACGGCCCCGTAGTGCTCGCCCGACGCGATCAGAATCGTCGGCCTGCCGCGGAACTCGAAGTAGCGCGGGTTCTCGGCGAGGAGCTTGATCGGCTCGGCGGCGGGGGCGGGGATCGCCAGCAGGGCGAGGATCGCGGCGACGATCGGGCGCGTCATGGGAACGGCTCCGGAGGATGGTTCGGAGCCGTCGATTCTCGGGCGACGCGGCCCGGGACGCAATCACCCGGCGACGCCGCGGCGGTGGCAGTCGACCAGGTGGTCATCCACCAGACCGGTCGCCTGCATCATGGCGTAGCAGATGGTCGAGCCGACGAAGTTGAACCCGCGCTTCTTGAGATCCTTGCTCATGGCGTCGGAGACGGCGGTCTTGGCGGGGACTTCCTTCAGCGTCCGCCAGGCGTTGCGGATCGGGCGGCCGTCGACGAACCGCCAGATGTAGGCGTCGAAGGACGTGAACTCGCCCTGGACCTTGAGGAACGCCGAGGCGTTGCGGATCGCCGAGGCGACCTTGAGGCGGTTCCGCACGATCCCCGGGTCGGCCAGCAGGCGGGCGACGTCGGCCTCGCCGAACCGGGCGACGGCGGCCGGATCGAAGCCGGCGAACGCGGCGCGGTAGCTCTCGCGCTTGCGGAGGATGGTGTCCCAGCTCAGGCCGGCCTGGGCGCCTTCGAGGATGAGGAACTCGAACCAGCGGCGATCGTCGTGGAGCGGGACGCCCCACTCCTCGTCGTGGTATCGGATCGCCAGTTCGTCCTTCGCCCAGCCGCAGCGCGTGACGTTCATCGGTAGAGGACCCCGATCCGGCGGCGGTAGTCGTCGTAGGTCGCTTCGAACAGCGTGCGGGCCCGCTCCGCGCCCAGGTGGCAGGCGGAGGTGAGCACCTTCGGCGGCCGGCCGGCCTTGGTGAGCAGGCGGGCCGTCTCGGCCTTCGCCAGGTTGATGAGCGTGCAGCCGGTGACGGTGGAGAGGGGCGCGACGGGCGTCTCCAGCCCTTCGATCCAGACCGCGGAGTCCCCCGGCGGGGCCTGGTGGTCGAGGACCACGTCGGCGATCTCGTGGAGCTTGCGGCCGGACTCGTGCTTCGACGTGGAGACGTCGGCGTTGGCCCGCGACGTCAGCGCGACGACCGTCATGCCCAGGCGCTTCGCCTCGGCCGCGACGTCGATCGTCACGGCGTTGCAGCCGCTGCTGGAGACGGCGAGGAGGACGTCGCGAGGGTCGGTGACGAAGTTCCGCCAGAGGACCGGGCCGAAGCCCTGCACGTTCTCCAGGAACATCGCCTGCCGCTGGCCGTTCGCGCCCACGACCGGGTTGTGGAAGCTCATCGAGAGTTCCACGATCGGGTGGAAGCCCGGGAACGACCCGTAGCGCGGGAACATCTCCTCCACGGCCATGCGCGAGTGCCCCGTCCCGAAGACGTGGACCAGGCGGTCGGCCAGGATGGCGTCGGCGAACAGCCGGGCGGCCCGGCGCACGGCCGGGAGCTGGGTGGCCTCGATGGCGTCGAGCCCCGCACGGGCGGCGTTCAGATACTGGGAGAGGACGTCTTCGCTCATGATTCGTCCGGATCCGGGGCGGGGGGGAGGCGGCCTTCCGAGACGGACCAGCCGCCGTCGACGTTCAGCACGACGCCCGTCGTGAATCGCGAGGCCGGCTCGCACAGGAACAGCGCGGCCTCCGCGACGTCCTCGGCCGCGCCCGGCCCGCCGGCCATCGGCTGCTTGGCCGCGAGGTACGATCGGATGGCCGGGTCGTGGCACGCCCGCGCCGCCATGGGTGTCTCGATCAGCGCCGGGGCGATCATGTGGAAGCGGATGCGGTCGCGGGCGTAGCGCGAGGCCGCGGCGATCGTCATCGCCTCCACGGCCCCCTTGCTCGCCGCGTAGGCGATCGTGCCGAAGTAGTCGGGCGAGGGCGACCGACTCAGCACCGAGCCGGTGTTCACGATCGTCCCGCGCAGGCCGTGCGGGTCGAGCGGCTGGGAGAGCATCTGCCGCACGGCGGCGTGGTTGGTCAGGAACGTGGAGCGGGCGTTGGCGGCCAGGACGGCGTCCCAGCCCTCGGGCGTACACTCGTGCAGCGGGCCGTCGCCGAGCCGACGGCCGCTGATGCCGGCGACGTGGAACAGCACGTCGAGCCGGCCGTCGAGGCGGTCGAGCGCCCGTCGGAACATCGGCTCGACCCCTTCCGGGTCGGTCGCATCGGCCGCGAATCCGTGGAAGTTCGGGGGGACGTCGGCCGCGAGCAGGGCGTCGATCGCGGCGTCCGACTCGGCGCTCGTCTTCCCGCAGAAGACGACGACGGCCCCTTCGCGGAGGAACCGGCGGACCGCGGCCAGGCCGATGCCGCCGGTCCCGCCGACGATCAGGCAACGGACGCCGTCGAGCCGCCCCGTCACGGCGTCAGTCCTTGACCTGGAAGATCGCCTCGACCTCGACGGCCATGCCGCTCGGCAGCGAGCCGGCGCCGAAGGCGCTCCGGGTGCCGACGCCGGCCTCGCCGAAGACGTCCTTCATCAGCTCGGAGAAGCCGTTGATGACCTTGGGCTGGTCCTTGTAGTCGGCCGGGCAGTTGACCAGGCCGAGCGTCTTGACCAGGCGGACGACCTTGTCGAGCGAGCCCAGGTGCTCCTTGATCGTCGCCAGCATCGCCAGGCCGGTCTGGCGGGCGGCGGCGTATCCGCCCTCCAGGTCCAGGTCGACGCCCACCTTGCCCAGGATCAGGGCGCCGTCGGACTTCAGCGGCCCGTGACCGGAGACGTACAGGAACTCGCCCACGCGCAGGGCGGTGACGTAGACCGCCACCGGCTTCGGGGCGGGGGGCAGCTCCAGCTTCAGGGCGGCGAGGCGTTCTTCGGCTCCCATCGCGGCGTGGTCCTTCGTCGGTGCGGGTCGGTCGTGATCGGGTGCGGGCCGGGCCCGCGGACGATGAACGAGGGTAACGGCTTAAGGCCCGGGATTCAACCGCAGCGGCCGGCCGGCCCGGCTCCGCCGCGACCTTGATCGAGAGGAGGCCGCGCACCCGCCTGGCGGCGCCGAAGGGGCGATTCGCTCAGGGATCGCCCGGATCGTCGAGCCGGTCGATGGCGGCTTCGATCCGCTCCAGGATCTCGTCGGCCAGGTAGCCGAAGCGGCGGACGATCTTCCGCTTCGGCATCAATTTGATGCAATCGCACTTGGCCACGCACGGCTCGGAGAGGCCGGTTCGCGGGTCGTAGCCGCGGCGATCGTGCACCAGGACGTGATGGGGGGACAGGGGCTCGCGGAATTTCGTCGAGATCGGGACCACGTAGATTTCGTCGTGGATGCGATCGTCGAAATCGTGGTCGATGAGCACCACGGGGCGATCTTTGGTCGATGAGCACCACGGGGCGATCTTTGGAGGAGCCGTCGAATGGATAGTAGGCGAACGCCACGCGGCCGAAGTCGTACGTCAGCCCTCGTCCGTCCAGGGGGCGAGGTCCTTGTTGCGCTCGGCCAGGGCGGCCAGCTTGCCGCGCCGCAGTCCCATCCGCTCCGCGATACAACGGCGGTTCTGGTGGCGGAAGAAATCCCGTCGGAGGAAGTGAGATTCCTGATCCACCAGGATCTTGAACCAGTCGGTCATCGACTCTTGCGAGATCGGGACGTTCCGCTCGCCTCGCCTGTAGACGTCGAACCAGGGCGGTTCCTCGTGGGTGCGGTCGCTCAACTCCTCCGCCGGGAGTTGGCCGTAGGTCGTCATGACTCCCGAGAGGATTTCGAGGTCTTCCGGGCTGTAGGCGTCGATCTCGATCGAGACCGAGACATCGACAGGGCTGTACCAGTAATCCTTGAAACGGTGATAAACGCCGGGGACGACCGGCCCGAACTTCCACGCCTCGCCAAACCCCTCCCTGCAAGTCACCTTACGTCGCCGGTGTAATTTTGTCGATCATTTCCTCCGCGCCCGATCGGGCCTTAGCCCTTCGTCCGGCTTCCTGTTACGATGTCAGATGAATAGGAACCTCCCCATCTCCGCAGGCTGCCGAGGCTCAGAGACATGAGGGCGAACCGCCCGCCGTTCCGCGTGGGGCTGATCCAGATGAGGTGCTCGACCGACCCGGCCGACAACCTGCGCCGGGCGTCCGAGATGCTGCGCGAGGCGGCGGCGAAGGGGGCGCAGGTCGCCTGCCTGCCGGAGCTGTTCCTCACGCAGTACTTCTGCCAGGTCGAGGACGCGGCGATCTTCGACCTCGCCGAGCCCATCCCCGGGCCGACCACCGAGGCCCTGGCGGACGTGGCGCGCGAGACCCGGATGACCATCGTCGGCTCGATCTTCGAACGCCGCGCCGCGGGCGTGTACCACAACACGGCCGTCGTGCTGGAGTCGGACGGGTCGACGGTCGGGAAGTATCGCAAGATGCACATCCCGGACGACCCGCTCTACTACGAGAAGTATTACTTCACCCCCGGCGACTTGGGCTTCAAGGCGTTCGAGACGAAGCACGCCAAGGTCGGCACGCTGGTCTGCTGGGACCAGTGGTATCCCGAGGCCGCCCGGCTCACCGCGATGCAGGGGGCGGAGGTGCTGTTCTACCCCACGGCCATCGGCTGGCACCCGGGCGAGAAGGCCGAGTTCGGCGAGGCCCAGGCGTCGGCGTGGGAGACCATGCAGCGCGCCCACGCGATCGCCAACGGCGTGTTCGTCGGGGCGATCAACCGCATCGGCCACGAAGGGGCGGCCGACGGCGGGCTCGAATTCTGGGGCGGCTCGTTCCTGGCCGACCCCTTCGGCCGGATCCTGGCCAAGGCGTCGCGCGACCGCGAGGAGGTCCTCGTCGTCGAGTGCGACCCCCGGCTCCAGGAGGAGACCCGCCGCAACTGGCCCTTCCTCCGCGACCGTCGCATCGACGCCTACGCGCCGATCACGCAGCGGTTCCTGGACTGATCGAACGCCGACCGACCCGAGAGACGCCCGGACTTCGCCATGACCACGCCCACGCCGACCCCCGCCCAGCTCGGTTTCCGCATGCCCGCCGAATGGGAGCGGCACGAGGCCACCTGGATCGCCTGGCCCCACAACCGCGAGGACTGGCCGGGCAAATTCGCCCCCGCGCCCTGGGTCTATACGGAGATCGTCCGGGTCCTCGCCCGCCACGAGCCGGTGAACATCGTCGTCGCCGACTGGCCCATGCGCCGGAAGGCCGCGAGGATGCTGGAGCAGGCCGGGGCGCACATGGGCCGGGTCCGCTTCTTCAAGGCCGCGACCGACCGCGTCTGGCTCCGCGACTCGGCCCCCACGTTCGTCGTCCGCGACGGCGGGCCGGCGGGCGTGGAGGGGGAGCCCGGCGGCTCGGTGGCGATGGTCAACTGGAAGTTTAACGCCTGGGCCAAGTACGACAACTATCACGAGGACAAGCGCCTGGGCCGTCGGATCGCCCGCAAGACGGGCCTGCACCGCTGGGCCCCTCGCGTCGAGGTCGACGGCGTCTCGCGGCGGTTCGTCCTCGAAGGCGGCTCGATCGACGTCAACGGCCGCGGCACGCTGCTGACGACGGAGGAATGCCTCCTCAGCGACGTCCAGGAACGGAACCCGGGCCTGACGCGCGAGGGCTATGAGCGAGTCTTCGCCGAGTACCTGGGCGTGTCGAACGTCATCTGGCTGAACCGCGGGATCCACGGCGACGACACCCACGGCCACGTCGACGACCTCGCCCGGTTCGTCGACGCGAAGACCGTCGTCACGGTCGTCGAGCCTGACGAGTCCGACCCCAACCACGAGCCCTTGCGGGAGAACCTCGCCCGCCTGAAGGCCGCCCGCGACCAGGACGGCAAGCCCCTGCGGGTGGTCGAGCTGCCGATGCCCTCGCCGGTGACGTTCGAGGGGGAGGTGCTGCCGGCCAGCTACGCCAACTTCTACATCGCCAACGGCGTCGTCATCGTCCCCACGTTCAACGACGCCAACGACCGCGTCGCGCTCAACATCCTGGCCGACCTGTTCCCCGGCCGCGAGGTCGCCGGCGTCCACTGCCTGGACCTCGTCCTGGGCCTGGGCACCCTGCATTGCCTCTCCCAGCAGCAGCCCGCCGCGCCGGGGCTTTGACGGAGTGACCGACGCCCGGCAGGATCGAGATGGAGGATCGAACGATGTCTCGCACGTTGCCGATGGCCGCGGCCCAGCCGAAATTGCCCGAGATCGTGGCGGCTATGGTCCCCGGTGAGGAGCTGGTCCTGACCTCCGACGGCGAGCCCGTCGCCATCGTGACCCGACCTCCGCGCAAGAGCTGGCCCTGCCAGCCCGGTTCGGCGAGGGATCGCACGTTCTGGATGGCGCCCGACTTCGACGCCCCCCTGGAGGATTTCGAGGAGTCCATGGAGTGACGCTCCTCCTGGACACGCACACGGTCCTCTGGTTCTGGTGGGCCGATCCCCGATTGAGCACGAAGGCCATGGCCCTGATCTGCGACCCGGCGAACCGCAAGCTGGTCAGCCCGGCCTCGGCCTGGGAAGTCGCCATCAAGGTCAGCCTCAAGAAGCTCGACATCGGCGGCCCGTATCGGGGCTTCTTCCCGCAGCAGATGCTCCGCAACAATTTCGAATGGCTGCCGATCACCGACGATCATCTCGCCACCGTCGTCGACCTACCATTCCACCACAGAGACCCGTTCGATCGGTCGCTCATCGCCCAGGCGACGTGTGAGAAGATCTCCATAGTCGGTGCCGATGTGATCTTCGACAGCTACGGCGTCGGCCGTCTCTGGTGAACCAACGTTCAAAACCATTCCGTGCCGAGGCCGGGCCCGATCGCATCGGAAGAGGAACCGTCCCATGAGAACCGTAGCCCTGACCGTCGCGCTGTCGTGCCTGCTCGTCGCCCCCGCGGGGGCCCAGGTGGTCGTCGAGGCCGACGGCCGGGGGGTGGCCTCGGTGTCTGTGGGCGGGACGCCCTACCTGACGGACCTGGGCGTGACGGTCGTCAAGCCGGGGTGGAGCGGCGAGCTGGCGAACCAGAGGAAGGTCGACCCGGCGGAGGTCTCGATCCGGGAGGAGGGCGCGACGACCACCTACATCGTCCCCCTGCGCGACCCGCTGCCGGGCGTCCTGATCGAGCGGGTCGTCCGCAAGCCCGACGAGGTGCGGCTGGAGTTCGAGGTCATCCCCGACGACGGGGCCGAGCTGGAGGCCGTCGTCCTGGGCGGGGCGCTGGCGACGGCCGAGCACGCCGGGAAGACGGCCTACCTGATCGGCGACGCGGCCGGCGACCGGGGCACGCTCCCGGCGCGGCTCGACGCCGACCATTACATCCTGGGCGGCGGCCAGCCCGACTGGGTCGGTCTGGAACGGCCCGGGGCGGGGGGGCTGAGGGTCGACCCGAGGGGCGATCGGATCCAGCTCCAGGACGACCGCAAGTGGGGCTCCGACCACTTCCGCCTGATGCTCCTGGCCAGCGGCGGCGAGGTCCTGCCGCGCAAGCCCATCCAGTTCGGCGTCGCCCTGCGGGCCGAGGAGCCGGGGGGGCTCGCGAAGCAGGCGCAGGCCGGCGCCGCCGGGGCCGACGCCCGCCCGCTGGCGATCGCCTCCGCCCGGCTCGACCGCGACCGCGTCGACGTCTTCGGGACGGTCACGCTCGACGCCGACGTCCACGCCCGCTACGACAACCCCTTCGACCCCGAGCAGGTCGCCGTCGACGCCGAGGTGACGACCCCCGACGGCCGCAAGGTGGACGTCCCGGGATATTATCACGCCCCGTTCCGTCTGGAGCGTCGCGACGGCGGCGAGTCGCTGAAGCCCGACGGCGCGCCCGGCTTCCGCGTCCGCTACGCGCCGACGGCCGCCGGCCCGCACTCGGTCGTGCTCCGGGCGAAGGACGCGACCGGCGTCGTCCGATCGGCGTCGTTGGCGTTCGAGGCCGTCCCGTCGAAGTCGCCCGGGTTCGTGCGGCGGTCCGAACGGGCGCCGCAGTACTTCCGCATGGACGACGGCTCGTCCTACTTCGCGGTCGGCGAGAACGTCTGCTGGTCGGGCTGGCGCACCCCGGTCGGCGACTACGAGGCGTGGCTCGGCGCGCTGGGCAAGGCCGGCGGCAACTGGGCCCGGCTCTGGCTCGCGTTCAACGAGAAGGGCCTCGAATGGACCCCGAAGCCGACGCCCAAGGCGGGGATCGGCTCGTACCAGGGGCTCGGCCGCTACGCCCTCGACAACGCCTGGCGGCTCGACGAGGTGCTGCGGATCGCCGAGGCGAACGGCGTCCGCCTGATGTATTGCATCGGCACCTACGGCGAATTCAAGGACGGCGGCTTTTTCAACGAAGGGAGCTGGGTCAGCAACCCCTACAACGCCCGCAACGGCGGCCCCTGCGCGAAGCCCGAGGACTTCTGGACCGACCCCACCGCCCGCAAGCTCTACAAGCAGCGCCTGCGCTACCTGGTGGCGCGCTGGGGGCACTCGCCGTTCGTCTTCGCCTGGGAGTTCTGGAACGAGGTCGAGCCGAATCCGGCCGTCCAGGCGTGGACGGCCGAGATGGCCGCGTACCTGAAGGAGATCGACCCCAACCGCCGGCTCGTCAGCACGAGCTACGGCTCGCCCGCGATCTGGAACGACCGCAACGTCGATTTCACGATGACTCATATGTACGGGACCGCGGGGAACGTCTCGGACTTCACCGGCCGCATCGCGTCGGATACGCACGCCCACCTCAAGTTCGGCAAGCCGTACATCCTCGCCGAGTTCGGCATCGACTGGCAGACCGGCGACCAGAAGTGGGACCCGAAGGGGGTCGGCCTGAACATGCACAACGGCGCGTGGGCCGCGCTCGCCTCCGGCGGCGCGGGGACGGCCATGCTCTGGTACTGGGACTCCTACGTCCACCCGAAGGACGTGTATCGCGTCCTCGCCCCGGTCCGCAAGTTCGCCGACGCCGTCGACTGGGCGCGGACGCCGATGAAGCCCATCGACGGGATCGCCGTCGAGGCCCCCGCCGACGGCCCGGAGACGTTCGCCGACGTGACGATCCCCGCGGCCGTAGACTGGGGCAAGACCCCGTCGAACCGCTATCGCCCGCTCCGAGACGGGACGGTGCAGGGGGGGCCGATCGCGATGACGCTGGGGAGCCCGACGCGGGCGACTGGCGAGCTGCACTCGGAGGTCGTCTGGACGCTCGACATGCCGAAGGCCGGCGCGGTGAAGCTCAGGATCGGCGAGGTCTCGGTCGCGGCCCGGCTCCAGGTCTCGGTGGACGGGCGTCGGGTCGTCGACCGGCCGCTCGTCACGGGCGAGCCCGGCAAGGGGCCGTGGAAATCGTCGCGGTTCGTCGAGCCCTACAAGATCTGGCTGGCCGACTATGATGAGGACGTCGCCGTCGACGTCCCCGCCGGCCGCCACGAGCTGACCGTCGCCAACGCCGAGGGCGACTGGATGCGCGTCCGCTCGATCGCCCTCCCGTCCTACCGATCGAGCCGGTTCCCCGACGTCGACGCGATCGGCGTCGCCGGCGACGACCTCATGGTCCTGTGGATCCACGACCGCCGCAGCACCTGGCGCGACCCCTACGACGGCCCGGCCCCGCCGCGCCGCGAGGGCCTGACCCTCGCGGTCCCGGCCGCCTCCGCCGACGTCCGGCGCGTGGAGTGGTGGGACACCTTCAAGGGGACGATCGTCCGCACGGACGAGGCCCGGCCGGAGTCGGGGACGCTGCGGCTCTCCCCCCCGCCGTTCGAACGCGACCTGGCCGCGCGGGTCGTAAGGGCCCGCTGAGGGGATTCCGGGGCCGCGGGGCGGAGCCGCTCGTCGGGCGAGACTGGAACGGAAAATGCACCAGGGCCGGGCCGACCTCGCGGGCCGTTGACCTGGTCCCACGAAGGCAATGGGTTGCGTCGATTCGGCCTTGATGTGACGACGGCCCGACGCCGCTTCAATGGGCAGAGCCGCCCGTATCTTGATCGTTGCCATCCCCTGCGGCCACGATTCGGACTGGGCTTGAGGTTGATCGTCCTTCGGACGATGAATTTTTGTTGTCGGTGCGCCGTCGGTATGGATTAATATCCCCAGGCCTATCGTGACCAGACGTCCCGCACGCCGACATCGCTCCGGCGGTCTCGGCCTTAAGATTCGTGAAGGAGCCTCAATGCCCGGTCGGTTGAAGATCGCGACGGCGGCCTGCCTACTGTCCGTCGCCACGGGATGCGGCGACGGCCCGTCCTCGACTCAAGCCGTGGAACCTCACGACGAGAAGAGCTTCGGCAAGGTCGGAGGCCAGCACGCGCTGGGGGCCAACCCCGACGCCGAACTGGCTCGTTTGAAGAAGGCCGCCACAAAGGCCGGGAACCCGGCCGCCGGCCACTTGCCTGGCCGTTGAGCCCCGGCGACTCGCGGGGAAGGACTACGTTCCTCATCGATAAGGAAATGATCCTATGGTAGATCGTTCGCGACGCGGTTTCACGCTGATCGAGCTGCTGGTGGTGATCGCGATCATCGCCGTGCTCATCGCCCTCCTGCTCCCCGCCGTTCAGGCGGCTCGCGAGGCCGCCCGTCGGTCCCAGTGCGTCAACAACCTGAAGCAGATCGGCCTGGCGTTCCACAACTACGAGAGCACGAACGGCTGCTTCATCCCGAGCTGCATGTTCCCGTCGCCGCGGGACAGCTGGGGCTGGGGGCCGAGCGGGATGCTGAGCATGCTCCCGTTCATCGAGCAAGGGGCCCTCTGGAACGCGTACAACGTCGGGTCCGTGAACAGCAACCAGGCCACCGGCTGGGGCGATTACAACAAGAATACGACCGTCTTCAACACCCAGGTGGCCGCGTTCCTCTGTCCGACCGACGGCAAGGAGCGCAACGTCTCGCTCAGCAACTACGTGGGCAACTACGGCGGCCCCTACCAGATGGCGCCCTACACGGGCACCTACATCCCGACGCCCTCGAACGCCGAGGCGGCCGGCGGCCTGACCACCACTTCCGCGACGGTGACCATAAGCGCCATCTCCGACGGCACGAGCAACACCGCCCTGTTCAGCGAGGTGCTGACCGGCCCGACCGACGCGTCGACGGCCCGGCCGGGCCAGATGCCCAAGGCGAAGCGGGTCTACTTCCTCGCCAACGACAAGATCACGACCTTCACGGCATCGGCCCAGTCGGCGAACGACAATCTCGCCCTCTGCTACGCCCTGCCGCCCACGACGCAGGGGGTCGGCGGCGCCCGCGGCGACTGGTTCCTGTCCTATCCGTTCTATGTGAACTATGGGACCTACAACCACTTCGGCACGCCCAACACGATCGCCTGCTCGACGGCCCAGGGGGGCGGCAACGCCACGGGCCAGGATCGCTTCGGGCCCGCCCCCCCCAGCAGCAATCATTCCGGCGGCGTGAACATGCTGCTGGCCGACGGCTCCGTGAAGTTCATCAAGGACGCCATCAGCCGCCCGACCTGGTGGGCCCTCGGCACCCGCAACGGCGGCGAGGTCATCAGCTCCGACTCCTACTGACCGCGACCGCGGCCCCCGGGGACTCCCCCGGGGGCCGTCGCGCGCGCCGGACGATCGTCGTCCCGGCGGGAGTCGAACGATCCACGTCGGACGATGCGAGGGGATGACGATGCGAGCGAGGCGATGGGCGGCGGTCGCGGCGATGATCCTGGCGGCCCCGGCGTGGGCGGATCCGCCGGCCGGGACGGTCGAGGACCCGATCGTCGACAGCGCCATGACCGAGGCCGAGGCGTTCGACGGCCTCCGCCCCGGCTGCCCGGCCGAGATCCGCGAGTCCCAGCGCCTGTTCGACGTCGTCTACTACGGCTTCGACGGCAAGGTCCACAAGGGGCAGATCGTGGCCCACAAGGACCTCGTCGACGACATCAAGTATGCGTTCTCGGTCGCGCTCCGCGAGAAGTTCCCGATCCGCTCGGCCATCCCGGTCTCGCACCCGAAGTTCCGCAAGGACGGCCTGTGGGACGACGACCTCGCGATGGAGGCCGACAACACCTCCTCGTTCAACTACCGCCCCATCACCGGCGGCACCCGGATCTCGAACCACGGCTACGGCCGGGCCATCGACGTCAATACGGTCGAGAACCCCTATGTGAAGGGGGCCAAGATCCTCCCCCCCGGCGCGAAGTACGACCCGGCCGCCCCCGGCACGCTCACCCGCGACCACCCCGTCACCCGCGCGTTCGTCGAGCGCGGCTGGACCTGGGCCGGCGACTGGAAGGCCCCCAGCCCCACCGACTATCAGCATTTCGAGAAGCCCGAGCGGAAGTGACGGGCCCTCGCTCCCGACTCCGATCCACGTCCCCCGGCGCGCAGCCTCCGCTTGACGGATCGGCGGTTTTGCGCTAACGTCTCCGCGCGCCTCGCACTCCCCCGCGGATCGACCTCGACGACGGATCGAAAGGAGCCCACCTTGTCCCGGCGATGGACTGCCTGGAAGCTGGCGATCTCGGCCTTCGTTCTCTTCCACCTCACGGCGACGGTGGTGTGGGTCCTCCCCAACTCGCCGATCAAGGCGGAGCTGATGCCACGGTTCCGCGCCTACATGCTGCCGCTCGCCCTGTGGCAGAGCTGGGGCATGTTCGCCCCCGACCCCGTGCAGACGACGTACACCCTGGAGGCCGACGTCAGCGACTCCCGGGGCCTGGGGCGGATCTACGAGTTCACCAAGGTCGCCGGCCTCCCCTGGTGGGAGAAGGGGCCCAGGTTCCGCCACCCCAAGCTCGCGGCCAACCTGACCATCGACGAGTACGAGCCCCAGCGCGTCATGGTGGCTCGCCACGCGGTCCGGGCGCTGGGGATCCAGCCCGACGCGTTCCCCGTCTACGTCCGGCTGTACTACCAGATCGTCCAGCCGCCGCCGTTCGGGTCGTCGGCGTCCGACCCGATGGAGCCCCGGACGACGGAGACCCTGGCCGCCTTCCAGTTCGACTCGTGGGACGAGGTGCACCGCCGATGAACCCGCTGCAAGCCTGGAACCGCTTCTGGTTCGCCCCGATCTCGGCCCGGCCGCTGGGCGTGTTCCGGATCCTCTTCGGCCTGTTCGTGCTGGGTCACCTGGCCCTCATCTCGGTCGACCTGGACTTCTGGTACACCGACCGCGGCCTGATGGTCGGCGACGAGGCCGCCGTCACGGCCGGTCCCTTCCGGCCGAGCCTCCTGAACCACGTCCAGGACCCGACCTCCGTCCGCATCGTCCTGGGCGCCGTGGCGGTCGTGGCCGTCGCGTTCACGCTGGGCTGGCGCACGCGGATCATGGGCGTGCTCCTCTACCTGGGCGTGATGACGTTCTACAACCGCAACCTGCTGACGAACTGCGGGCCCGACCAGGTGATGATGATCACCTCGTTCTACATGATGCTCGCCCCCTGCGGCGCCGCGTACTCGCTCGACGCCCGTCGCGAGGCCCGACGCCGCGGGACGCCCGCCGAGCCGCTGATCTACCCGTGGGCCCAGCGCCTGATGCAGCTCCAGCTCTGCCTGATCTACTTCGTCACCGCCTACCTGAAGTGCGGCGGCCGTTGCTGGATCGGCGGGACGGCCATCCACTACGTCCTGTTCAACCACGAGGTCGGCCAGTTCAACCTGGAATGGCTGGGGGGATATCCCCTGGTCCTGAACCTGATGGCGTACGCGGCGCTCGTCGTCGAATTCGCCCTGGCGTTCCTGCTCTGGTTCCGCCCCACGCGGCGCTGGGTGGCGCTGCTGGGCGTGCTGCTCCACGCCGGGATCGTCCCGCTGGTGAACGTCCCGCTGTTCGGCGAGCAGATGACGGCGCTGTACATCCTGTTCCTGGACCCCGACGAGCTTTCGGCCCTGGGGCGGTTCCTGACCGCGCCGGCCCGTTGGCTCCGCCGCGGCGAGGCCGCCGAGGGGCGGACGTCGACCCGCGGCTACCGCCAGTTGGAATTGGCCTTCTCCGCGGCCCCGGCGAACTCTTGAGGCCCCGGCGATCCTCGCTCACGGCATGAGGCGCGCGCCAACGGCCGTGTTGAGGTCGAGCATGCTGCGGCGGTAGCGGAGGACGGCGTCCCTGTAGAGTCGGGCCGAGTCGGCGTCGTCCTCCATCTGGTCGAGGTAGTCCGCGACGTCCAGCTCGCCCGCCAGGAAGCCCGCGACCGCCCTCGCGGTGGCGTCGCGGGCCGGGGCGACGACGGAAGTCTCGACCAGCGCCAGGGCCTGCCGCGCGGCGGCGAATTCGCGGTGGGCCTGGCGGACCTCGGCGGCGACCCGGCGTTCCAGGGCGACGACCTCGGCCTCGGTCTGGGCCAGGTTCGTCCGCGCCTTGGCGATGTTCCCCTGGTTGCGGTTGAACAGCGGCACCGGGAACGTGACGCCCAGCCCCCACGAGCCGGCCCCCTGGGCCCGGTACGGCCGGTTGTCCTGGAAGGTGAAGGGGTCGTAGAAGAAATAGACGTCGTCGACCCGGTTCGCCCGCGCCAGGCGGATCTCCGAATCGGCGCGGCGGACGCCCAGCCGCAGCGAGGCCAGGTCGGGGCGGGACTGCTTCGCTGCGGCGATCGCCTCTTCCATGCTGGGCGGCTCGGGGTGGGGGAGGCGGAGCCGGCCCCGGGGGAGGAGCCGCGAGACGTCCTCTTCGGGCAGGGCGAGCAGGAGCCCCAGCGCCTCCTGCGCGTCGGTCAGGGCGTCGCGCGCGTCGTGCATGCCGGCCCGGCTCTTGGCCAGCTCCAGGACCAGGCGGTCGACCTCCAGCCGCGAGGGCTCCTTCGGCCCCTGGCCCTTGCGCACGCGCTCCAGGATCGCCTCCTGGCGGGCGACCATCCCCTCGATCGCCAGCAGGCCGACCCGAGCGGCCTGGAGGTCCACGAACCCCCGATACAGGTTGCCGATCTGGCGTCGCGCGACGTCCTGGAACTGTGCCTCCAGCACCTTCTTCGCGGCGACGGCCACCGCGACCCGCGCCCGGCGCTTCCCGGAGACGTCCACGGGGTAGGTGATGTTCACGTCATATTGCGTGGGCCCGCCGGGCCGCCTGTCGCCGAAGGGCTGGTAGGGGATGAACTGGGTGTCGACGTAGACCAGCGGGTTGTTGCGGAGGCCGGCGGTGAGGACGTCGGCCTGCGCCTGGGGCAGCTCGTACTTGATCGCCAGGACGTCGAGGTTGGCGGCGCGGAGGCGCTCGATGGCGGCGTCGAGGGTCAGGCCGTCGGCCGGGCCCTCGTCGTCGATCAGGTCGCCGACGTCGCCCGCGGGGGGGCCGCCGCCCGTCTCGGGCTTCTCGAAGCCGGGCAGGGGCTGGGGCAGCGCGGCCGGGCCCTGGACGTTGGATCGCGAGAACCCGCGCGTCCCGGGGCGGTCGACCCTCCCGAGCCCTCGCCGGCTGCCGCCGATGATCCCGGGGTCCAATGCGAAGGGGTTCGGCTGGAGCGAGCCGGGCGAGGTGGGGAGGCCGGGCTGCGGCGCGCCGGGCATGGGGCCGAGATTGGGCGTCTCGAACAGCCTCCCCTGGGTCGGGCCGCCGGAGACCGTCGCCTCGGCGGAGTCCTGCGCCCGGGCGTAGGCCGCCGGCGCGAAGAGGGCGAGGGCCAGCAGCCCCCAGGGCCGGGCCGAACGGGGGTGGGTTGTGGTTCGCCTCACGCCGCCCTCGCCGCAGGAGCCCGGGACGCCCGGCGACGAGGGCCGTCGGCCGCGCCGCACCCTCGGTATCGGCCGGGCCGCGGGGGCGAATCCAGCGCAACCCGCGCGTCCGTTCAGTTCCGCCGGGCCGCCGAGCCCCCCTCGGCCCGATCAACGTCCTCGATCGAGCAGCAGGCCCGCGCCTCGCGACTCTCCAACTCCTGGAAGCGATCGTGGATCGCGCGCACCTCGGCTTCCGGCCGGTCCTCCAGGTTGATGAGCGTCGGGCTGGCCTTCTGCACGGCGGCGAGCAGCTCGTTCAGCTTGACCTGCATCGCCAGCGAATCCTTGGCCTGCGCCCGCTGGAGCAGGAAGAGGAGCAGGAACGAGGACATCGTCGCGACCTCGTCGACGATGCTGTACGACTCGGTCCAGCCGACCACCACCGCCGCCCCCAGCCAGAAGACGATCAGGCCGAAGCCGGCGTGCGTCCCCCACGGGCCGCTCGCGAACGTCGCCGCCCGCTCCGCCAGGGGCTCCAGCCGGTCGATGGTCGTCCAGGCCGGCCGGCTTTCACCGCCGCCTCGGCGGGATCGAGTCTCGGGCATGATCGCGGCTCACGTTGGAGGTGTTTGGGACGTGGCGGCCTGGTGAATGGAATTTCATCGAATGCAAGTCGCGCGCCGTCGCTCATACCCGGGTCAGCTTCGCGATCCACCCGGCGGCGTCCGGGTAGCGGGCGACGAGGTCGTCGCGGCGGCCCTGTTCGTAGTCGGCGTAGTCGAAGCCGGGGGCCATCGTCGCGCCGATGAGGATGAAGTCGACGCCGGGCTCGACGATCGTCCCCTGCCAGACGTCGGGCGGGACGACGACCTGCGGCGACTGGCCGGCGAGGACGTCCGAGCCCAGGAGGATCTCGCGGTGGGCGCCGTCCGGGTCGATCTGGAGCATCCGGGCGGGGCCGCCGAGGTAGACGTGGAAGACCTCCTCCGTCGGCAGGCGGTGCATCTCGGAGAACGTCTCGGACGTCAGCAGGTAGTAGATCGACGTCCCCAGCGAGCGCGGGCCCCGGCCGCGGTAGGCGGCGGGGAGGTGCTCGTCCGGGACCGTCCCCGCGGCACGGTAGGTCTCGCGGAAGAATCCCCCCTCGATCGGGTGGGGTTGGAGGTTCAGGGCCTCGATGATCTCCCGGGCCTTGGACATGGGGCCGCTCTCCTTCCGGAAACGTCGATCGGGGGTGGGATTACCCAGGATACCCGAATCCCGCCGCTTCCAGAAAAACGCATGATCCGCCCCGCCCACGCCGATGTTCTTAAGGATCGACAGCGCGGATCCGGGACGCCTTTTTTCGAAGGCGGGGCAGGCATGACTCGAACCAACGTCGTCGCGGCCCTGGGGGCGATCGTCCTGGGGGCGGGCTTCGTCGACACCCAGGAACCCCCGGCGCTCGAGCCTCCGCTCGAAGCCGCGGTCGACTCCCCGTCGGGTTCGCCGCCCGACCCTCCGCCGGCCGAGAGGCCGCGTCCGGTCGAGCCGCCCTCGAGCCGGCCGCTGCTGGTGATCCCCGGCGTGACCGCGCCCCCCTCGCGACGGATGGCGCAGAAGCCGGCGGCCGAGCCCGCGCCTGCGCTGGACGCCCCGATCGTCGAGCCCGACGTGCATCTTCGGCTCGAATCGATCCCGGGCGACGACCCGGCGGCGACCCGTCCCTCGCGCCCCCGGCCGAGCGGCGAGCCCGGCCCGCGGTCGACGCCGACCGACGCCGCGCAGGCCGGCGAGACCCCCGCGGCGCGCGGGCCGTCGGCGATCGGCCGGCTGCTGGGACCCGCGACGGGTTCGGGCGATCGGGACGACCTGTCCATCGAGTCCAGCGGCGACCCGGCCGTCGAGGCCGCGGTGAAGCGTCGCGTGGAGAAGCAGATCGCCGACGCGCTCGGGGGCCGGGTCACAGACGTGAAGGTCCGCGTCTCCGGCCGGAGCGTCGCCATCCACGCCCGTGCCACCCGCCTGTGGTATCGCTGGGGCGCCCGGCGGACGCTGAGCGCCCTCCCCATGCCCCCCGGCTATCGCGGCAAGGCCGTGGTCGACTGACCCGCCTTCGAAATGCGAAGGCCCGCCGACGCGTCGGGCGTCGGCGGGCCGGTTCGATGCCGGCCCGCGGTCACTGAGGCCGGGAGCCGGAGCCGATCCCGCGACGCTCGCGGAGGCTGCCGCCGCGTCCCGCAGAGGACGTGGCCGCCTTCGGGGCCTCCGCCTTCGGGGCCTCCGCCTTCGCGGTTTCGGGCGTGGCCGCCTTCGCCGCGGCGGCATCGGCCGCCGGAGCCGCACCGGGACCGCCGGGACCGCCCGGTCCGCCAGGGCCGCCGAACATCCCGCGCGCCAGGGCCGTGGCGTCGTACTTCTCGCCGAGCATGTTGCGGTACTTGCTGGCCTGCCCGCGGTCGAGGACCTTCAGGACCTTGGAGAAATTGGCGTCGCGACGGGCGTTCTCGTCGTCGCGCATCTTGTCGGTGACGGCCTTGTTCTCGGGCTGTTCCATGAACTTCTGGAACGCTTCGCGGTCGAAGTTCCCGCGCCCGCCTCGGCCGCGTCCCTGGTCGTTGTCGTCGCCTTCCTGTTTCGGGGCCTGGGGCTGGGTGGCCCGGAACTTCTCCATGAGGCCCCGCATCGCGTCGAACGAGCCTCGACCGGCCTGCATCGCCCCCTGCTCAAGCTCCCGGATCTCGGCGTACTGCTCCTCGGTGACGCTCAACTTCTGGGCCAGCTCCTGGTTGCGGAGGATGGCGAACGGGCCTTCGAGCTGGAGCGAGACCTCGCGGAGCCGCTTCATCTGTTTGGCGTCGAGGATCTTGGCGAGGGCCGATTCCTCCTCCTTGCGGAGCTTCTGCATCGCCTGGCGCATGCGCTCGAAGCCCTCCATGCGCTGCATGTTGCGCTGCTGGTCCTGCATCTGGCGCTGCTGCTCCTGGAGCATGCGCTGCTGGACGGCCGGGTCGACGCCCTCTTGCTGGACGTAGGGGTTGTCGCCGAAGCCCCCTCCGAAGCCCTGGCCGAACCCGCCGTAGCCGCCGACGCCGTCCTGGGGCTGGTAGGAGGCGCGTCGGATCACGCCGGCCGTCGGCGAGGCCGCCGGGGTGTTCGCCCCCTGGTTGTTGCGGCGCGAGCGGTTGCGGTCGGAGTTGCGGTCGTCGCCGCCCGACTGCTCGCGCAACTGCTGCATGACCTTGTCGCGCTTGGTGCGGGAGTCCTGGGCGAGCTTCTGGATCTTGGCCTTCTGCTCGTCGGTGATCTTCAGCTCGGCCTGGATGGAGTCGCGGCCGGCCAGGTCGACCAGCCCGCCGCCGCCGAACATCCCGAACCCGCCGCCGAATCCGCCGGGACCGCCGCGGAAGCCGCCGGGCCCGCCCGGGCCGCCGGGCCCGCCGAATCCGCCCGGCCCTCCGGGCCCGCCGCCGGGGCCGCGGCGACGGCCGCCGCCCTGGTCCTGCGCCATCGCGGAGATGGTGGACAGCGCGAAGGCGACGGCGATCCCCCCCGCGATCATGCCGAGACGACGTCGCGTCATGTCGATGCTCCTCACAAGAAATGCGACCGGAGTCACGCCCGTCGGGCCGGGGCGGACCTTCATCGTCCGGGCCCGACGCCGCTACCCTTGATGATAGCGGCTTTCGGCCCCGGTATGGCCTCAGTTCTTTGGAGGGGCGATTTCGGAATCGTTCTCCAACGTCCGCGATCAGCGGCCGGCCGACCAGAGCCAGGCGGCCAGGCCGGCCGCGGCGGCGAGGGTGCAGGCCCGGATCACGGCCCGGTAGAGGGCGAAGCGCCGGGGCGAGAGGGCGGGGTCGGCCTCGCCCAGCCTGACGGTTCGACCCCCCTCGACGGCCAGGGCCGCGGACGCCTGGCGCTCGAAGCCGGCGATCGCGGACATGCCGACCATGTGGACCAGGCCCAGCAGCAGGAAGCCGACGCCGCTGTCGAGCCAGGCCCGCCAGGGGACGGGGGGGATCCCCGGCTTCCACCACGAGGGCGTCGCCAGCGGGACGTCGCTCTGATAGACGACCAGCCGCAGCGCCCCGGCCGCGATCGCGTCGCCGTCGGTCACGCGGAGGGCCAGCTCGGCCGGCTTTGGCGTCCCCGCGGTCGGGGTCCCCTTCAGCAGCCCCGAAGCCGCGTCGAACGCCAGGCCGTCGGGGAGGTCGCCGTCGAGCGACCATTTCAGCGGGCCCCGGCCCCCTTCGGCGGCCAGGGCGACCGCGTAGGGCCGGCCGGCGATCGCCTCGGGAAGCTCGGCCGGGGTGGCGATCCTCAGCGGCCGGGCCTCCGAGTGGTCGCGGGCCGCCGCCGGGCCGACGTCCATGGCCTTGGGGAGCAGGGCCATGATGACCATCGTGAGCAGCAGGATGAACAGCAGGGCGCCGGTCAGCTTGGTCACGACGACCGCGACGAACGAGTCCTCGCCCGAGCCGCCGAATTCCAGCCCGCCCCCCCCGCCGCCTCGTCGATTCCGTCGCATGGCTCGTCGACCCTCCTCGAAGTCCCGGGCCCGACGTCGCTCGGGCCCGGCTCACAAGCCTGGAACATGCTCGGGCCGCGTCACGCGGCGCGGGACGAATCGCCGCCGCGGCCGCGGTCGTCGAACATCCTCTTGACGATGTTGCGGTAGAGGGAGTTCGCCTGCTCGATGCTCACGTTGATGAGGTCGAGGGCGTCCTTCAGGTTGCTCATCGTCTTGGCGAGCTGCTCCTGGGTCGTCCGGCTCGACTTCTCGTAGGCCGACGCCCACGCCGAGGCCATCCCCTCCACGGCCGCCGTGTTGCGGTCGAGCGCCCGCTTGATCTCGTGGAGCTGCGGGTCGGGCTCGTCGCCGCGGGCCATCGCCTCCTCGATCCGCGCCAGCGACGCGGCCGAGCGCCGGGACGACTCGCCGAACGCGCCCAGGGCCTCGAACTCCTGGCCGACGCGGGCGATGGCGTCGGCGCCGTCGCGGAAGGCCGAGAGCGAGCCCGGCAGGCGGTCGACGGCCGTCGCGAGCTGGTCCACCGGGGCCTTGAGGCTCGCGCCGATCTTCTCGGCCTCGCCCCGCAGCGCGCCGGCGGCCGGCTCCAGGATGGTCGCCAGGTCGGCCCGCAGCCGCTCGACGTGCGGGGCGATCAGGTCGTCGATCCGGGCCGACATCGGGTCGCGGGCGCCGACCCCCGGCAGGACGTGCTCCACCACCCAGCGGTCCACCCGCGCCAGGTGCCGCTCCGCCAGCCGGAACACCAGCGTCTGCACCAGCATCAGCGAGGCGCTCAGGAACAGGGCCAGCAGCGTGCTGTCGAAGGCGATCTGCAAGGCCGAGGTCACGCCCGTCAGGTTGCCGAGGAAGGCGTCCAGGTCCTTCACCAGCGGCAACACCTGGCTGATCTTCATCAGGGCCTTGGAGATGCCCTCGACCGTGCCGATGAAGCCGATCACCGGCAGCAGATAGAGGATGTAGCGCGTGAGCGTGAACCGCCCGGCCGTGTGCTCCTGGTCGAGCCCGGACGCCTCGCGGTTGACCTCCATGAGCTGCTCCGCCGGGGCCGAGCGCGCCTCGCGGGCGAACCCGGCGAGCTGCCGCACCCGAGCCGGCAGCGTCCGGCCGTCGGCCGCGATCCGCCCCGCCGCGGCGCCCGGCTCCTCCCCCTTGAGCTGGGCGTCGAGGTAGCCTCGAAGCGCGGGGGCCTCCTCGAAGGCCCGTTCCTCGCGCCAGAGCCGCCGCAGCTCGCCGGCCAGGGTCAGGACGGCCCAGAAGTAGATGCCGGTGCCGACGTACTGCTCCCACCCGCGTTCGAACATCAGGGTGGGATCGAAGATCATCAGGGCGACGGGGAACAGGAACGCCAGCGCCAGCATGGCCGCCGCCGCCAGGTACGCCGCCCTGGGAGAACCGGACGCATCCTTCGCCATCGTGGGACGTTCCCCTCTCGGCCCGCAGGTTCGAGGAGACGGCACTCATCGCCACCGGGGGGACGGCCGTCCTCAAGTCGTGAAGGGCGCACGCACCGGGCCGCGCGTCGTCGCCGTTCGCATCATCCGTAATATCGGCGCGCCCGGAGCGGGACTTGATCGCCGACGGGCGACGCGGGCGGGTGGGAAAACGAAGCGATGCGGCCATAAGAGGGCGATCCGGCTCAAGTGCCGGGCCCTGGCGAAGCGGGCCGATGAAAAACGAAGCGATCCGGTCTCCAACTCCTTGACGGGCCCCCACCGCGGACGCTAAGTTTCCGCAATGTGCGAGGATGTGGAATTCCCGCAACTTTACCTATCTCATCGGCATCGTTCATCACCAGGGTCGCTTAGGGGCCGTCCGCGTTCTTGGCTTGGGCGTCCCGCCTTGCCGGCCGGGCCGCGGCGATCCTCCTTCGGATGCGTCAATCATGCTGTATTCGCGTTTCACGGAAACGTCGCGCGGCTTCCTCGGCCTCACCCTGCTCGCCCTCTGCGGCGCGACTCTCGTCGGGTGCGACAACAGCACCGGGACCCCGCCGGTGTTGAGCGAGGGTGAAATCCAGCAGCGCCAGACTAACGAGGCGGAGGCGCGCGCGAAGGCCTTCGGCAAGAAGGGGGCCCCGACGAGCAGCCGGGGCGCGGCCAAGGCCGCCGCCAAAGCCGCAGATAAGGCCCCCGAGCCTGCTGCCGAGAAGCCCGCCCCCTGATTTCAGGCCGCGACCCGACGTTTCGACGTTCGTGCCGTTCGCGGGCGCGTCGAGTGCATGTGCGGATTTTGTCAGATCGCCCGCCGCGGGGTGAAGCGGGGCCCCCCTCTTCGTCCTCGGCTTTTTTTCTCATCCATCCAATTGGAGTCATGTCCCGATGCAGACTCGTAATCCCCGAGGGTTCACCCTCATCGAGTTGCTGGTGGTGATCGCGATCATCGCCGTGCTCATCGCCCTCTTACTGCCGGCCGTGCAGGCGGCGCGCGAGGCCGCCCGGCGGTCGCAGTGCGTCAACAACCTGAAGCAGATCGGCCTGGCGATGCACAACTACCACCAGGCCGTCGGGGTTTTCCCGCCAGGTCAGCTGGTCGCGGCGCACTCGCTGAACTACCAGGGGTCCGGCAATAACGGCGGTCCCTACGCCGGCTGGACGGAGTGGAGCCCGCACGCCATGATGCTCCCGTATCTGGAGCAGACGCCGCTCTACAACGCCATCAACTTCTCGTTCTGCGGCGGTTACGACGACGGCGCCCAGATCAACAAGACGTCCTGGACCGCCTTGATCGCCGGCTTCCTCTGCCCCTCGGACGGTAACGCCGGCAAGGGGAATGTGCCCGTCGGCACCGGGCCGGCCAACACGAACAGCTATCGCGGCAGCATCGGCACCACCACCGCCCGGTGGGAAGGCGGCGGCGGCTACAGCAACTGCCGACCCGACTGGATGAACCTCGCGGGCGGCACTCCGAATTGCAACCCCTATTCGACCGGCATCTTCGTCTATTATGCCTCGAACGGCCTCCGCGACATCACCGACGGCAGCTCCAACACCGTCGCCTTCGCCGAGTCGCTCGTCGGCGACCCTGCGAACGTCTCCGTGAACCGCCCCAACAATTCCGTGACCGGCGCCACCGGCGCGACCAACCTCGTGCAGGATGCGTCCCAGTTGACCGACGCGGTCCTCCAGGCGTCGATCCAGGCGTGCACCACGGCGTACAAGACCCAGCAGGGCTCCAACGTCATCAGCAACGTCAACGGCAACCGCTGGGGCTGGGGCGCCATGACGATAACGCTGTTCAACACCGTCGTCCCGCCCAACTCGAAGCAGCACTCCTTCAACTCCTGCCGCCCCGACTGCGGCGGCTGCGGCCCGGACGACTCGGCGTACTCGAACGCCCAGAGCAACCACTCCGGCGGCGTGAACGTCCTGTTCGGCGACGGCTCGGTCAAGTTCGTCAAGGACTCGGTCAACATGCGGACCTGGATGGCCCTGGGCACCAAGGCCAACGGCGAGGTCATCGGCTCCGACGCCTATTGACCCGCGACGCGGCCCTTCGAGGCCGTCCGATCGCTTAAGATCGAAGACCCGGCCCGGCCCCGCGCCCGGCCGGGTCTTCGCGTTTCCGGACGTGACAGGACAGAGTCGCCATGCGTCGCCTCCCCCTGATCGTGCTGCTCACGGCGGCCGCCGCGGCCGTCGGCTGGTTCGCGCTGAGGCTCCGCGACGACGCTCGCGCCGACGAGGCCGTCCGGCTGGCCCGCGCGGACGTCGACGCCGGCCGCGGGGCGGAGGCCGTCGCCCGCCTCGCCCCGATCGCCGCGCGCAGGCCCGACCGAGGCGACGTCGCCTACTGGCTGGGGGCCGCCGAGTGGTCCGTCGGCGATCGCGACGCCGCCGTCGCGGCGCTCCGCCGCGTCCCGGCCGACGACCCGATCGCGCGTCAGGCGGCGCTCGCGCTCGGCCGCCTGGAGTTGGAGGCCGGCCGGCTCCGCCCGGCCGAGGAGGCGCTGGAGCGGGCCGCGGCCGGGGGCGGGCCGATCGCCGACCAGGCCCGCGAGGCCCTGGGCCGGCTCTGCGACCTCTCCGGCCGCGCCCGCGAGCGTCGCGCCCTCCTGCTGCGCGAGGCCGGGGGGAAGAACGACCCGGTCGAGCCCCTGCGGGCGCTCTGGGCGATGGAGGGGGTCGCGTTCCCCGTCGACGGCGTCCGCCGGGCCCTCGACGACCTGGCCCGGACGGCCCCGGACGACGACCGCCTGAAGCTCGCCCGCGCGAGCCTGGCCCTCCGCGCCGGACGGCTCGACGAGGCCGGCGGCCTGCTGGCCGAGTGCGAGGCCGCCGCGCCCGGCGACCCGCTCGTCGCCCGCGCGCGGCTCCTCTGGGCGAGGTCGGCCGACCACCCCGACGTCGCGGCGAAGGCGGCGAAGCTCGTCCCGGCGGCGTCGCTGTCGACCGCCGAGCGCCAGGCCCTCCGCGCCTGGCTCGCGTCCCGCTCGGGCGACCGCGAGGCCGAGCGCGCCGCCCTGGAAGCCTGGCTGGAGGCCGAGCCCGCCGCGCTCGCCGCGCTGGACCGCCTGGCCGGCCTGGAGGCCGACGCCGGCCGCGCCGAGCGGGCCGCGGCCCTCCGCCGTCGCAAGGCCGAGGTCGAGGCCGTGCGCGAACGCCTCCGCGCCGCGTTCTCCGGCCCCGACCCGTCCCCCCTCGCGGCCGAGATCGCGCGCGACTCCGAGGCCGTCGGCGCGCGCGACGAGGCCCGCCTCTGGTGGCTCCTGGCCGCCCGCAAGGCGAGCGATCCCGCCGCGCGGGCCCGGGCCGAGGACGAGGCGCGGAGGCTCGCCGCCCACCCCGACCCCGCCGACGCGGCGACGGCCGCCGACTGGCTCGGCCCGTTGCTGGACCCCACGGCGACCGCCGACGCCCCCGCGCCCGCGTCGCTCGTCCCAACCTACGTCGACGACGCCTCGGCCCGCGGCCTGGCGTTCACGTTCGACAACGGCCGCAGCGAGCTGCGCCAGCTCCCCGAGACCATGAGCGGCGGCGTCGGCCTGCTCGACTACGACGGCGACGGCCGCCTGGACGTCTACGCGGTGCAGGGGGGCCCGTTCCCGCCGCCCCCGTCGAGCCCGTGCGGCGACCGCCTGTTCCGCAACCGGGGCGACGGGACGTTCGAGGACGCCTCCGCGCGATCGGGCCTGGACAAGCTGCCGGGGGGCTACGGCCACGGCGTCGCGGTCGGCGATTTCGACGGCGACGGCCGCGCCGACCTGTTCGTCACCCGCTGGCGACGCTACGCCCTCTACCGCAACCGGGGCGACGGGACGTTCGAGGACGCCACCGACGCCGCCGGCCTGGGGGGCGAGCGCGACTGGCCCACGTCGGCCGCGTTCGCCGACCTCGACGGCGACGGCGACCTCGATCTCTACGTCTGCCACTACCTGCGCTGGGACGAGTCGAACCCCCCGCGCTGCCCGGCCCCCGACGGCCGGGGCCTCTCGTACTGCGACCCCCGCGACTTCCCGTCGATCGCCGACCACCTGTTCCGCAACGACGGCGGCCGGTTCGTCGACGTGACCGAGGGGGCGGGGATCGTCGACCGCGACGGCCGCGGCCTGGGCGTGGTCGCGGCCGACCTGGACGACGACGGCCTGGTCGACCTGTTCGTCGCCAACGACACGACCTCGAACCTGTTCCATCGCAACCTGGGCGGGATGAAGTTCGCGGAGCAGGCGATGGAGTCGGGCCTGGCGGCGTCGGGGCGCGGGGGGTTCATGGCCGGGATGGGCGTGGCTTGCGGCGACCTCGACGGCGACGGCCGCGTCGACCTGGCCGTCACCAACTTCTACGGCGAGTCGACCACCCTCTACCACAACCACGGCGGCGGCCTGTTCAGCGACCGTTCCGGCCCCTCCGGCCTCGCCGCGGCCACCCGCTACGTCCTGGGCTTCGGCCTGGCCGCCCTCGACGCCGACGGCGACGGCCGGCTCGACCTGGCGCAGGCCAACGGCCACGTCAACGACTACGAGCCGGCGACTCGCTACGCCATGCCCGCGCAACTCTTCCTGGCCGACGACCGCGGCCGGCTCCGCGACGCCTCCCCCGAGGCCGGCCCCCCCTGGTCGCTCCCCCTCGTCGCCCGCGGCCTGGCCGTCGGCGACCTCGACGACGACGGCCGCCCCGAGGTCCTCCTCACGGCCGACGCCGCGCCGCTGGCCTGCTTCCATCAGGCGACCTCGCCGGGCCGCAACGTCGCGTTCCAACTCGTCGGGACGAAGTCGAACCGCGACGGCGTCGGCGCGAAGCTGACGCTGACCGCCGGGGGCCGCCGCCAGGTCGGCGTCCGCTACGGCGGGGGGAGCTATCAGTCCGCCGTCTCCCCCCGCGTCCACTTCGGCCTGGGCCCCGCGACCCGGATCGACCGCCTGGAAGTCGCCTGGCCTTCCGGCCGCGTGGACGCCTTCGAGGGGCTGGACGCCGACCGCGTCTATCGCATCGTGGAGGGCGAGCCGAAGCCGCAGGAGATCCATCCCATGCGGCGGTGAGTCGCCCTCGTCACTCCGGCGCCACGGTCGCGGCGGAGAGGCCGTCGAGGCGGAACTCGACGACCTCGCCCTCGGCACCGAAGTAGCCGCCCCAGCCGACGCGGATCTCGGCGATGCGGGAGGGGTCGAGCACGTCGTCGCCCTTCTGCGACCAGCCGGCCTTGCCGAAGCTCGTCCAGGGGGCGAACGCCCGCGCGGGGCCGGGCGTCGCCAGCGCGCGGGCCGTCGGGGCCAGGAACTCGCCGCCGTCGGCCGCGCGGACCACCAGCAGGAGCTGCGCGGGCGTGCGCCGGCCGGCCGGGACGGTGGAGTCGACGACGAGGCCGTCGGCCCGCGCCAGGTCGACGGGGGCGGGGAAAGTGTAGCACGCGAACAGGTGGACGTCCACGCCCCCCTTCGTCAGTGTCGCGCGGAACGTCGACGCGCCATCGGCCTCCTCGACGGCCTCGCGGACGAACTCGCCGCGGCCGACGACGGGACGCGGCAGGTCCAGCGTCTTCAGCGCGATGTTCGGGAGGCCGCCGGTCGTCAGGGGGCGTCGGGCCCGGGCGTGGACGGTCGCCGCGCGGATCAGCACGGCCTCGTACGGCCCCAGGTCCACGGCGATCGCGCCGCGCCCGCCGGCCGTGGCCGTCTGCGCCGCCTCCGTCGCCGGGTCCAGGATTTCGAGGTCCGTCCCGGCGTCGACGGGGAGTCGGACGGGCCCCGCGACGGGCGCGCCGGAATCGTTGACGATCAAATAGACGTCGCGGTCGCCGATCCGTCGATGCGTCGCCCGGAGCGGCGAGCGCGGGGCCGCGGCGACGTCGGGCGCGAGCACGGCGTCGATCGCCGCCGGCAGCAGCGCGGCCGAGGCGTCGGGCAGGAACAGGCCCCCGCCGCCGGCCGGGTTCGCGGCGGCCGTGGGGAGGGAGTCGGCCGGCTCGGGGCCGAACAGCCGCGCGGCGAGGGCCTGGGCGGCCGGGTCGGGGAACTTCGCGTCGCCGTTCAACGGCCGCTCGCCGATCGCCACGACCACGCCCCCCGCGTCGGCGAACGCCGCGAGCCGGGACCACGCCGCGGCCGGCAGCGTGTCCACCCCCGGCAGGACCACCACCCGCCAGCGGTGGCCGCGGAACGCCAGCGAATCGCCGTCGAGTTCGGACTCGATCAGCGTGCGGGCGTCGATGATGGTCGGATCCCGCCTCGCCCGGTACAGGCGGTCGAGGGCCTGGTTGTACAGCGCCTCGACGCGGTTCGCGGCGGTCGCGTCGTGGGTCATGTGCCGCGAGGGCTCGAAGCGGGTCCAGAGCGATTCGATCGGGTAGACGACGGCGACGTCGGCGACCTGCCGGCCGCCTCGGATCGTCATCGCGATCCGGCCGGCGTCGGCGTTGAGCCGGCGCAGGGCCTCGTCGCCCAGGCCGTTGAAGCTGTAGTAGCTGGTGATGCAGTTGACCCCGCCGACCATCAGGCGGTGGATCGTGCCGCGGACCTCGGCCTCGGTCACCGGCCGCTTCGGCCGTCCGTCCCCCTTGGGCCGGTAGTTCTGCGAGTGGTCGGACGTCTCCGACATCACCAGCTCGCGGCCCTCCAGTTCCGCGGCGCTGGCGGCGAGGCGGGCGACGTGCCAGGGGACCTCGGGCGGGATGCTGGTGAGGCAGTCGATCCCCGGGGCGTCCATCGTCCGGAGGCAGCGCAGCATGTCGCCGTAGTTCGGGACGTGCGACGCCGTCGGCTCCTCCAGCAGCAGGTGGCCGCCCGAGGGGACGCCGTTCGCGCGGCCCCACGCCTGGAGCCGGCCGAAGTAGTTCTCCGAGATCAGTTCGGCGACGGTCAGCCAGAAGTCGTGACGATGCTTCGCCCCCTCCGGCCCGGCGTCGAAAACGAGGTCGGGGACGATCGGGTCGAGGTCGTAGCCCCGGCGCTCGCGGAATTCGCGGGGCAGGGCGGGGGCCCAGGGGAGCGGCCGATAGGGCATGGGCTTGAGGAAGTAGCCCATCAGCGACGGCTCGTCCGTGAACATCGCCTGGAAGGTCGCCCGCAGGTCGGCGCCGAAGCGCGCGGCGTACGCGCCGTGGGTGAGGTCGACGAACCTTTGCGTCGGCTCGGGCCGCAGGAGGTTGGGGTAGGGGATGTGGTTGAAGAGGTTGGAATCGGCGTGGGTGCCGTCGAACAGCCGGTCGCGGGTCGCGATCATCACGCGCCAGGCACCGGCGGCCGGCGGCGTCCAGGCGAGCTTGCCGTCTCGCAGCGAGCCCGACAGGTCGACGCGGCCGTCGCGGTCGATGCGGCCGTCGCGCTCGGGGAAGGCCGCCGCGAGGACCAACGCGCCCGGCGGCGAGTCGAGCGAGACGGCCGGGCCGTCGGTGCGGGCGTCGGCGATCAGCAGGCCCTCGGCCTCCCAGTCGGGGTGGTCGCGCAGGACCAGCCCGCCGGCCTCGCCGGAGGGATACCCCTTCTCGTCGTAGAGCCACTGCGCCATCCCGCGGGCGCGCGCGGCCTCGATCCCGCGCCGGAAGGCCCGCCACTTCGGCTCGCTCTCCAGGTAGCCGTCGAACGCGACGTTCGAGACCACGCCCCCGAACCCCTGCCGGCCGAGCCGGTCCAGGAGCGCGTCCTGGTCCTCGTCGCGGTCGGGCCAGTTGTGGATGATCTTGAGGATCCGCGCCGACCGCGGCGGGTCGGCGAACGAGTCCGACGGATCCTCGGCGCGGGCGAGGCCGCACGCGGCGACCGCGAGGGTCGCGAGAAAGAGCGGGCGATTCATGGGAGGGCTCCTGCCGGCGGCCCGGCGTCGGAGTGGGTGGGATGAGGAGGCGGGGGGCGCGGGCCCGATCCGCATCCTAGCCGCGCCGGGGGGGCCGGCCAAGGGGGCGGAGGCGTCGCGACGGTCCCCCTCGCGGCTTCACGTCGAGAGGGCGGGCGGGGCCGGTCGACCCGGCTTGATCGCCTCATTACGATGGTGTCAGGACCGTTCCCGGACGTCGACGCCACCCGCGAGCCCCCGCCGAACCATGACCACCGCCCGCCGCATCCCCTGGGTCGTCATCACCGCCGCCGGCCTCCTCGCGATCGCCGCCGCCCCGCCCCCGGACGGCCCGACGGCCTGGGCCTCGGGACCGCTCGACGTGGTCGTCGCGCTCCCGCGGCCCGCCGACGCCGCGGCCGTCGCCGGGCTGGTCGGCCGGACGGTCCCTTATTACGAGCAAGGCGCGAAGGGGCCGGCCGAGCCGTTGGGGTCGCTGAAGATCGCCGGGGCCGTCGCGGACGACGGCGGCCGGACGCTGCGGTTGGCCGTCGACCCCCAGCCGCGCCCGGCCCGCTACGTCCTGGACCTGGGGCCGATCGCGCCCGCGGGGCCGATCGCCTACGGCCTCGGCGGCGTGGAGGCCGTCCGCATCGAGGGCGACGTCGCGACCGCCGACCCCGCGTGGACCGCCTGGCTGCCGACGCCCGACCTCGCCGGCTTCCGCGCGCTGGCGGCGGCCTCCGCCGAGCACGCGCGACGGCTCCCCGACCTCGCCCGCCCCGGCCTGCTCCGGCTCGACTCCCAGGTCGACCTCCCCCCGGGCGAGGTCGTCGCGACGGTCGAGTCGACGGCGGAGATCGTCGAGTGCCTGCTCGGCGACGGCGAGCCCGAGGGGGGCGTCGCGAAGTCGGCCGACGGCCGCTGGGTCGCGAAATTCGCGCTCGATGGCGCGCCCCGGCCCGCCTTCTTCTCGCTGACGATCCGGACCGGGCCCGATGACCCGACGCCCGCCGTGAAGCTGACGGCGTCCGAGGCCGGCTCGCCCGCGCGGGAAGTCGGGGCGTCGAGCTTCCTCCTGCCGTGGGTCTCCGCGGCCCTGGCCGCCGCCCGCCCGGCCGCGATGGAGATCCCCGACCTGGCCGGCGGCGACCCCAAGCGGGGCGAAGAGGCGTTCTTCAGCAAGGAGGCCCTCTGCTCGCAGTGCCACGTCGTGAAGGGCCGGGGCGATCGTGTCGGCCCCGACCTGACGACGATCGGCCGCAAGGGCGCCGAGCACCTGTACCGCAGCATCGCGGCCCCCAGCGAGTCGATCACGCCCGACTTCGTCACCTACACGGTCTCGCTGAAGGACGGCCGCGTCGCCGCCGGCGTCGTCCGCGCCGAGGGCCCGGGCGCGATCCGCGTCATCGACGCCGAGGCCAAGTCCGTCACCCTCCCCCGCGCCGAGATCGACGAGCTCCGCCCCGCCGCCACCTCCATCATGCCCGTCGGCCTGGTCCCCGCCCTGGGCGAGGCCCGGATCCGCGACATCGTGGCCTACCTGGGAGCCGTCGCGAACGAATGAGGCGCGCCGACGGGGCCGATGTTGGATGTTCGGAAATCCGCTCGTCCGTCCGGATGAGACTTGGCGCTGGCGCTGATGTTTGGTTGCATATGAGGCCCCCCGGCCCGCTCCCGACGGCGCCGGGCGGAGGGAGCGAGCCGCGGCCCTGATGCGCCGCGCAAGGAAGCCGACCGGACCATCATCGAGAGCCGCAACCCGATGTCGAAACGACCCGCCGCCCGCCGGCCCGCGCCCCGCGTCCGCCGCCGATTCGCCTTCGAGGCCCTGGAGGGCCGCCGCCTGCCGGCTTCGATCGTGGTCACGAGCGCCGACGACTCGGGCCCGGGGACGCTTCGCCAGGCCCTGGTCGACGCCGCGACGGGAGCGTACCCCGGCCCGGACGACATCACCTTCGCCGACGACCTGGGCCCGATCGTCCTGACCTCCGGCCAGTTGACGATCGACAGCCCGGTGACGATCACCGGGGCCCCGTCCCGGACGCTGGTGGCCAGGGCCGGGGACGCGGGGGCGTTCAGCGTCTTCGAGGTCGCCTCGGGGGTGGAGGCGACGCTGGAGGACCTGGAGGTGACCGGCGGCTCGGTCCCGGACTATTTCGGCGGAGGCGTCCGCAACTGGGGGACGCTCACCATCCGGTCGAGCGCGATCTACGGCAACGAGGCCCGGTACGGCGGGGGGGTCTCCAGCTACGCCGCCGACCCCGGCTCGTCGGCCTCGCTGACCCTGGAGGGGGTTGAAGTCGCGTCCAACGCGGCCGGCGACTACGGCGGCGGCGTGTATAACGCGGCCGGAGGGGGGGCGATCGCCTCGCTGACGATCTCGTCCTCGTCCTTCCACGACAATCGCGCCTTCGACGGCGGGGGCGTCTACAACACGGCCTACGGCGCGTCGGCGACGCTGGCCGTCTCGGGCTCCACGTTCGATCGCGACGCCGCCGACGGCTCCGGCGGGGCGATCTGCAACATCGTCTTCGTCGACGGCTCGACCGTCGAGGCCGTCCTGGACGGCGTCACGATCACGGGGACGGCCGCCGAGACCGGCGGCGGCGTCGCGAACCTGGCCTACGCCGCCGGCTCGACGGCCCGCCTGCGGGTCCGCGACGACCGCATCGATGGGGCGACGGCCTCCTGGGGGGGCGGCGGGGTCGCGAACGTCGCCTCGGGGGCCGGGGCGACCGCGTCGGTCGGGCGGGATGATTCCGCGGCCGACCGGCTCGCCTGGCCGCTGTGGATCACGGCCACGGCGGACCTCGGCGGCGGCGTCTACAACTCGGCGTCGCAGGGGGCCGAGGCGACCTTCGTCGCCCGTTCCTGGTTGATGAGCTGCGTCGCGACGTCCGCGGGGGGCGGCGTCTACAACCTCGCCGACGGCGACGGCTCGTCCGCCCGCGTCGCCCCGCCCTACGAGCCGGCCAAGGGCGGCTCCCTGCTCGTCACCAGCAATTCCGCCGGCTTCGGCGGGGGGGTCTTCAGCCAGTCGTCCGGCGGCGGATCGGCCGCTGTCGACCTCTTCGCCGCGTACGTCTCCACGACGTCGGCGACCGATTCCGGCGGGGCGGTCTACAGCCAGGCGTCCGGCGCCGGATCGACGTCTTCCGTCTCCTTCGTCGGGAGCCTCGCCAGCGTGTTCGCCGGCTCCTTCGGCGCGGGGATCATGAGCACGGCCTACGACGGGGCCGCGGCCACGACCTACGCCCGGGCCGACATCCGCAGCGCGACGGCCGGGCGCGGCGGGGCCTTCATGAGCTACGCCTACGGCGCGGGGTCGATCGTCGGCCTGACCGTCGAGGATTCGACCCTGATCTCGTACACGTCGGCCGTCGACGCCTCGGCCGGCGGCGGGGCGGCGGCCTCGACCGTGATCCGACGGACCTCCATCGGCCTGGCGGGGCTGGGCCGCCGCCCCGCGGGGGTCCTCAACTTCGCCGACGGCGCGGGGTCGACGGCCGTCCTGGACGTCGTCGGCTCGACGTTCGTCGGGCTGGCGGGCGAGAGCGGCGCCGCCATCCGTCAGGGCGCCAGCGCCGGCGGCGCGGCGTCCCTCCAGGTCTCCGGCACGTCTTTCACGGACAACCAGGCCGCGGGCGACGGCGGCGCGATCGCCGCGTCCGCCGACGGCGCGGGCTCGGCCTCGCACCTGGTCGTCGTCGCCTCGACCTTCGCCGGCAACGTCGCGGAGGGCGACGGCGGGGCGATCGCCCTCGCCGCCCGGGACGGGGGGCTCGGGGCGGGGCAGGTCTCGACCTCCACCTTCGACGGGGGCTTGGCCGCGCGCGACGGCGGGGCGATCCACGCGTCGGAGAGCGGGGCCGCCCCCGGCTCGCGCGTCGAGGTGTCCGGATCCACCTTCGGCCGCGTCGCCGCGGGGAGGGACGGCGGGGCGATCGCTGTCGCCGCCTCGGGCCGGACTCAGGTCGGCTGGGTCGTCGCGGTCCGGGATTCGAGCTTCGCCGACACGTCCGCGGGCCGAGACGGCGGCGCCCTGGCGCTGACCTCCGCCGACTCCAAGGGGGCCTACTTCCAGCTCCTGCGCTCGACCGTCGCGCGAGCGTCGGCGATGCGGAACGGCGGGGGGATCTCGATCGTCACCTCCGCCGGCGACGCCCTCCTGGACGTCCAGCAGTCCGACCTGAGCGAAGCCGTCGCCGGCTCCCGGGGGGGCGGCCTCGCGTCGAACGCGGGGGCCGGGGGGGCGGCGCAGGTCACCGCCCGGGCGACCACGATCCGCGACTCGTCGGCCCTGCTCGGCGGCGGGGCTTCGAACTTCGCCGCCGGCGGCGTCTCGCTCATGCAGTTCTTCGACGGCACGATCCACGGGAACTCGGCCCAGGCCGGCGGCGGCGGGATCCACAACGGGTCCTCGCAGGCCGGCTCGCGGGCCACGCTCAACCTGTTCGGCAGCACGGTCGACGGCAACGTCACCGAAGGGAATGGGGGCGGCTTCTTCAACATCGCGGCGGGGTCGACCGCCCAGTCGGTCGTCGTCTCCAGCACGATCGCCCAGAACCGGGCCGGGCAGTACGGCGGCGGGCTCGGGAACTTCGTGAGCGGCGGCGGCACGGCCCGTCTGGACGTCTCGGCCGCGACGATCGCGGCCAACGCGGCCTTGGTGCAGGGCGGGGGGGCCTACAACGGGTTCGCCGACTCGTACAGTTCCGGGGTTTCCGCGTCGCTCCGCTCCACCATCGTCGCCGGCAGCACCGGCGGCGACCTCCGCGGGGCGGGTTCGTTCGCCGGGTCGTCCAACCTCGTCCAGGACGGTTCGGGGCCCGGCCTGGCGGGCACGATCTCCGGCGACCCGAGGCTCGGCCCGCTCGCCGACGACGGCGGCCCGACCCTCACCATGGCGCTGATGCCGGGCAGCCCGGCGATCAACGCGGGGGAGACCTTCGGCCCCTCCGACCAGCGAGGGACGGGCTTCCCGCGCGTGCTCCAGGGGCGAGCCGACATCGGCGCGTACGAGTCCCCCTACGTCCCGGCCGTGCAGCTCGCGAGCCTGGGCTCCGCGACGGCGGACGGCACCTACGGCCGCGGGTCGACGGTCCTCGTCACGGCGCGGTTCACCGGCCCGGTGACCGTCTCGGGCTCGCCGCGGCTCCGGCTCGACACGGGCGCCTGGGCGAGCTACGTCTCGGGCTCCGGCTCGGACGCCCTGACGTTCCGGTACGTCGTCGCGCCGGGCGAGTCCGCGTCGCGGCTGGACGCCGCCTCGACCTCGGCGCTGGACCTGAACGGCGGGTCGATCGCCAACACCGACGGCTACCCCGCCGGACTGGCCGTACCCGTCGGGGCGGCGCCCGGCTCGCTGGCTTCGAACGCGAACGTCGCGATCGACGCCGTGGCTCCCGTCGTGCTCGAATATTATGTTCGGTATGGGACCCGCGGCTGGTATCGGCTGGACGGCTCGACCCGACGGACCCTGCCCTGGATGATCACGGGCGTGAGCGTCCTCTTCAGCAAGCCCATCGCCCAGGCGTCGCTCGCGAGCCTCTCCGGCCTGTCGGCGACGACGATGGGTTGGGGCGGCTCCTGGGTCACCTGGTCCTTCAACGGGGTGACCCAGGCGAACGTCCTGACGAGGCTGTCGGGGACGGGGGCCGCCGCCATCAAGGACGAGTACGGCAACCCGCTGGGGGACGGCGCCGGCCACGCCCAGGCGCTCCGCGTCCTCTACGGGGACTTCGACGACGACGGGGTCGTCACCAGCGCCGACATGGTGTTCCCGCGCTACAACGCCGGGACGTTCTTTTCCCCCCGATACGTCTACTATTACAACATGTTCGCCGACCTGAACGGCGATGGCGTCGTCGACAACGCCGACGTCCTGGTCGCCCGGTCTCGCATCGGTGCCCGGCTGCCCTGAGGCGCGTGGGCGCCTCGGGGGGACCGGCCCGATCCATTGAGGAATCGCACATGATGAGGATTCGAAGCGTCGCGATCTCGGCGGCCCTGGCCGTGCTGGCGGCCGCCCCCGCGACGACGACCGCGGGCGTGGCCTTCTCGATCCAGGACCTGGGCGAGGCCGGAGGCGTCCGTTCCCTGGAGGTCCTGGCGACGAACACGGGGGCGGACGACGTCTGGATCAACGCCTTCTCGTTCGCGCTCCGGGGAGACGACGTGAACTTCTTGCTGGCGACGGTGGAGACGACGACGAGCCCCTACATCTTCGCCGGCCATTCGTTCATCGAAGACCTCCTGGGCCCCGACGCGTTGGGCTTCCCGGACTTTCAGGATCCGGCGATCTATCGAGGGGCCGACTTCTATCTGGAGCCCGACGGGCACGCCGTCCTGGCGGCCGGCGCGACGGCTTCCCTCGGGCGGGTGGTCTACGAGGCGACTTCGGCGAGCTTCCGCGTCTCGCTGCTGGGGCCCCCGGACACCGAGGTCGTCTACGTCGCCCCGCCCGCCGTCCCCGAGCCGTCCGCACTGGCTTCGGGGCTGGCCGCCGCGGCAGCCGCCGCGATGCTGCGACGTCGGGCGGCCTGACCGGCTGTCTCGAAGGTGGTAAGGTGGAGGGGCGCGGGCGCGTCGTGACGCCTCGCCCCCCCGCCCCCTCGGAGATCGCCCCGCGCATGGTCGAGCAGTACGGCTTCCAAATCATGCTGGCCGGCTTCGCCCTGATGGCGGCCGGCTGGATCTGGCTGGCGGCGAAGGCGTTCCGGGACTCGGCCTGGTGGGGGGCGGGGGTCCTTTTCTTCCCGCCGCTGGCCCCGGCGTACGTCCTGGCGAGAGGGGGGGCGGTCTGGCGGCCGGCGGCCGTGCTGGCGCTGGGCGTGGCCCTGACGGCCTTCCCGCCGATCTACACGCGGCTGGTCCCGATCGACCTCGGCCCGCACGAGCGCATCGTCGACGGCGAGCGGCACCTGACCCTCACCGGTTGGGACCGCGAGGATTACGGCTTCCTCGGCTCCAAGTCCGACGCCGTGGTGCTCCAGATGGCCAACCCGGACGTCGACGACGCCGTCGTGGCGCGGCTGGTAGGGTTCGACCGCCTCCGCGAGCTGGACCTCAGCGGCACGAAGGTCACGGACGAGGGCCTGAAGGCCCTGCGCGGCCTGCCGGCCCTGGCGACGCTCCGGCTGAAGGACACGAAGATCACCGACGCTGGGTTCAAGGAGTGGCTCGCCGGCAAGGACTCGCTCGCGCGGCTCGACCTGACCGGGACGGCCGTGGCGGACGAGACGGTCGACGCCTGGCGCGCCGCGAAGCCCGGCCGCCGGGCGATGAAGTAGGACGACCGGACGACGAGGTTCCATCGAGGTGTGAAGCCATGCCCGCCAAGCTCGACGTGACGCGCCACGGCGACCCCCGCAACGCCCTGCTGCTCGGCGAGGCGTGCTCGCTCGCCTACCTGGCCGAGCCCGAGGGGGCGAAGGGGTTCAAGGAAAGCCTGGGGCTGGACGCCCGCCTGATCTCGGCCGACAACACCCAGGTCTACGTCGCGCAGAGCCCGGAGGTGCTCCTCGTCGCCTTCCGCGGCTCCGAGTGCCCGACCAGCCTGGACGGCTTCAAGGACTGGCTGCTCACCAACGCCAGCAACTACCTCATCCTCCCCGAGGGCCGCATCGGCACGGACTTCGCCGCGGCGGGCGTCGGCGCGCGGTTCCATCGCGGCTTCATGACGGCGCTCGACGGCGTCTGGACGCCCCTGTTCACGGCCGTCGACGAGGCCATGCGCCGGGCCGAGCGCCCGCTCTGGGTCACCGGCCACAGCCTGGGCGGGGCGCTGGCGCTGCTGGCCGCGTGGCGGTTCGAGCGCAACTTCCTGGCGGTCGACGAGGTCGTCACCTTCGGCGCCCCGATGATCGGCAACGAGGCCGCGGCGTCGGCGTTCGAGAAGGCGTTCGCGAAGAAGATCTCGCGCTACGTCAACTTCGAGGACCCCGTCCCACTCCTCCCCTCGGTGAGCCTGACGACCAACCCCTACGTCCACTGCCCGACCGAGGTCGCCCTCCGCGACGACCCCGCCACCGCCTCCGCCCTGGACGCCCTCAAGCAGACCGCCGGCGCGGCGGCCGGGGCCGTCCTCCAGGCCGGCATCCTGGACGACGTCTGGAACGCCGTCCAGGGCCGCATCGCCGCCCACATGATCGATCGCTATCTCGACCGGGTGAGGAAGAGCATCGAAGAGACGGCCTGACGCGGGCCGTTCAGGAACCTCCGCCGGGCCGTCGGCGGCTGCGGCCGTCGAACAACTCGCCGGCCAGCGCCTCGATGTGGCTCCGCCCCTGGGCGTGGTGGTCTTCCAACTGCTCGATCAGGCGGGGAGGGATGGCCTCCACGCCGAGCCGGGCGCCGGCCAGGGCGCCGGCCATCGCGGCGAGCGTGTCAACGTCGCCCCCCTGGCCGATCGCGCGGGCTACGACGGCCGGATAGTCGTCGGGCGAGGTCGCGAAGATGACGATGGACGTCATCACCGAGCGGTGCGCCTCCAGGCTGTTGCCGAACCCCTGGACCGAATCCGTCCGCTTCAGCTTCCTCGCGACGGAGAGCTGCCAACGGAACTCCTCGGTCTCGGCATACCGGGCCAGCTCGCCGTAGAACGCCTTGCGGTCGAAAGGGCCGCCGCGGGCCGCCAGCGCGATGGCCACCGCGAGCAGCCTCGCGCCGTCGACCCCGATCGGGTGCGCGTGCGTCGGCTCCGCCGACCGCGCGGCCTGCTCGGCGACCCGGTCGAGGTCGTCGCAGAACGCCAGGCCGATCGGCGCGACCCGCATCGCGGCGCCGTTGCCGAGCGACCCGCCCGGGAAGATCGACCGCGCGAGCACCCGCCAGTCCTCGCCGTCGTTGTACGCCTCCAGGATCTTCCGCGCGCCGGCACCGTAGCCCCGGCTCGGCCTGTAGTTCGCCGCGAACGCGGCGATGAGCGCCCCCTCGTCGATCTCCCCGCGTTCGAGCAGCGTCTCCGCCACGCCGATCGTCATCTGCGTGTCGTCGGTGTAGCGCAGGACGTCCCGGCCCGGGTCGCGGACGATCCGGTCCGACGGGCCCATCTGGAAGATGACGTCGTCGGCCAGCCCCTCGTAAGGAGCCCCGAGCGCGTCGCCGATCGCATGCCCCAGCAGGCAGCCGATGAACTGCTCGCGGCGCGGCTCAAGTCCTTCCGACATCATCCGGCCTCCGGGGGCGGCTTGCGACCTGGGCTCAACCCCGATGATCAATAGCCCCCGGCGTCCACGACCTCGCCGCCCGATCGGCTGGCGAGCGCCCGGAAGACCTCTCGGGAGACGGTCCGTGCGACGAGACGGGTCGAGCCGTCGCAGGCCAGGAAGAGGCAGCCCGCGGGGTGACGGCTCGCGAAGCCGTCCGGCCGCGTCGCGCGGGCGTCGAGGGGGGAGACGTCGGGGGCCTCGCCGTTCACGACGTCGGCCGCCGGGCCGGTCCTGCCCAGCACCAGGAACATCAGCGGGACGCACGAATCGACGGGCCGCCCTCGCTTCGTGCAGAGCGGGGCGGGATCGTCCAGCCCGCCGAACACCCCGGTCCAGGCGGCGTCGGCGTCGTCCCTCGCCCGTTCGCCGATCATGAGGGTTGATGCCGACCCGTCCCGCACGTCGCCGAGCGAGATGCGGCTGTTCGGGGAGAACACGCCGGAGCCTTCCACGGGCGTGCGCGAGGAGTCCAGCCATCCGGCCGAGGCGACGTATTGGCCCGGAGCCCCGAAGACCGAAGGTCCCCCCAGGTCCAGCGGGCCGTCGCTGCGCCCGTCGCTCGGGCAGAGGAACGTCGAGACGACGGCGGCCATGATCGTCCGGTTCGACTTCAAGGCGAGCAGGCGCAGGCCCTCGGTCGGCTCCCCGAAACCCAGGTCGAAGTTCGCCGCATCGTACAGGGGCCGCTGCTCCAGGAAGGGCAAGATCAGCGTCCCCCAGGCCCAGCCCGGGCCCAGTTCGGAGGCCGAGGCCGGCTGCCCCGCGCGAGGGGCGTAGGAACTCAGGTAGCCGGCCGGGAACGCTTGCCAGACGTCGTGATACCCGTGCATCGCCAGGCCGACTTGCTTCAGATTGTTCGCGCACTGGAGCCGACGCGCCACCTCGCGCGCCGATTGCACCGCCGGCAAGAGGAGCGCGATCAGCAGTGCGACTATCGACAACACAGCGAGCAGTTCGATCAGAGTGAACGCCCGGCTTCGTGGCCCTCGGCTGCGTCTGTCCATGGCCGGCCCTCCCTGCCGATGCGAGTCGATGGCGGATCTTTGCACGATACCGCGACGGGAGGGCCGGTCAAGATCACCGACCGAGTTCCGACGTCAGCCCGCCCCGGCGCCCGACGCCTCGATCGGCACCGCCGGCTTGCGGATCCGCTTGCCGAGGCCGTGCAGGCACTCGTCGATCCACAGCTTCGTCAGCTTCTCCTGGACCGTGTTCTGCGACAGCCGGCTGCGCAGGCCGTCGAACGCGACGTGGTCCAGCGGCTGGTCCTGGTTGAAGCACGAGAAGACCACGGTCTCCTTGCCGGTCTGCGGATCCCGGTGCGTCTGGAGGCACTGGGCGCAGATCTCCTTCATCATGCACTGCATCGGCGAGTTGATGCTGCCGATGGCGTGGTGGCCCGGCTTCAAGAACGGTGCGAGGACCGTGTGTCGCGCCTGCTGCACCCCGCGCATCATGCCGTCGGAGCCGATGACGACCAGGCGGTCGACCTGGTCGAGCGGGATCTCGACCTCCCCCAGGTCGCCGCCCGCATAGGCGGCCATCGCCGCGACGATGTTGCCGACGAACGAGCGGTCCTGCACCCGGCCCGGCGTGAAGCCCGGCGGCTCGTCGCTGCACCAGACGACCACGTCGGCCGCGGCCTCGATCTCCTCGACCTTGTAGCGGTCGATCATCTTCTTGTAGCCGGCGAAGTAGAGCACCCGCGAGCCCGCCGCCCGCAGCGCCTGGCCGATCGAGAACAGCACCGCGTTCCCCAGGCCGCCGCCGGCCAGCAGGACCGTCTCCTCGCCCGGCGTCTCGGTGGGCGTCCCGGTCGGGCCCATCAGGCAGACGGGCTCGCCGGGGCTCAGGAGGGCGCAGAGGTCGGACGAGCCCCCCATCTCCAGGACGATCGTCGAGAGCAGCCCGCGCTCGCGATCCACCGACGCGCCGGTGAGGGCCAGGGCCTCCATCGCCAGCGTCGTGCCGCCGCAACGGGCGGCGAGCGACTCGAAGTTCTGGAGCCGGTAGAACTGCCCGGGGAGGAACGCCCGCGCGGCGATCGGCGCCCGGACCACGACCTCCACGATGTTCGGCGTCAGCCGGATCACGTCGTGGATCGTCGTCCGCAGCTCGTCGTTCAGGCGGTCGACCAGCTCGGCCGGCGTGGGGCCGGAGGGCTCGACCCGTGCCAGCGCCCGCGAGACCACCGGATACCCCTGCTTGGCGCTCCCCATCGCCTTCACGACGTTCCCCGCGAACGAAGGGTGCAGGTCGCCGAAGAAGCTCATCGCGCGGCCGTCGGGCCGCAGCGACATCAGCACCCGGGCCTCGGCCGGCTTGGCGATCTTCTCGGGCGTCGCCGGCTTCCCCTCCTCGTCGAGCGCCCGGAAGTAGCGGCCGTCGACGCGGACGTTGTGCTCGTCCTCGCGGGCCAGGACGGTGTTCGGCTGGGTGCCGGCGGCGACCAGGATCGTCCGCGCCGGCAGCGTGACCTCGCCGGCCGACGACAGCGTCCCGGCCGCCTCGTCGAACGCCTGGCGCTTGAACCGCAGGGCCTTCGCGGCGCCGGCGGCGTCCAGTTCCACTTCTTCGGGGACGAGCAATTCGGCGAACCGGATGCCCTCCTCGAACGCCTTGGTGATCTCTTCGTGGTTGAGCGTGTAGCTCGGCGCGTCGACCATCCGGCGGCGGTAGGCGACCGTCACGCCGCCCCAGGAGTCCAGCAGGTCGATGAAGCTCGGCGAGCGCCCTCCCGCCGCGGCGGCCTCGCGCTCGGCGCGGATCGCCCGGCCGTGGGCCAGGAACTCCGCGGCGACCTCCGCCTCGTCGCCGACCCACCGCGACCGGACGTAGCCCTCGCCGTGGGCCTCGACCAGCTCCTCGTGGCGCTTGAGGAACTTCTCCACCTGCACGACGTAGTAGGCGAGCGATTCCGTCGCCGTGTCGATGGCCGTCAGCCCGCCGCCGATCACGACGATCGGCATGCGCACCTGGAGGTTCGCCAGCGAGCTTTCCTTCGCCGCCCCGGTGAGCTGCAACGCCATCAGGAAGTCGGACGCCTGCCGCACGCCGCGGGCCAGCCCGTTCTTCATCGGGATGACCGTCGGCCGCCCGGCGCCCATGCACAGGGCGATGTGGTCGAAGCCCATCGCGAACGCGTCGTCGACCGTCAAGGTCCCGCCGAACCGGACGCCGCCGAACATCGCGAACTCGGCGCGACGCTCCAGCAACAGCCGGATCACCTTCAGGAAATTCTTGTTCCAGCGGACCGTGATGCCGTACTCGGCCACCCCGCCGAATCCGGCCATCGGCCGGCGGTCGAGCGGCTCGTAGATCGTCGTCACGTCGCGGATCGGCCCGAACGGCGTCCGGGCCCCGAACGGGTCGACCCCCGAGACCTCCTCCGGCAGCGGCTCGATCTTGAGGCCGTCGACCGCGACGACCGCGTGGCCGTCGTTCATCAGATGGTGGGCCAGCGTGAATCCCGCCGGCCCCAGCCCCACCACCAGCACCTTGCGCCCGGTGGGCTCCTTCGGATACGGCCGGGCGAAGTTCAGCGGGTTCCAGCGCGTGAGCAGGCTGTAGACCTCGAAGCCCCACGGCAGTTCCAGCACGTCCTTGAGCGACCGCGTCTCCACCTGCGGGATGTCGACCGGCTCCTGTTTCTGGTAGATGCACGACTTCATGCAGTCGTTGCAGATGCGGTGGCCGGTGCCGGCGCACATGGGATTGTCGACGACGACGACGGCCAGGGCGGCGATGGGATTCCCCTGGCCCTTGAGCTGGTTCATCTCCGAGATCTTCTCGCCCAGCGGGCAGCCGGCGAGCGGGACGCCGAACACGGACTTCTTGAACTCGCCGGTCTTCTCGCGGAGGCCGGTGGAGCAGGAGTCCTTCCCCTGGTTGTGGCACTTGATGCAGTACCCCGCCTGGTCGAGCGCCCCGGCGAGGTCGGTCCCCGGGTCGGTCAGGCTGAAGCCGTCGCGATGCCGCAGATGGCCGATCTCGGCGACGAACTGCGTCGTCCCGTCGACCTCGCGATCGGCGTGCGGGACGAGGTGCAGGACGTCGATCTTGTGAGGGACGCCGAACACGACGTTCGACGGATGCTTGGCCTTCCCCTCGGGGGTGAGGACGGCCCAGACGGCGTAGTCGGCGGCCAGCTTGAGCTGCTCGGCGTGGCCCGGCTCGTCCTCCAGCCAGCGCTCGACGTGCTCGGCGAACGAGGCGTCGGTGATCGGCCCCAGGAGGAAGGCTTCCAACTCGGCCGCGACCTTGGCGGCGTCGATCGCCTTCGCGTGCTCGACCGTCTTGCCGGCCAGCCGACGCTGGACGAACTTCCGCTTCACCGAGCGCAGGGGGGCCAGGGCGTCGTGGCGGGCCTGCAACGCCTTCAGCTCGGCCTCGATCCCGAACAGCCGGCCGACGAAGTCCTCGACGTGCGGGGCCAGCTCGACGATCAGCTCCGACGCCGCCTTGGGGGCCAGACACGTCGGATCCCGGCGCGCGGCCATGAGCCCCGCGTGGAGCCCCGGGGCGCATTCGAGCAACTCGGCCAGGAACGCATCGTCCAGCCGGGCCAGCCCGTCGCGGGCGTAGAGGTCGGGGAAGGTGAGATCGAAGCGCAGGGGGATACCTGAGTCGGCGTGCATGTCGTCCTGGTTCGCTTCCGGTTCGTCGTGGCTGTGGTGGTCGCCTCGCTCGGCCGTGATTAAGGTACGCGATATTGTATATTCCCGATCGGGATTACGCCATGCAGGCTGTCGTTCGGGGGAGTCGCTCGGCTTCTCGGATTTCGTCCCGATCCGCGGGATCGGGAGGTGATCCGTCGGCCCACGATGGAAATCCGCATCATCCGTGGGGGCGACGCCCGAGATGCCTCCGAGAATGCTTAATAAAAACCACGCATGTATGCGCCCCGGGGTCCGTCGGTGACGATGTCGATACGGTCCCTGCGGATCCAACCTCGACGAGGAGACGCCCCCATGCGTAAATCGTTCGCCTTGCTCACCGTTATGGCGATGTCGTCTTTGGCCTCGAATGCGGAAGCCGGATTTCTCGGCAAGGGGATGTCGGCCACTTACATGACGCCGGACCTGGCGACCGTCTACCCGTTCGCCAGCTTCAGCCCCGCCACGTTCACCGTGACGGACGATCCCGGCTTCGAGACGATCGGGATTGTGGAGGGCGTGACGTCCCTGCCCGTGCAGTTTACCGACGACACGCTCACGATCCAGCTGTCCAGCACGTTGCCGCCCGACCCGAAGTGGAATGCGGCCGCCTTCAACGGGATCCTCTTCGCGTTGCAGGGCTCCGGTACGCTCGGGATCCTGACCGCGACCGTCGACGCCTCGACCACCCTGGCCGGCTTCAACGATTCCCGGGTGCTGATCACGGACACGATGATCGGGATCAACTGGGAGAACCTGACCTACCAGAGCGCCGGCGACCAGGTGGTGATCAAATTCACCTTCGTCCCCGAGCCATCAAGCCTCGCGATGGCCGCCATCGGCGGGGCCGCCCTGCTGGCGTGCGGCATCCGTCGCCGATCGGCCGGATGAGCCGCGGCCATCGATGGACCCCGCCCGGCCTCGATGACCTGGCCCGTCATGGGAGAAGCGGGGTCACTCGTTCGACCAATCCCGGCCCGGCTTCGGTTTGGGTTCGACCCGCCGCGGCTCGCGGCCGAACCATTGGATGAGGCCGCAGCGATCGCAGGTGAGGGTGGTGGCGCCCCCGTCGGTCCAGTCGAGTCCGGCCAGCGTCCTCCCGCGGGTGTTGCGAAGGGCGTAGCCTTGATGGAAGAGGTCGCCTTGGCAGTGCGGGCAGGCCACCTTGAGGTCCCCCGCGACATAATGGAATGGTTCTGGGCCCTCCGCGAGCGATTCCGCGAACGCCTTCGCCCCGCGCATCAGACCTCTCCAGAGCCCCATCGATCATCCCCCTCCCGGTCGAATTCGATCTCACAGGCCCATCGATCGGCGGATCGCAGCCGGCCTCGACGCCAGCCAGCCGAGGACCGTCGGCGGCGGTCGGGCGTCGACCGTCGAGAAATAACGGTCCGCCAATCGACCCTCGCCATCATAAAGCACGGCGACGAGGCCCGTCGGGGAGGCCCACACGTCCTGTCGGCCTCCTTGGAGCCTCGCATCGGGGAAGAAATCGTCGGCCGCCGAGGCCATGCGCCCCGGCGGGAGCCCCCTGGGGCGGTCCTCCTTCACGAGGAATTCGACGGCCGGCGACGCGGGCCCGAACCGGGCCGAGACGGCTCGTCCGCCGGCCCGGGGCATCCAGACCAGGACCGGATGGGCCAGGTCGTTCCTCGGCGGGCCGTGGAGGATCGTTTCGACCTCGGCCCGCGACATCCCCGCCCGCAACTGATCGAAGTCCCCGCGGCCGATCGTGGGTCGAGAATGAATCGCGACCAGGAGTGCCGTCACGGTCATGACGATGGTCGCTGCGGCGACCATCCTGATCAGAATTCTGCGACTCACGTTCGCATCCTCGGGACGATACGTTCGGCGACATACCACGGTCGCCGCGGAGGATATTCGTCGCCGTAGTTCGGATCTTGTGCGGGCCTTCATCGAGGATCAATCCGACTCGTGCCACCGATCCTGAAGGCTGGAATAGATCAGTACGGCGAAAATCCGTTGGGGCAGGATGATCGAGAACTCATACCCATCCGGGGTCCGCCGGTAGAGGTCTGTCCCGACCAGCAGGCGGGGGACGGGGGGATTCGATGGCAGATCGGCCAAGCTCTCGGGGTAATCCCCCGTGCGACTCCGGTGGGCCGCGATCGCCGGACGGAGTCGCTCGCAGTAGGCCTTCGCCTCCTCGACGTCGCGCAGGCTCAATTGCTGCCCGAGCGAGACCGAGGCCGCCATCAGGCTCGCCACGAACGCGGACGTCCCGGCCAGTTGCCATCCAAGGATCTGCTGGGCCGATGATTTCGCGAAGATGAGCATCATCACCCCGACCAAGGCCCCCAGGATGCTCGCCATGAAGGCGAGCCCGCTGAGCATGGCGTGCAAGAAGGAGCCTCGCCCGCCGAACGTCAACGCCGCCACGCCGATTCCCCAGACCCCCAGGATCAGCAATCCCGCACGGAGAATCTCCGGCCTCCGGGCCTTCGGTGGCGGCCCCATTTCGGTCATCGCCCCTCCTCGCCTCGTCTAGGTTCGTGCATCGGCCGGGCCGGGCCACCTCCGCGTCTCGCGATAAAGCTCCCCGATTCCGGCCGAATCTTGAAATCCTCGATCGTCCGGGCGCGATTGTAGCAAGCGGATCGATAGTCTTTGACAAGTTGGGAGCAGTATCCGAGAGTCCCGTAGGCTGGGTCTCAACCCAGCCTGGAGAAGGCCGGGCGCATCCCTGGCTGGGTCTCAACCCAGCCTACGAGAACTATGAAGACCGGTGCCTCACCTTCGCCGCGATGGGAGAGTTGACGCGAACGACCCAGTCCTGGCGACATCTCAGGCGATCCCGCGCGGGCGGGAGGTTCATAAACAAAAGCGTCGCGGCCTCGCGTCGTGAGCGGAGGGGCGGTCCACGAGACACTTCGAAATCGACGATCGGACCCAAATTTGTGGCGATGGTAAGTTGATTGCGGGTGGGATTTTAGGTTGCAGAAATGGGAATCCGGGCGCCCCCGAACGGAGCCGAAATCGAACCGACCCGTCGGGTCGATCGGGACGGGCGGCGTTCGTTGTGACGGCGCGGGCCGGGCGTAGTAAGATGTTGACGGTCGGGGCTCGCCGGGCGTCGGGCCGCGGACTCCACGTCGATCGATCGAACCACCAGCGCCGGGGCGGGATCCGTTTCATGAAGAACGAGGATTTCGAGAAGCTCGGGGTTTTCTATCTCGGGAAGGAGTACGACGTCCAGGAGCGGGCGACGACCTCCGACCTGGTGCTGTACGACTCGAAGCAGCTCACGACGCACGCGGTCTGCGTGGGCATGACCGGCAGCGGCAAGACGGGCCTGTGCATCGACCTGCTGGAGGAGGCCGCGATCGACGGCATCCCCGTCATCGCCGTGGATCCCAAGGGGGATATCGGCAACATCCTCCTGAACTTCCCCCAGCTCCGCGGCGAGGACTTCCTCCCCTGGGTCGACGCCGACGAGGCGACGCGGCAGGGGATGGATCGCGAGGCGTTCGCCGAGAAGACCGCCCAGACCTGGAAGGACGGCCTGGCGAAGTGGGGCCAGGACGGGGCGCGGATCCAACGCCTGATGGACGCGGCCGACATGGCCATCTACACCCCCGGCAGCTCCGCCGGCCTGCCGCTGACCGTCCTCCGCTCGTTCACCGCGCCGCCGGCCGCGGTGCTCGACCAGGCCGAGACCTATCGCGACCGGATCACCTCGGCCGTCTCCGGGCTCCTCGCGCTGCTGGGCGTGGAGTCCGACCCGATGGGGGGCCGCGAGCACATCCTGCTCTCGAACCTCCTCGACCACGCCTGGCGGCAGGGGCGGGACCTCGACCTGACCGACCTGATCCACGGCATCCAGTCGCCGCCGTTCGACAAGGTCGGCGTCATCGGCCTGGAGACCTTCTATCCGGCCAAGGAGCGGTTCGCCCTGGCGATGCGGCTGAACAACCTGATGGCCTCGCCGGGCTTCGCCGCCTGGATGGAGGGGGATCCGCTGGACGTCGGCGGGCTCCTCTACACGCCCGAGGGGAAGCCGCGGATCTCCGTCCTGTCCATCGCCCACCTGGGCGAGGCCGAGCGGATGTTCTTCGTCACCATCCTGCTCAACGAGGTCCTCTCCTGGGTCCGGTCCCAGCCCGGGACGTCGAGCCTGCGGGCCATCCTCTATATGGATGAGATCTACGGCTACTTCCCGCCCTCGGCCAATCCCCCCACCAAGAAGCCCATGCTCACGCTCTTGAAGCAGGCGCGGGCGTTCGGCGTCGGGGTGGTCCTGGCGACGCAGAACCCCGTCGACCTGGACTACAAGGGCCTCTCCAACTGCGGGACGTGGTTCCTCGGCCGGCTCCAGACCAAGCGCGACAAGGACCGCGTGCTGGAGGGGCTCGAAGGCGCCTCGGCCGCCGCCGGGGCGAGCTTCGACCGCGAGGCGATGGACAGGACCCTCTCCTCGCTGGGCAAGCGGGTCTTCCTGCTGAACAACGTCCACGAGGACCACCCCATCGTCTTCGAGAGCCGATGGGCCCTGTCGTACCTCCGGGGGCCGCTCAACCGCGACCAGATCCAGGCGTTGATGGCCCCGAAGAAGGCCGCGAAGGCCGACGCCCCCGCGAAGAAGGATCCGGCCGCGGCCACGACCCCCGCGAAGCCCGCCGCCGTCCATGAAGACGAGCCCGACGAGCCGGAGCAGGTCGAGGCGGAGCCCTCGCCGAAGCCCCGAGCGACCCGGACGGCCGCCCCGACGACGCCGGCCGCGCCCGGCCGCCGGCCCGTCCTCCCGCCCGACGTCCCCGAGTTCTTCGTGGTCGCGCCGACGCCGGGCCGGGCCCCGTCCTACCGGCCGACGCTCCTCGGCGTGGCGCGGCTGCACTACGTCGACAAGAAGTCGGGCGTCGACTACTGGGAGACCCTGGCCGTCCAGCGCCCCGTCGGCGACGAGGTCTCGGCCGAGGTCTGGGACGGCGGCAAGCACCTGACCGGCCGGATCCCCGTGCTCGACAAGTCCCCGGAGCCGGACGCCTCGTTCGCCGAACTCCCCGCGGCGATGACCCGCGCCAGGAGCTACGCCGACTGGACGAAGGCCCTGAAGAACTACCTCTACCGCGAGCGCCGGTTGACCATCTGGTCGTGCCCCGAGCTGAAGGCGTTCGGCCGGCCCGAGGAGACCGCCCGCGACTTCCGCGCCCGGCTCGCCCAGGCCGCCCGCGAGCGCCGCGACGCCGAGGTCGAGAAGCTCCGGGCCGAGTTCGGGCCCCGTCGCGTCGCCCTGGAGAAGAAGCTCTCCGCCGCGCACGAGGCGCTGGAGAAGGAGCAGGAGAAGGCGTCGAAGTCGAGCTGGGACGCGGCGGTCTCGTTCGGCACGTCGGTCTTCGGCGCCCTGACCGGCCGCAAGACCTGGACGAAGACCAACGTCACCAAGGTCGGCACGGCCGCCAAGGCCGCGACCAAGGCCATGCGCGAGCGCGGCCAGCTCGGCGGGGCCCAGGAGAGGCTGGAGGCGCTCGACCAGGAATACGTCGACCTGGAGACCGAATTCCAGGCCGAACTGGAGCACATCAAGGCCACCCGGAGCCCGGAACTCCTCCAGCTCGTCCCCCTGGAACTCACCCCCCGCAAGGCCGACGTCACCATCGATCAGGTCGTCCTGGCCTGGACCGCCGGGCCGGTCGCGGGGGACGACGAGGCGTGAGTCAGCCGACGCTCCGGGCCGTCGCCTCCTCCGCCACCCGGAAGTGCGGCGCGGGGGGCTCGCGGCGGTCCGGGGGCCGACGGCGGCGGAGCCGCAGCGCCGGCCGCTCGATCAGCCGCAGGCTCAGGCCCGCCGCCAGGATCGCCAGCGCCCACGACGCCAGGAAGTGCGTGAACGGGCCGAGGCGGTCGCGGTAAGCCGTCACCAGCATGAGCTGGATCGGATACGCATAGAGGAACAGCCCGTACGAGTAGTCTCCCAGCCACCCCAGCCTCCCCGCGCGGGCCCCGGGCCGGAAGCAGATGAAGAGGAGGGCGTAGGCCCCGTAGATCGGGAACGCCAGGTTCATCACGCGGTACGGCCAGAACCGATAGGGCCACCATCCGGCCGCGTACCCCGCCAGCCCCGCGACCGCCATCGCGAACCACGACCACCGCAGCGGGATCCGGTCGCGGTAGGCGAAGGCGACCGCCCCGGACAGGAAGCAGGTCAGCAGCCGGGGGTGCTGGTCGTAGATCCCCGCCTCCGCCCCGCTCGTGAACCACGCCGCGTAGACCGCCCACGACGACGCCCACATCGCGAACACCGGCCAGCGCCTCGCGAGCAGGCCCGCCCAGCCCATCGCACCGATCAACAGGTAGTAATAGAAGTCGTAGCGGATCGTCCAGAGCGAGCCGTTCGCCGCCAGCTCGGGATAGTCCAGCACCAGGGCCGGCAGGAGGATCGCGGCCCACGACGGGGCCTCGGGCCGATGCATCCCGCCCCGCGCCGCCAGCCAGGGGGCGGCGACCAGGCTGGTGAACAGGGCCGCCGCCAGGAACGCCGGGTAGACCCGCGTCGCCCGCCGCGTCAGGAAGTCGGCCCACCCCCGCGAGCCCGCCCAGCTCCGCGCCACCAGGAACCCGCTCAGGACGAAGAAGGCGTCCACGGCGATCCGCCCCAGCGTGTACTGCCCCCACGACCATCGGACCATCGGGTCGTAGTCGAGCGAGCAAACGTGCATGTAGAACGAGTGCGACAGGACGACCAGGCTCGTGAGCAGGAACCTCGCGAGGCCGACGGCGTTGTCGCGGTCGCCCGGGGGGCGATCCAGATGTGAGCGGTGTTTCATGAAAACGACGTCGGTCGTCGAGGGGGCGACGGGTCGCCCCGACATCGGAGAGGGTCCACATCCATGCGGAGGTCGATGCCCGCGAGGGGCACCGAAGTCCCATCGGGCCGGGGCGGCGAAAGCGCGCGCCTCGGGCCGAGAATCTCGGGGCGAGAATCTCGGGGCGACGTCCCGCCGCCCCACCCAGGTTATCGGCCCCGGGGGGCGGCCTCTCCAGGCGCTCTCGCCCCCTCAGTCGCCCTCGACTTCGAGTCGCTCGCGTGCATCCTTGATCGCGGCGAGCTTCTCGGGCGTGACCTCGGGGTACTTCGGGTCGAGGCCCTGGACGGCCTCGGCGATGGTGTGGGCGACCGCGGCGCGGGCGACCCACTTGTGGTCGGCCGGGATGACGTGCCAAGGTGCCCACTTCGTGCTCGTGGCGGCGATGGCGTCCTGGTAGGCCTCCATGTAGGCGTCCCAGTGGCCGCGCTCCGAGATGTCGGAGGCGGAGAACTTCCAGTGCCGGGAGGGGTCGTTCAGCCGCTTCAGGAACCGCCGCCGCTGCTCGTCCCTGGAGACGTTCAGGAAGAACTTCAGCACCAGCGTCCCGTTGCGGGCCAGGTGCCGCTCCAGGTTGTTGATGTCCTCGTACCGCCCCTCCCAGAACTTTCGGTCGATCTCGGCGCCGGGGATGCGCTCGGCCTGGGCCAGCTCGGGGTGGACGCGGACGACCAGGACTTCCTCATAGTACGATCGGTTGAAGATGCCGATGCGTCCGCGCTCGGGCAGGGCCTTGGAATAACGCCAGAGGAAGTTGTGGTCCAGCTCCTCGGCCGAGGGCTGCTTGAAGCTGAAGACCTGGCAGCCCTGGGGATTGACGCCGGACATGACGTGCTTGATCGTCCCGTCCTTGCCGGCCGCGTCCATCGCCTGGAGCACGACCAGGACCGACCAGGTGTCGGAGGCGTAGAGGCGGTCCTGGGCCTCGGCCAGCTCCCGGATGCTCTTGGCGAGCAGGTCCTCGGCGAACTTCTTCCGTTTGGCCTTGGGGACGCCCTTGTTCCCGGCCCACGACGGGTCGTGATCCTTGAGGCGGAACTTCTCGCCGGGATCGATCCGGAACCTGTCGACGACTTCGTCCAACTTCAGCATCGGAGGGCCCCTGATGACGTGGGATGAGCCGACTCCGTTGTACGACGTCCCGGGGCTCGCGTCGATCGGCCGGTCAGGGCTTCCGGGCGATCTGGTCGGATTGGTCCAGCCGAGCCAGCGTGGCGCGGGCGAGGTCGGCGGCGACGGAGCGGTCGACGGCGTGGTCGTGGACCCAGGCCAGGTGCTCGCGGGCGTCGGCCGGCTTGCGGTTCCGCAGGCAGGCCAGCGCGACGATCGTATGGGCCTCGGCCCGCTGGACGTCGTTGCCGGCGGCGTCGATCAGGGCGGCGTCCGCGAGGTCGCCGTTCAGGTGGAGGAGGACCGGGCGAGGCCAGGCGTCCGAGCCCGGGAGCTTCGCGAGGGCGTCTTCCAGGAAGGCGTAGGCCGCCGGGTCGCGGCCCGCCCGGCGCTCGGCCAGGACGCCGAGGATCGCCATGTACGGCGCGGCGGGATCCCGCCAGCCGGCCAGGTTGAAGAACGCGCGGGCGTCCGTCTCGGCCCCGTCGACGTCGGCGCACAGCCGCGACCATCCCCGGGCGACGTAGGCGTCGGCCCGGCGCGGGTCGGCGGCCGCGGCCTTGTCGAACGCCTCGACGGCGCGGGCCCAGTCGCCGGCCGCCTGGGACGACCGGCCCTCGCGCATGCGGGCCTCGGCCTCGCTCGTCGGCTCGGGCCGGGGGGATGGGCTGCGCATCGCCATGCGATCCCGGGACATCTCGGCGAGCACGCCGGAGACGCCGCCGTACGACGCCAGCAGCCTCGGGTCGGCCTCCTCGACGGCCCGGTAGTCGGCCATCGCCTGATCGCGGAGGCCCAGCTTCGCGTAGACGTTGCCGCGGTTGAAGTGGACGATCGCGTTGCGCGGGGCGAGCTTCACCGCCTCGCCGAGGTCCTCCAGCGACCGCTCGTACTCGCCCAGCATGAATAGGGCCAGGCCGCAGTTGGTCCGCGCGCCGGCGTTCTTCGGGTCGAGGTCGATGGCGCGGTCGAGGTCGGCGACGGCCTCGGCGTAGCGCCTCAGGTTGTTGTACGCCGCGCCCCGGTTCTGGTACGCCTTGGCGTTCCTGGGGTCGATGGCGAGGGCCCGGTCGAGTTCCGCCAGGGCCTCGTCGTTGCGGTTCATGCGGACCAGGACGCCGCCGCGGTCCTTGTGGTTCTCGGAGTCGTTCGGGCGGAGCCGGCCCACGACCTCGAAGTCCCGGAGCGCCTCCTCGTTCCGGCCCGTCCGCGATCGGATCGCCCCGCGGAGGCGGTAGGCGAAGGCGTAATTCGGGTCGAGCGCGACGGCCCGCGAGTAGTCGGCCTCGGCGCGGGCGTCTTCCTTCATGTCTTCGAGGAGCCGGCCGCGGCTGGCGAAGGCGCGCGGGTAGTTGGGGCCGAGCCGGACGGCCTCGTCGAGGTCGGCCAGGGCCCGGGGAAGGTCGCCGAGCGCCCGGTGGACGTCGCCGCGGCCGATGCGGCTGTTGGGGTCGATCGGGTCGATCCGGATCGCCTGGTCGTACTCGGCGAGGGCCTCGTCGTGGCGATTGAGCCGATGGTGGACCTGGGCCAGCCCCGCGTAGGCCGTTGCGCGGGCCTCCTGGACGGCGTCGCGACCGCCGGAGCCCAGGCCGCGCGCGCCGTTGAGCGGGACGTCCCACAGGCGGATCGACCGGATGAACGCGGCCTCCGCCTCGTCGAGCCGGCCCAGCATCATCAGGGCGACGCCGCGGTCGGTCCAGCCCGTGGTGCTCATCGGGTCGCGGGCGATGATGCGGTCGAAGTCGGCCAGCGCCTTCGACGGCCGCTCCAGGCGCAGGTACGCGCCGCCGCGCCTCGTGAGGGCTTCCGAGTCGTTGGGATGGCGGGCGATCACGGCGTCGAGGCGCTCGACGGCCTCGGCGTACCGCCCGGCGTTGGAGAGCGCCAGGGCCTCGGCCTTCTGGTCGTTCGTGGAGGCCGCCCAGGAGGCGGCGACGCCCCCGCAGGCCAGCAGCGCGCAGGCCGCGCGCAGAGCCGTCTTCGCCGTCATGCCGACGACCGTCCTTGGTCAGGGGTCGCTGTCATCGATGGAGCCCGTCGGCTTCCTCATCGGCGAGGCGGGCGGGGCGGCGACGGCCGGAACGGCGCGGGAAATCGGCCGCCGCGCGGGTTCTCGCGGGCGTGCCGGGGTTCTGGAAAGGGAGCGGACGCGCGAGGAATCCGGGCCTCGCGGTGGTCGGCCCTGGCGGGGATGGAGCGGCCGGGGGGGCTCGCGGGGTTACTCCGACTCCTCGATCGACCGCAGGACGTCCAGGACCTGCTCGGACAGCTCGGCGTCGCCCATGTCGGACCACTGGCCGAGGGCCAAGACCGTCCGCCGAGGGGTGCGGAAGCAGCGGATCGACGCGGCGTTGGTCATGTCCAGGGTCATGAACTCCAGGTCGTGCCCGGTCGCCGCGTGGTCGTTGATCGTCTCCAGCACGGGCCGGGAGTCCAGGTCGGGATAGTCGTCGCGCATGGCCTGGAGCGCGGCGTTCGCGATCTCGTCCGGGTCGGGCCGCGAGTCGTCCGCCTGGATCACCGCGAAGCCCAGGCCGTCGGGCGCCTGGACGGCCACCGTGCGCACCGGGCCGTCCTCGGTCTCCTCGATCGCCCAGCCGGGCGGGTACTCGAACCGAAGGCCCTGATCCTCGTAAGCCTGGGCCGACATCGCTGGGCTCCCTCGTCGATTCGCCGCCCGGGTCACGACCGATCATGCACCCGGGCCGACGCCGCTGCTCGACCGCCGATCCTACCGCGCGAGCCGGCCGCCGCCAATCCGCACCGCCGGCCTCCTTGACCTCGGGGCTGCGTTCTCTATATTTTCGACTCAATTGGTCGAGTTTGACCCAGGGGGCACCGACGACGATGGGATCTACGATGCGATCGATGGGCTTCTTCGCGGCGGCGTTCCTCCTGACGGGCCTGGCCTCGGCCGGGGCGGCGGAGGCGCGCAAGCCGAACGTGGTGTTCATCCTGGCGGACGACCTGGGATATACGGACGTCGCCTGCTACGGGAGCCGGTTCTACCGCACTCCGAACATCGACCGGATGGCGGCCGAGGGCCTGCGGCTGACCGACGGCTATTCCTGCGGACCGAATTGCCAGCCGACCCGCGCCGCCCTGATGAGCGGCCAGTACGGGCCGCGGACGGGGGTCTACACCGTCGGCTCGATCGAGCGGTTCGCCTGGCGGACGCGGTCGCTGAAGCCGGTCGACAACGTCCAGAAGCTGCCGCTGGAGACGTACACGCTGGGCCAGGCCGTCCACGACGCCGGCTATGTCACCGGGCTGTTCGGGAAGTGGCATCTCGGGCAGGACGAGGCGCATCACCCGCTCAAGCGCGGGTTCGATGAGTCCATCGTCTCGATGGGCAAGC